>Ga0214919_10000008_pt1 | contig 328561 bp, 315 predicted proteins | sample LL1503_MetaG_FD_177994 | JGI IMG/M metagenome (GOLD analysis project Ga0214919, IMG submission 177994) | Freshwater microbial communities from Lake Lanier, Atlanta, Georgia, United States - LL-1503 | ecosystem: Environmental > Aquatic > Freshwater > Lake | place: USA: Georgia | collected... | reverse complement strand
CGTCCCCGGGGACCAAGCCAGCCAGCAGCGATTGCCGAAATTACGGGTTAAGTTGCACGGCATTGCCCATCTGCAACGTCATTCCCCCTGATCCCGTTAGCTGAGCTGCGCCCTTCTTGGTTAGGAGGTCAAGGCGGAGCCTTGCCCCTACCTGAGAGCGGAGCTCGCGAAAGAGGCAGCTAGGGCAGCACGCGGTGCTGCCCCTACCAGAGGCAGGCGAGGCAGTAGGACCGCACGTGGTACGGTCCCTACCCGAGGCGCATAGGTGATATATCCCATAGGCCTTGGATTGACGTCCGTGTTATAGGTTCGGTATCTTACCTCGGTATCAGAGCGGCCCTTCAAGAGGACCAGGATGATACCAACAGGGGGCCGCCGCGAGGGGGCCTTCCTCCATTTACTCGATTTGCTTCCAGCCTAAAGAGGTTGGAAGCAACTTATCGCAGAGGGTGACATATCCATTGGTCAGCGCATGTCGATTGGGGGAGAACTTCTGCCTGACCATATAGGCAATCAAATCGGCAACTTGAATCATGTTGTCGTCCCTCGAGGAGAGCCCCACGGGGTGGCCGATTAACCAATCGGAGCGGGCGATATGTTTAAATGGCTGACTCGGAGCGGCGTCGTGCAGGATTAAGAATCCAGCGTGTCGGCAGGGATTATTTGGGCCAATCCTCCCATCCAACGTCCAGGTGGTGAGGTTGGCCATCGCTTGACCTGCAGCGGCCTCGACCGGACCAGCCAAGGCTTTCCTAACGACCCAGGCAAATGTCCGGATCTCCGGGCAACGGGAGAGCATATAGATCAGGCTACGAGCAAGCAGTAAGCGGTCTGCCCGGCAGACCCCATGGATAAATGGCGCCGCCCCTAGGAGTTCTGATGCATGGAGCTCGGCCTCAGCCGGATAGCCATAGCGCGTAGCCATTTTTACCCTGAACTCTTGCAGGCGAACCTCCAGGGCTTGCCAATCTCCATGGTGGACGGAAAAACCCGCGAGAATGTAGTGCTTAGTGGGGGAGTTCTTCAGACCAGGATCGCCGCTCTCATCAAGATACACGAAATGCATTCCTGGAGTCTACAGAGGGTAGCCGTGAGGCAATCGAGCCAGCTTAAGGTTCAACGCTTGGTGACTTCCCTAGAGTAATGAGTAGGGTCTCTACGTGGCGAACGCGCGATGGCGGCTAGGTTGGCACGCAGTGCCAACCCTACCCAAGGCAGATTAGGACCGCACGTGGTGCGGTCCCTACCCGAGGCAAGAGAAAGCTAGGGCAGCACGCGGTGCTGCCCCTACCTCAAGGCAGGTGCGGTCGCTATAAACGGAAAGAGCCCGGCCTTGCGGCCGGGCTCAGGTATGAAGCTATCCGTGAAGCTTAGAAGCTGTAACCAGCCGCGAGGCCGATGGCGTCGCCACCCGCAGACGTGCCGGAGAAGGCGTAGGTCAGCGAGACGTCGATACTCTTGGTGACGTTATAGCGGAGACCGACACTGAAGATATTTTCGTTGGCGGAAGCGACGGCGCCATTGATGACGCTACCGACAGCCACGAGCGCTCCGATGTTGGTACTAACGCGCTGGTAACCGACGGAGAATTCCGCGGAGCTACCAAGAGCTTGGCGATACTGGAGGCCGAGGGCGGTCTGCTCAGCGACGGCAAAGCCATTGGAGGCGCCAAACTGGCCCTGCTGGTAGCCCAAGCCGACGGCGAGATCGCCAGGACCAACGGAGAACTTATACGCGACACCGAAACCGGTCATGTAACCGCTGAAACCAGCGATAGAGCCCTTACCTTTGACGTCAGCGTACGTGCCAGAGATGAGGACGCCGGAATTAGCGAGCTCCGCAGTGGCGCTGACATCGAAGCCCTTGAGGGCGTCGCTGGATACGTAGCCAACGGCGACGCGGTTATAGTTGAGACCCGAACCGCTGACAGGAGCGGCAGAGGCCGCCGCAGCAACGAGGGTGAGGAGGAGGATGGGGGTATGTTTCATAGCACCATTGAACGAAACCCCGCGCGGAGGACTAGCAACCGCTATCTTCTATTAGGCTTTTAATATAATATTACTATATGAAAAGGGCGCGGCTGATGCCGCGCCCGGTAAGGCCAAGGGCTCGGCCCTTTAGGGCTTCTGGGTCGGAGTGGTAGCCTCAACTTTCTCGAGCGTTACCATCAGAGGATTAGGCTTATGCTCATACATGGCACCCGTACCAGCGTCAATACCCGCGCCGATGAGGCCACCTAGGAAGACGTTACCTGCCATCGCGACGCCACCACCACCGCCAATATCAGCCGACACGATGATGGTCCGATCCTTATAGCCAGGCTTACTAATGAAGACGGTAAGGGTGTCGCTGCGCGGCACCTGGAAGCTAGCTGGTGTCTTGCCAACCATACCCGTAGAGAGCCGAACGTCCGCATCCTGCGGCACAGAATCAACGACGAAGACCTCCTTACTCCCACGCGTGATCGAGGCGCAACCAGAGAGAAAAACGAGGCCTAATAGGGCCAAGAGCAGGCGAGCGGGGTTCATGACGGCCGACTGTGAACAGTGCGCGGGCGGGAGCAAGGGAGATTTTATAAAAGAAGTATTATAATATAATATGGGGGAGCGGGGGGCAAGCGGCAGTGCAAAGGTGCAAATCGGCCGGAGGCCGGTATAAAAGTGGAGGCGGGGAAGAGTACGGAGGACGGAGGACGGAGGCGAGACAGGTGGCAGGGAAGAGTACAGCGTACAGAGTACGGAGTACAGATTTGGGAGGCATGAGGTAGGGGCGTGGCTTTGCCGCGCCCTTCTTGCGTAGGAGGTCAAGGCGGAGCCTTGCCCCTACCCGCGGGCGGAGCCCGCGAAAGAAGCAGGCTAGGTTGGCACGCAGTGCCAACCCTACCAGAGGCAGGCGGACGGGACGCAGTCGCGTCCCTACCTCGAGACAGTCGGGGAGGCTTGGTGGGTTTGCATCCGGACTTCGATTTTTTGGCGGTGCGGGAGTTGCTCGCGGCAGCGCGAGACGATCTGGTCGATGTTGACGGTGGCTTCATGGAAGAAGCCTTCGATGCCTTTGGCGATGGCTTCGTCTTTGTGAGCTAGGTTAGCCAGCGCCTCGAGGTGATACCGGAGTCCGAGGGCGTGTTCCTTAACCGCCTGCACATGAGTCAAGGGCCGGCCAAAGCTCACGTTAACTCTTTGCTTAGAGGCGGCGGCATAGGCGGCGATGATGGCGAGGGTAAGGGTCTCGTCCCGGCCGGATTCTATCTTCGAGACGGCCGCCTGGGTCACACCGAGTCGCGCGGCGATCTCTGCCTGAGTGAGCTTCGCTGCGCGACGGAGCCGGGTCAGGCCATCCGTGATACAGGTATCCTGGACGAGTTGGGCATAGGCTTGCTGAACCTCGTCGGAAATCCCCTCCCCTTTCATGAAAGCCTCGACGGACGGATAGGTACGTCCGCTGGACTTTGCGTTGGCTGGCTTGGCTTTGGATGAACTCATGGGCGGGCGGGTGGGCTTAGGGATGCGACGAAAGCGGCAGTTAACTGGAGGTCCGACGCTTGAGAGTTTTTATTCCCTACAGTTATAATGTGCAAGGTCATATCATAGCCTGATGGAAAGACGTAGAGGCGGGTCTCCTGGAGCCGGACTTTGCTTGGGCCGTGCTGATCGATGGCCCAGACCCCGTGCGGTTCCGGGTGGAGGAAACCGAATTGAGCCGCGCGGCAATCTGGCAGTTCAGCCAGCCGTTCAAGTAACCGACCTAAATTACGCAGTACTGCCGCCAGTTCCAGCGGACGTTTCTTCTCATAACGCTTCTTGGCCCTTTCGAACGTCGGCGCTGGTTGCAGCTTCCACATGGCAATGCGGAATTAGGACGGATGCGGAAGGCCTGCAGTTCGATTTCAGGAAACTGGGGGATAGACCTGGGGGGGGGCGGGGGGAGGCAGAGGTGAGGCAGGTGCAAAGGTGCAAACCGGAGCAGAGCTCCTGTGCAAAGGTGGAAAGGTGAATGACGTAGAGAAGATTACAGAGTACGGAGTACAGAGTACAGATTTGGGAGGCATGAGGTAGGGGCGTGGCGGAGGCAGGGAAGAGTACGGAGTACAGAGGACGGATTTGAAGAGGGCAGTTACAGAAAGGGGGAACCGGGGGCCGGGAAGGATGCGTGGCGGGCACAAGCGGCCGGAGGCCGCAGCACAATCAGGCGCGGCTAGGTTGGCACGCAGTGCCAACCCTACCCGAGGCAGAGGGGTTGCGGTAAAATGATGCCTAGGACCGGCGTGTTGCTGGGCAGCGAGGGCGTCGGTCGACTGAGGGATGCATTTCGTTTATGTCGATGAGAGCGGCGATGCGGGCAGCAAGGCCGGCTCCAGCTGTCATTTCATCCTTTGTGGCCTCCTGTTACATCACACAGATTGGCGTGAGGCCAAGACGGCAACGCTGGCTATGCGAATACGCCTGCAGGAACAGTTCGGCTTCCCGCTCCCCGCGGAGCTACATGCTTCGGAATTCCTGGGCCGGAATGACCGACACCTGAATCTTCCGAGAAACCTCCGATTCAAGTGCGCGCTCCATGCCCTTGGCTTCCTTCTGCATAATCCCAAGTTACGTCCCTTGCGTGCGATTGTTGATAAATCTGGGCTACGTACAGAAACACGCCAACTAGCTTGGCAGAGCCTACTTCAGCAAGCTCGGAGATCCTCGGCCGTTCGCCCGCCAGAGGGATGTCAGGCAGAAGGCCTGATCGTTGTGTGCGATGACCATCGCGCAGCACCACGGCGCGACCTGCTTAATAGCCTAGGGCCGGAAATCATCGAGGGTATCATCGAACAACCATTCGGCATGGATTCGTGCGATACCCAATTTCTGCAACTTGCAGACCTGTTGGCGTACCTAACGAAGCAGGAGTTAAACCCTGGGAAGGCATTTTCCGACGGACATAGCCGCCGCATCCTCAAGCGATTACGGCGTCTCTTTGCGCTGTGTGACGCATGAAAAAGGGGCGCTTGCGCGCCCCTCTGGGAGATATCTCGGCCAAGCGAGTTGGCTTACACACCTAAAGTCGAAGGTGCGGGGTGGTAGGATTTTTACAAACCGGAAAGATACCTAGGACGAGCGAGGGGCGGAGAGGCAGGGGCGAGATATAGGTGCAAAGGTGCAAACCGGAGCAGAGCTCCTGTGCAAAGGTGGAAAGGTGAATGACGTAGAGAAGATTACAGAGTACGGAGTACAGAGTACAGATTTGGGAGGCATGAGGTAGGGGCGTGGTGGAGGCAGGGAAGAGTACGGAGTACAGAGGACGGATTTGAAAGGCAGGTGGCCGCGCCTGTCCGAACGGGGTCAGGCACCATCGCGTGAACGCGCTGAAGCCAGACCCCAACAGGCGCGGCTAGGTTGGCACGCAGTGCCAACCCTACCAGAGGCAAGAGGTAGACTAGGGCAGCACGCGGTGCTGCCCCTACCCGATACAGGCTGAGCGCTAAGCGCTTACTTCCACAGCCACTCGAGGGCGGCGGGGAGCGTGGCGGCGACGGCCTTGCCGTCGACGTGACCAGCCTTCTTGCAGAAGACGTATTGGTAAGCGTAGCCTTTCTTGGTGAGGACGTCGGCCATGCGTTCATTGGCCATGACCCAGTTATGCAACGAGGCTTCGTCGCGATCCCAGCCGTTATCCTTCTCGCCGACCTGTAGCCAAATGCGCAAGGGCTTCTTGGCGGTCTTCGCGAGCAGGTTCTCGTGGTATTCCCAGGCGCCGTGCGGGGTCTTCGGGTCCGTCGGGGATTGCTGATCCACGAAGGTGCCAGAGTAGCTGAGCACGCGGCGATACCACTCGGGGTGATACCAGGCCATCGTGAGCGCGGCCGCCGCACCGGAGCTACCGCCCATGGCCGCGCGTTCGTCGGGGTTCTTACTGAAAACGATACCATAGTCCTTGGCCACGCGCGGGAGGATTTCGGTCTCGATGAATTCGGCGTATTTGCCGGACATCGTATCGTACTCGAGCCCGCGCTGGCTGCCCTTACTATCGCCGCCGCCGGATTCGACCATGACCGCGATTTGGACGGGCACGCGCTTTTCGGCGATGAGGTTATCGAGCACCGTGGCCATGCGCTTGGTATACCAAGGCCCATCGGTCACCACAATGAAGGGGACCGACTTGCCCGCGACATACTGCGCCGGGATATAGACCTGGACCTTACGCTTATAGGGGACGACCTCACCGGGCTTGTTCTTGGCGATGCCCGGGTAGAGTTTGCTCTCGGTCGATTCGATGACGAATTCCTTGATGGTACCCTTCGGCACGCCGGGCTTAGCAGCCATCTCTGGCGCGGGCTTATAATCGGGCCCGATGGACGAGTCGTTGGGGCCGGACGCCGCGGCAGCGAGCAGGCTGAAGGTGAGGCCGGCGCTGAGGCCGAGGAGACGGGAAGTCATAACAAGGCAGACCCGAAGGAAACCCCCGAGTTCCCTCGGGAAAACGATTGTATTAGAATCTCATTGACGGGTTTCCGCGCTTGGCGATGTTCCTCGGCCTCGTGATTAACACGCGCAACAGCTTTCTCCCAGCCGGAGCGGACATAGGTCTGCCCCACGGAGAGACGCGTTGATTTCACGATAAGTCCACCAGTCGACTCCTCCCCTGCCGGGCGCCCATGCGCCCGCGGGTTTTTCACCTCCGGCCGCCTCGTGTAGTGGCCGCGGGCCTCCTTAACACGACACCCCCCCTTTAAAAAACTATGAACATTCATCATCTCATCGGAGAAATCCTCGAAGAACTCAAAACCCTCAGGGAAGAAAACGCCCTGCTCAGACACGAAGTCGCCGCCCTGCACGCCAAGCTCGCCTTGGTGGAGCACAAGGTCGATAGCGTGGCGGAGGAAATGGGGATGATCTAGCGCGCGGCGGAGCCGCGGAGTACGGAGGACGTGAGTTACGAAGACCGTGCAAAGGTGCAAATCGGAGCAGAGCTCCTGTGCAAAGGTGGAAAAGTGAATGACGTAGAGAAGATTACAGAGTACAGATTTGGGAGGCATGAGGTAGGGGCGGGGCGGAGAAGAGTGCAGAGTGCTGGGTCGAGTACGGAGTACAGATTTAGGAGGCATGAGGTAGGGGCGGGGCTTTGCCCCTACCCGCGAGCGGAGCTCGCTTAGTTAAATCGAGATTCGGACGTCACTCGGCGAACGGACGCGACGCAGTCGCGCCCCTACCCGCGAGCGGAGCTCGCGAAAAAGACAGTTACAGGAAGGGGAACCGGGGACCGGGAACAGTGCCAACCCTACCAGAGGCAAGCGAGGCAGACTAGGGCAGCACGCGGTGCTGCCCCTACCTCACTTAGACGAGTTTCTTGAGTTCGCCGGAGCTGTCGCCGAACTGAACATCGCGGATGTCCATGCGGTTCAGCATGGAGACCCAGAGGTTGTTCAACGGGGTCTCTTTACCGTACTGGATGCTACGACCCTGGCGAATCGTACCGCAACCGCGGCCGGCGAGGAGGATGGGCAAGTCGTCGTGGTTGTGGCGGTTGCCGTCGCCGTTACCCGAACCGTAGACGATCATCGAGTGGTCGAGCAACGTGCCGTCGCCCTCCTTCACCGACTTCAGGCGGTTGAGGAAGTAAGCGAACTGCGTCGTATGGAAAATATTGATGTCCTGGATCTTCGCCATCTTCTCCGGGTCGTTGCCGTGGTGAGAGAGGTTGTGGTGACCCTCGCGCACGTTGATGAACGGGTAGGAACGGTTGCTGCCTTCGTTGGCGAAGACAAAGGTCGAGATGCGCGTTGTATCGGTCTGGAACGCCAAGACGATGAGGTCAGCGAGCAGGCGGAGGTGCTCCTCGTAGCTCTGCGGGATACCGGCCGGGGCCTTGACGCCGACGGGGAGTTTGGGGGCCGCCGAGGAGCCGGCCTTGGAAATGCGCAGTTCCATTTCGCGGACGGCGGTGAAGTACTCGTCGAGCTTGCGCTGGTCATCGGCGCCGAGGCGCACGTTGAGTTCGCGGAAGTCATCACGGACGGCGTCGAGGACGCTCTTGCGTTCGGCATCGCGGCGGGCGCGGTCGAGGTCGGTGCCCGAACCAAACAGACGCTCGAAGATCAACTTAGGGCTGACCTCCTTCGGCATCGGCTGGGTGGAAGAGCGCCAGGACATGTTGGACTCGTAGATACAGCTGTAACCAGAGTCGCAACCGCCCGCCATCTTGCTGGAATCAGCGCCGACCTCGAGAGAGGCCAAGCGCGTGCGGTCGCCCATGCGAGCAGCGGCGATTTGGTCGACGGAAACCCCGACCTTGATATTAGCACCGTCGGTCTTACGCGGCTGAGCACCGGTCAAGTAAGCGGCCATCGCACGAGCGTGGTCACCACCGCCATCGCCGTTGGCCCGCGCCTTGTCGGCCGTCAGGCCGGAGAGGATTGAGAAATCCTTGGTCAGGTCCGCCAGCGGGTGGAGGATGGGCGGCAGCTTAGCTGGGAGCGCCCCTTCCGTCGCGACGCGCCAGGCACTGGGGACGACGCCATTCGGAATATAAACGTAGGCCATACGGTTGGGCGCGGCCTGGGCGAGGGGGGTATTGCCAGCGGCCCAACTCGTTTGCATGCCCATCTTCTCGAGCCAAGGAAGTGCGAGGGTAACACCCAGACCCTTGAGGACGGTGCGGCGGCTGAGGACTTTATCGTGGAGCATGACGGAGAGGGGTTACTTCTTTTTGGGGGGTGGCTGGACGGTTTCAACCTGCGAAGTGCCTCGGCGGAGGCGGAAGGGGTCGCTTTGGACTGCAGCCATGACCAAAGCCGAGAAGCGGTTCTGGCCCTTTTCGGCTGAAAGCACCATCTTATCGAGGGCGGGCTCGTCGTAGAACTCGAGCCCACGGCCCAAGCTGTAAGTCAGCAACTTAGCCGAAAGATTCCGAACGAATTTCTCGTGGTCAGCCTTCAAGACCGACTTGAGCTGCGTGGCGCCGGCAAACGTACGTCCATCGGGCAACTTACCCGCGGTATCGATGAGCACGCCCTCATCCATGGTACGGTTGCGGCCGATGGCGTCGAACTTCTCGAAAGCAAAACCGAGCGCATCCATGCGGTTATGGCAGGACGCACAGGACGGATTAGCGCGGTGTTGTTCGAGGCGTTGGCGAAGATTCCCGGTGAGTTGCTTCTGGCCCTCGAGGGATGGCACGTCGGCGGGAGCGGGCGGGGGCGGCGTGCCGAGAATTTGTTCGAGGATCCACTTTCCGCGCTTCACCGGTGACGTGCGATCGGGGTTAGACGTCGCCGTCAGGATGCTCGCTTGGGTGAGGACGCCGCCGCGTTCGCCCTTGGGCAACGTCACGCGCACGAAATCGCCCGCGCGCCGCGACTCCACGTTGGGGATCTTATACAACTCTGCCAACGGACGGTCCAGGTAGGTGAAGTCCGCGTCGATGATATCGAACACGCTGCGATCGTCGCGGACGATCTCCGACAAGAATAACTCCGTCTCCTTGACCATCGACGAGCGCAGGGCGTCATCGAACTCAGGGAACATCTTCGCATCGGGCGTGACCAGGGCCAAGCGCCGCGTCTGGAGCCACTGCAGGGCGAAGCCTGACACCAAGTATTGGGCCCGCTTATCCTTAAGGAGGCGCGTCGTCTGGGCCTCGAGGTTGGCGGAAAGTTTACCGGCGTTCGCGAGCGCGAACAGTTCCTCGTCGGGCATCGAACCCCACAGGAAGTAACTTAAGCGCGAGGCGAGGGCGAACTCCGCGAGCGGGTGAGCATCCTTAGCGAGTGGTTGCTCGTCTTGCTCGATGCGGAAGACGAACTTCGGGGAAGCCAAGACAGCCGAAATCATCGCTTGGGCACCGGCCTCCCAAGACCCGCCAGTGGTCTCGGCGGCGGTAAATACCTTGGTATAACGCTGGATTTCAGTGGCGGTGGCGGGTCGGCGGAAGGCGCGGCTCACGAACAAATTGACCATCGCGCGGGCGCGTTCGTCGCCCTTCTTGCCCTCGGCGAACGTCGCCAGCTTGCGTTGCAAATCGGTGCGGGTGTCGGTCGGTCCCAGCAACTGGTAACGGTACGTCCCGAGGCGGCGGCTGCCGGAGGACAGTTCGGGCGGCGGGTTGGCCCACGTCACGGCGAGCGCGTGCTTGCCGGGAGACAGCTTCACCTTCGCATCGACCTTTTCGGCGCCACGACTCGTCTTCACCTTAAGTGTCTGGGTGCCGACCGTCTTGCCGTCGACGGCGAGGTTGACGACGGCTGCCTGATCGCCCGGATTACCGATGCCCACTAAGTGAGCGCGGAAGATGTATTCCCCTTCGCGCGGGGCGTCGAAGGAGGCCGTCAACGTCGCCGCATTAAAGACGCGCATTTGGTCTTCGGAACGCCCGCGAGGCTGCATGTTGTAGCCGTCGACATTAAGCACATCGAGCTTCTGCTCGGCCGTCGGCATGGCCCGTTCGGCGACGACCTTAGCCGCTCCGATGAACCGCTCCAAGTGGACCGGCGAGAACGACAGCACATCGCCGATATTATCGAACCCGTAGCCCGTGTCGTCGGCCGGGAAGTCGGTCGAGAAGTTACCTTCGACGTAGCAAAGGTCGCGGACCGTATTGTTATATTCGGTACGGTTGAGGCGGCGAACCGTGACCTTACCTGGATCGACCTTCGCTTGGGCGACGGCCTGGTTGAGCAAGCCTTTGACTTGGGCCTGCAACGTCTCGATTTCGGCCTGGGTGGGGCGTGACTTCCGCTCAGGCGGGGGCATTTCACCGGCAACGACTTGGGTCACCAGTTGGCGCCACATCTGTTGGTCGCGATAGAAACCTTTCGCATCTTTATGGAGCTCGAGGTTAAGATCGGCCTTGGTCTTGTCGTTGCCGTGGCAGCCATAGCAGTACTTTTCCAGGATGGGCTGCACCCCTTGTTTGAAGTCGGGCGGTGCCGCCGCGGTCACGCTCGTCCCCAGCCCGACTCCCAAAAGGAAACAGGCCAAACGCCAGGGGCGGAGGGTGGGCGAAGGGGACTTCAAGGCCATAAAGACAAAGCGGCCGGACGTTGGTTGCAAACTTCGTCGGACGAGTTCGGCGACCTTCCAAGGGCATAATAGGTATAAGTCACTGTTAAACAGTTACTTAAGTTATAAAAAGCCGCGTGAATGGGGGCGAGGGTAGCGGGGGATGACCCTGGGAAGGCTCGGGTCGGCCCAAATCGGCAAGATTTACCCTAGGAAAAGGCGAGGTTGGACAAGAAGATACGAAACCAAACACTCCACTTGGGGTTCTAAAGTTACCCACCCCTCCCCCCTTCATGAAACACGTCCCCTCCTCCTTCCGTCAGCTCCTGCTCGTCGCTGGTTTGGCTACCCTGCCGGCCTTCGCCGGAGCCGTCGATCTCGACGCCCTCGTCAAGCACTCGCCCTTTGGAGAAGGGAAAAGCGCAACCGTGACGGAGAAGCCGAGCAATCTCGAATTCCGCGGCATGTATGTCGACCACGGCGTCACCTACTTCAGCATCTACAACACCACGACCAAGCTCTCCTCCTGGGTGGCGCAAGGCGAGGCCCCCGCGGGGCTCGTCCCCGTCAGCGTAAAGAGTTACGACGCCGACACCGATTCGATCATTCTCGAAAATGCGGGGCAGCCCGTAAAACTCTCACTCAAGCAAGCTATCATTGGCGTGGCTCCAGCCGCGGGCGCACCGATGCCGCAAGTCGCAGGGGTGGCGACGAACTTCCAGGCACCCGCCACGGAGGGCGGCTTTAATCGCGGTGGCTTTAACGGTGGTCAACCACCGACCGCTGAACAAATCGCGGCCTTCCGCGAGCAGATGAAGTCCCGCGGCATGCAAAATGGTGGCGGGACCAACGCTGAAGGCGGGGCCGCTCCGACCGACGGCAGTAAGCGGGAAGGCGGTAAGTACTCACGCGGGGGCGACACCGCGAACGGCACCCAGACTGGAGCGACGCCATCCACTAATGGTGGCGACAGGCGCAGCCGCGGCGGCAAGTAATCTCCCGTAAACCTTTTCTCACCCATGAACCGTCGACTCACCACTTCTGCCCGCCGCACCTTGCGCAAGGGCTTCACCCTGCTCGAGATTCTCATCGCCGTCGCGATTGTCGGCATGCTCGTTGGCATCGCTGTCACGAACATCGACAAGATTCTTGGTCAGAGCCAGGAAGGCGTCGCTAAGCTCTTCGTCAACGAATCCCTGAAGGCCTCGCTCGTGCGTTACCGCATCGACCTCGGCGATTACCCGACCACCGATGATGGTCTCAAGGCCCTCATCACCGCCCCGGAAGGCAAGCAGGACCGCTGGCGCGGCCCGTATGTCGATGCCAAGGGTGGCGCGCTCCCGCTCGACCCGTGGGGGGCTGCTTACCAGTACCGCTACCCGGGCACAAAGAATACTGAGTCCTACGACCTCTTCTCGATTGGTCGCGACAAAATCCCTGATAGCTCGGACGACATCGGCAATTGGTAAAGTACCCGGACCAGTCTCGGGCGGGCCGCTTGGCGCGCAGCGGCTTCACTTTACTGGAGACGCTGCTCGTGCTCGGCCTGATTAGTATGCTGGCGGCCGTGCTCATCGGCGGCTCGGCGTCCCTGCTGAAGGGCACCGCCCGCGATGACCCGGAGTCGGCGTTGATGGCGCTACTACAAACCGTGCGCCGCCAAGCCGTGGAGCAGGCCAAAGTCATCGAGCTGAAGCCGGACATTGAGGCGGACGGCGAAGATACCATCCTCTCCTATTCTTGGCACGACCAGAAGGAAACCCTCCCGGTGGCGGGCGACACCCGGGTGAAGATCATCGCCCCCGAAGTGAAGGAAGCGATTTTACTCGGCGGCCAAATCGAGGAACGCGCGCTGACTCGTATCCGCTTCTACCCGGATGGCACCTGCGACCGCATGCGCGTCGAAATCATCCGTAACCAAGCACGACGGGTGATTCCCATCGACCCCTTAACCTGCGCACCGCTGCCGGCGGAAGACGCCAAATGAACCGCCGCGCCTTTTCGCTCATCGAGGTCCTCGTGGCCTTGGCCATCTTCGCGCTCGCGGCGGTCGGCTTAGGCGCGGCGTACACGAACGTCCTGCTCGGACGCCAAGCGCTCAAGCAGTATGACGTCGGCGCGGAGGACATGGCGCGTTGCCGGGCAGCGTTGTTGGAGACCGTCAACTACGACGACATCGAAGTCGGCGGCGACATCTACTTGCCTGACGACCGCATGGCGCGCTGGCAGGGCAAGGTCGAGCCCACCGAGGTCAGCGATCTCTTCACGGTCACGCTCAGTGCCGAGATTCAAAAGGAAACCGGCGGCGAATTCATCCAGATGAAAGAAGAGAAACGCCTCCTCCTTCGTCCGACCTGGTCCACGGCCTCGGACCGTAAGATTATCCGCGACGCCGCCAAAGCGCGTCTCCTCCAGGAGCGCGGCTACGACGAGGCCACCGGCGGCTCAAAATTCATCAGTTCACCCACCCCCAAAAAGCCCCTCGGCGGCGGCAACAATAACGGTGGCAACGGCGGCCAAACCAATGGCGGCAATAATAACGGCAAGGGTAATAATAACGGTAAGGGTAATAATCAGGGCGGCAATAATGGTAAAGGCGGCCAGAACAATGCGGGCGGCAATAACCAGGGTGGCAAAGGTGGCCAAACGGGCGGTGGCAATCAAGGCGGAGGTAATCAAGGTGGCGGCAACACCGCTGGCGGTCGCGGCGGCAATAATGGCGGCGCTCCCACGGGTGGCGGTAACACGGGCGGCGGTAATAATGGCGGCGGTAACGGTGGAAACACCGGTGGCGGTAATAACCAAGGCGGCCGCGGTCCAGTCGCGCCCCTCCCGAAACAATGAGTCACGCCCGCGCCCAGTCTCGCGGCTTCTCGCTCCTCGAGACCCTCGTCTCGCTGGCCTTGCTCGGTATTCTGATGGTCACGCTGAACACCTTCCTCTTTTCCATGAGCGAGCTCTGGGGCGGGAAGCGCGACCAACGCCTCTTTGATCAGCACGTTCGCGCGGCCACCCGGCAAGTGCGTGAAGTCCTCGAACACGCGACCAGCGGCCCGGGCGCCGTCGGCTTTGTTGTGAAGGAGGTCCGCGCGGCGGACGGCACAAATGCGGCGCGTATTGCCTTCACCTTGGCCGACGCGGGCCGCTTTGCAGATTGGCCGGAAGCTCCCTTACCGGATGTCGACTGCTCGCTCCATGCCGACCCAGAGCGCGGGCTCATCCTGCAATGGCAATCGCGCCTTGAATTGGAGCGCGACCTCAACGATGTCCACGAAACAGTCCTCACCCCTTTCTTAGCTTCACTCGCCTACGACTACTACGACGCCGATCTCCGGCGGTGGACGACGGAAGAAGAACCGGCCAAGGACGTCGCGGGCACGGCCTACCAGAAGCCTGCGCGCCTCCGTCTACGCTTCGCTCGTGGCCAACTGAAATCTGAGATCATCCTCGACCTCCCCATCAAGCGCCCAGGCGCCTCCCGCCCATGAGGAAACGTCGCCGCGGATCCGTCATTGTCGTCGTCTTGGTGCTCATCACCTTGGCCTCGTTGCTCTTGGCGCGGTTCATGGAGGACAACTCCTTGGAACTCGCGATGGCCACGCGCGAAGTCGACCGCTCGCGCCTGCGGATGGACGCCATGTCTGAGCTCGAGCTTGCCTTGGCCGTCATCGCCGAGATTCGCTCCATTGACCTAAATAAAGTCCACGACCCCGCGCAGGGCTACGATGACCCGCACAAATATTCGGGCATCGCGGTCCGGGAAGGCCTCGAGGTGAACTTCGAGTATGAAGACGAAAGCGGCAAGCTCCCGCTCTCGACCTTAGATAAGAACACCCTCATCCAACTCCTTTACTCCCTCGGGCTCGAGCAGCGGGACGCCGAGCGCGTGGCGGATGCGATGGTCGCCTGGACCAGCAAGAAGTACGAATCCATCGAAGAGGAAGCCACGGATGCGGCGTACCAGCGCGCCAAACTCTCCTTTAAGCCCGCGCGGCGCCCCCTCCGCTCCTTTGAAGAACTCCGCACCATCGGCGTCGCCAAGGACTTCTTCTTCGACGAAGACGGTAATCCCACCCGCCTCCTCCGCGACTTCCAGCAGTGCGTGAGCCTCTACACCTTTGGCGACACCAACATCAACACCGCCTCCGACGCGCTGCTCCTGTCGCAAGGCCTAGACGAGCGTCAACTCGCCCTGATTCGCGACCGCCAGAACGAACAGAAGAAGCGCGCCGCCGGCACCCCGCCCTATTTCCGCGTCACGAGCGAAGTCCGCCAACTGATTGGCGCCGCTGGCTCCCTCTCCCGCTTCGATGATGAAGTGCACCTCATGTGGGTGCGCGTGACTGTCAAGGAAGGCCAGGCCAAGTGCCGCGTGAGTGCGCTGGTCGCCATCCGCGAGGACGTCACCTTCACGGCCGCGAGTGCCGACCCGGACACCGCGTCGAGCATCGATGCCTTGACCGGAACCACCACTACCCGGACCTTCACCCCGACCACCACTGCCTCCACTTCCTCGACGGGCGTCACCGCCACACCGACGTCGGGCATGGGCCGTGGGTTTGGCGGCGGCTTCGGCGCGACTACGGCGAAGACCCCGACCGCGCTGACCCCAGGCGTCGTGCTCAACTCGGCCAGTGCCGTGACCCTCGGTGGCCGCACTTCCAGCACCAGCCTCAACTACCCCTTCCCCATCATCGCCTGGAGCGAAGATAACGGCGCCCCCAAGGTGACCGCATCGCTAGAGGATGCCGATGAACCAACGGTGATTCGTCGCCCCGGCCAGCTAGCGCCCACCACCACGACCCCTTCCAAGAACAAATGAGTACCCTCTCCAACCTGATCACTAGCCAAACGTCGCTGGGGGCGGCCGCCCTGCTCCCAGGCAACCGCTTCTTTGTGCGCTCCGTCGCCCTAGAGGGTGCAGACGCCACCGGCCAAGTCGCCTTGGCCCTCGAAGCCCTCTCGCCGTTTCCGACCGAGCAGATGCTCGTAGGCCACGTGGTCTCGGAGGATGGCAAACAAGCCTTGGCCTACGCGGCCCACCGCCGACGCTTCACCCCAGAAGAAAGTTTTGCCTGGCCCGATGACTGCCAAGTCATCCCAGAATTTCTCGCCCTGTGCGGCGAACGTCCCGTCGCCGCGGGTGTCCTCGTCCACCGCGGCGACGAACGCCTGATCGCCTTAGCCTGGGATGCGACTAATCCCCTACCCATCGCCATCAGTGTCGCTGACGTCGCTGATGCGGACGAGGCCAGCTTAGGCAAGGAAGCCGCCACCCGGGCCGGCCTGGCGGCCGATGCTCCCATCACGACGGTAGCCGGCGCTCTTCACAGCAAACTCAACGAAGGTGACCTCGTCCTCGAACGTGAGGGCGGTAAACCCTTTACGGTCACGAAGAAGGGCCTGGATGAAGCGGACATTCGCGATGTCGATTTCCTGAACGCCCGGCGCAAGAAGGAACGCCTCAACCTTGTGCTCTGGAATCTCACCCGAGCCGCCGTCGCCGTCCTCATCCTCTCGCTAGTGATGGAAGTTGCCGCCGGCGGAATCCAATGGCGCGCTGGCCAGCTCAAGGCGCTGAATATGTCCCGCCAGGGCGACGTGGCGGAGATTGAAGCGGACCAGGCCACCGCCAGCCGGATCGCAGATGTCCGCACCAAGTCGCCGCTCGCGCTGGAAATGGTGGCCATCGCCAACGAGCAGCGCCCGGCGACCGTGGAGTTCACACGCATTAATTGTAAGCTTAATAACGCCCTGGAAATCGAGGCTCGCACCACCAATCCCTCGGACATCTCCGCGTTTGAAAGAGCCCTTAAAGAGCTCCCGGAAATCAGCGGCGTGGCCAGTAAAGACATGCGGGCCCGCGACAACTACACGACGTTCACGTTCACGATTTCCTTCAAGGTCGACACCCTCCGTAAGTCCGTCGCCGCCGCCGAAGCATTGAAGGCCGAGGAGGCCGCCAAGGCTGCGGAAGCCGCCAAGGCTGCGGAAGCCGCCAAGGCTGCGGAGGCCGCGAAGCCGCCCGCAACGACGACTCCGATTGGAACGACCCCCGCCACTCCGGTCACGACCCCAGCCGCCGCCAAATAATTCTTGCTATGAAACACCTTTTCTTCGGACTCCAAACCCGCGAACGCTACATGGCGCTCGCGGCCATCGCCGTCGCCGCCTTCCTTTGGGCCACCTCCGCTTGGGGACGCACCCGCGATGGCTGGGCCGCTTGGCAATCCCTCGAGAACGAGGCGGCGACGCAGGTTGCTTGGCTCGACAAACAGCCGGAGATTAAAGCCGCCGCTGAACTCGCCATCCAGGGCCTCGACGCTGGGCGCGGTTACGATTCAACCCGCCTAGTAGAAGAAGCCCTCTCCGCGGCTAAGGATGCGGGCCTAAGCCCGACGACCGAAACCCCGAAGACGCAGAAGTCAGGTAAGTTTGCGGTTCACACCCTCCAACTCAGCTGCCGCCGGGCCGACCTCGCTTCGGTTGTTCGCTTCTACCAGACTATCAGCCCCCGGGCGCCTTACATCGCCATCAACACACTCTCCCTCCAGTCCGACCGTGGTACTTCCGGCACCGTCACCATGGTCGTGACGCTCAGCTCGCTAGAGTTGATTACGCCGGTTAAGTGAAGCGTGGCAGGGAGGCCGAGGCAGGGAGACCGAGGCAGGTGCAAAGGTGCAAATCGGAGCAGAGCTCCTGTGCAAAGGTGCAAAGGTGAGTACAGGGAAGAGTACAGAGTACGGAGTGCGGATTTTGGAGGCATGAGGTAGGGGCGTGGCTTCGCCGCGCCCTTCTTGGTTAGGAGGTCAAGGCGGAGCCTTGCCCCTACCCGCGAGCGGAGCTCGCGCAGTTAAGTCGAGATTCGGACGTCACTCGGCGAACGGACGCGACGCAGTCGCGCCCCTACCTTAGAGACAGGAGGCAAAGGGGGACCGGGGACCGGGAAGGATGCGCGGCGGGCACAAGCGGCCGAGGGTCGCTGTACAATCTGATACCCCGAGCTGACAGAGCGCCTGTCCGAACGGGGTCAGGCACCATCGCGTGAACGCGCTGAAGCCAGACCCCAACAGGCGTAACTAGGACCGCACGTGGTACGGTCCCTACCTTAGAGACAGGAGGCAAAGGGGAGCCGGGGACCGGGAAGGATGCGCGCAGCACAATGGGCGCGGCTAGGGCAGCACGCGGTGCTGCCCCTACCTAGATACAGGTACTTAGAACTTAAAGGACGAGCTGACTTCGAAGACGGCGGAGACAATCGCAAAGGCAATGAAGGCGACGAAGGAGAAGGCCGCCATCAGGACGGTCGCGGAGATGGTCTGCGAAATCGTGCCGAGCCAGCGGTCGAGTTCAGCGCGGTAAGAGCGGGCGATATCACGGAGGCCAGGGGCGAGGTTGCCGGTCTGTTCGGCGACGGCGACGCGGTCGAGCAGGAGGCGCGGGAAATAACCCGTACGGGCAAGGGCGCGCGAGAGGCTTTCGCCCTCGAGCACGCGGTCGGTCGCCGCGCGCATCTGGGCGCGCATTGCACGGTTGGGAGCGGTCTTTTCGGCGAGGCGCAGGGCTTCGGCTGTCGTGATGCCGTTCTCAAGGAGCACCGCGAGCGTGTGACAGAAGTTGAGGACCGACACGCGCATGACGAAAGCGCCAGCGAGGGGGGTTTTCAGAAGTAGTGCGTCGGACGCAATCTTGCCCTGATCCGTCTTTCGCCACTGATAGATGCCGATGACCGCGGCGATGGCGACGACGACCATGATTGGGCCGACCACCACGAAGACCTGCGCAAACCACATCAGCATTTTGGTAGACAGCGGCAGCTTCCCGCCGAGGGAGTCGAGCAACGTCTTCAGGCGAGGCAACAGGAAGAGCACGAAGAAGATCACCACGCCGATGGCGACGAAACAGATGAACAGCGGGTAGGCCATCGCGGCGATAAGCTTACGGCGGAACTCAGCCTGCTCGGTGAAGTGCGCGATTAACCGTTCGAGGACATCACAGATGTTACCCGTCGCTTCACCCGCCGCGATTAAGTTAATCGTCTGACCATCAAAGACGGCGGGATAGCCGCTCAGTGCGCCGGAAAGGCTTTGGCCTTCGCTGAGCTTGGCCCAGATACCAGCGCAAAGGTTACGGAGGCGGGACTTCTGGAGACGCAGGGATAACAGGCGGAGGGATTCCCCCGCGGACATACCGCTGCGCACTAAATCGGCCATCGCTTCCAAGAAAGGAAGACACTCGGCGGCGGTCGGGGCTTCTTCGGCGCCCCCTTTGGCGGAAGGCCCTTCCATCTCCCGGCGCGCGGCGCCGACCTCCTCGACCTTAATGGGTCGAAGGCCACGGGTCTGCAGACGGCGGAGGGCCTCGCGGCGGCTGGGCGCGTCGATGGAACCGTCGCTAGCGGCCCCTTGGCTGTCCTTGGCCGTGTAGGTAAAGGAAGGCATCCGACCTTATTCGTTCGAGCTGAGGTTGCGCACGAGCTCTTCGAGTGTCGTGTGCCCGGACTTGACCTTCTCCCACCCTGCGCGGGCGAGTGGGCGCATGCCGTTGGCGATGGCGCGTTCGGTGAGCTCGCGGTTACTGACGCGGTTGATGATTAAATCGTGGAGCGGCTTCGGGTGGAAAATTTCGAAGACCCCGACGCGACCGCGGTAGCCCGTGTTACGGCAGCGGCGACAGCCTACCGGCTCACGGAGCTCAGTCACGCCCGCGAGGTCGACTTCCTTCATGCCGAGAGCCTCCAGGGCGGGGATGACGCGGGCCTTGTTGACGGGGGAAGTCTTGGCGCAATCCGTGCACAAGCGGCGCACGAGGCGCTGGGCGATAACCAGTTCGACCGCGGAACCCACGAGGAACGGCTCAACGCCCATGTCGATGAGCCGCGTGATGGCGCCGGGGGCGTCGTTGGTGTGGAGCGTCGAGAACACCAGGTGACCCGTGAGCGAGGCTCGGATAGAAATTTCGGCCGTCTCCAAGTCACGGATTTCCCCGACCATGATGACATCCGGATCTTGGCGGAGCGTGCTGCGGAGCGCGCCGGCGAAGGTCAGCCCGATTTCGGCCTTGGTCTGCACCTGGTTGGCGCCAGGTACTTCATATTCGATCGGATCTTCGATGGTCACGAGGCGCAGTTCCGGCGAATTAATCTCGCGCAGGAAAGCGTTGAGCGTGGTCGATTTGCCGGAACCCGTTGGGCCGGTGACCAAGATAATCCCGTGCGGGTAGTCGAGGACCTTGCGGACGACGGCCTGCTCGTCGGGCGCCATCCCGATGCGGTTCATATCATAGGCCTCCTTGCGCTGGTTAAGCAAGCGGAGCGAAACCGACTCAGCGTAGATGGTCGGGATGGTCGAGACGCGGATATCTAAAACATTCTTACCGTCGCGGAAGTTGATACGGCCATCCTGCGGCAGGCGGCGCTCGGAGATGTTGAGACGCGCCATGATCTTCAGGCGCGAGATGATGGCGTCTTGGAAGCGCGCCAGGTTATCGGGCAGCGGCACCGGGATGAGGATACCATCGACGCGGTAGCGGATGCGCAGGTTATTTTCCTGTGGCTCAAAATGGACGTCCGTCGCGCCTTCGGCGACCGCCTGTGAGAGCACGTCGGTGACGAAGCGCACCACGGCGGCATCGGCATCGGCCTCGACGTCTTGGTTCGCCGCTTCGATTTCGGGTAAATCGCCACCCTCGTCGTCGAGGCTACCACCACCGACACCGTAATTATCCGTCACCAGTTGGGCGACGCGTTCGGGCGGGGCGAGATACCATTTCGGCCGGCGAGCGGCAAAAGTTGCGATCCAATCGACCGTCTCCGCATCGGGCGGTAGCGGTGAAATCAGGTTGAGGCGGCCCTCTTCGGAGCCCGGCAGGATAACGGCGATGACTTGGGACTCCGTGGCGATGCGTGCTGGGAGCACCTTAACGCCTTCGGGGTCGACGGCAGGTTCATCGAGTACTTCGAGGCCAGAGGCCTTGGCCAGCTCATCTAGCAAGACTGCTTCGGTCACGCTGAGCGCTTGGCAAAGCAATTTAAAGCGGGCGTCGCGCGGGGCCTCGGCGAACGAAGCGCGGGCTTCGTCCGTCAGACGATCCGCCAAAGCGGCGGGCAAACCATGCCTAACGGCGGTCAACATCGGGTCGCTTACTTGGAGGAACCGCCGACTTCGAGCGTTGAGCCCGGGAGGCCGTTGAGGAGCGGGCTCGCTGGGGCGGGGGTCGGCGCCGCGCCGGAACCAGCAGGGGTCGGCAGCTTATCGATGTGCTTGTGGACCTGTTCGGCAATCGGCGTGGCATCAATGCGGCTGATGGCGTTAAGGTTATCGACGGCGGAATTATTGAGGACGTAGGGGCGGAGGAAGATCAGCAGCTCTGTGCGCGTCTTCGTCTTCGAGGTGCCCCCGAGGAGGTCGCCGATAATCGGGATCGGCCCGAGCCGATTCTTGGTCGTCGTGTCGTTAGAGCGCTGGAGGCCGCCGAGAACGATGATTTCGCCGCTCATGGCGCTGACGAACGAATCGGTGGAGCGACGGCCGATGACCGGCTGATCGTTGCCGTCGATGGTGACGGAGCCGAGGACGTCTTCGACCTGTTGGGTTACCTGCAGTTGAACGGAGCCATCCTTGCCGATGAGCGGCAGCACCTTGAGCTGGATGCCGATATCGCGTTGCGTAACCGTCGAACTAGTGACTAGGCCCGTGGTGCCGGCGGTGGATTGCGTGCCCGTGATGACTGGGCGGGATTCGCCGACGAAGATGGTGCCTTCCTTATTATGGGAAGTCGTGATGGCCGGGACCGAAAGGACGTGCAGGTCGTTTTTGGTCGGCGTCGAAGATGTACCGAGGTTAACGATGCCCGTCAGGGTGCCATTGGGGGCGAGGGCGGCCGTGCCATTACCAATACCAGTGACGCCACCGGCGCCGCCGAAGAGCGTGCCGTTAACGCCGGTCAACTTGCCGTTGGTGACGGTCATGCCGAGGGCAGTGATACCACTGCTGTCGTTGTCGGTGAGCGTGACTTCGGCGATGACGACCTCGATGCGGACCTGCGGGAGGACAACGTCGACCTTGTCGATTAATTCATGGAGTAAGCGAAGGTCGTCCTTCGTGCCAGAGACCACGATAGAGTTGGAGCGCACATCGGCGATGACGGTGACCATCGTGCTAAACTCGTCAGCGCCATTCTGCTGCGAGCCCGTGGCGGCGGCGCCCGTGGCGGCGGCGCCCGTGGCGGCGACCGGGGCGAAGGGCGTGGTCACACGGTTAGTGCCATTGGTTGTCCGGCCACCGTTGGCGGTGGAAGCGGCCTTAGTCTGGCCGGTGATTAGCTGCGTGAGCAACGTGGCCGTCTCGGTGGCGTTGGCGTGACGGAGGAAGACCACGTCGGTCTTCGTATTAGGGTCCGAAGTCGCGTCGAGGGATTCAATCAGCTGATCGAAGAACGGGTGCTGATCGGCCGAGCCCATGACGATGACGCGGTTAGTGCGCTCGTCGGCGGTGAAGCTCGTACCGGTCGAAAGGCGGAAAGGCGCCGCGCCATTGGCGGCGGGCGTACGGAGGAGGGCCGTTAACTTGGTCACCATGTCGGTGGCCAGGGCGTGCTTCAGGTTGTACATCTTGGTTGCGATGACATCGAGCTGCGGGCGGTCGAGCTGCGCCAGGAGCGTCTCAATCTTCTGCAGGTTCATGATCGAGTCGGTGACCAGAATCGCGTTGTTTCGACCGAAGAAGACCGGCGGCGAGCCGAGGGTGCCGTTCAGCATGCCTTGAATCTGGGTCACGACCTCTTGGCCGTTGGCGTGCTTGAGCAGGAAAATTTTGGAAGCCACGCGGCCGCTAGCGGGTAGGCTCAGCGTGCTTTCGCTGAGCAACGTCGGCGATTCCGACTTAGCGACATTGTTCGGGACGATCTTGAGGAACTTGTCACCCTGTTGAATGACGGAGACGCCGTTCAAGGTGAGCAGCGTTTCAATGGCCAGGAGGGCGTCGTTACGGGTGGCGGTGGCGGGCAGCGTGAGCGTGTAGAGGCTGGCGGGCAGCGCTTGCGGGCGGAGCACGGTCTTACCAGTCCAGCGCTGGAGCAGTTCGAGCACTTGGCCGATGGTCTCATCGCGGAGGACCATAGGGCCGACCTTATCGGTGCCGCTCAAGCTAGGCACGGGCGTCGCGGCGACGGTGCCGACGATCACCGCAGGCGCGGCGGGGGCGGCCACCGCGGGGGCAGCTGGCGCCGCCGTCTGGGCAAAGCCGACGGGGGCTAAGGCAAGGCTAACGGCCGCGAGGAGGAACAACGGGGAGAGCGACCGCTGCGGGGAAGGGGTGGAAGAGCAATTCACTGGAGGAGGGGGTGAATGGATTAACACCAACGGAACGGAATAGTTCGATGGAAAAGGTGGTTTTTGGTGGAATGTTTAGGGGGCGGCTAGGGGAGAGCCTACCGTCAGCCCCCCACGGATAAAAAGGTGAACATTATTTCACCCTTTAGAGTGGACAAACCGCCATTAAACCCTCTTAACTGAACTTAGGTACCCTATGCGCGAAGATCTCCCCGAATGGCTTGGAAAGCCCCCGCGACGCGGCACCGACGCGTGGGAAGCTTGGCTGGCTAAATGGCGGGCCTATGCCCGGGTCGAATTGAAGGATGCGGCGGCCGACGACCCTGAGTTCGATTTCGGTCTCCTGACGATGGATGAACGCTGGCAAGTCGCCCTTGCCGTGGAGATCCGCAAGCACATTGAGCAAGGCCGCGCTGGGGGGCCCTGCCCCTTCCTGCAAAACCGCAGTATCTCCGATGTCCTCCATGCCTCGATTGTCGCCTGGCAGGTTGGTCGCTCCGTTTTTTCAACCGAACCTAACGAGCGAACCCTCTTCGCCGACCAGTGGGTGACCAAGCGGCTCAACCCGCGGCGGCGCCGGATTGCCCACGGCATTCGCTACGGATTTCTGGCGGGGCTCGGGGGCGAGCCGGCCGAACCCGCCTGGTCCTCGTCCGACTACATCGCCGCCTACGAAGCCGCTTGGAATGTCGGGAACGCCATGGCCATCGACAGCGACCCGCGGTGATGGGGTTGCGGAGCACGCCTCCGCGGGTAGAGTAGCCTTTCTAGAACTTATGGAGACCATCATCACCTGCCTCGTCGTCGTATGCAGCACCATCGGCCTGGGCATCTTTGTACACCAAAGGAACCAAGGCACGTCGCCCGAAGAGTCGGCGCGTGCGGCCGAACTCATCGCGCGCGTCGTCCGCGATGACATCAGTAAAGAAACCGAGCGCCTGCGCGCGGCCCAAGCGCAACAAGCCAGTGAACTCAGAAAAGAGGTCACCGATGGCCTAAGGGAGTCGCGGGTAGAAGTCGTGGCGGCGCTAGCCGAGTCCCGGAAGGAATCCGTAAAATCTGTCGCCGACTTCTCGGCGGAGACAGCCCTCAAGACCACCGAGTTGCAGAAGAATGTCGAGAAAGCGCTTGAACTCATGCGGGCGGACAACGAACGCCGCCTTAATGAGATGCGCGAAGTCGTCGGGGAAAAGCTCCAGAAGACCCTAGAAGCCCGCCTCGGCGAGAGCTTCAAGCAAGTCTCGGAACGCCTCGAAGCAGTCAGCAAAGGCCTCGGCGAGGTCCAGCAAATCACCTCGAATATTAACGACCTGAAGCGCGTGATGGGCAACGTGAAGACGCGTGGCGTCTGGGGGGAAACTTTCCTCGAGAGCCTATTGTCCGATTCACTGGTCCCCGAAAAACAGTACGTCAAAAACTTCCGCCCCAAGGAGCGCAGCGGGGACACCGTGGAGTTCGCCATCATCCTGCCGGGGAATGAAGACGGCCCGGTTTACCTCCCCGTCGACTCCAAATTCCCGCGGGAAGATTACGATCGCATCGTGGCCGCCGCCGAGGTCGGCGATACAGTGGCCTTACTGCAGGCACAGAAAGACCTCGCCGCCAGCGTCCTGGGGTTTGCCACGGACATCACCAAATACATCAATCCGCCCCGCACGACGGACTTCGCGATTCTGTTCCTACCCACCGAAGGACTGTATGCCGAAGTCCTCCGCTTCCCTGGCATCGAGAAAACCCTGAAAGAAAAGCGCATCGTCGTGGCGGGGCCGTCCACCATGATGGCCTTGGTCCATTCGCTCCGGGTTGGGTTCCAGACTCTTGTCGTGCAAAAGAAGTCCGCCGAAATCGCCAAACTCTTAGGCGCGGTGAAGAAGGACTTCGGAAACTTCGGCGACCTCCTGGAGAAGATTAATAAGAAGCTGGAAGAGGCCAGCTCGGTGGTGACGGACGCGGCAGATCGGCACCGTAAGATTGCTAAAAAGATGACCAAGGTAGCGGAGTTGCCGGACGCCGAAGCCCGCCTACTGCTGAACCTCGATGGCAACGAGGAGGGGGAAGACGCCGAAAGCCCACCGGCCTAAAGCACAAACCTACTGGTGGAGCCGATGAGGTTCGAACTCACGGCCTCGTCATTGCGAACGACGCGCTCTACCAACTGAGCTACGGCCCCACACAGTAGGAAGTTTAAGCAAGCGTTGGCCGGCCAGAGGGCAAGGTTTAGATAGTCCCAGCTGCGGCGGGTGCCCCCAAACTGCGGGTTCCCCTTGCCACCGTGGGTCGGCTCGATACTTTTCATGGCTCTTCCCACTCACATGCGCGTCTCCAAAGAAACCGTCGTCGGCATCGAATACACCCTCAAGGACGACAAGGGTAACGTGCTCGACGCGTCGACCAGCCATGGCCCGATGGAGTATCTCCATGGCGCCAGCAATATCATCCCTGGACTAGAACAAGGCCTCGAAGGCCTCACCGCGGGCGACACCAAGGTCGTCGTCGTGCAACCCGTCGATGCGTACGGTGAATACAGCGACAAGTTGATCCAGCGCGTTCCGATCGATCGCTTCGGTGCGAACAAAGTGGAAATCGGTATGCGCTTCCACGCCGAAACCAATCTCGGCATGCGCGTGCTCGTCATCCGACACGTCGACGAGCACGAAGCTGTCCTCGACGGCAACCACGAGCTCGCTGGCAAGACGCTGACCTTTGACGTCAAAGTTGTTTCCGTGCGCGCGGCGGAACTCACCGAACTCGCCCACGGCCATCCGCACCAAGAAGGCGGCTGCTGTGGTGGCGGGGGTTGTGGCTCCGGCGAATCCGCAGGTGGCTGCTGCTCGTCCGAAGGCGAAGCCTCGGCTGGCGGTTGTTGCTCCACCGAAGGTTCGAGCGCTGGCTGCTGCTCCGCAGAACCCGCTATGCAGCAGAAAGAAGGCGGCTGCGGGAACGGTGGCTGCGGTTGCTCGGCTTAAGCGCACGAGCGGAGCCTCGTGAGGGGCCGAGGAAACCGAAGTGCAAAGAAGATTACGGATTACGTAGGACAGAGGAGAGACAGGTGCAAAGGTGCAAATCGGCCGGAGGCCGGGAAGATTACAGAGTACAGAGTAGGGAGTTGAAAGGCATGAGGTAGGGGCGTGGCTTTGCCGCGCCCTCCTTGGTTAGGAGGTCAAGGCGGAGCCTTGCCCTTACACGCGAGCGATGCTCGCGAGAGAGGCGGCTAGGTTGGCACGCAGTGCCAACCCTACCCGATACCTGGGACGGTGAGGACGGGGTTTGGCCTCTCATCGGCAATACCGATAGTCTGTATTATAAATATCGATGCACGGTGAGGCGGTAACTCTGTTACACTTCACCATCATGAAATCGTTCCTCGACCGCATTACCGCCAGGCCCGGGGCAACTACGCCACCGCGCAGAAGTCAGCCAAGAAAGTCGACATCCTCGCCAGCTACCCCTCGCCACCTCCACCCTTTTCGCCTGGCCCATCCTGCGAGACGCCTGGCTAACTTCGCCGCCATCCAAGCGGTAGGTAACGCCGTGATTGCCGCTAACCAAACCGCTATCGCGGCCACCACCCCTGGCGGCTACACCTACCCTGGCGATATCAAGTCGGAGCAGGCCCGCAAATCCTACGACGACAGGATGGCGGCGTTTAACCGCGCCCTGAGGGATTCGAACGCGACCCTGTCCGTTTTTACGGCTCCCGCTGACATGGATGCCGCCTCGATTAATTTGGTGGATCGTTATATCCACATCTTGGTGAAAGCCATCGAGGCCCACCACGTCATCCGCTTGAACATCCGTTGAACTGAAGAGGATTACGGAGCACGGAGGACGGGGGAGTGGCCGTGCAAAGGTGGGACAGGGAAGATTACAGAGTACGGAGTACGGAGGACGGATTTGAAGAGGGCAGCTAGAGAAAGGGGGGCCGGGGAGAGACAGGTGCAAAGGTGCAAATCGGAGCAGAGCTCCTGTGCAAAAGTGGAAAAGTGAATGACGTAGAGAAGATTACAGAATACAGAGTTCAGAGTACGGAGGACGGAGGGATGGGTAGGGGCGTGGCTTCGCCGCGCCCTCCTGCGGGGGAATGCAAGGCGTAGCCTTGCCCCTACCCGCGGGCAGAGCTCGCGCAGTTAAATCGAGATTCGGACGTCACTCGGCGAACGGACGCGACGCAGTCGCGCCCCTACCAGATACAGGCGGCAAAGGGGGAGCGGGGAGCGGGGAGCGGGAAGGATGCGAGATGGGCACAAGCGGCCGAAGGCCGCAGCACAATCAGTGGCAGCTAGGTTGGCCCGCAGTGCCAACCCTACCTCAATACAGGTGGGGCTTCACTTTTGCACCTTTGCACCGCAACCCTCACTCACGCCCCCCAACTCCACTCCAGTGCGATGACGATGTCGGGGTGGAGCGACTGTTTCACTGGGCAGGCTTCGGCGGCGCGGATGAGGCGGGCGCGAATATCTTCCGGGATGCCAGAGGGCATCGTGAGGTGGACGTCGAGGCGGGCGATGCGGCGCGGAGCCACGTTCGTCATATGTTTCTCCACCTCGATGCGGGCGCCGCGGAAGTCTGCGCCCAAGGACTTCGCCTGAATGCCGAGGATCGTGAGGATGCACGAAGCTAGGGCCGTCGCGACGAGGTCAGTCGGCGAGAACGCCTCGCCCTTACCTTGGTTGTCGACGGGCGCGTCGGTCAGTAACTGATTACCGGACGGCCCGTGGGTGGCGCGTACGCGGAGGTCGCCGAGGTATTCGCTGGAAATCTTCACGCTCATGGCGGCAGGGTAAGCCGCGAGCGGCACCTGGGTCGAGTCCGCAAGCGGGCACAAAAAAACCCCAGCAGTCCGGGGCTGAATCTAAAAAGAGGAACGGCTTATTCGCCGTCTTTACCGATGGCGTCGACAGGGCAGCCCTCGAGGGCTTCCATGCACTTATCGATATCTTCCTGGGCTTCGGGCTGTTTAAAGACGTAGGAGTAACCGCCATCATCTTGGCGAGTGAAGGAAGCCGGGGCGGTTTCGCGGCAAAGGTCGCAATCGATGCACTGGGAGTCCACGTAGAATTTACCGGGGACGCCTTCGGGACGCTTATCGTTTTTGTCAGCCATGGGAGGAAAGGGGAAAGTGGACGGGGAACGCTGTGTGTCAAGAACCCGTCACTTTTCGGGGACCATCATCACCAATTGATGGCTCGCGAGGCCAGCCAAACCGAGCGGGAAGGACACCGTGAGGCGCTCCGGCGTGTCATAGACCACGACGAGGCGGGCGATGACAAAGCGGTTCGGGCGCCAGCCTGGCTGGGCGGAGGCGTCGAAAGTGAGTTGGAGGTCGGTGGTATGGATGGGGTACTCGAGTTCTTGCGCGAGCAGTAAGCGCATCCGTTGACGCTCGGCGGCGGAGACACCATCCCAGCAGACCATGGACGCTAAGGCCTCCGTATCACGCGAACGGTGGGCGGAAATCCAAGCAGTCCGGAGGTGACCCAAGGCGCGTAATTGGTAATAGCTGAAGAACGTACTGATGGTGAAAACGCCGAGTCCGATGCGGGCCCAGAGCGGGAGTGGCGTCAGGATTGACCAGCGGCGGGCGGGAAGCAAAGGCGTGCTCACGGGAGAAGTGCGTTGACCCAGTGCATAGGCTAGAGATAAGCCTTAATAAAGACATGGCGAACGATAGCAAGCCCTCCTCCGACACCGGTCGCTACGCCGCCCGCGGCGTCTCCGCCTCGAAGAACGAAGTGCACGCCGCCGTCGACAAGCTCGATCGAGGCCTTTTCCCCGGAGCGTTCTGTAAAATCACCGAAGACCATCTCACGGGCGACGCCCAACGTTGCGTCGTGACACACTCGGATGGTTCGGGCACGAAGGCTTTACTCGCTTACCTCTGGTGGAAGGAAACCGGCGACGCCACCGTCTTCCGCGGTATTGCGCAAGACAGTATCATCATGAACATCGATGACCTCCTCTGCGTCGGGGTCACCGAAGGCGTCATCCTCTCCTCGACCATTAATCGCAACGCCAAGGCGATTCCCGGGGCCATCCTCGCTCAGTTAATCGAAGGCACGGAAGAAGTCCTCGCGATGCTACGCACGCAAGGCTTTGGCATTCGCTCGGGCGGCGGGGAAACGGCGGACGTCGGCGACCTCACTCCCACCCTGACGGTGGATTCAACGGCCACGGCGATTCTCCGCCGCAGCGACGTCATTGACGCCGCGCGCATCACGCCCGGCTTGGCGATTGTCGGCCTAGCCGCGGGCGGCCGCTGCGCCTACGAAGCGGGCGAGAACAGTGGTATTGGGTCGAACGGCCTGACCAGTGCCCGTCACGAGCTCTTGGCCAACACCTACGCCCAGAAGTACCCCGAGACCTACGACCGGGCCATGCCGGCCGAGTTAGCCTACTGTGGGCCCTATCGCCTTACGGACCCACTCCCCGGCTCGTCCTTGACCGTGGGGCAAGCGCTACTCTCCCCGACCCGGACCTACGCCCCCTTTGCCCTCCAACTGCTCCAGGCCCTCGGCCGGGAGCGCGTCCGCGGCCTGATCCACTGCTCGGGCGGCGGCCAGACCAAGTGCAAGCGCTTCGGGACCCACGTTCATTTTATCAAAGATAATCTCTTCCCGGTCCCCGCAGTCTTTGCGGCCATCGCGCAAGCCAGCGGCACAGAACCCAAGGAAATGCATAAGGTTTATAACATGGGACACCGCTTAGAGGTCTACGTCGACCCAGCGGACGTCCCGGCCGTCCTGGCGGTCGCCGCGGGCCTCCAGCTGGAAGCGCGGGTCGTCGGTCGGACCGAAGCTTCGACCCAGCCAGACGGGGCTAATCACGTCACCGTCGTCAAGGATGGTGTGTCGCTACGTTACTCCTGACTGTCCGAAGACAGTAGAAAGTAACCGGGTGGTCGGGCAGACAGGACTTGAACCTGCAACACCCTGCTCCCAAAGCAGGGACTCTACCAATTGAGATACTGCCCGAAAACCCGACTTGCATGATGATTTTGTATTGCCGTCCCTGTCAATCCGCTAATCTAAACTCGTTCTAACCCGAAACATCCTCTCCAATATGGAAAACGACAGCATCTCCTCCTCCTCCTCTGAATCCAAGCTCCCGCTCATCGTGGGCATTGTCGGCTTCGCCCTTGGCGCCGCCGGCCTCGTCCTCGCTCTGAAAGCGAAGAGCTCTGCCGAAGCCGCCACGACCGCAGCCGAGAAGGCTAGAGACTCCGCGGCCGAAGTGAGCGCCTCGCTCGCCCAAAAGGCCAACGCCTCCGACCTGGCCGCGATTAACGCCGAACTCGGTAACATCAAGTCCAGCGCCGATACCAACAATAAGTCTTTCCAAGACGGCATCGCCGCCCTCCAAGCAGCGGTCAAAGCCAAGGCCGCCGCACCCACCACTGGTGGTGCCGCTCCGGGCAAGACGGTCGTCGCTGGTCCTGGCTCCGTAGCTGTGCAGAAGGGCGACACGCTCTCCGGTATCGCGAAGAAGGCCGGCATCTCGCTGAAGGCACTCCAGGACCTCAATCCTGGCGTTAACCCCAACAAGATGCAGATTGGTCAGGTTCTGAAGACCAAGTAAGCCTCAGCCCATGTCTGCGCCCGCCCGCTGGTCCGTCCAGCACGAAGCGCTGCATGCCGACTGTAAGGTCTTTCGGGTTTATAAAGAACACTCTCATCACCCTCTCGATAAACGAGAGGGTGATTTTTTTGTGATCCACTCCCGTGACTGGGTGCTCGCGTTACCGCTGACCGAGGATGGTCGCTTGGTGATGGTGCGCCAATTCCGCTTCGGCTTGCAGGATCTCTCGACCGAAACTCCCGGTGGCGTCATCGATGCCGGTGAAGACCCCGTCCTCGCCGCGGTGCGCGAGACCGAAGAAGAAACTGGCTTCGCCGGCGGGCGGGCTACGCTCCTCGGCAGTTGTGCACCGAACCCCGCAATCCAGCGTAATCACTGCCATTTCGTGCTAATCGAAGGGGTCCGCCCGACAGGCACCAAGGCACCCGATGAACACGAGGAACTGCAGGTCCTCAGCATCGCTCCGCGCGTAGCCTTGCAGAACGCCCTCGCCTCGCCGCACACTCATAGCCTCGCACTGCTCGCGCTATTCCGCCTACGCGAAGCCAAGCCCGAACTTTTTACATGACCACTCCTCGCCGCATCAAAGTCAAAGGCCGGGTCGCGCCCGACAATGTTCTCGTCATCGGCTCCGTCGCTTATGATAGCATCATCACTCCGCACGAAACGGGCGAACGCATCCTAGGCGGCAGCGCCTCGTACGCCTGCCTCGCCGCCAGTTACTTCGCACCGCCGCATATCGTCGGGGTGGTCGGTCACGACTTCCGTGACCGCGACCGCAAGAAGCTCGCCAAGCGCGGCATCGACCTGTCGGGACTACAACTCGACGAGACGGGCCGGACGTTTGCCTGGCGCGGTCGCTATCACGAGAACTATAACCGCCGCGACACCGAGGACCTCCAGCTCAACGTCTTTGAGCGCTTTCAACCGCGCCTCACGGAACTCCAGCAAGCGATACCGTATGTCATGCTCGGCAACATCCGCCCCGACCTCCAGTTGGCGGTCCTCAACCAACTCACCGCGCCCAAGTTCGTCCTCGTTGATACCATTGACATCTGGATTGAGACGCAGCGGGAGATGCTCGGTGAAGTCATGCGTCGCTCCGACATACTGGTCGTGAACGATTCCGAAGCGGCCAAGTTAACGGGGGAGACCAACGTCATTGTGGCGGGTAAGCATCTGCGGACGCACGGGTGCCGGACGGTCATTATCAAGAAGGGCGAACACGGTGCGGTGCTCTTTCATGAGGAAGGCCTCTTCACCCTGCCCGCCTTCCCCGTCACGGAGCTCCGCGACCCCACCGGGGCCGGCGACAGCTTTGCGGGGGCGCTCTTGGGCTACCTCGCGGCGGCTGGGACGACCGACTTTGCCACCCTCCGCCAGGCGATGGTCTACGGCACGGCCGTGGCCTCCTTGACGGTGGAAGCCTTCTCGACAGACCGCCTGGCGAAATCCGGCTGCACCGAGATCAAGAACCGCCGGAAGGAACTGCTAAAAATGACGAAGGTCTAACGCTTCCGTCCGAGCGCGCGCCACAGGGCGATGAGCAGGACGAGCGTGAAGACCACGTCGGCGGCGACGAGGACCCAGGGTCCCTCACGCTTAGTGGCCAAGGCGAGGGCCACGCCGCCGATGACGACGGCAATGACTGCTCCGCCCAGCCAAGGGACGAGGCGACGGAGCTTGGCGTTGGATTCTTCGGGGGTCATGCGCGGGAGCGACGATGGGACTCGGCTAGGCCGAGTAAGGTCAGGTGGGGTTCATGGCGGACGCGTTCGCGCCAGCTGGCGGGAAGATAGACGGAGGCGCCACCGGTGACGATCACGGCGGGGGGTGGCCCACCCTGCTTAGTCAATTCTGCCGTCACGGTGTCCAGTAAGGCGCCAATCATACCCGCGAACCCGAGCGCACAACCCGAGCGCATGGCGTCGACCGTCGACTTCCCGATGGCGGGGCCACCGAGCAGGTCAGCGGGATCTAGGGCTGGCAACAAAGCCGTGCGCTCATGGAGGTAACGCGTCATCACCCCGAGGCCGGGAGCGATGATGCCGCCGGCATAGCCCTTATCGGTTAAGATATCCACCGTCGTCGCGGTACCCATGCCGACAATAACGGCAGGTGCGCCGACGACGAGCTGAGCCCCGACGCAATCGGCGAGGCGATCTTGGCCCACTTCGGCGGGCCGAGGATAATCAAAGCCCAACCCGCAGACGGTGTCATGCCGGAGGTGATGGTAAGGCAAGCCGCTACCGAGCAGGACGGGCTCAATGGTCGCGGTCGCCGTGGGCACCACGCTCGCGAGGGCGAGTCCAGTCGGTGCATGATCGGTTAAAAGCGTGCGGAGCGCATCGGTCGACATGGCTGACGTCGGGAGCTCGCCATGGGCGAGGATTTCACGGCCAGCGACCAGACCCCAGTGGGCGTGGGTGTTACCGACATCGAGACAAAGGATGGCCACGGGGAGAAGTTAGCGAGGCTGGCGACGAGGGCAAGGTTGCACGCTTATTCCTTCCGCAGGGTGACCTCACCAGAGGAAACGATGGTCTTACGACCACCGCCGGTGCGGAGAATTAAGGAGCCCTCGTCATCGATGCCGTCGACGATGCCGGCAACGGGTTCCCCTCGTAAGCCGACGCGGACGGAGCGACCCGTCAGCACATCATAGCGCTGCCAGCGCGCCCGGAAGGTAGGCATCCACGTACCTTCAATAAACTGCTCCCAGGCCACGAACAAAGCCTCGAGCACTTCGGCCGCCACGCGACTAACGTCGAGCGACGAAGCACCGGCCAGCTCCAAAGAGGCGGCAATCGTCCGGAGCTCCGGAGGAAAGTCTTTAGACTTGGACGATACATTGAGGCCGAGCCCAAAGACCAGCTCGCGGACCGCGTCGGCGTCGAGGCGGGCTTCGGTGAGCATCCCGGCGACCTTACGGCCATCCGCAGATAATAAATCATTGGGCCATTTTAGGCCGAGCTTCACCGCGTAGGCCGCTTCGACGTGGGCGCAAACCGCGAGACCCATCCAGATCGTGAACGGCTTCAAGTTTTCCGGCGGGATGAACGGCCGGAAGGCTAGGGACATGTAGAGATTGCCTGCGGGGGCACTGTGCCAACGACGACCAAGGCGACCACGGCCAGCGCTTTGGGCTCGGGCCAAAACGGCAAATGGTGCTTCCTGCCCCGCGGCCAGCCGGCGCTCCGCTTCCGAATTCGTGCTATCGACTTCCGCGAGTAATTCGACTTCCGGAGCCACCTTGCACCGCCGGAGCTGAGCATCGAGCCAAGCGGCGTTAAGTTCGCGGGGCACATCCGTCAAAATATACCCCTTCCGCGTCGAGGCCTTGAACGTGAAGCCTGCGGCCCGCAGACGTTCCAAGCGACTCCAGACGGCGACGCGCGAGATACCCAACTCCTTCGCCAAGCGGTCGCCGCTCACGGGCAGGTCACCTGCTTCCAGAAAAGCTAATAAAATACTGCTATCGAGGGCCGGCATGGTTCAAGCCCAGTCGAGGCCGATATCGGCCCAAGTCGCCGCGTGGGTGAGTGCGCCGCAGGAAACAAAGTCGGGGTTGAGTTCGCCAATTTGTGGAAGCGTTTCGAGGTTAACGCCCCCACTGACCTCGGACCACGCACGACCGCGGAGTATCGGGAGGGCCGCGCGCAGTTGCACCAGCGAAAAGTTATCCAGCAAGACGATGTCCGCGCCGGCGGCTAAGACTGGATCAATTTGCGACACCGCATCGACTTCCACTTCGACCAGTAAGTCCGCGCGCGAGGCCCGCGCGACCTTCACGAGGTCGGTCAAGCGTTGCGACCCGGTCGCTTCCCCCGCGGCGAGATGGTTATCCTTCACCATAATGCGGTCGAAGAGTCCAAGGCGGTGGTTGTAGCCGCCACCTTGGCCGACCGCGTACTTTTCCAGCATGCGGAAGCCGGGCGTCGTCTTGCGCGTATCTAGCAGCCGCGCGGTTGAGGAACCCAGAGCGCGGACATAGGTCTGTGTTTGCGTCGCCACGCCCGTGAGTCGCTGCAGGAAATTCAAGAGCGTCCGCTCCGCCGTCAATAATTCGGCGGCGGGCCCAGTGATTTCGGCCACAATGGTGCCACCCGCCACGGCCGTGCCGTCGGCGACGAGCGGGCGGACTTGGCAGGCCGCGCCGTAGACGGCCAAGATGGGCTCGAGCAGGCCGAGACCGGCGAGAACGTATTCCCCGCGGGAGACCAAGCGGGCGTGGGCGCGACGACCCGAGGACGCGAGTAAAGCGGCCGACGGATCGCCGGAGCGGGCGGGCGGGTGCAAGAGGCCGCCACCGGCAATATCTTCGGCGCGGGCCATTTCCGCCAAACGCCGCATCCAAGCCGGGTCGAGTTCATCCCACCGTAAACGGCGGATAAGTCGATCGGTCTGGCCAGGGTCGCGTGGCATGAACGGCAACGTAGGGTCGCGGCCGTCTGACCGCAAGGTCAGGAGAAGAACTTCCGGAACTTATGCTTCCAGGTATCGGACACCGGAGTGGCTCCGTCATTGGAGGCATCGGCGTAGGCCTGCAGCGCGGCCCGCTGGGCATCCGTCAGCTTCTTGGGCACGTCGATATCGACGCGCACCAAGAGGTCGCCGCAAGTGCCGCCACGAAGCTTAGGCATGCCCTCGCCCTTGAGTCGGAAGGTAGTGCCGCCTTGGGTGCCCGCGGGAATCTTTAAAATGGTCTTACCCTTTAGCTTCGGAACCTCGATCGGGCCACCAAGGGCCGCGATGGAGAACTTCACGGGGACCGCGCAGGCAAGATCGTCGCCATCGCGCTCAAAGAGCTCGTGGTCCTGGATGGTGATCTCGACATAGAGGTCGCCCGCGGCACCACTGCGCCGACCCGCGGAGCCGTTATTGCTTGAGCGCAAGCGGGTGCCCGTATCGACGCCCGGTGGAATGCGGAGATCAACCGTATGGTCACCGACCACGCGGCCTTCGCCAGCGCAGCCGCGGCAGGGCTTGTCGATACGTTCGCCTTGGCCGCCGCAAGAAGGGCAAACCTGGCGCATTTGGAAGAAGCCATTGGAGCGGACCACGTGTCCCTGCCCACCACAAGTCGGGCAGCGGCTCTTCTTGGAACCAGGCTCGGCGCCACTACCGGTGCATTTCTCGCAGGCCTTGTGCTTCCGGTAAGTCACCTTACGGCTGACCCCAGTGGCCGCATCTTCGAGCGTCAAGGTGATCTCATGACGTAAGTCTTCGCCCGTCGTTTCCTGGGACTGGCCGCCGCCGCCAAACATATCGCCGCCACCGCCCCCACCGAACATCTGGTTGAAGATGTCCATCGGGTCAGCCCCGCGCTGGGTCCGCTGGCCGCCACCGCCGCCACCGGGACCGCCCTGTTCGAAAGCAGCCGCCCCTTGTTGGTCGTAAAGTCTCCGTTTCGGTTCGTCAGATAGCACCTCATAGACGCGGGAGACCTGTTTAAATTTTTCCTCGGCGGCCTTATCGCCGGGGTTACGGTCCGGGTGGAACTCCATCGCCTTCTTGCGATAGGCTTTCTTAATTTCTTCCGCCGTTGCGCCCTTGGCAACGCCGAGCAGGGCGTAATAATCTTCTTTCATCGCCGGAGGAATTACTTATTCGCAGGGCCGGTGGAGACGAAGACGGCGGCCGGACGGAGGACGCGTTCATGCAACGACCAACCCGGACGGGCCACGCGGGTCACGGAGCCCTCCGGCACGGTGTCGCTGGCCTCTTGCGAAACCGCCTCGTGGTGAGAGGGATTGAAGGGCTGGCCGAGCGGGTTGAGTTCGGCGAGCCCCTGCTGGGCCAAGGTGTTCCGCAGTTGGTTGACCGCCATGCGGAAGCCTTCCGCAACCGCGCGGCCTTCGGTTTGGCCCTGGGCGGAGGCGAGCCCGAGCGCGAGCGCATCGAGGCTGGGTAAGAGCTCTTCGAGCAGGCCGGCGGAGGCAAACTTACGCAAATCCTCGCGGTCGCGCTGATGGCGGCGCTGCTGATTCTGTTGATCGGCTTGGCTACGGAGGACCGTGTCGCGCAGGCGGGCCACTTCGCCTTCCAATTCGGCGAGGCGGGTAGCGGCGTCAGGCTGCACGGGTTCGGGGGCAGGGGTGTCGGTCATGGAATTATTTTTCGTTGAGGAGTTTTTCGGTAATGGACGTGCGGATCTTATCCTTGGACAGGTCAAACAATAGGCCGGCCGTCGCAGCGGGCGTCTGGGCGACCACCTGCTTGCCGAGCGGGTCCGTGAGCGTCTGCGCGAGGTTCACATCCGTGATATTCTGGGCCTCGAAGACTAGGTCAAACTGGCGGTCGATGACCACGCGCCGCAGCGGCGTGCCGTCGGCGGCGAGGACGGTGATGTGACCAATCCGGAGACGGAGTTTCTCGATTAAGAACGGGGTGCGCGGCACCTCAACAACCGGTTGGCCGGCGGGAGGGGGCGGAGTGTCCGCGGATTTAAGCCCACGGAAAATGTCCTGGGCATTATTATCTTTCAGGTAGTCCTCCTTCCCGACCAGCGTGAGCTCATCGATATCGAGTTCAAGCAAGTGGATGACTCGGCGGCTATCGCCGATGAATGTGGCCGGATCGAGTTCCAGCCGCAGTCGCTTGCCCTTAAGGAAGCGTGCGTCGGTCCAACGGCTGGGATTAGTGATCGTAAAGTCCGTAAAGTTGACTCGGCCGACGAATAAATTGGTATCGTTGTTTTGGACAATAAGGTGGGCGCCGGACTTCGATGACAACGTCGAGTCGAGGAGGCTGGGTGCACAACGGCCCACCGACCAGATTGCCAAGGCAGCCGCCAAGACAACGAAGAGGATGACCCCGCCCAAAAGGCTGAGGACCCGGCGGGAGACATTCCCTGGCCGAGCGATGGAACGGGCAATAGGCATGAGCGACGTACGAAAAATCAGCAATAGGTGTGCCATCCTGAGGGGTCAACGGCAGAGCCGAAAAACCCTATTTTTCACTGTTTTAGAGGGGGTAGCGTAAAAACAAAGGACCCGCCAGCGCGGGCGGGCGGGTCCTTCTGTCACGGGGCTGTCTCGCCCCGGCTAATTACTGGGCAGCGGCTGCAAGGACGCCACAAGCCACTTCATCACCTTCGGCGAGTTTAGGCGCCTTTTCCTGATTAGGGATGATGTTGGCAATGATTTCGTTCTTCTCGCTGACCTTCACGACTTCCACGAGGAGGGCCTTGCCGTCCTTGACCAGCTGGAGGCGAGCCTTGACGTCGGGCTTGTCGGCACGGAGGAGGGAAATGAGGCCAGAGCCTTCGCGGATTTCGAGCACGCGGGCCTTATTAGCATCCTTGGGGGCTTCGAGGGCGGAGGCCACGACAGCCTTGGGGGCTTCCGCAGGCGCATCCTTATCCCAAGAGAACTTGACGCCAGGAGCGGCGGCTTCGACAGGCTTACCGTTGACATCGCTCACCCCAGAACTGGCTTGCGAAGAAGTGGACCATGGGCTCTTGGAGCCTTCACAGGCAACGAGCAGGAAGGAGGCGGAGAGGATAAGCAGAGAGCGCTGCATGACAGTAGGGGGAGTTCGCGAAGGGTCATTTCGGAGACCAAACGAGTCAACCCCTTAATGCTTGCGGCGGGGCAGTCCGTGGGCTTCCTCAAAGGCCTAATGAGTCAGGAAGCCCTTAAATTGATGATTGGGATGCCCAAAGGGAGCCTTGAAGAGGCTACCCTCCAGCTTTTCGCCCGTGCCGGCTTCCCGGTGGCCAAGAGCAGCCGGTCTTACCGCCCCTCTTTTGACGACCCTACCCTCGACGGCCGGTTCATCCGCGCCCAGGAGGTCGCCCGTTATGTTGAACACGGCTTCTTTGATTGCGGCCTGACTGGCCAGGACTGGGTCCAGGAAAACGCCGCCGATGTCGTCCAAGTTTGTGAGCTTATCTACAGCCGCGCTTCCGCCCAAAAGTCGCGCTGGGTTCTTTGTGTACCGGAAGCCTCGCCCATCCAGACCGCCAAGGACCTCGCGGGTAAGCGCGTCGCCACCGAACTCGTCGAGACGACCCGCCGCTGGTTTAAGGCGCAAGGTATCGAGTGTGAGGTCGAATTCTCCTGGGGCGCCACCGAAGTGAAGGTCCCGGAGCTCGCGGATGCGATTGTCGACATCACCGAGACGGGCTCTTCTATTAAGGCTAACAAACTACGCATCGTCGCCCAACTCATGGAAACGACGACGGTCCTCATCGCCAACAAAGCGGCCTGGGCCAACCCCGCCAAGCGCGCGAAGATTGAGCAGATTGTGCTCATGCTACAAGGCGCCCTCGCCGCTCAACATATGGTCGGCCTTAAGTTTAACCTCCCGAAGGCGAAGCTCGCGCAAGTCGCCGCCGCCCTGCCCGCTTTACGCAACCCGACGATCTCGCCGCTCAGCAACCCCGAATGGATTGCGGTCGAAACGATCATCGACACCCGCCAGGCGCGTGAGTTCATCCCGACCCTCAAGGCTTCCGGGGCCGAAGGCATCGTGGAGTATCCCATTAACAAGCTCGTCTACTAAAGTGCCATGGCTGACTCCGTCCGCGTCGGTCTGATTCAACTCACCGCCGAAGACACGCCGACGGCGAACGTCCGTAAGACGATTCCACGGATTGAGGAAGCCGCGGCCAAGGGTGCGAAGATTATCGGCCTGCAGGAGATGTTCACGACGAAGTATTTCTGCATTACCCAGGACCCGCGGAACTTCGACCTCGCCGAACCCATTGAGACTGGCCCGTCGGTGACCGAGCTCGCAAAGGTCGCGCAGCGTCTCGGCGTGGTCATCGTCGCCCCGCTGTTCGAAGCGCGTGGTAGCGAGGTCTACCACAACACGGCGGCCGTCATCGACGCCGACGGGACGGTGCTCGGCAAGTATCGGAAGATGCACATTCCGCAGGATCCAGGTTTCGAGGAAAAATTCTACTTCACGCCTGGCGACCTCGGCTTCCGCAGTTGGAAGACCGCGCACGGTAACCTCGGCGTGCTCATCTGCTGGGACCAATGGTATCCCGAGGCGGCGCGCCTCACGGCGCTCGCGGGCGCCGACATTCTCTTCTACCCAACCGCCATCGGTTGGCTACCAGAAGAAAAAGCCGCCTTTGGTCGCGCCCAGCATAATGCCTGGGAAACCGTCCAGCGCGGCCATGGCGTGGCCAACGGCTGCTACATCGCCGCTACCAACCGCGTCGGCACCGAAGGCCGCACCCAGTTCTGGGGGCAGAGCTTCGTCTCGGACCCATACGGCGAAATTGTCGCCCGCGCCTCGAGCGACCAAGAGGAAGTCCTGCTGGCCGACTGCAACCTCGCCAAGCAGAGAGATTTCCGCCGCATCTGGCCCTTCTTCCGCGACCGCCGCATCGACGCCTACGGCGACCTGACGCGCCGCCTACGCGACTGACCCTTCGCATGGCCACGCCTCGCTCCCTTGGTTTCCGCATGCCTGCGGAATGGGAACCCCAGTCCGCCACGTGGCTCTCGTGGCCCTCGAACCCCGCGTTGTGGCCGGGCCACTACGACCTGATTCCAGCGAAGTTCGCAGAGTTCGCCGCGGCCATCGCCGAATTCCAGCCGGTGAAGATCAACGCAGCCGGTAAACTCCGCGCGGAGGCCGAACACGCGCTCAAGGAGGCGAAGGCCGACCTCTCCGTGATCGAATTGACTGACATCGCCACCGACGACGTCTGGTGCCGCGACCACGGCCCGCTCTTCGTGAAGAACGACCAGACCAAGGAACTCGCCCTTACCGACTGGGAATTCCACGGTTGGGGCGGGAAGTTTGAGGCCTCGCTCGACAACCAGGTACCAGGGAAGATTGCCGCGCACCTCGGCCTCAAGAAATTCACCTATCCCTTTGAACTCGAAGGCGGCGGCATTGAAGTCTCCGGCGATGGCCTGCTCCTCACGACCGAAGCTGTGCAGAACAACCCGAACCGGGCCGAAGGCCGGGATGATGCCGCGTTCCATGCCGCCATTCGCGCGGGCCTCGCCATCGACGAGCTCCTCTGGATTGGCGAAGGTCTCGCCAACGATGATACCGACGGTCACATCGACAACCTCGCCCGCTTCATCGCCCCGCGCACAATCCTTGCGGTCACCGAAGCCAACAAGGCCTCGCCGAACTACGCACCGCTTCAAGAAAACCTGAAGCGTCTGCGCGAGATGCGCCCACGCCAACAGCGCCTCGATGTTATCGAGCTGCCGATGCCCGAGCCGATCCGCTTAGCTGGCCGCGACCTCCCCCCGAGCCACGCAAACTTCTTGATTGTCAACGATGGCGTCCTCGTCCCGCTGTATGGACAAGATACCGACCAGCTTGCGCTCGGCATTATTGCCGACTGCTTCCCGGGGCGAAAGACCGTGGGCCTCGACTGCCGCTTATTCCTCATTGAAGGCGGCGCCCTGCACTGCCTCAGTCAGCAGCAGCCGGTTTGAGAGAGGATCGTTGCGGTGCAAAGGTGCAACGGCGGCTAAGCCGCGTGCAAAAGTGCAAAAGTGTTTTGCTAAGAAGCCGAACCCGAAGGGAGATTACAGAGTACAGAGTTCAGATTACGGAATAAGGGAAAGGGGGCGCTGAATCCTCGTTCACCTGCCTCTCTGTACTCGGTACTCCGTACTCTGTAATCCGTACTCTCCCTGACTTCTCCCTCACTTCTTCGGCTGAATCTTCGCCGCGCAGGCGCAGTCGCCGGCGCAGCCACCTGCTTTGCGCCGACGAGCGGCGGCGAGCCAGCGGCGGACGAGCCAGCCACCAGCGAGGCCCACGATAATTCCCACAATGACAGTTTCGAGGTTCATGATAGGCGGATGACCGTCTGATATAACAACGCGGAGACAATCCAGGCGAGCGCCGTCATATAGACAAAGGACGCAGCGGCCCACTTCCAGCCGCCCGTTTCCTGGGCGAGCGTGGCAATCGTCGGGCCACACTGCGAACAGAGGGCGAAGAAGACCATCAACGAGAGCACCGCGGCGAGTGAGAAGATGGGCTTACCCACGCGTGGCCCTTCCTGCCATTTCGCGTCCTTCATGGCTTGGCGGAGATGCTGGCTATCCGCTTTGGCGCCTTCGCCCACGGAATAGGTCACGCCAAGCGTGGAAACAATAACCTCACGAGCCGGGAAACTCGCCAGCACGCCCACGGTAATCTTCCAGTCGAAGCCGAGCGGATCAAAGGCCGGCTGAATCGCCTTACCAAAGCGTCCCATGTAAGACTGCTCCACATAGGCGGCCTGAATCTTGGCCGTGACAACTGCTTCGGCGACGGACGGGTTAGCTGCCTTGACGCGTTCGGCAACCGCCGCATCGCGCGGGAAATAAGAGAGCGCCCACACGATGATGGTAATGGCGAAGATGACCGTGCCCGCCTTGGACACGAACTCGGCGGCATTCTGCCACATGCGCCAGAGCACGTCGCGCGGCTTGGGCATTTGGTAGCGGGGCAACTCGAGCACGAACGGCTGCGGCTTCACCTTGAGCACGAGGCGGGTCAGCACGAACGCGGTAGGGACAGCGAAGAGCAGGCCGACACAGTGCATGCCGATCATCACGACGGGTTGCCAGCCCGGGGCGATGAAGGCGGCGCACATCAACGCATAGACCGGGAAGCGGGCCGAACAACTCATGAACGGCACCACGAAGGCGGTCGCGAGTCGGGCTTTAGGGTCTTCAATCGTGCGGGTCGACAGTAGACTCGGAATCGCACAGGCAAAACCGGAGAGCAGCGGGACGAAGCTCTTCCCATTGAGGCCGCACCAGCTGAACAAGCGATCCATGATGAACGCAGCGCGCGCCATGTAGCCGCTGTCTTCGAGGATACCGATGAAGAGGAAGAGAATCAGGATCTGCGGCAGGAAGACCAGGAAGGCCCCGACGCCGCCGATAATGCCGTCGGCCAGCAGGCTTTGGAGCATCGGATAGGCGTCCAAGGGCGGCGCGACGACGGTCTTCGTCCAATCGACCCCCGCCTGAATCCACTCCATGGGGAACTTCGCCAGCCAGAAGACCGAGCCAAAGAAACCGAGCATGATTCCAAGGAACAGAACGGGGCCGAGGAAGCGGTGGAGCAGGACTTGGTCGACGGCGGCGCTACCACCGGTACGATCACCGCCACCTTGGACGACGCCTTCGAGTAACTTACGGAGACGCGCGTAATGGATGAGTGGTTCGGCGGCCAAAGGATTGTACCCGGCGCGACGGACCTTATCGCGCGCGGCGCGGATAACGACGTCGCGCCGGGCCGACGCCCAACCGAGCCGCTGGCCGACGGACGTCGTGGAATCAAAAAGCAGCCGCTCCACATCGGCGCGGCCGGGGGCACGACCGATATCCGTAGCCACACCAGTCGCCACATCGGCCAAAGCTTCTTCCACCAAGGCTGGCCACTCCACCGCCGGCATCCGCACCCGCGCGCGGAGGGCTTCGCCGATGGCACGACGGACGGCAGAGATACCTTCGCCTTTCCAAGCGGAGCTCAAAACAACGGGCACACCACCCAAGCGACGCGACAATAGTTCCGTGTCGATCTTCAGGCCTTGCTCCGTGGCGACGTCGGCTTGGTTAAGCACCAGCACGACGGGGATGTCTAGCTCCGAGAGTTGCGAGGCGAGGAAGAGATTGCGCAGCAGGTTGGTCGCATCGATGACGACGACCACGGCATCGGGTCGACGGTCTTCGGCGAGGTGGCCAGAGAGAGCATCGATGACGACCTGCTCATCGGGGGACGCCGCGGAAAGAGAATAGAGCCCAGGGAGATCGATGAGCTCCACCTTGGTGCCATCGCCGCAATCGCACTGACCTGACTTACGGGCGACGGTGACACCGGGGTAGTTGCCGACGCGCTGACGCAGGCCCGTCAAGGCGTTGAACAAGGTCGACTTCCCGGTATTCGGGTTACCGACCAAAGCGACTGTCAGCCCTGGCTCAGCGGCGCTCATGCTTGGGGGCGGGGGCGCTGGATGGGACAATCCGCGGCCACATCGATGATGATATTCTGAGCCTCGGTCAGACGGAGGCTCACCACCTGGCCAGCGAACTCGATAGCTAGGGGGTCGCCCAGCGGGGCTGTGCGGACCAACTTAAGCACCATGCCAGGGAGGAGCCCTAGGGCCATGAGACGCTGATCCACCGACCGCTCCGGATTGAGGGACGTCAATTTGCCGTATTGGCCGGGCAACAATTGGGATAGCGGGGTCACGCTTATTGAGAATGGTTCTCAAGAAGTTAGCGGACGGGGGGGCGTTGTCAACGCCTGCCTAGGGTTATTGGCAAATGCGTTGCCTGCTTAGGGAGGCTTTGCCTGTCTCTTATTGCCCCCTGCCCCATGAGTTTGCCTCCCCCTACGTCGCCTTTCATCCCAGACCCAGCCCCGCACATCCCGGAGGAAATGCATACGGGTGGTATTGCCGGCCACCCTAAGGGCTTGAGTAACCTCTTCTTCGCGGAGCTCTGGGAGCGCTTCTCGTACTACGGGATGCGGGCCTTATTAACGCTCTTCATGGTGGCCCCCATCGCGGCCGGCGGCCTGGGCTTCGACCAACTTCATGCCTCTATTATTTACGGCAACTATGTCATGTCGAGCTACATGCTCTGCATCCTCGGCGGGTTCATCGCCGATAACTTCATCGGGGCACGCCGAGCGGTGCTTATCGGCGGCTTCATCATCACCCTCGGACACTTCACCCTCGCGCTGAATTCCCTCCCCGCCTTCTACGCCGGCCTCATCCTTGTCGCGGTCGGCACTGGCCTCCTCAAGCCGAGCATCAGCACACTCGTCGGCGGACTATACGCCCGGGGTGACGCGCGACGCGATGCCGGCTTCTCGCTCTTCTACATGGGCATCAATATTGGTGCCTTTGCGGCGCCCTTGGTGACCGGCTACCTCGCGCAAGATGAAGGCTTCAAACAAATCCTGCTCGGGTGGGGCTTTGATCCCACGCACTCTTGGCATTGGGGCTTCGGTGCCGCCGGCGTCGGCATGACGCTCGGGATGTTGGTTTACGTTCGGCGCCTCAACTGGATTCGCCATATCGGCGAGGCCCCGGACGCTCAGGGGCCACGCCCATGGGGACCCCTCGCGCTCGTCGCACTCGGGACATTCGTCCTGCTCTATCTCATGGTGAAGTCCGATGAATACATCTGGCTCGCCTACGGTATCTATTCCTTGCCCGTGTTAGCCGTCATTTACTTTGGGATTTTCCGAACCGACGAAGACAGTAAGCGTATTGCCGCTATCGGTGTGTTTTTCATCGCCGCCGTTTTGTTCTGGGCGATTTTTGAGCAGGCTGGCACGTCGCTCACCCTCTTCGCGGATGAACTCACGCGCACCGAAGCCTTCGGCCGATCTTACCCCTCGGCTTGGTTCCAGTCGGTCAACTCTTTCTTCGTCATCGCCCTAGCACCAGTCTTCGCATGGCTCTGGGTGGCGCTGAGCACGCGCCAACCTTCCGTTGCGCTGAAGTTTGTCTTCGGCCTCATCTTCCTAGGGCTCTCGTTCGCGCTGATGGTGCCGGCCGCGCAAGCCACCGTCACCGGCAAGGTCAGCGCGTGGTGGCTGATCGGGGTCTACTTCCTGCAGACGTTAGGTGAGATGTGCCTCAGCCCGGTCGGCTTGAGCACGATGAGTAAGCTCGCGCCGCCGAAGCTTACTGGGCTCATCATGGGCGTGTGGTTCCTCGCGACCGCGCTCGGCAATAAACTCTCCGGTACGCTCTCAGCGGACTTTTCGTCCAAGGACCCCGTCGCACTCTCGCACTTCTTCAGCAACCAAGCGATTGTCGTGGGTATCGTGGCTGTCGTGCTACTCGCCTTGGTACCATGGGTTCGCCACTTGATAGGCACAGAGGACCACTGACCATCACCACGGGGGCGCCGACCCAAGGCCGTCCCAGAGTCACTCAGAGCGTTGCGTCCACCTGCACCGAGACCGGGCAGTGATCCGACCCCGTGACCTGATCATGAATCTCGGGCTGCGTGAATTTTAGGCCATCCGAAGTCAGGCAATAATCCAAACGCCAACCGATATTGCGGGCGCGGATACCTGGCCGATAGCTCCACCAACTATAGCGCTGTGCTAGTTTCGGAAACTGGGCGCGGAAGGTGTCGGTGAAGCCATGCTCATTGAGCAACGTCCCGAAGGATTCGCGCTCCTCGTCCGTGAAGCCAGCGTTGCGGCGATTGGTGGCGGGGTTCGCCAAGTCGATCTCGGCGTGGGCGACGTTGAGGTCGCCGCAGACGACGACGGGCTTCTTCTTGGCTAACTCCGCGAGGTACTTACGGAAATCCGCATCCCACTGCAGGCGATAGTCGAGGCGTTCCAGTTCGCGCTGAGAATTTGGGACGTAGGCGCTGAGGACATAGCAGCCGGCGAACTCGGCAGTGACCACGCGGCCTTCGCGCGGGTGGTCGCCAGGGAAGTCGGTCGCGACGGACAACGGGGCGGTCTTAGACAAAATAGCCGTGCCGGAGTAGCCCTTCTTTTCGGCTTCATGCCAAAACTGATGGGGGAAAGCTAAGCCCAGCGTGCTCGCCGTGACCGTCTCGCACTTCGTCTCCTGCAGGCAAAGAACGTCGGGCGCCGTTTTCGCGATGAAATCCCCCAAGCCCTTACCGAGGGCTGAACGGACCCCGTTCACGTTCCATGAAAAGATTTTGGCTGAACTCACTTGGCAGGCTTCTTCTTGGCGGCTTCAGCGGCTTCCTCAGGGGTCGCTTTGCGGCCAAAGAGTGAGTTCATCTTATCATCCAAGGTGTCCTTAGAGCGCGTCGGCGGCTTAATCGTTGGAGCCGGCGTCGGCTTCTCGGTCACGGCCGGAGTCGGCTTCTCGACGGGAGCTGGGGCGGTGGGGAGAGGAGCGATGGGCGGGACGTAAGGACGGTCGGTCTTGTAGGGCGCAGGAATCGTGCTGCCCTTATCGGCGAGTTCGGCGATCTTGCGACGGACGCCGGCTTCGAAGTCCGTGAGCTTCTGGTCGATTTCAAACTTGAGGCCTTGCGCGCGCACTTCGAGCGTGCCGTCACCGAGCACTTTAGAAATTTGCAGAACGTCCGCTTCAGCTAAGGGAATATCGGCGACCTTCTTGCCCTTTTCCATCAAAGCCGCACTGGTTGCGGTCGTCACTAGGACCGACGGTGGCCAGAAAACGGGTCGAGCATTGAGTGCGGTGTAATCCAGCTTCTGGTTAGAGTCGGCTTTCGGCTTTGGCTCGGTCTTCGCAGATGCCTCGGCGGCCTTTGCGGCATCGTCGACCATCGGCTTACCGGGCACGGCGGTCTTAACGGGCTCTTCAACCTTGGCCACGGGTTCGGCGGGCTTAGCGGGCTCTTCGACCTTAGCCACGGGCTCAGCGGGTTTGGCAGGCTCTTCGACCTTAACCACAGGCTCGACGGGCTTGGTTGGTTCTTCAACCTTAGCCACGGGTTCGACCGGCTTGGCGGGTGCTTCAACCTTAGCCACAGCCCCATTAGACGCATTCGTAAAGGTCGCGGAAAAGGTCGGGAGGAAGAACAAAATGGCCACGGCCCCGACGAGTGCGCCGAGCAGGAAGACCATGAGGTGACGAAAGAAAGCGAGCATGAGAAAGTTAGTGTATTAGGAACCGGCCTTGATTTCAATCACGTCGTGGGGGGCCGCCTCACGTTGACCAGCCGGGGTCACCCTAATGTAACGGGCGTTGGCCCGATGTTCCGTTAAATTACGGGCACCGAGATAGCCGAGGCCGCTCTGGACCCCGCCAGCGAGGGTGCCGAGCACCTGGTCGACCGAACCGGAGACCTCCTTGAGGGCTTCAATCCCTTCGGCGGCGACCTTATTGAACTTACCGGCAGCGGAATGGCCGTAACGGGAAGCGGAACCCTTGCGCATGGCTTCGTGCGAACCCATGCCGCGGTATTCCTTATAAGTCTTACCGTTGATCTCCATCAACTTGCCCGGGGCTTCGCGGCAACCAGCGAGGAGGCCGCCGAGGATGACCACATCGGCCAACGTCAGGGCCTTGACGATATCACCGCTCTTGGTGATGCCGCCGTCTGCAATGATGCGGACGCCCTTGCGCTTGGCCGCCTGCGCGGCGACGTACAAGGCGGTGAGTTGCGGGATGCCCACGCCCGCCACGATGCGGGTCGTGCAAATGGATCCGGGGCCTTGGCCGATCTTGACCGCATCAACGCCAGCATCGGCGAGGAAAGCAACGCCGTCGCCGCTGGTGACGTTGCCGGCAATGAGGGTGATGTCCTTATGCTGCTTCCGTAGCAGGCGGATTGCGTCACCCACGCCCTTGGTATGGCCATGGGCAGTGGAAACAGCGAGGGCGTCGGCGCCTTCGGCAACCAAGGCAGCGGTATGGGCGAGGAAGCGCTCGCGGTCAATTTCGCCCTCGGGGGTGCGTGGGACTGAGACGGCCACGCCCACGCGGAGGCGGAAGTCGGCGTCACGAGTCGGCCGGACGTGTGCGCGGGATTCTTCGGAGATGCGTTCGATGTCGCTCAGCGTGAACAAGCCGCGGAGGCGGTTCTTTGCGTCGACAACGAGGAGCTTATTTTGGCCGACGTGTTCGGAGAATAGGCGATCGGCTTTGGCAATCGGATCTTTCCCCAGGTCCTTCTCGAAGACGGAGAAAACTTTGTCGCGCGGAATCATGACCTCGGCGACCTTACGTTGGCCGTGGCGCTCCTTAACGGCGCTACCGGGCAAGAGACCGAGGAGGGTGTTGTCGCGGCCGACAACTGGGAAAGTGCTAAAGGCTAGGCCATCGGCCTCGATCCGCAGCAGGACCTCGGCGATGGTGTGCTCGGGGGAAACTACGGCCGGATCACCGATCATCCCGTGAATATGGTTCTTCACGCGACGGACTTCGGAGACCTGTTCTTCCTGCTTCATGTTATAGTGCAGGAGCCCGAGCCCGCCGTTCAGGGCCATCGCAATGGCCATGCGGTGTTCGGTGACCGTGTCCATGTCCGAGGACAGGATGGGCAAAGAAAGCGAGAGAGCGTCGGAGAGGGAGGAGTCCAAGCGCGTCATTCGCGGCAGGACCTCGGAGTAGCGGGTGGCGAGCGAGACGTCGTCGTAGGTGAGGCCCAACCCCGCGTTGGCCAAGAAGAACTTGTCCGCGGAGAGGTAAAAGCGTTCGTCGAGGGAAACGCGGCCCTTGTTTTTAGAGGAGGCCATAGCAGGTCGGTTTCCCCAAAGGGTGTTAGGGAGACCCCCGCACGCTGGCAATTTGTTTTTGCGGCGGAGGGTTATTTAAGGAACGATTGGCCTATGAATGACGGCAAATTCGGGTTCAAGCGGGTACGGCGGCGCTTTCAGCGTCCCTTACGGACGGGCGTGGGTGCGGTCGAAGCCGTGGAACGCATCCTAATTCAGACCCAAACCGAACTGGGTATAGGCTACGGGGAGGTTGCCCCTTGGCCGGGATTCCCGACGGAAACGACCGAGACCGCCATCGAAGTCCTCCACTCCGCGCAAGGAAACTTATCCCATCTCACGGCCGTCGTCGGAGCCTCGCCACAATTGCCGTGCCTCGCAGCCGCGCTGAGTTCTTGTCGCCACTGGGATGCCATCGTCGCCTTTGGGGGTGGCCTACCCTGCGCCGGCTTACTGACGGACGACCCCCGGGACTTCGCCAAGAAAAACGCTGAAGGCTTCCGCACGTTGAAGGTGAAAATCCTACCTGAAACTACGATCAACGATATCCGTAACGTGCTCGCGAACTTCGAGGGCACGTTGCGATTGGATGCCAATGCCTCGCTAGACCTCGCCATGGCACGCGCCTGGCTAGAATTCGTCCGTAGCGAACCACGCATCCAATTCCTCGAACAGCCGCTACCAGTTGGACATGCCGGTTACGCCTCACTGGGTACAGCGAAGGTCGCACTCGACGAATCCTTTCTCACGCCAGCCGGGCTGGAATGGGACGGCCCAGTCATCGTCAAACCGCTCTTGGTTGGTGACTGGGATTACTTCCTTGCCTGGCGAAAGACGGATGCCACCCGTGACGTGACTTACTCATCCTGCTTCGAAACCGCCATTGGCCGACAAGGTGCCTTATGGTTGGCCGCACAAGACCTCGTAACGAACGCCGTGGGCTTCGATACACTCGGCCGCTTTGAAATGGATGGCCGTGACCGGCACGTCAGCGGGCCCGAGGCGCGCGGTGCGCTCGATATCAGCTGGGATCAGTTTTGGCGCGACCTCGCATGAACCCCGTCGCCGTTTTTCATCGCGACCACACGGACTACCTATCCGAAGTCGCCGCGGCTTGGGGCGCCGAATTACCGGTATTCTTAGGAAACCCTCAGTGGGGCCCAGAAGAAATGGCGGCCGCCGCTCGCCTCATTCCTGCGGGAACGCGCGTCATCGGCGCGGAACTCACGCCGACGGGCCCGGCCCCAGCAGACTGGCCTGCCAGCGCCCGCGGGTGCACGATGATTCCGACGGGCGGCACGGGCGGCACCGTGAAATTCGCGGTCCATAATCCCGCATCACTCGCCGCCGCGGTCCGATCCTTGGGTGATTTTCTCAGCGCGCGCGGACTTTCATCCAAACTACATGGGGCAACCTTAACCCCACCCTGGCATGTGAGTGGACTGATGCCCTTCGTGCGTGCCGCCGTCACGGGCGGACGCCACGTCTTACTCGATGGCCGCTTTCCCGCTGACGCGCCGCTGCCAGCGGTCAAACTGCCGACCGACGGCACGCGAATCGCCTCCTTAGTTCCAGCACAACTCCTGCGGGTGCTCGCACATCCCGATGGGGAGGCCTGGCTCAAGCGCTTTCACGTCGTGCTACTGGGCGGCTCCTCCATCCCGCCTGCTTGCCTAAGGGAAATCCGCGACCGACGCCTACCGGTCTTTCTAACCTACGGTATGACTGAAACCGCTGCAGCCTGTGCCGTGTGCCCGCCGGAAACCATTTGGAAGAACCAACCGCCCCGCGGCGTGCCGTTACCAGGCGTACACCTCGGACTCGCGGATGATATCCTAACGGTTGCGACGCCCGCACTCGCCCAAGCCATCTGGCCGAATGAAGCCTTGGCGGCCGGCGGCTACCGCACGCAAGACCGGGCGGAGCTGGGGGCTGACGGCACCGTCCGTATTCTCGGTCGCGCCGATCGGGTTATCGTCTCGGGCGGAGAAAAAGTCGACCCCAGCCGCGTGGAAAGCGTCTTAGCTGCCGCCGCCACGGTGCATGTACTCGGTTTACCTGACCCGCAATGGGGCGAGCGGGTTGTCTCCCTGGTGGTGGGGACGGCGGAACTCGAACCGGCGCTACGCCGCCTCGCCGAGCGCCTCGAGCCCGCGGCCCGTCCGAAGCAGTATGTATTCGTCACAGAACTCCCCACGGATGCTCGTGGTAAATTAGACCGCACCACCGCTCGGCGGCTCTTCGACGCTTAAGCGCGAACGGCTTTCCAGACACGCAGGCAGGATTCCACGAGCGCGGGGAAATCGGCGAGCGGCACTTGGGATGGCCCGTCGGAGATCGCCTTCGCTGGATTTGGGTGCGTCTCCATAAAGAGACCGTCCGCCCCTGCCGCGAGCGCCGCTTTGGCGAGGACTGGCACGTATTCACGCTGGCCACCCGAAGCGCCACCCGCGGCACCAGGCAGCTGCACGGCATGCGTGGCGTCCATGATCGTCGGATGACCGAAGCCGGCCATGATCGGGAAGGAACGCATATCGACGACGAGGTTCTGATAGCCGAAAGTTGTGCCGCGATCGGTCTGCCAAATCTCGGCGGCCTGGGCGCCTTCGAGCTTATCCACGACGAAGCGCATTTCGAACGGGGAAAGGAACTGGCCCTTCTTCACGTTGACGACCTTGCCGGTCTTGGCGGCGGCGACGAGGAGATCGGTCTGACGGCACATGAAGGCCGGCACCTGCAAGACATCGACGACTTTACCGACCGCTTCGCACTGCTCGGGTCCATGGATGTCGGTGAGGACATTGAAACCGAAATCTTTTTTCACCAGCGCGAGGAGTTCTAGTCCCGCCTGCATGCCGGGGCCACGATCGCCCGAGAGCGAGGTGCGGTTCGCCTTATCATAGGAACCTTTGAAGATAATGTTCAGCTCCGGGTGCTTCACGGCGAGGGCCTTCAACTCGGTGGCCACGGTCCGGCAGTTGGATTCAGACTCTAGGGAGCAAGGGCCCGCGATGAGGAGGAGGCGGCGTTTGTCGTGCAGCATGCTTCACTAATAGGAGAGTAGACCCCTGCAGGGCGAGCCGTAACCCGCCGTTAGCGGCCCAGCCACTTCAAGACCTCAGCCAAGGAACGCGTATTCAGCACCTGCTCCTTGGTCAGCCAACCCTTGCGGGCAATGCGCACGCCGTGGGCGGCAAAAGCTAACTGTTCAATATCGTGGGCGTCGGGATTGATGGACGTCAGGACGCCCTTCTCCGCCGCCCGTCGCCACCAGCGCCAATCCATATCGAGGCGCCAAGGGTTCGAGTTCAGTTCGATGATTGTATCGTTAGCGGCCGCCGCGTCGATGACCTTGGCAATATCGAGCTCGTACGGCTCGCGCTTATTCAAGAGGCGACCCGTGAGATGGCCGACCATATCCACGTGCTCATTCTCGATGGCCTTGATGATACGGGCCGTCTGCGCGTCGCGGTCGAGGCCAAACCGGTTATGGACCGAGGCCACGACGAAATCGAGTTGGGCGAGGACATCGTTCGCGAAATCGAGTTCCCCTTCGCCGAGGATATCGACTTCGCTGCCGGTGAGCACGCGGAGCTTGAAGCGGCCAGAGGCATTGAGCTTCGCCACCGCTTCGAGCTGGCGACCGAGCCGTTCTTCATCGAGCCCGCGGGCCTGGAAGCTGGACTTTGAATGATCGGAGATGCCGAGATAATCCCACCCAAGTTTTTCGGCCGCCGTCGCCATCTGCTCCAACGTATGGTTACCGTCGGATTCGGTAGTGTGATTATGAAAGACACCGCGGAGGTCGGTGAACTCGACGAGCTTCGGTAATTGGCCTTTCTCGCCCGCTTCAATCTCGCCGTTACCTTCGCGGAGTTCAGGCGGAATCCACGGCAAGCCAAGCGATGCGAAGACTTCGGCTTCATCCTTGGCGCCAGGCGCAACCGCCGGACCGCCCTCGAGGGACTTGAAACCCCACTCGCTCATGCTCAGCCCGCGCGATAACGCGCGGTGGCGCATGGCTACATTATGCTCCTTGGAGCCCGTGAAGTGATGGAGCGCGAAATAGAACTGCTCAAGCGGTACGACGCGTAAGTCGGCCTGGAGGCCGCTCTCAAAGCGGACGCTGGACTTAGTCTCGCCCTGAGCGGTGACCTCCTTCACGCCAGGATAAGCCGCAAACCAAGCCATGATTGTGGCTGGGTCGGACGACGCTACGAGAAAGTCTAAATCACCGACGGTCTCGCGCGACCGGCGGAGCGAGCCCGCCGATTCGGCACGCTGCGTCTGCGGCAGTGCGCGTAAACCTGCAAGGATCGGTTCAGCGACTTCCGCCGCTTCATACCAACGGTGGCGCTTGCCGTAGGCGACGCGGTTCTTGATGCCCTCCAGAATCTTTACCTGGGTTTTTTCGCCAAAGCCCTTGAGTTCCGCGACGGCACCGCTGGTGCAAGCCGCCTCGAGCTTGGCGACGTCGTCGATACTCAGTTGCGTCCAAAGCGCCCGGACCTTCTTCGGCCCGAGGCCGGGAATTTGGATAACCTCCAGTAGGCCGGGCGGGATACTCGCTTTTAACTTCTGGTGGAAAGGCAAAACGCCATCGCGGTGCAGCGTGGTGATCTTATCGACCAGCGCCTCCCCCATGCCGGGGATTTCCTCCAATTTATTCGTAGCAATCAACTCGCCCAAATCATCCGTCAGCGACTCCAGTGTCCGGGCCCCGGCGGAATACGCGCGAATCTTGAATGGGTTTTCGCCCATCAGTTCCAGGAGCGTCGCAATCTCGTCGAGGATCGCGGCGATTTCAGATTTAGCCATCATGGGTGCCGCACCTTTTCTCCTTGGTAGATGCTATCGAGCGCGGTGAAGTCTGCTTCGCGGTTACCGCTCTCAATGACATGCTGGTACTCGCCAGCGTGGCTCAGTTCCCACTCCGCCGCCTTAACGCGTCGGTCAATCTCGTCGACGGGGTCCGTGCCACGGCCAGTCAGCCGGCGGCGCAGTTCGACCGGATCGAGGACACGGACGAAGACCGTAACCAAGGCGGCGGCGAGACGGGGGTTGGCGGCGGCCTGAGCGCGGATGGTCGCGGCGCCCTGAACGTCGACATTTAAGAGCGCATCAAAGCCCGCATCGAGGTGGACAGCGACGTCCTTGGCGCGCGGGCCGTAGAGGTTGCCGTGAACGGTGGCGTGTTCGAGGAAGACACCCGTGGCGATTTGCTTTTCGAATTCCGCGCGGGCCAAGAAATAGTAATCCACGCCGGCGACTTCGCCCGGGCGAGGTAAGCGCGTCGTGCAGGTGATCACGCGCCGAATCGCTTGCGGGTAGGCCTCGGTCAAGCGACTGCACAGGGTAGTCTTCCCGCTACCAGCGGGGCCAGAGACCACGATGAGTAAAGGCCGACTCACGCGAGGCAGGTCGAGTTGTAGAGGCAAGCCAACCCAAGGATAAAGACTAGGCCGCCGATTAGCTTCGAGCGCGTCGGCGAGGCGAGGACCCAATCGCAGTGTTGGTTGAAGGCGACTGGCGACGAGGCCCACCAGAAACCGAAGAGGACCAAGATACCGTACGATACCGAGGCATCGAGTAGACTGTAGGGTAACTGGCGGTAGCCGGCATCGAGCGTCAGGCGCGCCAAAAACAACATAAGCACCGCGAGGCAGCGGACGGACAGGAAGTCCGGCATGTAGATATAGGTCAGCAAGCTCGCACCCACGAAGACGATCATCACGATATTACGAGGCAGCCCGGCGAGGTCGGGGTCCGGCATCGTGTAGAGCTGCCAAGCAAACCAACCCACTGCGAGGGCCAGCAGCACGAGCGTAGCGGTGCGGTCGCGACGAAAGGAGACCAGCAGTGAGGAACCACTGAAAAGCAACCAGCCACCTAGGCAAAGAAAGGCAGCGAGGGCGTAATAGGCTTGGGCGAGCGTCACGCGGACAACTTAGGACAAGCCGACCGCCTGAAGCAACAAGGGAGGTTCACAGCCGAGCGACCAATTCACGCTCCGCCCAGACGGCATGCTCCGCGACCATCGGGTCGGTGTGGCCCAGCAAGGCACGGACCGCCGGCAAGTCCGCGCCGGTCCCCGTATTCCCGATCACCGTGAGGGCATTACGCTGCCAGCGACGGAGCCCCAACCGCTTCACTGGGGTCCCGCGGAAGTGGTCGACGAACTGCTCATCCGTCCAAGCCAAAGTCTCGCGCAACACGGGTAAGGCCCGTGGGGCGAAACGCGCCTCCTGCGTGGCTTTAGCCCAACGATTCCAAGGGCAGACATCTAGGCACTCGTCGCACCCAAAGACGCGATCACCGAGGGGCCGGCGGAATTCTTCCGGGATGGGCCCGTCGTGTTCGATGGTGAGATAAGCCAAGCAACGGCGGGCATCCAGTTGATAAGGCGCGACGATGGCCGCGGTCGGGCAAGCGTCGATGCAACGCGTGCAAGTGCCGCAGCGGTTCGGCTCTTTCGGGGAGGGCTCCAACTCGAGCGTGGTGAGGATGACTCCGAGGAACAGCCACGTCCCAAACCCGCGCTGTAAGAGAATCGTACTCTTCCCCTGCCAACCTAAGCCCGCCTCGGCGGCGAGCGGCTTCTCCAAGACGGGCCCCGTATCAACGTAGGGCTTCTGCTCACCGCCGAGGGTACGCATCACGCCACACAACTTCTTCAACCGACGGAGCATCACGTCGTGGTAATCGGCCCCGAGGGCATATTTCGCAATGCGGTAGCCTGCGGGCGGATGGGGTTGATAATAATTCAACCCGACCACGATGATACTGCGGGCCTCCGGCAGCACGCGCGTGGCGTCGGTCCGGCGTTCGGGGTTCTTTGCTAGCCAGTCCATCTCGCCGTGCATGCCATCCGCGATCCACTGGCGGAAATAATCGGCGCGGACATCCGCATGGACGGGGGCGACGCCGAACACATCGAACCCCATCGCTAGAGCTTCGGCCCGCAGGCGTTCCCGCAGCGCGACCGCCTCCATGGCTTAGCCGAGGATGAGCAACACGCGGGCGACGATCTCGTCGACCGGCGCGAGCTTACCAAGACCTTCATAGCCACAGGCCAACATGCCTTCCGCGGGGTCGACCACCGCATGGCCGCGGGAGCGCAAGGTCTGGAGATTCGCCTGGGTGGCGGGGTGTTCGTACATCTTACCGTTCATCGCGGGACACAGCAGCACGGGCCCGCGGGTCGCCAAGTAAATCGAGGTCAATAGGTCCGGCGCCAAGCCATGGGCGAATTCGGCCATCGTATTAGCAGTCAAAGGGGCGACCAGCAGGAGGTCGGATGAATCAGCAATTTCGATGTGGCCCGGGATGGAGTTGCGACCCTCTTCCCACATATCGATGGCCACTGGGCGGCGGGACATAATCTGCAGGGTCAGCGGGGTGATGAACTGCGCGGCGCTCTTAGTCATGACGATCTGGACCTCGGCCCCGTATTTGATGAGTTGGGAAGTAAGGTCGGCGGCCTTATAAGCGGCGATGGAGCCGGTGACCCCGAGCGTGATGCGTTTGCCGACGAGCTGTGACATGACCTCTTCTATAGAAGGAAGCCTCGGAGGGGTGGCGAGGGGAAAGGGCTTCCCCATCCCCCACCCCCTAAAAAGCCCTCGAAACCCCCGCAAATTCTCTTTCTGGTTTGCCTCCAAGGGCGGGGGGGGTTGCGATGCTCCTCACTTATGCAATCCGACATTGGTCTCATTGGTCTGGCCGTCATGGGTCAAAACCTAGCCCTCAACATCGCCGACCACGGCTTTGCGATCTCGGTCTACAACCGGACGACCGCGAAGACCGACGAATTCATCAAGGAGAACCCGAAGACCCCGGGGCAGCTCTCGGGCTATCCGACCATCAAGGATTTCGCGGCTTCGCTCAAGAAGCCCCGCAAGGCCGTCATCCTCGTCAAGGCTGGCGCCCCCACGGACGCGGTCATCCATGAACTCGCCGCCGTCTTTGAACCAGGCGACATCATCATCGATGGCGGCAACGCCCTTTGGACGGACACGATTCGCCGCGAAAAGGAACTAAAGGCCAAGGGCCTCCGCTTCATCGGATCCGGAGTCTCTGGCGGTGAAGAAGGCGCCCGCTTTGGGCCATCCCTCATGCCCGGCGGCGACCCCGCGGCTTGGGCTGAACTCAAGCCTATCTGGGAAGCCGTCGCTTCCAAGGTCGATGCCGTCACTGGTGTCGAACTCACCGGCGCGACCCCGGGCAAGCCCATCAAGGGCGGCGTGCCTTGCGTGACGCACATCGGACCAGACGGCGCCGGCCACTACGTCAAGATGGTCCACAACGGCATCGAGTACGGCGACATGCAGATGATCTGCGAAGCCTACGACCTGATGCGCGGCCTCCTCGGGATGACCCCTGATGAGATCGGGACCACCTTCGAAGAATGGAACCAGGGTGACCTGAACTCCTTCCTCATCGAAATCACCGCCAAGGTGCTCAAACAGAAGGACCCCGAGACGGGCGTACCGCTGGTCGACGTCATCCTCGACACTGCTGGCCAGAAGGGCACGGGGAAGTGGACGAGTGCCAACGCCCTCGACATGGGTGTCGCCGCCCCGACCATTGCCGAAGCCGTCTTCGCTCGTTGCCTCTCCGCCGTGAAGGAAGAACGCGTCGCTGCCGCCAAGGCGCTCCGCGGTCCAAAGCGCTCCATGACTAAGCCGGACCGGGCCAAGATCATCGAACAGATTCGCGATGCCCTCTATTGCTCCAAGATTTGCTCCTACGCCCAGGGCTTCCAGCTCATGCGCGAAGCGCAGAACGAGTATAAGTGGAAGTTACACTTCGGCGAAATCGCTAAAATCTGGCGCGGTGGTTGCATCATCCGTGCCCGCTTCCTACAAAAAATCACCGAGGCTTTCGAAAAGAAGCCCCGCCTCGCGAACCTCCTCCTCGACCCGTACTTCAAGAAGACCGTCAAGAAGGCCCAGAAGAACTGGCGCAAAGTCATCGCCCTCGCGGTGAAGCACGGCATCCCCGTACCGACCCTCGGTTCGGCGCTATCGTACTTCGACTCGTACCGTACGGCAAGCCTCCCGCAGAACCTCCTCCAGGGTCAGCGCGACTACTTCGGTGCGCACACCTACGAGCGCACGGATAAGCCCCGCGGTGAGTTCTTCCACATCGACTGGCCGGATCCCAAGCGTCCGCAGATTAAGGCCTAAGCGAAAGGGCTCCCGCGCGGGAGCCCTTCTTCTTGGCGACACTCGTCGAACTCAACCGCCAGTCGCCGCAGCGAGGCGCACGGCGGCTTGGCGACGTTCCCACACCACCATCGAAAGCGTTCGACGGGCTAAAGCTTCGTCGCGCCGGGCAACCGTGACTTCGGCTTCAGCCGCTACGCCCGCGCGCTGGCGAGCTTCCGCATTCTGGAGGCGTTCCTGCGCGGCGACTTGGACCTGTTCGGTGAGATCCTCCTGCAAGGCTAGTTCACGTAAATCGGCGAGGGCATCTTCCACTTCGCGGAAAGCGTTCAGAACGACCTTCTGCCACTCGGCGGCGGAGCCTGCTAAGCGGGCCCGCGTGACTTCGAGGTTGGCCTCACGACGGGCGCCATCGAAGAGCGGCACGTCGACCATTGGAGCCAAGCCCCAGAAAGCGGAGGAGCCTCGTCCAATCCGCGAAGCTGGGTCGGCCTGCCAACCCGTTTGGCCGTTCAGCGTGACGGAAGGATAGAAGTCAGCGAGGGCGGCACCTTCACGGGCGACCGCGGCATCAAAACGAAGGGCCGCCGCGCGGACATCCGGGCGGTGTTGCAGTAATTCGGAAGGAAGGCCGGCGCCGAAGGTGGGCATGGCGGCGCGTTGGGTGGCGGCGGGCAAAGCGGCACCGGGGGCAGCCCCGATGAGTGCGCGCAGGGCGTTCTCGGCGGCCGCGAGGCGACGCCGTCCCAGGCCTTCATCGACCTTCGCTTGCGCGGCGGCCAACCGGGCGGACGACAAAGGATCCGTCGGCAGGATACCTGCCTCCACGCTGCGTCGAACGATTTCCATCTCGCGATAGCGGGCGGCAAATTCGGTTTCCAAGCATGCGACTTGCTCGCGAGCACCGCGCACGGCGAACCACACACGAGCGACTTCGGCGGTGAGTGCTAGGTCAGCTTGCGCGACTGCGGCGGCCGAGGCCTGAGCGTCGCTCTCCGCGGCGGCGACGGTAGAAGCCTTGCGGCCCCAGAAGTCTAATTCCCAGGAAGCCTTGACGCCCAGTCCCGTGACGTCGGTCCGTCGCGGCACGGCGGCAGCGAACGGGATGCGTCCGGTTTCTAAAGAGATACGCGAGGCATCAATACCGGCTTGGGCCGAGAGCACGGGTTGGAGCGAGCCGCCCGCGGCAACTAAGACCGCGTCGGCCTCACGCTGACGAGCCCGGACAATCGCCAGGTCTGGACTACCCGTACGGGCCTGCGCGATGAGCGCAGCCAGGGCGGGGTCTTGAAATTTTTCCACCCACCCTGCCGTGGCCGCAGAACCCGGGACGCTGAAAGCCACAGGGGCAACTGGGGTCGCCGGGCGCGGTGCAGGCTCGTGCGCACAACCCGCGAGCAAGGCCGCGGCAAGGAGCAGGCTCTTACTTACGTGGCACATTGCTCGTGGTATCGATATAAATATCCATCTGCTGACCGACGAAGATCGGGCGGTCGGAGGGACGATCAAACTGGTAGATGACTTGCAACACGCGGGTATCGACGCGTTCGGCACTACCTCCCGTCAACGAAACCTTCGGGATGACGTATGGCTCGATGCGCACAAACTTTAGCGGAATCGCCCGGGATTCGCTCCCCACGCGACCGCTTTCGCCCTTTAGGTAGCCCTTCGCGGAGAGGCCAGCGCTCATGCGTGGCGCCAATTGTTCGTCGAGGTCGCAGCGAATCTGCAGGCGAGAGATATCGCCGAGTACCACGGGAGCCTTGAGCCCAGCCGCGACGAATTCGCCGACGCGCACGGAAACTTGGAGGACGGTTGCGTCAATTGGCGAACGAACCACCAAGCGGTCGAGCATCACTTTCGTCTGGGCAACTTGGGCCTTAGCTAGGGCGACACGCGCGCGGGCTTCCTTGGCGGTAACTTGATAGCCGAGTAAATCACCCGCGCTGACGGCACCACTGTCCTTCAGGCCCGTCCAGCGTTGGGCGGCGTCTTCAGCCCGTTCAGCGGTGGCCTCCGCGGCCGTGACGGACGCCAGCTGCACCTGTAGTTGCGCGGTGAGGTCACGGTCATCGAGCGTGATGATGGGGTCGCCTGCCTTAACCTGGTCCCAAACCTTGACGTGAACCTTAAGGACGGTCCCAGAGGTCGGTGAACCCAACAGCGTGTTCTCGGCGGCGGCTTCGACGAGGCCCGCGGCGGCGATCAGGCCGTCCTTGTCGCGGGTCGCGGGTGGGTAGGCGGGCGGGTTCGTCGGGGTCTCGGTGGCGGTACCACGAGTCAACTGGAGCGCAGCGGCGGCGCCGGCGATTGCCAAGGCGACCAAGAGATAGCGTTTCTGGAACATAGTTTTTAAAGATGGTTGGTGTCGAGTAAGCTGGCGTCTTCGACCACACGACGAATACGTCCATCTTCCATTTCCGCGATACGGTCGGCGAAGCGGAAGATGCGGTGATCGTGCGTGACGACGACCACGCAACGTTCGGGCGAACGGGACAGGTCGCGGACCATCTGCATGATTTGTGCACCCGTATCCTTATCGAGGGCGGAGGTTGGCTCATCGCAGATGAGCAGCGAGGGCTCATGCACGAGGGCACGTGCGATGGCGACGCGCTGTTGCTGGCCGCCGGAAAGCGCATTCGGTTGTCCGTACTCGCGCCCCTTCAGCCCGACCTTCGCCAGCATCGCCAGTGCCTTGGTCACAGCCACGTTGTGCGACGCACCCTGAATGAGCAGTGGCACCATGACATTCTCGAGCACCGAGAGGGTTGGAATCAGGTTAAAGGACTGGAAGACGAAGCCGAGGTGCTTGCGGCGGAAGGAGGTTAACTCCTCTTGGCTCAGCCCATCAAGGCGTTGGCCGAACACTTCGACCGCTCCTGTCTGCGGGGTTAGCGTTCCCGCGATGACGGAGAGCAAGGTCGTCTTACCGCAACCCGACGGGCCGACGAGCATGATGAGCTCGCCGCGATTGGCCTCGAAGTCGGCTTGCTTCAACGCAGTAACCTTGGTCTCGCCATCACCAAAGAACATATCGACACCGCGGGTGCGAACGGCGACGGTCTGGGCAGAAGGGGTGCTCATCCGCGGAAGACGGTAGCGGCATCAACGCGCGAAACCTTGATGATGCCAATGATGGCGGAGACGAGGCTGATCCCGAGGACCAGCACGAGCGTGGCCCAGAAAATCTGCGGGAACATAATAAAGGGCGGCATCCCCTTTTCGATCATCGCGCGGCCGATGGCTTGGGCCATGCCGACCCCGAGGCCGAAGCCGAGTAGGCCCGCGGTGAACGCTTGGACTAGCAACATGCGGGCGATGACGCCCATACCCGCCCCCATGGCCTTAATCGCGGCAAAATATTTCAGGTTCTCGAGCACGAACGAGTAGAACGTTTGGCCAGAGACCGCAATGCCGACAAAGAGCCCGAGCGCAACGGCCGTTCCGAAGGAGAACGGAATCCCGGTGTTCTTCCAAAACCACCAGAAAGTATTACGGGCCAAACTGCGGTCGGACCAACTCCAGATGACCGTGTCGGACGTCCAGGCCTTGAGTCCGGTATCAGCCTCGATACGGGCACAAAGTTGGGCTGGGTCGATGCCAGGCTGTGGCTCGACCAACATGAAACTCAACGTGCGGCGCGCCCCGAGGGTATATTGCTTGGTGCGGTCGTAAGTGGTGTAGACAAAGGGACCGCCGGTGAAAGCGCGACGCACCTTGCAGATACCGACGATACGAGCCTCGAGGTCATTGACCTCGAAGGTGTCGCCCACTTTCAGCGGGATGACGACCTCCTTACCATCGGCCCCTTTGGTGACGCGGCCCATTAACTGCGCGCCCCATTCATCAACGATGACCGTATTGGGTAAGCGGAGGTCTTCAATGAGCCCTTGCGACAACACCGCGGGTGCCCCGGCGAAAGTATCGGCATCGATACCAACCATGGTGATCAACTTAAAGTTACCATCCTGCATCCGGGCCTGCAGGAACGACGTGTGCAGCGGCGCGGCCCAGGCGACGCCATCCACCGAGCGCACCCTATAAAGGTCGGTATCGCGCATCGGCTTGGCATCGTTAGCCTGCTCAACCATGGGATCACTCACCCAAATGGGGGCCCGAATGTTATACACTGGCGTATACGTCCAGCTCATGATGCCGAAGAAGACCGAAGTCTGCTGGGCCATCAGAAGCGCCGAGAACGCCAAGCCGCAGAGGAGCATCGCGAGCTTGGCGCGGTCTCCAAAGAGCATGTTAAGGGCGAGTCGATACATCTAGCGTGTTTTTAGTGTCTCCCCAACAAGCCTCGGGTCAACGGGAAGTCAAACGTCTCGGACAATGGCCGGGCCGTCGTAACCTAATTGTATCGTGCTGGCTTACTTGGCGATGACCGCGGTCGCCGGTAACTTAACGAAGTTCAGTTTGAACCATTCTGGGCCCCAAGCGGCGTTGACGGCCCAAGCGGAGATGAGGCAGACGAGCGCAATCGAGAAACAGCGGATAACCTTGGACTTGTCTTCGCTCTTGGCGCCGATGTGGAGCAAGGCGACGGCAGCGAGGGCGAGGATTGGGTGAAACCAAGAAATCGGCCGGGAAGTCTGAAAGAAGGCGAAAAGCCCCACCACGAGGTTAATGTCCATTAAGACCGCGACGATACGCTGGAACTTGGTGTTCGGCCCCTTAATGAAAGCGACTAGGATGACGGCTGCGACGAGAAGGAGGAGGAGGGAGCCGTAGTGCTTATGGATGGCGAAGAGCAGATTCATACCCAGACCTTGATGGCAACTGCCCCGGACTCAAGCCCGGGCACACTTTGGGTTTATCGTTCTTCAGGGAAGATGGCCAAAAAGGCCCAGGCCGCTAAAAACGCCCCCATCCCTTGGGCGATTAAGGCGAGCAAGATGCGGGGCGTTGAATGCGCCAAAAACGAGAATTCTTGGCGGAAGGCGCTCCAGCCACTGCCCTCAGCATTCAGAGCACCGAAGCAACCCGCGACCCCCCTGCAGAGGGCGACGGCTGGATTAAAGTCGGGGGAAAACGCCCCGAAGACCCCCATGAGACCAGCGATCGTCGCGGCGATAGCCAAGCCATAGTAGCTATTGCCAACTGTCCGGCGGGAGGTCGCCACTAGCAGGACGACGAAGACTAGAAGGAAGGTGCCTAAAAACTCCGCCATCGTCCCAGGCAGCCAGCCCTCCAAGACCGGCTCCTTGAGGGCGTTCAAGATGTGCTCGCTGTTCTCTTCTGTATGACCTTGAAACAGACCAGCAACGACCGCCGCCGCTATGGCGGCCACCATCTGAACCGCGACGTAGGCCGCACCAGCCGACCACGCCTGCCGGCGACGAACGCAAAACGCCAAGGTCACGGCGGGGTTATAATGGGCCTGGGAGACCGGGCCACCCATATAGATGAGCGCAAGCAGCAGGGCACCAATCATGAAAGGGGCAAGCGGGCCTTGGACGAGCGCACACGCCATGCAAAGGAAGAAAGTCGCAAGGCCTTCGATTAGGAGCTTGGGGCGCATGGCACCAATCTTGCGAACCGCCAGATTACCTCAAGCCCCGACTACTTTCCTTTCTGCGCGAGCCAGTTTTCGGAGAATTCCGCTATCTGTTCGAACGCGGGCAAGCGATTGCTACGACGACGCATCTCCTTGGCGGATTCCTCCTGCTGGACGAAGAGCTCCTTCATCGTTTCATAGAGCGGGGTCTTCTTGTTCTTGTTATCAACCAACCAGAAGCCGACCTGCTGCCCATCGACGACCTCATTATTATAGACCTGCCAGTAGAGAACCAGGGGTGGGCGCCAGGACAGCAACTTCGTAAAAATCTCGCGGTTCTTCTGCTCGTGGATCTTGCCGTCGCTACCACAGGCGGTCCAAGACAAGCCGCACTCGCCGATGAAGACGCGCTTGGCTGGCAGGTTGGCCTTCGGCGGCAGCTGGGCGTTGAGCCAATCCAAGGTCTTCACCACCTCGGCGGCCGGCAGGAGCTGGCAGTCGTAAGCCGAGTAAGAGATAAAATCGACGTTCAGCTTCGGCACGACGAGGTTCGCCATCCGCTTCTTGCCATCGACCATGGCATCGCGGACGCGGTTCACCTCGGCGTAGGTGTAGACGCGACAACGAGTGTAGGGCACCTCGGCCCGGGCGTCATCGACGGCTTCTTGGCGGACGTTAAGCCACTCAACCATCGCGGCCGCGGCCGCAGGATCGACATCCGCCTTAATATTCCGGTCGGGTAATAGGTACCAGTCGCCTTCCCAATGTCCGATGAAAAACGTCTTGCCGGTCGTATCGCGACGCGTGAGGAGGTCCTTAGTGAAAGCATACGTGGCATTATATTCACGGCGGCGCATCTCGGGCGTGAAGCCCTTGCTCCAATCGCCGTTAGAGCGGAACCACACCAGATAGTGGGTGAACGGCATCGCAATCAGCTGGTTCAGCTGCGGACCCGGCGGCACCTGCACCTTGAGAATCCGGGAGCCAAGATTCTGCACGACCATCGCACCCTCGACGACCGGATCTTCTTTCGTGAACTTGTAAGCTGGGCCAATTACCTGCGTCCCGAGGACCTGCGGGAAAGCGTCGGGTAACTCCGGCACCTGCGGTAATGGCGGCGTCGTAATCACGCGGTTACCGCCTTTCTTTTGGGCTTCGGCGACCAAAGGAGCGAAGAGGAATAACCCCAGAAGGAGACGGGAAATAAATTTCATGGAATGAGCCCTACTGGGGCACGCTTGCACTATTGTTTACCTGTGAACTTCCTCAAGCCCGTTCCCACTCCACCTATGAAACTCACCTCCCTCCTCCTGGCGGCCGGCCTCACGGTCACCGCCCTCCCCGCCCCGCTCCTCGCCGCCAAGGCCAGCCCGCCAACGCACGAGCGTACCACTGAAGTCGAGCCAGCCACCGCGGCCGACCCCGAACAGGCCAAGCTGAACGCGGCTAAGCATAAGGTCCACGAACTGCCAGAAATCACTAGCGCCCAGCAACAGGCCAAGGCCGATCGCGCCCTTGCCGCGAAGACCTCTGCCGAGTACAAGCACGCCCGGACCAAGGCCGCAGAATCCGAAACCGCTTACCGCAAGGCCTTCGATGAGGCACTCGCGAAGCAAGACCCCGAAGCGGCTAGTATCCAAAAAAAGGAGCGTGATGCCTTTCGAGAAAAGATGCTCAAGGCCCGCACGGAGAAGAAGACGGGGGCCAGCAAGCCAGCCGCCGCCAACCCAGACTCGGCCACCGCCGGCGACCCAGAACGGGGCGAAAAATAAATCCGCCGCGCGCTCACCCTAGGCCCACCATTTGGTGGGCCTATTTTTTGAGGGCCGCCGCGAACGCCGCCCAGATTTCTTCGATCGGCTCCAGCCCAACCGATACGCGCAAGAGATCCGGATCGAGGCCCGCCCGACGAAGGCGTTCGCGGCCTTCCGGCGACGTGACTTCCGAAAAATGCGCGAGCCAGAGGAAGGGGGTCGCCAAGGTAAATTCGAGGCCGAAACTCGGACCTTTGACCACCTGCAGGCGATCATAGACGGTCCGGAGGTCAGCGTTGAGTTCGAGCGTAATCAAGGCGCCTGGTCCCGCGCCCGGTCGTAACATGGCTTGATAATTTTTCGCCGTGGCTGTGGTGAGTGCGGTGCGCACGCGACTCACCGACGGGTGTTGAGCCAGCCGGTGCGCAAGTTCCGTCGCCTGCTGCGAAAGTCGCGCGGTAACCGCCGCCATTTTTGTAATCTGCTCGGCCAGCGCCCTCGCATCGGCCGCATAGGGCGCATCCATGAACGCACGGGCGCTTTGGAGCAAAGCTTCGGCATCTGGTCGGTCCGGATTGACGGCGAGAACACCAGCCATGACGTCGCCGGCGCTCGCTGCATACTTAGTGAGGCTGGAACACACGATGTCTGCGGGCGGTAACACATCAACCGAAGCTAAGCCGACCGAACTTGGATCGAGGACCAACTTGGCCCCATACTGATCGCAAAGGCGGCGTAACGCGTAGACATCGGCCGTCTCGAGCTGCGGGTTGTTGGGGATCTCCGTGTAGACGCCGGCAACATCCCCTTGGGCAAGTAAACGCTCGACAGCAGCGAGGTCGGTCACATCGGGGACAAACGCGTGCTGGGTATCGGTGGCCTTCTCGAAGAGCCGCGTCGAATCGACGTAGAGCCAGCCTAACTGAATCCATACCCGCTTGCCGCGCAGACGTTGCACATCGTTCACTGCCGCGATGCCGGCAGCGACCGCGTTCATGCCGGCTAAAGTGACTAGGATGTCCGCGGGCCGCACTGGCGCCAGATAGGGTGACAGCACGGCACGGACTTGCTCCAAGGCACGCGCGGTCTCCGCCGGATCCACCGTGCGGCCAGCCAAGTGGGCTTCGGCTTGGCGCGAGGAAATCAACGCACCGGTATGCTGGACGAATTTGGCGAAGGGTTCGGACGCCGGTCCTTCGGGGAAGGAAACTAGGACCCAATTACCGACCGCGTCGATATGTGCGTCCGTGACGTGCGTCCACGCAAGGATACGGTCAGCGGCACGCCGTGAAGCCAGCGGGAAGAGTGACCCCGAGCGCCCTAACTGCTGCGCGGCCTGTTGGGCCGCCTGCGACACCAAGGCATTGCGAACGAAACGCGGGTAGCCGGCCGTGATGTGCTGCCAGGTCGCTGGCTCGCGGCGCTCATAGCCTTCGACATCGGCCAGCGTCGGCAAGGAAACCACCGTACCATGCGGCGCGGCCGGCAAGGTTGCTCCTAATGGCGGACAAAGCGGCACAGCTCAGAGACCTTCGGGGCCGGTTTCGTTCTGCAGAATCTGCGCGAGCGTCTGCCGGCGACGGATGAGCCGGAATTGTTCGCCCGGCTGCAGAAGCACTTCGGGCGCTTCGGGGAACGAGTTGTAGTTCTTCGTGCTCATGCCCGCGCAATAGGCACCCGCACCACCGATGACGACGAGGTCGCCAGCCACCGCTTCGGGCAACGCCCGCGTCGCCAAGGTTTCGGGTTCGCCAGGAGCGCAACTAATGAGATCGCCCGATTCGCAGCAATGCCCGACGACGACGTAATCGCGCAGGCGGCCCGTCGGGTTCGCCGAATATAAATACACTGGGTGCTGCGAGCCGTAGAGTGAGGGGCGTAAAATTTCCGTCATGCCCGAATCTAACTTCAAGAACTCGCGGGCTCCCGTGGACACCACATCCTGCACGCGACACAACACCGCGCCCGCATTCGCAACGAGGAAGGTGCCGGGCTCGATCTCGAGGCGCAGCGGACGGCCATGGTCGGCGGCGAATTTTTCGAAGGCCTGCTTCACGGGTGCGCCCACAATTTGCGGGTCGGTGCCCTTCTCCGTCGCAACCCGGGCGACCTTATAGCCGCCGCCGAGATTAAGCGTGACGACATCCGGGAAGCGCAAGACGAGCGCGAGGCTGGCCGCGGACACTTCCTGCCACACGACGGGATCGCTGCCCGAGCCGATGTGGGTATGGATGCGAACTACCTTGAGCTGATACTTCGTCGCGATCGCCTGAGCTTGGTCGGCCCATTCGTGCCAGATACCGAAAGAGGAATCTGGGCCACCGACGTTCGTCTTCCCTGTACCACCGGAGCCACGACCAGGATTAAAACGGAGACCCACCTGTTGGCCGGGCACCGCTTGCCCGATGCGCTCCAACTGCAGGAGTGAGCAAGCGTTCACGTGAATGCCCAAGCGGAGGAGTTCCGCAAAATCACCGGGGAGCTCCTGCGACGAAAGGGAAATGCGTTCGGCTGGGACCCCTGCCTGGATGGCGCGGCGGACTTCATACCCAGAGCTGGCATCCAGGTGCAGGCCTTGGGCGGCGAAGAGCCGAAGGACCGAGGCATTCGGGCAGGCCTTCATGGCGAAGCGGACCGTTAGCCCAAAGGCATGCGGAAAGGCCAGCATGGCGGCGGCTTGGGCCGCGAGGGTGGCCTGATCGTAGACATAGCAAGGCGTACCATGGGCGGCAGCGATGGCCGCGGCGGCGGCAGGAGAGAGAAAACGATGGAGCTCCACGGGAGTGATGGGCGAACTTTGCCATTCCCCCCCTGCCCTTCCAGCCTTTTCAACGCTGATGACACCGCTTGCCTCCCCTGCCGTCCCCCTTTGGGATGACCCTACCGCATGTCCACCTCCGAGACCATCGTCGCCGCCGCCACGCCCGCTGGACGCTCCGCCCTCGCGGTCATCCGTATCGATGGCCCCTTGGCGGCGACCATCGCCTGCGCAGCCTTCGGCCGCAACACCGCCCCCGCCGCTCGCCGCGCGACGACGGCGGTCTGGCGTGACCTGGCGGGTACGCCCATCGATCAAGTCGTCGCCGTGCTGGCCATCGCACCGCATTCTTTCACCGGCAATGATTCGCTGGAAGTCACGTGTCACGGCAATCCCCTCCTCGTCCGTCGGCTGGTCGAAGATTCCCTCGCCCGTGGTTGTCGCTCGGCCGAGCCTGGTGAGTTCACGCGCCGCGCCTTCCTCGCTGGCAAAATCGACCTCACCCAGGCGGAAGCCATCGCTGACTTGATCCACGCCAGTTCGGAGCGGGCGCTCGCTTCGGCCCGCCGCCAACTAGCTGGCGAATTGGGCCGGCAAGTCGCTGCGTGGAGTGATCGCCTCCTCGCGGCGCTCGCAACGCTGGAAGCGCATATCGATTTCCCTGAAGAAGACCTGCCGACCGAGGACCCAGCGGGACCTATGCAAACATTGGTTAAAATTGAGTCGGAACTTTCTGGATACGCGCGGACCGCGCGGCATGATGCCGCCCTGCGCACCGGTCTCCGCGTCGCCGTCGTCGGCGCACCGAACGCGGGGAAATCGAGCTTGCTCAATACCCTGAGTGGCTCCGCGCGCGCGCTCGTCAGTGCGGAACCTGGGACCACCCGCGACTTCCTCGAAGCGCCCATCGCGGGACTACCCCTCACCGTCACCGCGGTCGATACCGCGGGCTTACGCACGGGAGGCTCCGCCTTGGAACATGCCGGCATGGAGCGTGCCCTCGAACAAGCGCGCGCCGCCCACTTTCTTCTCCTCGTCGTTGACCGCTCCGCACCACCGCCGTCGTTACCAACGGAACTCGCGGCGTTGCTTGATCCAACGCGCACGCTCGTCATCGCCAATAAGTCAGACCTCCCCGCCCATCCCGCCCACGCGACCTGGCGGGCCGAGCTCACGAAACTTCCCACCTGTCTCTTGGACGGTCGGGACGCCGAAGCCCTCCGAGACCAGCTGGGTCAAATCTTGGTCGACCGCGAAGTCGCCCCTGGAGCCGAAGACCTGGTCGTCGGGGTCCGCCATGCGGACGCCCTCCTCCGGGCGGCCGCGGCCTTAAAAGTGGCCCGCGAGCACCTCGCACCCCCCGCCCAGACCGAATTGGCGGCTGCCCGGTGTCGGGAGGCCTTGGACGTCTTGGGGGAGATTGTCGGGCGCATTGATAATGAGCGTATGCTGGACAAGCTCTTTGCTTCCTTCTGCATAGGGAAGTGATTCCCTCCGCTAGGAGGGAAGCCTCCTATGCGACCGCCTAAAGAAATCCGCCTCGGCCCCTCACGGCCCTATGATGTCGTTGTCTGCGGGGCTGGCCATGCGGGCGTCGAAGCCGCCCTCGCCGCTGCCCGTATGGGGGTCGAGGTCCTGCTGCTCAGTGGGAATATTGATACCATTGCTCAGATGAGCTGTAACCCTGCGATCGGGGGACAGGCCAAAGGGCATATTGTGCGGGAGATCGATGCCCTTGGTGGCGAGATGGGCCTGACCGCCGATACCACCGGCATCCAGTTCCGTTTGCTAAACTCCTCCAAAGGCCCCGCCGTCCAAGCCCCCCGGGCGCAATGTGATAAGAAGGCCTATCAGTTCCGGATGAAGCACCTCTGTGAACTTCAACCCGGTCTAACCATCTTCCAGGCCGTGGTCACAGGCCTCATCTTTGAGCACGGGGCAGTGGTTGGGGTAAACACTAACCTCGATTTGGCCTTCTACGGTAAAACCGTCGTGGTTACGACGGGCACTTTTCTCCGTGGCCTGATGCATATAGGGAATAATAAAACGGAGGGCGGTCGTTTGGGTGATTTTAGTGCTAAGTCATTGTCTAGCAGTTTCTTAGATGCTGGAATTGAACTGCAGCGCCTGAAGACTGGGACCCCTCCGCGTATCCTTGGATCATCCATTGATTTTAGCCAATGCGAGGAGCAAGCCGGCGATCTGTCCCCTACCCTTTTTGCCTTCCACGACACCCGGCAAGAAGCCGACATGTTCCACGTGGAACAACGCGGCGAGCGCCTCCCGGGATGGGCACCTGGCAGCGACCAAGTCTCCTGCTGGATGACCGAGGCCTCGGGGGCAACTGGCAAGATCGTCCACGATAACCTCCACCGCTCCCCCTTATACGGCGGAGAGATTAAAGGGGTTGGCCCGCGCTACTGCCCCTCGATTGAAGATAAGTTCGTGAAGTTCTCCGAGAAGGACTCCCATAAGCTGTTCCTGGAACCCGAGGGACGGAATACAGATGAGTGGTATATCAATGGGCTCTCTACCTCCCTGCCCTTTGATATTCAGCTCGAGATGCTCCATTCCATCCCGGGGCTAGAAAAAGCCGTCATGCTCCGGCCAGCCTATGCCGTGGAATACGATTTTGCCCCACCGACCCAACTCTACCCCACCCTCGAATCCAAGAAGATTGAAGCCCTCTTCTTCGCTGGGCAGATCAACGGGACCTCTGGCTACGAAGAAGCTGCAGCCCAAGGGCTAGTCGCTGGGGTTAACGCCGCCTGTAGAGTCCAAGGCCTGACTCCGATGGTCATTGGGCGCGACGAGGCCTATATAGGGGTACTTATCGACGACCTAGTCTCTAAGGGCACGCAAGAGCCTTACCGCATGTTTACCAGCCGGGCTGAATACCGCCTTTTATTCAATCACGGCAGCGCCGAGCTCCGCCTTAAGTCTAAAATCTCAGATTACGGCCTAGTCCCGGCCGCTCGTTTAGCCCGAATTGAATCCAAGGCCGCCCAAGTCGCACATTGGACCGAATACCTTGAAAAGATCGCCATTAGCGGCGGCCTGGCGGGCGATGTGCTCCGAAGGAATGTTGAAGGCATGCCAGCGGACTTACCGCCAAGTTTCCTGGCTGAAACCCCTGAAGTTCAAGCGGAAGTCATGTACCGCGTCAAATACCGAGGCTACTTGGATCGCGAACGCCGATCCGCCCTTAAGCTCCACGACCTTGAGTCCTTTAAGGTACCGGCAAACTTTGACTTCCTCAAGGCCTATGGGCTTCGGATTGAAGCGCGTCAGAAACTCCATGCAATTCAGCCCCAGACTCTCGGCCAAGCTAGCCGCATGAGTGGCGTAAACCCCGCGGACATCTCTTTATTGATGGTCTTATTTCGAGCACAGAAGAGTGCGTAAGGGCAGGGCGGGGCAGTGATGTTCCACGTGGAACAGTCCACGTGCAACACTTGTGGCTTAGGCGTGAAACAATCGGGTGACGATAAGTCATAAGTAACTTATGATTAGTAACTTATGTTCCTAATTTCGTCCTGTAACCTGTCCGCCTTAATTGACACCTAAATCTGGCGCTCATCGCGCTAGCCTATTTATTTATACCTATGGCTACACAAGACGCTGAACACCTTAAACGTATCCTCGTCGTCGACGATGAGACGGACGTCACCGAACTCTTAGAATATAAATTCCGCCAAGCTGGGTACGCTGTGCGCAGCTTAAACGATCCGCTCCGGGCCATCGGCCTCGCGCGCGACTTCCGCCCCGACCTGATCATCTTAGATGTCATGATGCCCGAACTCACGGGCGTACAGTTGCTCCGTATGGTTCGGGCTGATGCCTTACTGCAAGATACTCCCGTGATTTTCCTGACAGCGAAGGGGGAGACCGCCGATAAAGTGCGCGGTCTCGAGTCCGGTGCCGACGACTATGTGACCAAGCCTTTTGACGTACGTGAACTCATGCTCCGCGCGCAGGCCCTACTCCGACGTGCTAAATCCGCCGCCGCCAAACCCTCGACCCGGCTCGCGGCTGGCGCGCTCCTGCTGGATATCGAACGGCATGAGGTCACCGCCGCCGGGAAGCCCCTCGAATTAACGGCCACGGAATTCAAATTACTACGCCTACTCCTAGAGCGTAAAGGCCGGGTGCAATCGCGCGAAGAACTCCTGTCGGATGTCTGGAATTATTCGCCCGACTTAGAAACGCGCACGGTCGACACGCACGTCCGGCGCCTGCGTGAGAAGTTAGGCCCTGCAGGTGAAGTCATCGAAACGGTTCGCGGGGTCGGCTATCGCGTGACGGGTTGAGTGCTTTGCACTCGCACCGAAAGACCGCCTATCGCACGCTCTTAACTCGATGAGCTGGCTTCCTTGGATGATACTCGCCGTCGGGCTTGGCCTGGTTGGCTGGGGCGTCGCGGAACTGGGTCACTACGTCCGTTGGTGCCGACGTTCACTGCTGAGTGGAGGAACCGGGTTAAGGCCGCAGGGCTGGTTAATCCGTTGGCTCTCGCTGGATGACCTCTTTACGGCCATCGAAGGGCGCACGTTAACCGAAGGGGAAATCCGCTCGGCGGCAGCCAAGCGCGTGGATGCGCTCTTAGCCCCGCTGACGGACGCGGTGCTCGTCGTCGACGCTCAAGATCGCCTCCGCCTGGCGAATCCCGCAGCGAATACCTTGTTTGGCCTATCCGACGCCGAACTGGGCGGGCCCATCGTCCCGCTGGTGAAGAGCGCCGATTTCATTGAGCTGATTCGGCAAGTGCGCCGCGAGGGTAGGGCGGGGGAGACAATCTTACTGCACCGGGCGCCGCTCGCCGACGCTTGGATTCAAGCCGCCGGAGCGCGCACCGACCCCGAAGCCTTCGGCGATGGCGCCGTCATCTTTGTCTTAGCCGAAGTGACAGCGCTGAAACGGCTCCAAGCGATGGAACGTGAGTTTGTCACGAACGTCTCGCACGACCTCCGCACGCCCGTGACGATTCTCCGTGGCTATGCGGAAACACTGGCCGACGATCAAGCGACCATGACGCCGGAAGACCGAGCGCGGTTCATCCAGAAAATTGTTTCCTCCGTCGGACGCCTGCAGGGCCTCGTCGAAGGGTTACTCGCCCTCGCCAGCCTAGAAAGCTCCCACGACCTTATGCGACGCGAGCGGGGCGCGCTGCATCGCGCGTGCCGCGAAGTCGCGGAAGAGCTCAGCGCGCGTTGCCGGGCAGCGAAGGTCACCGTCGAGCTAGACCTACGGGCAGAAGAGAGTGCCGCGGCCGATCCCGTGCAAGCGCACCGACTCGTCCAGAACCTCATCGAGAACGCGCTCGCGCACGCCGCGGGTGCGACGCATATCCTGATTCGTACCTCGCACGTGCCTGGCGGCGTCGCCCTAGAAATTGAGGATGACGGGGCGGGCGTTGCCGCCGTCGATCTCCCGCGACTCTTCGACCGGTTCTACCGCACAGATAAATCACGGCGGGCGGGTGGAAGTGGCCTGGGCTTGAGTATCGTCCGACAGGTAGCCGAACTTCACGGCGGTTCGGTGACGGCGGATAACGTCCGGCCGAAAGGCCTGCGGGTGACGGTGACCCTGCCGGTTGCCGTCTAAAACAAGAAACCCACCGGTTAGGGTGGGTTAAAGTGGAGCGCGCGACTGGACTTGAACCAGCAACAGCCACCTTGGCAAGGTGGTACTCTACCATTGAGCTACGCGCGCTTTCGGAAAGTAAGCAGACCAATCTGCTTAACGGCTGTCAAGCCTTTGGGACAAACGCTCGCGGATGGCCTTGGGGGCAGGGTAGAGGCCTAAAGAGCGAATCTGCTCGGCAGCGGCCTCAGAAAATAGCCATTTGAGGGCATCTTTGTGTGCCGCCTGCTTATCACTCCGCACATAAAGATACAGGGGTAGGCGCAGAGGGTAGTCCCCATTATAGATATTCATCTCGTCCGGGGAATAGGCAGTGCTCGACTTACCGGGGCGACCATCGGAGACCTGTAGTAATCGGCCCTCGGAGCCTGCGGGTAGGGCCGGAGCGAAGGCTAAGGTCGCCGGACGGGTAGCCAGGCTTTGGCCGACGGGTGCCCAATCCATGACCATATTCACTTCCTGGCGAAAGGGCTGCTTGCCCAAAGGCACGCCCTGGACGAGTTCGCGGGCAAAAGCTCCGTGGGGTGCGTAAAGATAGGTGAGAATCGTTTCCGAAAGATTCCCCCCGGCGAGGTCATTCCAGTTAACGTAATAAACCTTCGGATCCTTACCCAATAAGCTGTTGAGGTCGGCGAAGCTTACCTGGTTCTGACGATTAGACTTATGAACCGCCACGACGACGGCGGCATTCGCTAATAAGTACCGCTGAAGGGTCTGCCCGAGAGGCGCTGAGGGGTCGGACTCGCCATCTTTCAGAAAGAGTAAAGCCGCCGAAGCGCGACCATCCGCCAAACTACGCCGCCCGGGGAGCGTGCCCGCAAAGTCGACCGAGGTGGCCGGGGCAGCCTGCCGGAGTCCATCCGTCAGCGCAGCCTTCAATAAATCGGACCCCGCGATGTCCGCGCCGTACACAGCGGTCGTGGCAACGGCACAAACAAGCCAAGCCTTAAGCATGGGGCGGTTGGCCGACTTCAAGCTCGGGCCATTGCAAAAGTTTCCGGTGTAACGTTCGCCTTGAAATCCCCAGCAGCTCGGCGGCTTTCGTCCGATTGCCGGCGGCGGAAGCCAAGGCCTGCTTCAGGAGCTCTTTCTCGTTCTGCTGCTTATCAAACATGCTACCCGTGGCCGCAGGGAGGACCGGGCGAACATTTCCGCCGAGGCTCGGCGACTGGCTGTAGCGCATATCCAGTTCCGCCGCGCTGAGCACCTTACCTGCGCGCAGCACCGCCAGATTCTCGCAGGTGTTACGCAGTTCGCGAATATTCCCAGGCCAGGGGTAGCGAGCCAACACCCCAATGGCATCGGCGTCCAAGCGTACCTCCGCCAAATTATTCTCGGCCGCAAATCGTTTAAGGTAATGCGCCAAAAGCAGGGGAATGTCATCCTGCCGCTCGCGCAAGGGCGGCATCCGCAAGGGCACGACGGCCAGACGATAGTAAAGGTCTTCGCGAAATTTACCTTCTTTCACCATCTGAAGTAAGTCGCGGTTTGTCGCACACACTAAGCGGAGGTCGAGCGCAATCGGCTTATGTGAACCCAGGCGTTCGACGCTACGCGTCTCCAGAAAACGCAGTAACTTAATCTGCGTCGTTGCATCGATCTCGCCAATTTCGTCGAGGAAAAGCGTCCCACCATCGGCGGACTCAAAACGGCCGACGCGGCGTTCGGTTGCTCCCGTGAAGGAACCTTTCTCGTGGCCGAAAAGCTCGCTCTCCAGGAGATTGGCCGGAATGGCCGCGCAATGGACCGCCAGGAAAGGGCCCTTAGCGCGGTTGCTCGCCTGATGAATCATTTGGGCAAAAAGTTCTTTGCCGGTCCCGGTCTCTCCGAGCAACAGCACGGTCGCGTTCGAGGTCGCCACCGAGCGAACCTGCTCAATGGAATGCTGTAAGGCGGTGGAGGAGCCCACCACTTCGCCCAGCGAAAACTTGCGGTCGAGACGGGTCTTGAGCACGGTGACTTCCTTCTCCGTCGCGCGCGCCTTCAGTCCACGCTCGAGGAGTAATTCAACCTGGCGGAGATCGACCGGCTTTTGCATAAACCAATAGGCGCCGCGGCTCATCGCTTGCACAGCCGTCTCCACGTCGCCATAGGCCGTCATCATCAGGCACACGGGTTGCGGCGAGAGCTTGAGTGCCCGGTCAATCACCGCCATCCCATCCTCGCCCGCCATCCGTAGGTCGGTCAGCACGGCGTCGGGGGGAACATCCTGCATAAGGCGCGCGGCTTCGGCGGCATCCTTCGCCACGAAGGTCTCATACTTATCCTCGAGCGCGGCGCGCAGGCCATCGCGCGTGTGCTTCTCGTCGTCAACAATCAGAACAGTCGGTTTCATGGGGTGCCCGTTTCGGGTCGGTGGGCGGCGCCCCAGACGCGGGCGGCCTTCTCGGTCAGGGTGGTGCGAGCGCGGGCCACTTCGGCTAAGCGGGCCTTTAAATTGACGTTCGCTACAGCGGAGAGGTCATCAAGATCGCACAGATAAGCCCCCTCGACCGCGCGGGCGGCCACGTCGAAGTTTCGCGGCACGCCGAGGTCGATAAGCAACAACGGGCGACCTTGGCGCCGCCGCGTGAAGGCACGAATCATGTCGGCATCGAGTAAGGCACGCTCGACGGTAGCGCAGCCAATGACCACGTCATGGGCATGCGCTTGTTGTAACGCATCTGCGAGGGTTAGGGAGGACCCCGCGAATTCTTCGGCGAGCGCGCGCGCATTATCGAATGTGCGGGAGGCCACGGAGACCTGGGTGGCGCCACGCGAGACGAGCGCCTGCACGACTTGGCGACCGACCTCGCCCGTGCCGAGAACGAGGACGCGCACGTCGGCCAACTGTCCGAAAACTCGGCCAGCCAGCTCCACCGTAATATTGCCCAAACTCACCTGGCCTTGCGAAATTCCCGTATGGGTGCGAGCCCAGGCGCCCGCCTGGAAGGCACGCTGGAAGATACGGTTTAACATCGGCCCCGTCATTCCGCGCGCGAGCGCATCGGCGTAAGCTTCTTTGGTCTGACCCGCGATTTCGGCTTCGCCGATCATCTGGGAATCCAAACCTGCGACGACCGCAAACAAATGCTCGACGGCCTGTAGGCCAGGAATCGGGCGCAGGTGCCGATCTAATTCCGCGGGCGCAACACCCGTCGCTTGAATCAAGGCAGCGCGCGCATGCAGGGCGGCAGCTTCGTCGCCAATCGCATAAGCTTCCAACCGATTGCACGTCGCGAGAAGGACGACCTCGGCGAGGCCGGCTGCGCGGGCCGCCCGGTAAAAAGCCTCCACCCCCGCAGGCGAGACGCTGAACGCCGCACGGGCGTCGAGGCCTGCGGTGTGGTGCGTGGCGCTCAACGCCACCAGCGTGGTGGACAGTGCACTCATCGGGCGGCGGGCAGGGAAAGCCCGAGCGCCAAGAGCGCCGGCAACAAGAGCCATAATGAGCCGCGCGCAAAGGCCGCACCGCTGAGGGTGGAACGCCGCTGGAGCACGAGAAGTATAATCGCAAACAGCAAAGTCCCAGCGGCCATGACGAGCTTCGGTAAATTAACCCAGCCCGCGCCACCTGTGAAGGCATCGACCGCCCCAATAACCACGGACACGCCCAGCATCCACACCGCGGCGCCCAACAAGTTAGCGCCAATCTTATGGAGAGGCACTAAGGCCGGCAATAAGCCATAGATGCCGCCAAACTTCCGTTGAGCGAGGGCGCGGTCCTGAAGGAGGTAAGCGAGCGCGTTGAGGGCTTGGGCGGCCAGCAGGCAGTAAGCCAAAATAGCGGCCGCAATATGGAGTAAAATCAGCGGCTTCACCGAAGACGTAAACGTATGGGTCTCCCCGCCGAGCCGACTAGCGGTAAACATGCAGGCCATCGTAGCGGAAGAGATGACCCAAACAGGTAACCGGTGCTGGAAAGCGAGGTCCAAGAAAATTGCTAACCCCGCCAAGCCCCAACTAATCGACCGGAGCATCCCAGCGGATGAATCGACAGGGAAGGTGTTCCGACTGAGGCCGTCCGCCGCTAAGGCGATGGTCAAGAGCAACCACCCTAGCCGTAGTAACCATAGCCCGCCGGAGGGAACGCTGCGCGAGGATGGGGCCGTCTTCACCTGCCAGTCCCAAGCTGCACTGGCCAAGAAGATAAAGGCGCAGACCATGCCCATAACCCCGAGGGGAAGGGGGAGGGCGGTATCTCCGGACGCAGCGACCATGGTTCCAAAATAGAGCGGGGTGTGACATTTTGGCAACCCCCCAAAATTAGGTAAATACCCCTGTTTACTTGCGAAAGGTAGGCCTGTGGCTACTTTCGGGGAATTATGGCCTACAACCCCTACGATCTCACCCAACACCCCCCTCGCAGCCCTCGCTGCCGCCTGGGCGGCCTAGTGATCCTCCCACGCATGCTGGATAAGGCTCGGGCCACACTGGAGGGCAAGAACGGGGAATACACCTACAACTGCTCCCTCGACCAGAACGTCCTTAACTTCCTCGGCATCGATGCCGAAGCCCTCAAGGCACAGGTCGCCACGGGCCTCGGGGACGGCGAAATACTCGCATGGATGTTGGCCAACGCTAAACACGCCCGGGCGGGCTACGAAATCGCCGCCTTTAGCTCGTTTCATGACCAACGCGCCCCCTCCGCCCCGGGCAGTCGGGAACGTCTAACCCATTACCAGTCGTCGACCCCAGCGGGTGCCAAGCGCGAGGACATCACGTCCTGGTTCGACGTCCTGGACCTCGACGACCACCAAAGTTTCGGCGGAAAAGTCTAAGGCCCTAAAGTGGGGCAGCCGCAAAAAATCCTGATGGTCTGTATGGGCAACATCTGTCGAAGCCCGACGGCGGAAGTGGTCCTGCGCGACAAGGCCAAGGCCCGCGGTATCGAGCTAATCGTTGATTCCGTCGGCACTGAAAACTACCATATCGGCGACCCGCCTGACGTGCGCTCGATTCACCATGCACACCTCCGCGGCTACGACCTCACGCCCCTACGCGCCCGGCAAATCTCGGCCCAAGACTTTGCGGCATTTGACGTTATCCTCGCCGCCGACAGCGTTAATCTGCACGCCCTCACCATTCGCTGTCCCGGCGAACACCAATCTAAGTTAGCACTCTTCCTCGGCACAGAACCGTTACCTGATCCCTACTATGGCGAAGCGGCGGATTTCGAAAAAGTGCTCGATTTGGTCGAAAAAAGGGTGGATTTCCTACTCGCAAGCTGGTGGCACTAAAAGAGTAAGGTTGCGACTAAGCCCTAAGCAAGGTTCGCTCCTCCATCGATGTATCAAGTGAATTTCAGTGACCAAGCAATCCGGGAACTGGCAAAGCTGCCCACCCTGGAACAATTGGACGTCGTGGAAGCCTTCTCCTCCCTCACTCCGGAAGCACTCCTGCGCGGAAGTTCCGAGCTCGGGACCGTCCGCCGTGGCGGGCACGTTTACCACCGCCTCCGCGTCGGAGAGTTCCGCATCTACTTCGAAGCAACCGAAGGGTCATTGATTGCCAACTACGTTCTCCATCGCCACACCTTCGCTGACTTTGCCTTTCGCTCCCATCTTCCCTTCGCCGAAGACGAGGCCCGTATCGAACAAGAAGGCGGCTTTTGGAAGTACCTCGACGAACCTAAATCCTAAACATGAGCGCCCCCGAACCCCCGCGCTATAACTCCCCCGAAGAGGCGGCGCGCATCTATCTCCTCCCTAATCTTTTCACGGCGGGGAATATGCTCTGTGGCTTCTTAGCCATCAAGGAATGCATCGAGGGGCGCTTTACAACGAACGACGCCAGCGAACGAGCTGATCACTATGTGGTAGCCGTCTGGTTCATTCTCTTCGCTTGTCTCTGCGACCTATTCGACGGCCGGGTAGCCCGCGCCACGCACCGCGAGTCTCTTTTTGGGGCGGAGTTTGATTCCATCGCCGACACCGTCTCCTTCGGCGTCGCCCCCGCGCTGATGGCCTGTTTTCTCATCATCAACCCAGGAATTAACGACGACATCAAGCTCGTCACATGGCTTTTTGCCTTCCTTTACCTGCTCTGCGTTGGGGTGCGATTGGCGCGGTTTAATGTCCTCACCAATCCCTTAGTCCCGGGCAACGAAAAGCGGGCGGATGGGGGAGATTTCGTGGGCCTCCCCTCACCCGCCGCCGCTGGGGTGATGGCCTCGCTGGTCTTGGTATTATCCAAAATAATCAAAGTGCCGCCCGGAGCCTTGCCCGAAGCCTTGCCCTTACAGTCGTGGTCCTGGACCCTCCTACCACTGATGCTGATCATCTCCTACCTGATGGTCAGCAATGTCCGTTTCCCGAGCTTCAAAAAGGTCGATTGGAATACCAAAACCCGCACGCGCGGCTTTATCCTAATTATCTTGGTCGCCGTGGCCGCTATTCGTTACCGGGAGTACGCTATGTCGACGGTGTTCCTTGGGTACATCTGTTGGGGGGTTATCCGCCACTTTTTCCTCCTACGGAAAGGCGAAACTGACCCCGCCCCCGAGGATGAGGATGAAAACGAGCCTACCGTGTGAATAAGGGGTGAGAGAATCGGGCTTCTAGACCTCTGTGAACAAAGTATTCCTTATTCGCAGGTTAAACACAGGGATGGTAAAAGCACATCGTGCCTGTTTTCAACGCCTTGGGAAACAATCCACGCCCTTCCGAGACTTACGGTTACTACTGTATTTAATTAATCAGGTTATCTATTAATACAGTCCTGCCGGAAGTGGGCATTGATTGGTTGCCACTGACCCCCCACAGCCTCAAATCTGTACGCATCATGAAGTTCAAGGTAAACCGAAACCATTTTTTTAACGGCCTCTCCAGCGTGACCAACGTCGTCGGTAATCGTGCGACGATGCCGATTTTACAAAACGTCCTCATCGAAGCAGAAGGCGATACGGTGACCTTGACCACCACCAACCTCGATCTCGGTATTTGTTGCCGGATTAAAGCCACCGTCACGTCCCCAGGTCGCATCACGCTGCCCGTTAAAAAACTCGTTCCAATTGTCCGGTCACTTTCAGGCGCCGAGACAGTTGTGGAACTCACAGGGAAAGATCGCGTTAAAGTCACATCAGGGAGTTCAGTATTTCAAATCGCTGGCTTACCCGCTGATCAGTTTCCACCCATCGCCAGCTTCACGGGCCAGCCCACCATTTCAATTGAACAGGAAGACCTTGGTTCCATGCTGCGTAAAGTCAGCTATGCGCAATCGACAGATGAAAACCGTTACATTCTCAATGGTGTTTTCTTTGAATTCGCGGACGGCAAGCTCACCGTCGTCGCTACCGATGGCCGCCGGCTCGCCAAGTGCGAACGTGCGTTGGATGGCCCCGACAAGCCACTTGCATTGATCTTACCCGCCCGCACGATTGCTGAATTACAGCGCCTACTCAAGGTGGGCGGCAAGGCGCACGTCTCACACAATGAGCGTCAGGTCGGCTTTACCATCGACATCCCGAAGAACGATGAAGGCCTCGTCGACCGCATCCAGCTCGTCTCCAAGGTCGTTGAAGGCAACTACCCTAACTACCGCCAGGTTATCCCCAAGGAAGCCGGCAGCAAGGTTCGCCTCGAGCGCGAAAAGCTTTTGGACAGCGTCACGCGAGCCGCACTCATGTGTGATGATCGCAATAACACGATTCGCCTATCGGTTTCGAAGAAGAACCAAAATCTAGAAATTAGTGCCAAGTCGGATTCTGGTGAAGCCCATGAACCGATCGCAGTGAAATATGATGGTCCAGACGTGAACATTGCCTTCAACCCGCAGTATGTCGTCGAGCCCCTGAAGGCGGTGACCGAAGATGAGATTGATTTTGAATTCAAGGACGACATGTCCCCTGGCGTCATCCGCGGCCTGAAGGAAGATTTCCTCTGCGTGGTGATGCCGCAGCGAATTTCGTAAGGCCTTACAGGCCGGGGTCTTGATAATCAGGTAAGGCCTTAATGGCTGCGAGAATCCGCCGCGAGGCTTCCATCGTGCGACCAGCCACCCCTTCACCAGGATCGTAGTCAGCTGGCTGTAACGCTTTGCCGAAGCGTACCCGTACGCGTGCCCCGCCAGTGGGGAAGAAGGACCCGCGAGGAAGGACATCCCTGGCTCCGCGGATATGAATAGGCACCACGGGTGCGCCCGACTTACAGGCAAGCAAACCAGCCCCGGCTTTGGCTTCACCAATGACGCCATCGGCACTCCGCGTGCCTTCTGGGAAAATCATCAGGCCCCGGCCTTGGGCCAGCGTGGATAAGGCTGACCGAATCGCACCAATGTCCGCCTCGCCGCGATCCACCGGAATGGAGTGACAATAACTTAAGATCGCTCCGAGAATGGGGTTATCGAAGAGCGAACGTCGTGCGATAAAAGATATTTCCCGCGGTAAGCACGAGCCAATCACAGGTGGGTCGAGCATGCTTTGGTGATTGGACGCAAAGATACAGGCCCCAGAAGGGACGGTCTCCCAGCCTTCTACTTCGATGGCCGCAAAGACCTCCGCAAAGGCGCGGGCACCATGGTATACCGTCTTATAAACGAGGTTATTCGAAACGAGAATCATGCGGGACGAGCCACACTTTGGACCAACGCCTTCACTTGGGCAACTACCTCTGCAAGTGAGCGGTGGGTATTATCGATCCGCGTAGCTCCGTCCGGGCAAACCAGCGGTGCGGTGGCACGGGTTGAATCCAGCAAGTCACGCTGAGCTACCGCATCCGTTTGTCCTTCAGCGGCCCGGCGGAGGGCGCGGGCCACCGGATCAGCTTGCAAGAAGACGCGGACCTCGGCGTGGGGAAGGACAACGGAGCCGATATCGCGGCCTTCCATGATGACGCCGGCAAAGCCCGCGGCTTGGCCGAGCGCTACTTGCGACCGTTGATAGGCTAGCAGAAAATTACGGACCTCCGAAAGGGCAGAGAATTTAGAAACGGCCGCGTTGACATCGTCGGAGCGAAGGGAGGCAGCACTGAGCCGGCGACCGTCGAGGGTGATGTCAGAAGAGATATCGGAAATTTCAGAACCGAGGCGAAGGCGGGCTAAGGCCGGGAGGACAGAAGCAACTTCCTCCGCGCGCGCGCCGGTATCGAGTAGCGCGCGGGTGACCGCGCGGTAATGAGCCCCGGTATCGACGTGTAATAGGCCAAGGTCACGTGCGACGACTTTTGCCGTGCTGGATTTTCCGGAAGCCGCGCCGCCATCGACCGCCACGGCGATGAATTTTGTGCGCAGGGCTTCGAGGGCTTGAAAGAATTTCGGGAAGGTCTTACTCGTGCAAGCGGGGTCTTGGATGGCAATCCAAGGCCGGCCATCGCCGAAGAGGTCATACGAACCCAAAATGCCAAAACTCATCGCCATACGATGGTCTTCATACGTGTGAATCTCGACCGGACCTTTGGCCGCCCTCGTCCGGAGCGCCGCGCGGGCTGGGTGAATCGTGAGGCTTGAAAGTTTATCGTTGGCGCGGAGCTCAGCCGCAGTCGGCACGACTAGGACGCCAAGGCGTTCTAGTTCCGTGGCCATGGCGAGTACGCGGTCTGTCTCTTGCTTGCGCGTGTGTCCAATGTTGCGGATGGTCGTCGGCGAAGAAGCGAGCGGTGCCAGCGTTGCCAGCGTTAGGAAGGTATCTGAAAAATCATTGAAATCAAAATCACCGCCGCGGAGGTTATCCCAAGTTTGGACGACTAAGGCCGTACCTTGCGGTGTGAGCGTGGCGCCGCACCGGCCAGCAACCTCTGCGAAAGCGGTGTCGCCTTGGAGTCCGTCTTTAACGTAGCCTTGCAGGCGAATGCCCGCGCCCGCGCCAGTCAGGGCGGGCAGGGCGATGAAGTAACTTGCAGCGGTAGCGTCTGGTTCGATCGCGTATGTACCTGGTGCTTGGTAAGCGCCGGGCTGCGGGCAGCGCCATTCGCCGTTTCCATTGCGGAGTAAGGGACGGCCGAATTGTGCGCACATCTTTTCGGTCATCACCACGAAAGGTTCGGAGACCGTGGCACCCTTCATCCGCACGGAAGTGCCGGGCGATAGGGGCAGCACCATTAACAAGGCCGACAAGAGTTGCGACGAAGCCGAGGCATCCACGACTAATTCACCTAGGCTGCCCGAAGTATGCAGCGTAAACGGGAAGTGTGTGGCGGGTTGCCCATCTGCGCGCAACGCACGGCAGCCTGCCCCCGCGAGGGCCTCTAATAAGCCCGCCATGGGACGGGCGCGCATGGCCTCGTCGCCATCCAGCTCATAGACCCCTTGGGGTGCCAGCGCGAGAAAGGCCGTCAGAAAGCGGGCGGCGGTGCCGGCGTTACCGACATGGAGCTGGGCTTGGCTTTTGGGAATCCGCCCACCGAGACCGACGATACGAATAGTCTGCGCACTTTCATCTGCGGCCACTTCAAAGCCGAGAGCGAGCAGTGCCGTAATGAGAATCCGGGTGTCGCGACTAAAGAGCGCGCCCGTGAGCACCGTTTCACCCGCGGCGAGGGCAGCGAGCAGGAGGGCGCGGTTGGTGATGCTCTTCGATCCGGGCACTTGGGCGACGCCGCGGGCGGGCATGCTAAAGGGCCTGATCGGCAGGGTAGGGCTCATGCCGGGCGATCGAGGGATTGGCGGAGAACGCGGGCGTCGGCCAAGAGCTGACGGACTTTTTCGGCGTCGCCGGCCTCGAGGGCCTTGCGAAGGTGTGCCGTCTGCTCTTCGGCGGCACGGAGGCCGGCGATGACATGGGGGGCATTAGCCAGAAGGATGCCGACCCAAAGGTTTTCTTCGCCGGCGGCGATACGGGTCGCATCCTTCAAACCTGCACCCGCCGTCGTTGGATCAAACCCGGGCAAGCTCCCCACCGCCAACATCAATGCGGAAGCGCTGGCATGGGGAACGTGACTGATGGCCGCAACAATCTCATCGTGCCGCTGGGCGGAGCATTCGATGGTGCGGCAGCCGAGAGCCTGCCACAGTGCAACGGTCTGCTGTACAGCCGCAGGCGTTTCCTGCCCGGTGGGTGTCACGAAACAAGGCCGGTTCACAAACAGTTCCGCGTTGGCATGGGCCGACCCGGCTTTTTCGGAACCAGCCATGGGGTGGGCCCCGACAAAGTGAACACCCGGAGGTAGCCCCTGGGCCGCCAACAAAATCGCCGCCTTGACGCTACCGGCGTCCGTGACGAGCGCCCCAGGGGAAAGACCAGGACCGATGGCCCGAAAGGTTTCGGCCATCTTGTCGACGGGGGTGGCGATGATAACGATGTCGGCCCCCCGGACGGCCTCGACGGGGTTATCGAAGATTTCAGCAACTGCATAACTCTTCAGAAGTGCCCGGGCCTCTGGGGATCGCGACCATCCGGCGAGGGACCCTGCCAGTTGCCGGCGAGCCGCAGCGAGCAGGACCGAGCCTCCAATAAGGCCGGCTCCTACGACAGCGATGCGTTTAAATTGAGGCATTTAGAGGGTTGAAGGTCCTTCTTTCATGAACCAGCCTAGCAAACTATTAAAGCAAACAATCAGCCAGCAATGAAACTGGCCGATTCCGCTCCATGTCCCCCGGCCCTCACGACCCCCAGTCCGACTTCCTCCCTGGCAAGAAATCCCGCCCTCAAAAGGATTGGGCCTTCTGGGAGCGTCTGTGGGAAAAGTATGGTACCCCCCTTATGGTGGGGTCTTCCGTCGTCGTCCTGCTCGTTGCGGCTTGGTTGGTCACCGAGGGACAACGTAGTGCGGGGAGTAGCCTTGCCGCCCTGAGCCTCGCCCAAGCCGAGGAACTCCGGCTGCTCTCCCTTAAGAAGGAAGCCGTCTTTGAGGCCCAACGCCTTAATAAACCTATGATTGATGACGCCGACATCGCTTTACTGGGGGAGGCCGTCCAGGCGCAAGAGGACTATTTGGCCTCACGTGGAGCTTTGGCCTCGGAGAATATTCGGCTCGAGGCCATTCGCCGTCGCTACCACGTTATCCAAGCCGAAAGGCAGCGGGCGCTTTCGACTGAAGCGGAAGATAAGTCTACGGCGTTAGCGAAGACCGACCACGACGGAGCCATGCGCGAACTCCGGCGAGCAGTGGAGGCCGAGCGGCTCATTGAAAGCCGCTGGATTTTCTCGGGCTATGCGGATGTCGGTAAAATCGCCCGGCTCGACACGCGTTTGCGTAGGCTCGAGGCCGAACCGCTGAGGGAAAAGACGCAAGCCTTAGAAGGCCAAGCCGAAGCCGCTTTCGCGGCGGGTCGCCTAGCGGAGGCCGTGAAGACTCTGGGCCTAGCCATCGAAACCGAACAGACCTTTGTGGAGAAATATCGGGATGTGTTAGATACGGAATTTGCCCGGGTGGAGCGGTTAACGAATCGGCAGGAGACGATGCGTTCGCATCAGCTATACCAACAAATTAACGGGGCCGAACAGGCGGCCGCGACCGCCATTAAAGACTACGCCAAAGCATCGCCCGGGGCGGCCCAAGAAGCGCAATCGGCTCTCGCGGCTCAGGCCTTCGAGCGGGCGTTAATCATCCAGACACAGCTCATCCTAGAATTTCCGCGCAGTGCGTGGGCTACCGCGACGCGGAAGGCCGACTTCGAGACTAAGCGTAACCGTTGGCGCGCCGCCGCCAGCCTGCAGGATGTCGCCACGCGGGCGCAGGCTATGGCAAAGTATTTGCGTGCTGGCCAGTCGGCTGAAGCGCTGGCCTTGGCGCGCGAGCTGCGCGAGAAGTTAACCCGCGTCGAAGCGGAGAACCCAGGCGTCGTGCCGCCAGAAGATGCGCTGCGGCGCCAGCTAGAATACGTCACCACGCACGCGGCCATGATTCAAGCTATCTTGCCGAAGCTTGATGAGCTCGTTGCCCCCGTCCCGAGCACTGGGGTTCGCATGATGAAGCAGGAAATCTCCCAAGGATTTTATTCCACGGTGATGGGTGCTAACCCGAGTGCGAGCATGCGCGAAAATCTCCCAGTCGAGTCCGTGGCGTATGCGGATGCCCAGTCATTTTGCGAGGCCCTCGGCTGGATGTGTGGTCGCGCGGTCCGGTTGCCGACAGTGGGTGAATATAAAGGAGCACTTGGAGATCTCGCCCAGCCCCCGTCCGCCAAGGTAGCTTGGACCTTCGATAACACCGATGGCGTCACGGCCCGCCCGGTAGGGACATCTCAACCCGCGGCTGGGGGTTTCTATGATTTACTGGGGAATGTTGAAGAATGGGCGCAAGAAGAGGGTCAGGACGAGTTCGCTTCCGTGGTGGGAGGGAGCGTTAATTGGGTCCCCGTCCCTGGGCTTCCCCTTAGGAAGGCGTTAAAGCGTGAAAAGAGCCGCACCATCGGCTTCCGTATCGTGATTGAATGAAACCCATGGCAGACCTACGCACCCCTCGTCCATGCCCCTGAGCACCCCCATGCCGAAGGTGAGCCCCGTCCAGCGGTGGCTCTTTTTCTTTTTCGTCTACGGGTCGTTGGCAGCGCTTTCACTTTGGTTAAGCTATGAGATAAGGTTTTCTGGCAGGGCGGAGCTCACCGCTGTGGATAAGGATGTCGAAGGCTTTCTCTTCACCCAACGACCGCAAGCCTTGCTCTGGGTCGTTCCCTTAAAGTTCTTATTGCTCGGCCTCTTCGGGCAGTTCCGAGGAGTCTTCTATTATTTCCGCCTGCATGACGCCCTGCGCATGGTCTTTGCGCTTTCGCTAGCGACGCTCGTCATTCTCTTACTGCCGTTCGTGAGCGGCATGAATGGACCCACTGCCACTTTGGGCCTTCCGCGAAGTGTAGCGCTCGTTGACTTCAACCTCTCGCTACTACTCTTTGTCGGCTTCCGTGTTTCCATCCGCACCCTCCGCGAACGCTTCACGGGCGAGCATAAGGACACGCGCACGTCCCTAGAGCGCATCGCCATTGTCGGGGCTGGTAATGCGGGCGAACAGTTGGCTTCGGACCTGTTATCCCACCGCGGCCACGGCCTCCAGCCCGTTTGCTTCCTAGACGACGATGCGGCGAAGCATGGGCTCGAGATTCACGGTATCCCAGTCGAAGGTGCGCCCCGAAATTTTACATCGTTGGTCGAGAAGTATGGCGTGACGGAAGTCATTCTAGCCTTACCCGCCCAAAGCGCAAAACGGATTCGTGAAATCAGTGCGCTCGCGGTCGCGAGTGGCCTGCGCGTATTGGTCGTCCCCTCTCTCGCCGAGCTCGCGGGTGGCCGGGTGCGCGCGACCGACCTCCGGCCGGTTTCCGTGGAAGACTTGTTAGGTCGATCTCCCGCGCAGCTCGATGACACTGCCATCGAGGCAATGATTACCGGCCGCACCGTGCTAGTCACTGGTGCAGGGGGGAGCATTGGCCAGGAAATTTGCCGGCAGGTCGCGCTACGCCACCCGGGTCGACTCATCATGCTCGATCAGTGCGAGGCGCTGCTCTACCAAGCCGAACAGGACCTTATTGCGGCTGGCGGTGGGGCCTTGATTTGTCCCGTCGTCGCCGATGTTACCGATGAGCCGCGGATGCGCGAAGTCTTCGCTCAGCACCACCCCGCCTTAGTGCTGCACGCCGCTGCGCACAAGCACGTGCCAATGATGGAGCCGCAGCCGGGTGAAGCGCTCAAAAATAATACCCTCGGCACGGCCTTGGTGGCGGCCCTGGCTTCTGAGTTTGCGGTGACTCGCTTCGTCTTGATTTCGACGGATAAGGCCATCAACCCCACCAACGTCATGGGCGCTTCGAAGCGCTTAGCAGAAATGGTGGTGCAATCCATGCAGGGTCGCCCTGGCAATATCACGCAGTTCGTGGCCGTGCGCTTCGGAAATGTTCTCGGTTCCTCTGGCTCCGTCATTCCGATTTTCCGTAAGCAGATCGCCGCGGGCGGCCCCGTCACCGTCACCCACCCCGAAGTGAAACGTTACTTCATGACCATCCCAGAGGCCGTGGGCTTGGTGCTGCAGAGCGCGACGCAAGGGGAGGGAGGCGATATCCTCGTCCTCGAGATGGGGCAGCCGCTGAAGATTATCGAGGTGGCCCGCCAGCTCATCGAGCTTAGCGGCTTCCGCCCAGATATTGATATCGAAATTAAGATCGTGGGACTGCGGCCCGGCGAAAAATTGGTCGAGGAGTTGCAGCATCACGGCGAGCAGTATCGTACGACCCAGCATGAGCGTATCTTCCGTTTCGTCGCCTCCGGCACCCCGTACGACGCGCTGCCTGGGCTACTGTCGGACATCCGAGCCTTGCTTCCGCAGGAGAAGTCGGCCTGTAAGCAGGGCCTGAAGCGGCTAGTCCCCGAATACGTGCCCTACCTCGATTAGTTTTTACGCTTCGGGCTTCACAGGGTTAGCGGATATCGCCACGCTGAAGGCATGGCTCGCAAGTCTTCCTCACCCGCACCGGTTGTCGGCATCATCATGGGCTCTCAGTCCGACTGGGAAACGATGATCCATACGGCCGACACCTTAAAGGGCTTAGGGATTTCTTTTGAGTCCGAGGTCGTGAGCGCTCACCGCACGCCCCTCAAGTTAAAGGACTACGCCCTGACCGCCAAGCAGCGCGGCTTGAAGATCATCATCGCTGGTGCTGGCGGCGCCGCCCACCTCCCAGGCATGGCTGCCGCCATGACTGTCTTGCCCGTCATGGGCGTCCCCGTCCAGTCGAAGGCCCTCGAGGGGATCGACTCGCTCCTCTCGATTGTGCAGATGCCAGCGGGCATTCCGGTGCACACCTTCGCCATCGGCCGTGCGGGGGCGATTAATGCGGCGCTCGGAGCCGCCGCTATTCTGGCCTTGAACGACACCGCCTTAGCGACCCGACTTGATCAATTCCGCGCCAAGCAGACGAAGGCGGTGCTGGATAATCCTATCCCTGGCCAGAAAGGCCAGAAGGGCCGGAAGCAGCGCTGAGACATGGAACGTCCTTTGTTGCCTGGTGGTACGATTGGGATCCTTGGTGGCGGTCAGCTCGGCCGGATGTCGGCCATCGCGGCCCGCCGAATGGGCTACAAGGTAAAGACCTTCGACCCCTCTGCGCAGGCCTGTGCGGCGGCGATCGCCGATGAGCATGTCGCTGCCGAGTGGAACGATACCGCGGCGCTGACGCGTTTTGCCCAGGGCTGCGGTCGGATCACGCTCGAGTTCGAGAATATCCCGCCCGCAACGGTCGAGTTCGTTGCCCAATCAGTTCCGAGCCATCCCTCGGCGAACGTGTTAGCCATCTGCCAGAACCGTCGGCGCGAAAAGGAATTCCTGCGCGCCTCCGGGATTCCATGTGCGAATTTCGCGGTCGTCGCTTCGCTTGCTGAACTGCAGGTCGCCGTGAAGACGATTGGTTTCCCGTGCGTACTCAAAACTGCCGATTTCGGCTACGACGGCAAAGGTCAGGTCAAGCTGCCAACCGCGGAGGCGGATCTGGCCGCGGCTTGGAATAAAATCGGCGGCGCCGTCGGCGTCCTCGAGGCTTGGGTGCCCTTCCAGATGGAGATTTCCGTCCTCGTTGCGCGCACGGTCGATGGCCGTACGGCTGTCTACGAAGCCGCGGAGAATATCCACCGCCACCACATCCTCCACCTCTCACTTTCGCCGGCACGTATTTCTACGGCGACGGCGGCGGAGGCGCGGGCGCTCGCCTTGGGTATTGCCGAGAAGATTGGTCTCATCGGTTTATTAGCGGTCGAGATGTTCGTCCACGACGGCCGCATCGTCGTCAACGAACTCGCCCCCCGCCCGCATAATAGCGGCCACCAGACTTTCGACGCGAACGAGACCTCCCAGTTTGAGCAACACATCCGGGCGGTGTGCGGCCTCCCGCTCGGCGGGACGAAGCCACTGCAGCCGTCTGTGATGCTCAACCTGCTGGGTGATCTTTGGAAGAACGGACAAGAACCCGATTGGTCTCAAGTCCTCTCCGATGCGTCCGCCAAGTTGCACCTCTACGATAAAGGCAAGGCGGCTCCAGGTCGGAAGATGGGCCACGTCACCGTGACGGCGCCAACGTTGGAGGACGCCTTACGCCGAGCCGAAGGTCTCTACGCCAATTTGTCTGCATAAGCCATGACGGCCCCGCAGTTTCTATTCTGCGCGAATATCCTAATCTTGGTACCGATTGTTTTGGGCACGTTGCTCAAGCCCTCGGTGATGGACCAAGGGGCCTTCCCAGAAAGCCCAGGCTGGCGCACCTTAGTCGGCTCCCTCTGGTTCGCCGTTCTCGCCTGTTCGGTCCTCGGGGTAGTGTGGCCCAGCAGCTTCCTCTGGCTACTCGTCTTTCAGGTTATCTATAAGTCGATTTGGCTCCTTACCTATGCGCTGCCGCGCCTCGTCTCGGGCCGACGTCAGGAAGTGCCGGCGGGTATCGCGGGTAGTTTTCTCTTCATCGTCCTCGTCTGGCCTTGGTTCATTCCCTGGCGCCAGATGTTTACCGCGCTCTGATTAATCGAGTAGCTCGGGCTTACGCGAAAACAGCGTGATTGGGATTTGGCCGAGCGAGACAAAGAGCAGGATGGCTTGGAAGACCGGGATGCGGGCTTTCTGCTTCTGCGCGTTAGCGATGTAGTTCTTGGCCATGACCTCGGTGATCATCGCGAATGCAAAGATGACCGCGGCGACGCAAAGCACGGTGAAACAAATCCGCCAAGTGCGGTCGTTCGGCGTGCGCTGCCAAGGGATCACCAGCAGGGACGCGAAAAAGAAGAAGAACCAGCATTCCACTTGTAGCGCGACAGGGAAGGTCACGTAGGCAGGATTCCAGCGTGGAGGAATAGGCAGTGGCCCGAGGTTGAAGCCACCGACGAGTTCCAGTAAGCCCAGCCCCACGCAGAGTGCGGCGAAGGCGAGACTCGACCAGCGGGCATAGCGAATCGACTGTAGGGTCTTGGAGTTCTCCATGGCGGAAAGAAAAGCGGGAAAAACGGAGGGGGCAATCCGGAGGGCGGGAGATCGGTAGGTATTAGGCCGGACGGAACAACGCGACGTCACTCCATTCACCCATGACCCGTCCGTCGGCACGGACCGAGCCCCAAGCGGCGGTGCATTTGGCTTCGAAGTGAGCGCGGACGGCGGCCTGTTCCTTGGCTAGGATGCCGCTGAGGGCGAGAACGCCCCCCGGGGTGACGGCTTTGACGAGATCGTCGGCGTAGATGCACAGCACATCACTGATAATATTAGCCAGTACGACGTCAGCCGGCCCGGCGAGCTGGAAGCCTTCTTCGAGACCGGCGTGGTGGAAAGCCACGCGCTCGTCTGCGATGCCGTTGTCTTGCCGGTTGGCGATACTGACGCGGACGGATTCGGGGTCGCGGTCGAAGCCGGTGATCCGCCCGCAGCCGAGCTGGGCGGCGGACAAGGCGAGAATGCCCGATCCGCAGCCAGCGTCGGTCACGGAGACTTGGGCGGCCGGCTTCGTCTCCAGGTAGTCGAGCAGGCGGATCACACAGAGGCGGGTCGTCGGGTGGTCGCCCGTGCCAAAGGCGAGGCCGGCGTCGAACCAGATCACCGCGGCGTCGGCGGGGACGGTATGTTTCCCGCGCATCCAGGCCGGGACCCAATGGAGTCGGCCGTGGTCCCAAGGCTTCAGGTGTTCCTTATAGGCTTCCTTCCAGTCCTTGTCGGCGAGGACGGTCTCGTCGTATTTCTCGGGCAGCTTCTTGAAGGCCTTGCGTAGGCCGGCCCAAGCGGCATCGGCTTCGTCCTTGGTCTCGAAATAGCCCATCACGAAATGCGGCTTGCCGGGGCCTTCATGGAAAAGCATCCAAGAGGAGCGTGTCAGTTCGCAGAAATGGTCCTCTAGCGGCTGGACCATGTCTTCATGGATAGGGCAACTGAGTTCAATCATCGGGCGTGAAAAAGGGTGGCGAGTTCAGCAATCACGCGGGGGAGCAGGGCGTGCTCAGCGGCATGGATTTTGTGAGCAAACGTTTCGAGGGTATCGTCCGGGGTGCGCGTGACCTTGGTTTGGCCGAGGTGAGTGCCGCCATCGACTTCCGCTGTGACCCAATGGACCGTGCAGCCGCCTGTAGGGACGCCCGCCCGCCAGGTTTGGCCGATGCCATCCAGCCCCGGGAAGGCTGGCAAGAGGGTGGGGTGCAGATTAATAATACGACTGGCGAACGGCTCAAGTAGGGGTGCTTTCACCACGCGCATGAATCCGGCCAGAACGACAAGATCGACCCCATCTTCGGCCAAGGTTCGGGCCCAGAAGGCTTCCTGTTCGGGCGAAAACTTCGTCTTAAAGGGACCAGGATCCAGGAAGGTGGCCGGGACGCCATATTTAGGTCCCAGCGCCAGCATAGGAGCCGTCGGGAGGTCGCAATAAATGCCGACGACCTGGGCCGACTCCAGTTGGCGGTCCGCTTGGGCACGGAGGACGGCCTCGGCGTTCGAGCCGCGACCAGAGCCAAGAAGGGCGACGCGCATGGCAGGGAAGGTGTCGGCTGTCGGGTGCGCCTGCAAACGGATTTTGAAAATCAACCTTTGAACCGCCTCGGATTAGGCCGAAGATGAGTCCGCCCTCATCCATGGATCGCCGCGCGTTCTTTCGTCTCACTGCCCTCGGTTCCCTGGGGGCTTCGTTACTTCCGGCGAGCGCCTTCGGTGCGCCGACCCCCGCCCCGGCGCTGGCGCAGACCCAACTCGGTATTGACGTGCTGACGGCCGGCGGTTTCGAGACCTTACGCGGCGTGCGCTGCGGCCTTGTCACGCATCGGGCTGGCATGAATGGCGCCGGTAAACGCACGGTGGACGTCTTGGCCAATGCACCGGGCGTGCGGCTCTCGAAGCTCTTTGGTCCTGAGCACGGCATCGATGGGAACGCCGCGGCGGAGATTGCGATCAAGAATGCGAAAGATGCCCGCACGGGCCTACCAGTCTTCTCGCTCTATGGCGCGACGCGCCGCCCAACCCCCGAGATGCTCGAGGGCCTCGACGCCATCGTCATCGACTTTCAGGACGTCGGTTCGCGTTCCTATACTTACATCAGTTGCATGCGGTACGTCATCGAGGCCTGTTTCTCGTTGCCGCGGCCCATCCGCGTTATCGTGCTCGATCGACCTAACCCTTTGGGCGGAGAAAAAGTCGATGGCCCCTTCCTTGATCGTAAATGGCGGAGTTACGTCGGTGCCTATGAGATGCCCTATGTGCACGGCCTCACGATTGGCGAAATCGCGCGTTGGGCGGTGGCGACGCCTGGCGTACTCGAACTCAGCGACGAACAACGCCGCCGCGGCTTTCTCGAAGTCGTCCCCATGCGCGGCTGGAGCCGAGCGCTGACGTGGAATCGGACCGGCTTGAATTGGGTGCCCACCTCGCCGCGCATCCCAACCGCGCAGGCGGCGTTGGGTTATGCGATGGTTGGCCTCGGCTGCCAGCTCGGTGACTTTAGCCACACTTTCGGTGAAGAGATGCATTTCCGTTTTATCAAGTACAGCCGCCGTAAATCCGCCGATCTGATCGCCGCCTTAGGGAGCGCGGTACCTGGGTTGCTCCTAGAGCCGAAGCTTATGCCCGACGGCACGCAGGGCGTGTATACGGCCATCAATGATTGGGCGAAGTTCCGGCCCACGGCGCTCTCGATGCATATGATGCGCCAGGCGTGCATTTGGGATTCCACCAACCCCTTTGCCCGTGCCACCAAGAACGAACGGGAACTCTTCATCAAACACACAGGTAGCGAAGCCTTCTATGAAGAACTTCGCCTGCGGGGAGCGGCCGTCGATTTACCACGTTGGCTGGCGCAGTGGAGCGCGGACGCGGAAGCCTTCCGGGCGCGGACGGCCCCGTATCGAATCTACGCTTAATTAATAGGAGCGACCATCACGCTTTTCCCAGAAGTTGATGAAGGCTTGATTAAGTACGCCGTACCCACCCGGGGTCGGGTAGTTGCCGGTGAAATACCAGTCGCCTTGGCTCGTCGGACAAGCCTTGTGCAGGGCTTCGATTTTTTGGAAAACGAGGACAAGCTCACCCTTCCAGCCGGACTTCGTCGGGTAGACGAGTTCGGCGGCCTTCGCCGCGAGTTCCGTGTCGGTGAAGGCATCATAGATGCGCTTCACGTGGTTCTTAAGTTCAGCCGCGGGCTTCTGCGATTGGGCCACGCAGTCTTCGTAGACTTCGCGGAGTAGGTCCGTCATCCCGCGGTCTTTACACAAGGCGACCGCGGCCTGGAAGGCGAGGAACTTACCCATCTCCGACATATCGATACCGTAGCAATCTGGGTAGCGAATTTGCGGAGCCGTTGAAGCAATCACGATGCGCTTTGGATTCGGGCGGGCGAGGATGCGGAGAATCGATTGACGGAGCGTTGTACCCCGGACGATGGAGTCGTCGACGCAGACGAGGGTGTCACCTTCGCGGACAGCGCCGTAGGAGATATCGTAGACGTGCGAGGCCATCTGCATGCGGTTCTTCTCCTGGGTGATGAACGTGCGCAGCTTGACGTCCTTATGGGCGACCTTTTCGCCGCGGGGCCAACCGCCCAGCACGAGGCGGTCGATGGCGTCGTCGTCGAGTTGCCCTTTGGCCAACGCTTCGCGGAGTTGGTTGCGGACCTGCGTGCGGCGGCGCATACGCAGTTCTTCCATGAGTCCGTACCAGGCGATTTCGGCCGTGTTCGGGATGTAGGAGAAGACCGCCTTATCATGGTCGTCACTGATGAGGCGAATCACCTCGTCGGCGAGGGCGGCGCCGAGGGCTTTCCGTTCGATGTAAATATCGGGGTCGTTACCGCGCGAGAAATAGATGCGCTCAAAGGAGCAATGCCGGCGTTCGCCTGGCGGGTGGATACACTCAACCGAATGACGCCCGTCGGCCTTCATGATAAGGGCGGAGCCGGGTGGGAGTTCGTGGACTTCGGCTTGGGTTGCGCCGACGATGGTCATGAGCGCCACGCGCTCGGAGGCGACGGCGATCAGGTCGTCCGTGCGGACATACCAGCAGGGGCGGATCCCGTTCGGGTCGCGGACGACGAACGAGTCGCCGTTACCGATGAGGCCGGCGATGGCGTAGCCGCCGTCCCAGTGCTTGGCCGCCTTGCGGAGAACGTTGCCGACGTCGAGGTGCTTAGAAATCTCGTGCTGCACGGCCATCCCCTCGAGCCCTTGATCCTTAAAAGCTTTAAAAAGCCGGTCGTGTTCTTCGTCGAGCCAGAAGCCGATCTCTTCGAGGATGGACTGGGTGTCGGTCGTGTAAATGACGTGGGCGCCGCGCTCCGTGAGGGAGGCGTTTAAGTCGGGCGTATTTGTCAGGTTGAAGTTACCAGCAACGAGGAGGTTGCGGGTCGGCCAGATAGACTTACGCGCGTAGGGGTGGCAGGAGACCGAGTCGAAGTTGCCGGAGGTCCCGTAGCGGAGGTGGCCCAGGAGTAGTTCGCCGCCAAAGTCAAAGTGACGCTTAACCGTCTCGGGAAACTCCGGCACGATGATGGCTTCACGCACTTTGTCGGCGTACGTCTTGATCTGGCGGGTGAATATTTGGGTGAGGCCCTGGGCACCGATTTCGCGGTCGCGGAAAAGGAAGGCCTCGCCGTTTTCCGCCCCGATTTTGACGCTACCGATACCGGCGCCGTCTTGGCCACGGTTGTGCTGCTTCTCCATGAGGAGGAAGAGCTGGTTAAAGCCGTGCAGGGGGGTGCCGTACTTCTCCTGATACCATTTCAGGTCCTTGGTTAGCCGGACAAGGGCAATGCCGCATTCGTGCCTTAAGGAGTCGCTCATCGCAGGCTTCCGACTTTGTCGGGTTGGCGCCTATCCTGTCCAGCGCTTACTCTTCGCAGAGGCTTAAGAGCGCAGGATTCGGTCCAAACGGGCCAAGCTTTCGCCGATGAGGCTAGCCATCGTCGTATGCTGGCGGAATGCGGGGTCCCGGTGGTAATCGGCCAGCCCGTCGGCTAATTCCTTGGCTTTCTCGGGGGACGACAGGGCGTTGGCCTGCATGGCGGCGAGGAGGTCGCGGACGCGGTCGGGGGCCGCCAACAGCCGGCGGTGGATGAGCGACTGCTCTTCGCGCCGATATTGGGTAGCGGAGGCGGCGTTGATATGCCGGGCACAGAGCTGCGTGTAGGGCCGATTCTCCTTAAATGATCCCGGGAGGTAGAAGCGGAGACGTCCGTCGTAGGACTGCTGGTCAAAATCCATCGCCCGGACGCGGATGGCCGTCGCGTCGAAATCGGGCGTGACAGCGATGACGAAGTTATAGGCCCGCATGTCGCCGAGGAGGCGGACGAGGCAGCGTTCCTCGAACTTGATCAGTTCTTTGGCGAGGCGGACCGGATGATGCTGGCCGGCCTCGAGCCATTGTTCGGCGAAGATATCACCCGGAATACCCGTGACGTGCTCCTCGACCAAGGTATCCCGTTGGGTGAGGTAAAGCATTCGGTTGGGCGAGAGCAGGTGCTCGAGTTCGAGCCCGCAGACGCGGGAGGCATCGCCAACCTTCACGTAGAAGTAGTCGTGGTTTTCGTTGTACGCGTTGACGATACGGACGCGGAAGGGCTGGGAATTACCAAAGGAGCAGAAATCGACGCGGTCGACGTAGACGTGGCTGAAGACCTTCACCCCGCCTTCCCCGCGGAGAAGGGCGTACGTTTCAAGCAGCCCTTGCGAGAGGCGCTCCATTTCGTCCTGCGGGTAGGCGACGGTTTCCCAGAGGGAGTCTTTCCCGTCGCGGTTGAGCAGGGGCATCGCCGCGTTGAAGTCCCGGAGCTGTGCGTAGGTGACAGGGAGGTCGACTTCGCGGCCTTCGCGGGCGAGGTATTCCCGGAGCGCTGCGCCAATGGGATAGGCGGGCTTACGGTTAGTCCGCTTGAATTCCGCAGTGGAACCTCCGGCGTCCATCTTCAGTCTAGGTTGGGGCGCGTATCCGTCTCTTCGATGGTCATACGGAGCGGCTGGCCCGGATCACATTCGGCGCGGTAGGCGATGAAGCCGCGGCGATGTTGGTCGAAGATTGGCCAGAGTAGGGTGCGGTCGGTGGCGGGAATATTCGTCGTTTCGACCTCGGTCCGGGAGAAGAAACCGAACCGACCTTCGTCGATGGTCTCGGGGAGTCCAGTCAGCGGCTTGCGACAATCAAAGAGGAACATTAGCCAGTGAGATTGGCCTTCGTAGCCTTTTTCGGAGATCATCCCGAACAGGTGGAGGTCCTGGCTGGCGACCGTCGCGCCCGTTTCCTCGCCGACTTCGCGCACCGCGCATTCAAAAGGCGATTCGCCCGTGGCCATCTCCAACTTACCCCCGACTGGGCTCCAGCAGCCCTTGTTCGGAGCCTTGGTGCGCTGGATGAGCAACTGTCGGCCTTGCGCATCGTGCATGAACACGAGGACGCTAATTTTAAAAGGGAGGGTGAGACCAGCGGACATGCGCATACCCTTGGCAGGGTGGGCGGGAGGCACAACCCCGGAGTAATGCTCAGGCTGCCAAAATAGCGTCGATACGCTTAAGTTCTTCGGAACTCAGCGGGGCGCAAGAGGCGGCGGCGACGCACTGCTCCAACTGCGAAACCTTACTGGCGCCGATAATGGCGGAGGTCACGCGGCGGTCGCGGAGGACCCACGCCAAGGCCATCGAGGCCAAGGGTTGGCCACGTTCGGCGGCGATGGCACCGAGGGCCCGGACTTTGGCGAGGCGCACTTCATCGATTTGTTCGGGACGGAGGAAGCCGTGGACCTTGCCCGCGCGCGCATCGCTGGGGATACCCTTAAGGTAGCGATCCGTCAGGAGCCCTTGAGCTAGCGGCGAGAAGACCGCGCAACCAATGCCTTCTTTCTCGACCACGTCGAGCAGGCCGGCTTCGGGGGTCCGTTCGAACATACTGTATTTTGGCTGATGGACGACGCAGGGCGTGCCGAGGTCGCGCAGGATCGCGCAAGCGCGGGCGGTGTCTGCGGCGTTATAGTTAGAGATCGCCGCGTAGAGGGCTTTGCCCGAACGGACGGCGTGGGCGAGCGCCCCCATCGTTTCTTCCATCGGGGTGTGGGGGTCGCGGCGGTGACTATAGAAAATGTCCACGTAGGGCAGTCCCATGCGCTTCAGCGATTGGTCCAACGAGGCCAGCAGGTATTTACGCGAACCGAAGTCACCATGTGGGCCGGGCCACATCGTATAACCAGCCTTGGTCGAGATGATCAATTCATCGCGATAGTTCGCAAGGTCTTCGCGCAGGATGCGGCCGAAGGTTTCTTCGGCCGAGCCGGGCACTGGGCCGTAATTATTCGCGAGGTCGAAGTGCGTCACGCCGAGGTCGAAGGCGCGCAGTGCGATGGCCCGGGCGGTGGCCGGATCGTCGACGCTCCCGAAGTTATGCCAGAGCCCGAGGGAGATCTTTGGCAGATGCAGGCCGGATTTTCCGCAACGGGCCTGGAAGGCAGCGTGGGCGTAGCGGGAAGCGCTGGGGGTGTGCATGCTGTCGAGAAAAACGCACCTTTGCCGTTAAGCCAGCGGGAAAACACGCGCCCTAGTTTTCAGGCGACCACGAGACCGCCGCCGCCCCGAAGTTCCTTCACTTATAGCTAATTTCTTTGGCTGGGCAGATCAGGAGCGTGCGGTCCGAGAAGGTCACCGTTACTGGATTATCCGTCAAATTCCAGGCGACATAGCTGCGCTTGCCCTTCTTGGTAAACACCGCCGCAAAAGGCGTGTCGGCCGTCACCGAGGCGTCGATGGTGCCGAAGGTCTCGAAGACCTGCAGCCAGAGTTCAGTTTGAGTAAAACTATTTCCCGCCTCCGGCTTGAAGTTCGCGGGGCGCTTCGTCCAGTTGGCTTTAGCACCCGTCGCATCGAAGGTAGCCTGCTGCATCCAGAGGACGTCCGCCCAATGGTCGAGCGGCGCTTGGGGAGGGACGCCCTTTTTCGCGGTCACGCGGAACTCGGCGAGTTCGCCGAGCATCGCCGTGTAGTTCTTCCGTGCGTAGGCAGGATAACGCCCGAGGTAAAGCGAGCCGCCGGTCACGGGAAGGAAATTGATCCCATGCACGGATTGCGGGTTGGCGTCGAACCACGTCGCGTTGGCACCCTTACCGCCCCAGACCATCGTCACGACGGAAGCCGGATAACTTCGGGGGAAGAGGTCCCCGTGCACGTCGAACCAATAGTCCTCAATCGCCGAGACCTCGGTCGAGAGTAGCCACGCCGCTTGATCGCGCAGTTCCTTGTCGCCGGTGACTTCGGCCAGCATCAGTAAGCCATACCAAGCATTGATAGATTCGCTCGACGATTCCTGGTTATTGCCGTCGCCGAAGCGACCATGGCCGCTAGCCCAAGAATGCCCGGCATAGATATCGAAGCAACGAAGGTAAGGAAAGAGCGGGTCTCGCCGGTCAGCGCTGGCGATATCCCGCGCCAGCAGACGAATCATGGGGAGCCACTTCTGCGACCATGCAGGATCGCGGCGCGCGAGTTCCGCGGCGGCGCGGAGGAAATAGCCGTAGTGAAAATGGTGGTCGTTGAGTTCTTGGTCGCTGCCAAAGCTGGCTGGATAACCAATCAACGTGCCCCAGTTAGGCTCGTAGGCGAAGATGGACGACCGCTTCTCCCGCCCATCGAGTGCACGGACGGACAGGAAGTTTTCGAGCGCAGTCTTGAGACGGCGTTCACATTCGGCGGCGGCGTCCTTCTCGCCCAGTTGTTCGGCAATCGGCAGGAGCGTCGCCCACTTTCCGAGTTGCTTGCCCAGCCAGTAGGTATCGCCCGTGAGTTGCGGAGTACCCGCTAGGTCGGCGGAGAGATGTTGCTTAAGCTGCGCGCGATCCACCGAAGCGACCACCGGCAAGGCCGGCAGGAGTGGTGGCAGGAGGGCACTACTTTCAAACGAGGAACCCTTGGCGAGTTTCATTGGACCCCGGACGCTCCCGTAGCTCTGCCCCGTGAAGTCGGCATGAGCGTCGCGCCATTGATGTGGGTAGAGGGCGAAAAGTGTGCCGTTGTCGGGGCCTTGTTTGGCAACGGTTCGAAAGGCGTAACGCGTGCTGACTTTCGCTGACTTCTGGTCATAGGTCCAGGTCGCCTGCGAGCCAGTCACGTGGTTATAGGCACAGGCCTGGAATAGTTCGAGGGTGCTGGGCTTTTCATCCGGCAGGACCGCGACCGAGCAGTAGGTCTTGCCGCGCGTCTGAGCGGTCAGGCGGGCCGAGCCGAGGCCTGTCCACGTCGACCCACTCGGTGCATAGAGTCCGTAGATACGATCGGCGACTTTCACCACGAGCACCGCCGATTTTCCATCACCGGCGACAATCGTCGGCGGGCTCTTAAAGATTACCACCGGTTCGCCGCCGGCGTAGTCGGCGTAGACGTAGGGCGAGCCGTGGCCAAAGGTCAGCGTCATCCCCCGTCCCGCCTCCCCCATCCGGGTCGTCACGAAGAAGTCACTCCAACTCGCGACGCGGGCTTCGGTGAACGTAGCCACGGTAGAGTGGCCGAGCACGAGGTCTTGCCCGCCCATCCCGACGATGGCCTGCTTACTCGCCCCGAGATGGGCGCCAGGATAATTGAGCGCTAAGCCCTCCTTCGTAGCCTTCACCGAGAAAGGATGAGGGAACATCGTTTCCGATAGCGGTAACCAAGCGAGCGAACTCCACCAGGTGTTGGTGGGTACCGGGCCCGTCAGGCCTTCGACGACGAAGGGCGTCACGGGCGGGCCCTTCGCGCCATCGGGTAAGCCGCGGAGGTAGGAGCCAGCCCCAGTTGGGACGACTTCACCGGCGGCGGCCAGTACACAGGCACACGCCAGAGCGAGGAATGGACGAAGGGCAGTCATCGTCTTGCGAATCTAGAATATCCCGTTTCGGTTGGGAACAGCAAACGATGCCCGAACTCGCCGAAGTCGATTATTTCCGCCGCCGCTGGGACCCTGGCCTCAGGCGAAAGGTTGCGGCGGTCAGCCTGAATTCGAAAGCCCGTGTGGGTCGCGGACTCGATAAGCAGGCGATGACTAAGGCCTTAGTTAGCGCGAAGCTGTTGGAGTCGTTTGCGGCCGCCAAACAAATGGCGTTCCGGTTCTCCGGTGGAATCTGGATTGGGGTGCACCTCGGGATGTCGGGCCGGCTAGAGTGCGGAGACACGACGCGCGAGCCGACCAACTACGACCACTTCGTGCTGACGATGACCGGCGGCAAGCAACTCGTCTTTGTCGATCCCCGTCAGTTTGGCCGCATCCTTTTTTGGCAGGGGCCGGGCGTGCCGCCGTGGTGGGAGAAGATTCCCCCAGCGATTCTCTCGGACGAATTTACCGTCGGCGTGGTCGGGGCGTTCCTGCGACGACGCGCGCGTACTTCGATCAAAGCGGTACTCCTCATGCAGGAAAGCTTTCCGGGTATCGGTAACTGGATGGCCGACGAAGTCCTCTGGCGTGCGGGCTTCCATCCGGAAGCGAAGGCCGGAGCCTTTGGGCCGCTCTCCGTGCGTAAGCTGTATCGCATCTTACGCGAGGTCTGTGCGGATGCGATGCAGGTGATTGGGAAGGACTGGGGCGACCCACCAGCGAGCTGGCTCTTTAACCACCGATGGAAGGACGGCGGAAGTTGTCCCCGCACGAAGGAGCCATTGCATCGTGCGGAAGTCGGCGGCCGGACCACGTGTTGGTCGCCCGCGCGCCAGCGCTTGGGTGCGGAACGCCGTTGACCTTCAGGCGGTGGCGGGAAACCCTGCGTGTATGCGCGTCACTGGAGGCCTAGCTCGCGGAATCCCGCTTCGCGTCCCCGCGAAAGGAGGAGTTCGCCCAGCTACCGATTATATCCGCGAGGCGGTTTTCAATTCATTGGCGGCTTTCGTGCCCGGCACACACGTCCTCGACCTCTTTGCTGGCACTGGTGCTTACGGGTTAGAATCCTTGAGTCGCGGCGCCGCTTCGGCCACCTGCGTGGATTTACAGGCGGGTGCGGACATGCAGGCGAATGCCGCTGCGGTCGCCAAATCGATGGGCGTGGCGGCTTTGCCGTTCACGTCAGTCACCGGCGATGCGACGAAGCCCGTGGCGAACGCCGGTAGCTTCGACTTGGTATTCGCGGATCCCCCTTGGGAACTCTGGGAGACCCGTGCGGAGGAAATTGTGGCGACTGCTATTGGCGCGGCGGCGGTGGGCGCGCACGTTCGCGTGATTCTCGAAGCACCGGGTGGATTTGAAGTTCCGGTGCCGCCAGGTTGGAAACTTCGCAAGGTCATCGGCAAAGGCAAGGGTCAGCCCGCCGCCTCAATCTTCGTCCGTCAGGCAGGCGAGTAATCAGCCTAGGGCGCGGTGCGCTTGCCACGCGCGCAGTTGCGCGAGCATGAGACCGCCCCCGACGAGGCAGGCAGCTTCGACGCGCAAGATGCGATCACCGAGGTGGTGTACGGCAAAGCCTTGGGCGCGGAGGAGCGCACGTTCTTTATCCGACCAACCTCTTTCGGGGCCGATGGCGAGGATACCTGCGTGCGCCGAACTCGGAGTGGATTCGCCCAACGCACCAGTCGCTTCGTAAGGATCTAACGCGACCTTCCAACCTTCGGCGGGCAACTGGGCGAGCGCTTCGGCGAGCGAAGCCACGCGGACGACCTCTGGCACCAGGGTCGAGCAGGCCTGTTCCGTGCCCTTGCGCAAGGCGTCGAGGTATTCGCTGTCCTTCCACAAGGAGCTCGCGACATAACCCGGGTCACCCTTGTCCGCCTCGAAGAAAATCAGGCGGGCGGCGCCGAGGCTGGCAAGGTCATGCAGGACCTTCTTCGCTGTTTGTGGTCGGGGGAGTCCGATGAGCACCGTCAGCGGCAAGCGTACCTGTACGGACTTTTCCCAGACGACGGTGAAGCGGAGGACGGGGGCCGTCGCCGACACCGTGGCGAGGCCGCGCAAGCCACCGGCGATGCCGACATGGAACGTTTGACCCACGCGGAGGCCGACGGTACCGAGCAGGTGCGTGGTCCGGGCGTCGGCCAGGGGAAGACCCGCGCTGACTTCAGGCTCCGTAATCAGGACGAGGTTCACGGCTTCTAACCTGAACGTCGTCGGGGGTCTGGCGAGAGGGAAGGGAGGCTACGCTTGCGGATGAAGCCTGTTCTCTTATGGATGCAGCTATGGACCTTTCGGAACTACGTAAGGAGTACGCCACCCACGGCTTGGATCGGCACGAGTTGCTCGATTGCCCCCTCGCCCAGTTCAAGGCGTGGTTCCATCAGGCCAAGGATGCGGGGGTCAACGAACCCAACGCCATGGTGCTATCGACCGTCGACGACTCTGGGGCTCCGACCTCCCGCGCTGTTTTGCTGAAGGCCGCCGACGAGCGCGGCTTCTCCTTCTTTACTAATTACCATAGCCGTAAAGGCGGTCACATGGAGCGCGAACCCCGGATTGCCCTGGTATTCCCCTGGTTCTCCTTGGAGCGGCAGGTTCACATAAGTGGCTCGGTCGTAAGGACTTCCGAGGAAGAATCTCTGGCTTATTTCGCCCGGCGCCCCTACGGTAGCCAGCTGGGCGCCTTGGCCTCGGACCAAAGCCAACTTATCCCTGATCGGCAGCACCTCGAGGCCCGTTTGGCTGAGTTGAAGGCCCAATACCCCGAAGGCCAGGTACCCAAGCCTACTAACTGGGGTGGCTACCGGGTGATTCCCGACCATTTCGAGTTCTGGCAAGGCCGCCTCAACCGTCTGCATGACCGCTTTATCTACGTTAAAAGGGATGGAAACTGGCAGATTAGCCGCCTCGCCCCGTAGTCTCAGTCTAGATTAGTGTTGCTAATGACGCCCCCTCTGGCGGCTTACTCTGGGCGTACTTCTGTGCAGGGGGTTGACCATCCTGCTAGGAATCATTCACAAACCTTTTCCTGCGTCTAATGCGCTCTCTTTCCCTCATTGGTCTCTTTGCCCCAGCCTTCGTTTTCGCGAACGAAGAAGGCGTCAATCCGAAGGCAACCGACCTATTCCAGATTGGCAGCATCCCGGTCTCCAACTCGATCCTGACCACCTGGATTCTCGCGGCCGTCATCATCATCGCTATCCGTGTCCTCATCGGCACGCCGAAGATCGTTCCCAACAAGGGCCAGGCTCTTGTCGAGAACATGGCCTCCGGCCTACGCGACGCCCTCGAGCCGATCGTCGGCAAGAGCATGATTGGTAAGGTATTCCCGACTCTCTGTGGCTTTTTCATCTTCATCCTGCTGATGAACTGGAGCGGCCTCCTTCCCGGAGTCGGCACGATCAAGTACAACTCGGATGGCCACTGGCTCGACGCGATCCGCCCGGCGACTTCCGACCTCAACACCACCCTCGCGCTGTCGATCATCTCATTCGTCGCTTGGACTTATTTCGTGCTGCGCTACGCGGGCTTCAAGGTGCTGATTTTCGACCTCTTCGGTAATAAGGCCGACAAGAAGGAGCTCAGCACCCCGATGTGGATCATGCTCAGCTTCATCTTCCTCGGTGTCGGTGGCATCGAAGTCGTCTCCATCGCTTTCCGCCTCATCTCCCTTTCGTTCCGTCTCTATGGTAATGTCTTCGGCGGTGAGAACCTGATTCACGCCCTCGGCGGCATCGCTCCGTACGTCGTCCCTGCCGTCGCTGGCCTTCTCGAAGTCCTCGTGGGTCTCATCCAGGCCTTCGTCTTCACGCTCCTCTCCGCCGTGTATATCGGCCTCATCTGCAACCACGAAGGTGGCCACGACGACGAGCACGCTCACTAACCCTTTTCGCTTTCAAGGCGTGCGACATGCTGGGAATCCCCTGGCGGTGCGTTGAGAAAAAACCAAAAACCAAACAACATGATCATCGCTGAAATCACTGGTTCCCTCCCTGCCGCTGCCGGCTGTCTCGCTGCCGCTATCGGCGTGGGTCTCGTTGGCGCTAAGGCCGTCGAATCCGTGGGTCGCAATCCGGATGCTTCAGGTAAGATCCTCGTCCAGTCTATTCTGGGCATGGCTCTCGCTGAAGCCGTCGCGTTCTACGCGATCTTCCTCGCGAAGTAATCGGTCACGTGGCGCGGCCCCGCAAGGGGCCCGCCACTTCTCTTTCCCAGCGCTGAAACCAAAATCACTTTCAAAGTCCTCACCATGACCTTCCTCTCCGCCCTCCTCGCCGCCGAACCCGCGCACGAAGCCACCAAGGCCGCTGCCACCGAATCCCACGGCCCCTTCGGCGACATTATCAAGCTCTTCGGCTCCTTTGGTGTCGATGGCCCGCACCTGCTCGTTCAGGTCATCAACTTCGCCATCCTCGCCTTCGTCCTCTACAAGTTCGCCATCAAGCCCGCCCTCGGCCAGCTTGAGGAACGTATCCGCCAGGCCGAGCAGCTCCAGAAGGATCGTGCCGCCGCCGAAGCCCAACTCGCTTCCGCCCAGAAGACCGCTGAAGCCCAGCTCGTCGCTGCTTCGGACGAAGCCGCGAAGATTCTCGCCGACGCCCGTAACGCCGCCAAGGCCGCCGTCGAAGCCGCCCGCGCCGACGCCCAGGCTGCCCAGACGGAAGTCATCGCCAAGGCTAAGGCTGCCATCGAAGCCGACCGCGTGAAGATGATGAACGAAGTCCGCGGTGAAGTCTCCCGCCTCGTCGTTGAAACCGCCGCCAAGGTCCTCGAGCAGAACCTCGACGATGCCACGCGCGGTCGCCTCAACGAAGCTGCCGTCCAGCAGCTCGCCCGCTAAGCCCTTTTCTTCCCGATGTCCGCCGCCTCCGTCCGAGCCGAAGCCAAGCGCCTCCTCGCCCTCTCTCTTGAGGGCGGCGTGGTCTCGTCTGAATTGGTGGGCGCCGTGCTGGTCGCTCTGGAGAAGTCCCGCTCGGCGCACCAGCTCCGCCCGCTGCTCCGCGCTTACCTCACGAACGTGCGTCGCGAGCTCGCCCGTGGCGAAGCCCGCATCGAGCATGCAGGGCCGTTGTCCTCGGCCGAAGCCGACGCCATCGCAGCTCACTTTTCTAAGTCCCTTGGCCGCACCGTCCGCCCAGTGACGCGTCGTAATGACGCCCTCTTGGCCGGCTTCCGCGTCCGCGTCGCCGACGACGTGACCGACCTCACGGCCTCGCTCCGCTTGGCCAACCTCGCCAAGTCCCTTTCCTAAAATCTCCCCTTAATCCTTAACCCGCTTTACCAAATACAATGAGCAACGCGATCGACCAGATCCAGAAAGCCATCGCCGGCCTTGATACCCGCGCCGGCAAGTCCAACGTCGGCACCATCGTTTCCCTCGCGGACGGTGTTGCCTCCATCGACGGCCTCTCCGGCGTCATGATGAACGAAATGATTGAGCTCCCCGGCGGCCTGCAGGGCGTCGCGCTCAACCTCGCCGAAGACACCGTCGGCTGCGTGATCATGGGCGACATCTCCAGCCTCAAGGAAGGCATGGAAGCGAAGACCACCGGTCGCCTCCTATCCATCCCTGTCGGCAAGGGCCTCCTCGGCCGCGTCGTTGACGCCCTCGGTAACCCGCTCGACGGCAAGGGCCCGATTGTTTCCTCCGAGCGTTACCCGGTCGAAAAAATCGCCCCGGGCATCATCCCTCGCAAGTCCGTCGACCAACCGATGCAGACCGGCATCATGGCCATCGACGCCATGATCCCCATTGGCCGTGGCCAGCGCGAACTCATCATCGGTGACCGCGCGACCGGCAAGACCACCATCGCGATCGACACCATCATCAACCAGGCCAACGCCAATCGCGTCGGTCTCGCTTCGGGCGACGCTAACTTCCGCCCGGTGTATTCCATCTACGTCGCCATCGGCACGAAGAACTCGTCCATTGCCCGTACCATTGGCACGCTCGAAAAGGCTGGCGCCATGGAGTTCACGGTCGTCGTCGCCGCTTCGGCCGCCGACAACGCCGCCAACCAGGTCTTCGCTCCTTTCTCCGGCACCGCCATCGGCGAGTGGTTCATGGAAAACGGTCAGGATGCGCTCATCGTTTACGATGACCTTTCCAAGCACGCCGCCGCCTACCGCCAAATCTCGCTCATCTTGAAGCGTCCGTCCGGCCGCGAAGCCTACCCGGGCGACGTGTTCTACCTCCACTCCCGTCTCCTCGAGCGCTCCGCGCGTCTCGCCGGTAAGGGCTCGCTCACCGCACTGCCGATTATTGAAACGCAGGCCGGCGACGTCTCGGCCTACATCCCGACCAACGTGATCTCGATCACCGACGGTCAGGTGTTCCTCCAGACCGACCTTTTCAATCAAGGCATTCGCCCGGCCGTCTCGGTCGGTCTCTCCGTCTCGCGCGTCGGTTCCGCCGCGCAGATCAAGGCCTTCAAGCAGGTCGCCGGCAAGGTGAAGGGCGAGCTCGCCAACTACCGCGAACTCGCGGCGTTCGCCCAATTCGGTTCCGACCTCGATGCGCAGACCAAGGCAATCCTCGACAAGGGTGATCGCTTCGTAGAACTCTTCAAGCAGCCCCCGACCGCCCCGAAGTCCGCTGAAATCCAGTGCGGTATCATCTGGGCCATGCAGAACGGCTTCTTCAATGACTTGCCGGTGAAGTCCGTCCAAGCCGCCTCCGCATCGCTGCAGGCCCACTTGGAAACCGCTAAGCCTGGCGTCCTCGCCAAGATCCGCGGTGGCAGCAAGATTGAGAAGGACGGCGAAGCCGAAATGAAGTCCGCCTGCGAAACCTGGCGCCGTAGCTTCAAGGCCTAAGGCCTGTCGTTCCCCTCCTCCCGCTAACCGACACGCTTCATGCCTAAAGGACTCCGCGAGATCCGTAACCGAATTAAATCGGTTAAGAGCACTGGCCAGATCACCCGAGCCATGCAGCTCGTGGCGTCGTCGAAGATGAAGCGGGCCCAGGACGCGGCCCGTTCGGGTCGTGCTTACGCCGAGCTCCTCGGTGAAATCCTCGACACCGCGCAAGCTAAAGTCGGCGAGTTCACCCACCCGCTCCTCACGAAGCGCACCGTCAAGGTCCGCGGTATTCTTCTCGTCACGCCCGACAAGGGCATGGCGGGCGCCCTCAACGGTAACCTCACCCGTCTGGCCGCTGAGCAGCAAAACGCCGTCTTCGTTTGTATCGGCCGCAAGGGTGCCCAAGCCCTCGCCCGCTCCGGGCGCAAAGTCCTCGCCGACTTCCCCGTCACTGACCGCGCGAACTTCAACGAAGTCCGTCCCGCCGCCGAGTATCTCTTGAAGGCCTTCAGCGAAGGCACCGTCGACACCGTCGAGGTCCTCTTCGCTCACTTTAAGAACACGATGGTGCAGACCCCGCGCGTCCAGCAGCTCCTGCCAGCCGATAGCCTCGTGAATCAGGCGCGCGAATTCCGTGCCAAGCTCGGCCTGCCCGAGCCTAAGATTGAAGCCGACGAGCGCGATATGCTCTTTGAGCCCTCCGCCGCGGAAATCCTTAACCAACTTCCAGCCCTCTTCTTCAAGCAGGCCGTCCACCAGGCCGTCCTCGAGTCCAAGGCCTCCGAGTTCAGCTCGCGCATGGTCGCCATGAAGGCCGCCACCGACAACGCCAAGAAAATCGGTGCCGCCCTCTCTCTCGAATATAATAAGGCCCGCCAGGCTGCGATCACCCAGGAAATCCTGGAGCTAACCGCCGGCGCCGCCGCCCAGTAATTTTCACCCCCACCCACTTCTACAAATATCATGAGCACTAAAGGAACGATCACCCAGGTCCTCGGCGCCGTCGTCGACGTCCAATTCCCTGTCGATAAGGTCCCCGAGATCTACAACGCGATCCAGATCGACTATAAGGTCGAAGGTAAGGACACGCGCCTCATCCTTGAGGTCCAACAGCACCTCGGTAACGGGCTCGTCCGCGCCGTCGCCATGACCTCCACCGAAGGCCTCGTGCGCGGTGGCGCCGCCGTCGATACCGGCGCCCCGATCACCGTGCCCGTCGGCAACGGCGTCCTCGGCCGCATCTTCAATGTCACCGGCGACGCCGTGGACGAACGCGGTCCGGTGGAGCACACCAAGCGCTACCCGATTCACCGCCAGCCTCCGCCCCTCACTGAGCAGTCCACGTCCGCCGAGCTCCTCGGCACGGGCATCAAGGTGATCGACCTCATCTGTCCCTTCGTCAAGGGCGGTAAGGTCGGTGCGTTCGGTGGTGCCGGCGTCGGCAAGACCGTCGTCATCATGGAACTCATCAATAACATCGCGATGAAGCAGGGCGGTTTCTCCGTCTTCGCCGGCGTGGGTGAGCGCTCCCGTGAAGGCAATGACCTTTACCACGAAATGTCCGAAGCCGGCGTGATCGACCAGAAGGACCTCTCTAAGTCCAAGGTCGCCCTCGTGTATGGCCAGATGAATGAGCCGCCTGGTGCCCGTATGCGCGTGGCGCTTTCCGCGCTCGCGATGGCCGAATTCTTCCGCGACGAGCAGAACCGCGACGTGCTCCTCTTCGTCGATAACGTCTTCCGTTTCTCGCAGGCCGGTTCCGAAGTGTCCGCACTCCTCGGTCGCTCCCCCTCCGCGGTGGGTTACCAGCCGACGCTCGCTTCTGAAATGGGTAACCTCCAGGAACGCATCACCTCGACCAAGAAGGGCTCCATCACGTCCTTCCAAGCCGTCTATGTCCCAGCGGACGACTTGACCGACCCAGCACCAGCCAACACCTTCGCGCACCTTGACTCCACCGTCGTGCTCGAGCGCCGCATCGCGGAGCTCGGGATCTACCCGGCCGTCGACCCGCTCTCCTCGACCTCGACCGCGCTCGCACCGGAAGTCGTCGGTGAACGCCACTTCCGCGTGGCCCGTGGCGTGCAGGGCATCCTGCAGCGCTATAAGGACCTGCAGGACATCATCGCGATTCTCGGCCTCGACGAACTTTCCCCCGAGGACAAGCTCGTCGTCTTCCGCGCTCGTAAGATCCAGAAGTTCCTCTCGCAGCCGTTCCACGTGGCCGAAATCTTCACGGGCTCGCCCGGTAAGTACGTCGCCCTCGAGGACACCTTGCGCGGCTTCGAAATGATCCTCACCGGCGAACTCGACCACGTAAACGAAAACGACTTCTACATGAAGGGTGGTATCGACGAGGTCCTCGAAGCTGCTGGTAAGTCCAAGAAATAAGCCCCGATGCCCCTCACGGTCGAAATCGTCACCCCAGATCGCCGCGCCTATGAAGGCACGGCGGATGGCGTGACCCTGCCTACCGCCCTGGGCACCATCGGGATTCTCCCTGGTCACCAACCGATCACCGCGATCATCGCCGCCGGCGAGGTCTTGGTGACGTTGGACGGCAAGGTCAGCCGTCTCGCCATCGACCAAGGTTTCGTGCGCGTCATTTCCGATAAGGTTTCGGTCGTGACCGAAGCGGCCATCGACGAAACCAAGATTGACCTTAAGGCTGTCGAAACCGCGGAGGCCCGCGCCCGCGAGGCGGTTGAAGCTGCCCGTGGTCAGAAGGACATCGACCCAGTCGAAATTGCGAAGATGGAGCAGATTCTCCGTTTTGCCTTGGTGCAGCGCCTCGTTAAGGGCCGCTCCTCGCAGGGCCTGACGGAGTAAGTGCCGTTTTTCGTTTAAAGTCGTTTAAGCGGAACTTGCTCCAACTCCTCAGGGTGGGCAAAGTTCCCTTGTGATTAAATCTGCGATCACGGTTTCGCTCGTCGCCCAAGCCCAAGGGGGGCCCTTCGTCTATTGGGACGGCTTGGCGTCCGCCGCGGCCTCCGCCGCGAAGCTCGGCTACGACGCCATCGAGATCTTTGCGCCCTCCGCCGCATCGATTGACCGGCCGATGCTCCACGCGTTGCTAAAGCATCACAGCCTCTCGGCCGCGGCCTTCGGTACGGGTGGTGGTTGGCTCGTCCATAAGTGGCACCTGACGCACGCCGACCCAGTAATTCGCCAGCAGGCCCGCGAGTTCATCCGCGCCATCATTGACCTAGGCGGCGAGTTTCACGCGCCGGCCATTATTGGCTCGATGCAGGGGAAGGCCGAGGGTGAGGTCACCCGCGAGCAGGCGATGACCTGGTTGGCGGAAGCCCTGGCGGACCTCGGGGCCCACGCCGCGCAATACGGGGTACCGCTCCTTTACGAGCCACTCAACCGCTACGAAACTAACTTGCTCAACCGTCAGCTAGACGCCGCGCAATTCCTGGAGTCGCGCCAGATCCCTAACGTAAAGCTCCTCTGTGACCTTTTTCACATGAACATTGAGGAGGTCTCTAACGCGGCGACCCTTCGCGCCTGTGGCCCGCACGTGGGCCATGTGCACTTCGCTGATAGCAATCGGCAGGCCATGGGCTTTGGTCATACCGAAGCGGCCTCCGTCATCGCAGCGCTCAAGGCCATAGGCTTCAACGGATACCTCTCCGGCGAAATACTTCCGCTGCCTAATTCCGACGCCGCTGCCGCGCAGACAATCAAGGCCATTCGCACCCATTTACCCCGCTAAGAACATGCTCAAGCACCAACTCATCCACCCGAAGATTTCCGAAGTTCTGGCCCGCGCTGGCCATCACTCCGTCATCCTCATCGCTGACGGCAACTACCCGGTCTGGGGGAAGAAGGGACCAAACTCCGAACTCGTCTCGCTCAACCTTTCTCCCGGTATCCCGACTGTCGCCCAAGTGTTGCGCGCGGTCCTGAGTGCCGTCCCTGTTGACGCGGTCAACACGATGGGCATTCCCGCCGACGACTCTTACGCCCAAAAGGGTGAGCCACCCGTGTGGGCAGAGTTTCGCCAAGAAGTGAAGGCGGCTGGCCTTAAACTTGAGCTACAGCCGATTTTGAAGTGGGACTTCTACAAGGCCGTCGAATCCGCTGACCACATTCTGACCATTCAGACGGGTGACCAAGCTCTCTGGGGTAATGTGCTCCTCACCGTCGGTTGCCGCACCGCCTAATTTCACCGCCATGAAAACTCGCCCCCTCGGCAAGACTGGGATCGACCTCCCCATCCTGAGCTTCGGTGCCTCCTCGCTCGGCCAGGAGTTCCGCAGCGTAGCACTCGATGATGCCCTGAAGTCCGTCCAGGTCGCCCTCGACTGCGGAATCAACTTCATCGACACCTCGCCCTTCTATGGCCGGGGTATTTCCGAAGTACTCCTAGGCGTCGCTCTCCGTGGCGTCCCACGGGATAGCTATAAGCTTTGCTCGAAGCTTGGGCGCTACGACCTAACGCACTTCGACTTCAGCGCTAAGCGCGTCGCCGAAAGCATCGACGTCTCCTTGCATCGCCTCGGCACCGACCACCTCGACGTCATCCTTTGCCACGACATCGAATTCGTCGCGATGCAGCAGATCGTCGACGAGACCATCCCCGCACTCCGCAAGGCCAAGCAGGCGGGCAAGGTCAAGGCCATCGGTTTTAGCGGCTACCCACAGAAGATCTTCAAGTTCATCTGCGAGCAGACCGACGTGGACTGCGTGCTGAGCTACAATCAGTACACCCTGCAGAACACTCGCTTCGCCGATGAGACCGTCCCTTACCTCAAAGCGAAGGGCATCGGCGTCATGAACGCCGGCCCCTTCAGCGCACGGCTGCTCACCAATGCTCCGCTCCCCGCGTGGCTCAAGGAGCCTGAGAATGTGAAGGCCGCTGCGCAGGCTGCAGCCGCGCATTGCGCCGCTAAGGGTATCGACATCGCTAAGCTTGCCCTCCAGTTCTCGTTGCAACACCCGGATATCGCCACGACTGTCTCAGGTAGCGCTAACCCGACGAATATTCGGAACTGGGCCAAGTGGGCTGCCGAGCCGATTGACCAGCAGCTCCTCGCTGAAGTCCAAGCAATCTTCGCTCCGGTCAAGAACCTCGGGCACCTCGAAGGCCTGAAGGAAAATAACTGAGCCGATGAAGGCCCTTCGACTCGACCAGCCGCAACAGTTCACTTGGATTGATATTCCGGAACCGGCCGCACCCGCGGCGGGCGAAGCGGTCGTCCGCGTCCATCGCATCGGTATCTGCGGCACGGATTACGGCGGTTACCTCGGCAAGATGCCGTTCTATTCTTACCCGCGTATCCCGGGCCATGAGCTCGGGGTCGAAGTGATTGCTGTGGGTCCCGGCGTGACGAACGTGCAGCCGGGCGACCGTTGCTCCGTCGAACCATATATTAACTGCCAGACCTGCTACAGCTGCCGCCGCGGCTTCACCAATTGCTGTGAGAACCATAAGACCCTCGGCGTGATGTGCGACGGCGGTATGGCCGAGAAGTTCCTGCTCCCGGCCCGTAAGCTCCATGTCTCGACGCGGCTTTCCTACGATCAGCTCGCGCTCGTCGAGACGCTTGCGATCGGCTGTCACGCCGTTGATCGGGCCGCACCCAAGGTAGGGGAAACCGTTCTCGTCATCGGGGCCGGGCCGATTGGCCTATCCGCGGTGGAATTCATTAAAGTCTCCGGTGCCAAGTGCGTCGTCATGGATATGAACGTCGAGCGCCTAAAGTTCTGCACCGACGTCATGAAGGTCGATGGCGTTATTCAGGCCAAGGGGGATGGCTCTGAAGTTGCGGTACTTGCGGCCCTCACCAATGGCCAGCTCGCCGACGTCGTCATCGATGCCACGGGCAGCAATAAGTCGATGGTTGGCTGTTTCGCCTATGCGGCCTTCGCGGCTCGTGTGGTTTACGTCGGCATCACGCAGCAGGAGCTCACGTTCCCGCATGCGCCGCACCTGCACCGCCGCGAACTGACCATCATGGCCAGCCGCAACGCGCTCTCGAAGGATTTCGCCCGCATCATTAAGTTAATCGAAGACGGCGTGATTGATACGAAGCCCTGGATTACGCACCACGCGAAGTTCGCTGACCTGATTACGACCTTCCCGACTTGGCTGAAGCCGGAGTCGGGCGTGATCAAGGCTATCGTTGACGTCGTTTAAACGTATGCGCCTCGACGCCCACCAGCACTTCTGGTCGTACGACGCGGCGCAGTATCCTTGGATTCCGCCGGGCTCGCCGTTGCACCGCAGTTGGCTGCCCGACGATCTCGCCGCCTTGCAACGTCCGCTCGGCTTTGATGGCTCGATTGCCGTGCAGGCTCGCCAGGTCATCGAGGAGTCGGATTGGCTCCTGGGCCTAGCGGACCAGCACGAAACGGTGAAAGGCGTCGTCGGCTGGGTCGATCTCCGGTCCGACCGCGTTGAGGCCGACCTCGAGCGCTTAGCCCAGCACCCAAAGTTTGTGGGCGTCCGGCACGTGGTGCAGGAAGAGCCCGACGACGCCTTTATGCTAGGGCAGGATTTTCAGCGGGGGATTTCCAAGCTCGCCGCGTATGGCCTGACTTACGATATCCTCATCTTCCCCAAGCAACTTGAGGCCGCGATTCGCCTCGCGGAGAATTTCCCGGCCCAGCCCTTCGTCTTGGATCACATCGCTAAGCCGCCCATTAAGGCCGGCAGCGTTGAGCCTTGGGCTTCGCAGATTCGTCGGCTCGCCCAGTTCCCGAACGTCCATTGCAAAGTCTCCGGTATGCTTACCGAAGCTGACCACCAAACGTGGAAGGCAGCGCAGTTTCAGCCTTATCTCGACATCGTCTTTGAGGCCTTTGGCCTGGCGCGCCTGATGTATGGATCCGATTGGCCCGTGTGCCTTTTCGCTGGCAGCTACCAGCAGGCTTATCGCCTTGTGGATGACTATACGCGTGGCCTAACAGACGCGGAACGAACGGGCCTTTTCGGCGGCAACGCCGCGACCTTCTACCTTAAGCGCTGATCAGCGGGTGACGCCCGTTGGCACCGTCTTGAAGATCCAGCCCTCGGCTTCCATGTCGATGGTGAGGCCTCGGCCCGGCTTCTTGATTTCATCAGGCAGCTGCTCAGCGTTCGTACGGAAAAGTTTCAGCGTCCCTTCGCCTTCAAAGGTGCCATTTACGCGGGAGCCGGAGCGGGCGACCTCGATGGCTAAGTAGACATCAAACACGCCACCGGGGGTTTCGCCGATCGCGATTTCGACCGGCACTTTCGTGCCCTTCGGTGAGTTGATCCAGGGCCCAGCCTTAAGGCGGTTGAGACTTCCGGGTGAACGATCGATGGCGAATTCCTTGTTCACGACCTGCTTGAAGTCTTTGTAGTTACCGTCGGCGCCGACGACCATGTGTTCGTAGCCGTCGTCGAGGGCAATCTTACGGTCCCAGCGTACGACCATCCAGTCATCGCCTGAGCCCACAAAGCGGAAGGGAAGCGACTGCGGTACTTCGACCGTGGCTTTGTAGTGGACGACCCAGCGCGACGGTTTCACATCTTTTTCGACGCCATAAGCCAAGGGGGCAGCATCTGCTCCGCGGGAGGGAATGAAGACTTGGCCGGCAATGAGCGCTTCGGGGGCGCGGTAATATTTCTGGAATTTACCGGGGCTCCAGCCGGCCAGGAAGAATTCCTTCACCGCCTCGCGGTAGGCTCCGATGCCAGAGGCGGGGGCGCATTCGGTTGGGGTCTTATTAGACGTCTGCTTTAAGTCATAGAAAGTCCCGACCATCCCGGACGAGCCCATTTTAGCACCAAACACGGAAACGAAATTCTTACCATTACCGCGGCCGACGCCCATGCCGGATCCGATGCCACCGCCGGAGCCACCGCCGAAGCCCTTGGAGGAACCGCCGCCCATTAGGCCTGCGTTCATGGAAGAGACCGCGACGGTCGGGACGTCGGGCAGGGCGATGGTCGCCGTGGTGCTCTTAGAGGTGATGCGCGTCGGAGTCTTCGCGGTCGTCTTGGGATTCTTGGGCTGCAGGCGCGTCTTGAACTGCTTGGCCTTGTCACCCGCCGCACCGCCCCCTGAGCCCGTCGAGAAGGAGTTGGGATCTTTCTTTCCCGATTCCTTGGACACGGAGATAATCAGGAAGGCCGCGATGAGCACCAGAACCACGTGAATGGCGACCGAGGTGACGAAGCCCTCACCGCCGACTCGCTGCCAGAAAGTCCGTTTCGCCCGTTTCTGCCCTAAGCCCTCGTCTTCTTCGACCAGAGCGACCTCGACCAAAGTGCCGCCAAGCGGTGGGGGCGCGGTCGGCTCTTCAGGAGGTAGTGCTGGCGGGGGGTTGGACATACCAGGGGTCTTTCCATTTTAGCCCGATTATTTCCTTAACAACCTTATTCTACCCTTCTTAAAAGGAAACCCCTACTTAATTACTTGGATTCATCGCGAAACCGTAGCCTTCACCGGTTTAAAAATCCAATCTCCGCCTGTCATATCTACACCGGGGATACTCGGGTGGCCATTTTTGATGGCCTCTGGGAGATCATCCGTCGTCATGCGGAAGAGGCGGAGTTGACCATCGGGCTTGCCGGAGGCATCAGCGACTTCGATAAGGACGATGGCGTAGAAGGTTCCGCCAGGCGTTTCGCCGATGACGATTTCTAACGGAGTCTCCTTATCTCGCGTAGCGTTGATCCAGGGACCACAACGCAATGGCTTCCCGAGTTTGGAAGCATGCGTCTCGTCGTAAGGCTTTTTACCGAAGCCCGGATAGACATTCTCATTGCCAGTCACGAAGTGTTGATAGCCCGAATCGAGGACGACTTTGCGGTCCCAGCGGATAAGGAGGAAGTCATCGCCCGAACCAACGAAGCGGAACTTCCCATTTTGCGGCGGCTTAACGGCGCCTTTGTAGTGAGCGATCCAGCGGGAGGGCTTGCAGAGCTCACCCACGCCGTAGGCCTTGGGGGCTTCGGTGGCGGGGCAGGGTGGGATGAAAATCTGTGAGGCGAGGAGTGTGTCGGGGGCGCGGAAAACATCCGCGAGCGCCGAAGGCGAGAAGCCCTTATCCAAGAACTCTTTCACTTCCTTATTATAGAGGCCGATGGCGGCGTTGTTGGATGGGTCACCGAACTTCTCTGGTGCCCCGCCCATCATGGGGGTCGGCTTACCCGACTTATTCTGCTTAAAGTCGTAGAACGTCCCCGGGAGGCCATTGACCGCCATCTTGCTTCCAAACACGGAAACGAAATTCTTACCATTACCGCGGCCGACGCCCATGCCGGATCCGATGCCACCGCCGGAGCCACCGCCGAAGCCCTTGGAGGAACCGCCGCCCATTAGGCCTGCGTTCATGGAAGAGACCGCGACGGTCGGGACGTCGGGCAGGGCGATGGTCGCCGTGGTGCTCTTAGAGGTGATGCGCGTCGGAGTCTTCGCGGTCGTCTTGGGATTCTTGGGCTGCAGGCGCGTCTTGAACTGCTTGGCCTTGTCACCCGCCGCACCGCCCCCTGAGCCCGTCGAGAAGGAGTTGGGATCTTTCTTTCCCGATTCCTTGGACACGGAGATAATCAGGAAGGCCGCGATGAGCACCAGAACCACGTGAATGGCGACCGAGGTGACGAAGCCCTCGCCGCCGACTCGCTGCCAGAAAGTCCGTTTCGCCCGTTTTTGCCCCAAGCCCTCGTCCGTCTCGACTTCGACAGGAACGCCCGTCCCCGCGTCGTCGTGCGGCGGAACTTCTGGGGGCGAGGAGTCCTGGGGATTGGACATAAGCATAACCTTGTCGATTTGACCGAGCCCGCTCAACAAAAAATCACCCCAAGGGTGGGCATTTCCTTTCCACCTTAACTCGCTGTCGTTACCTTAATTTGTACCTAAACGAACGATTTCGACTTTTAATGAAAGCTTTAATAAAAAAAGAGGGCCGCGAAGGCCTGTGGCTGGCGGACGTACCAGTGCCCACCATTGGCGACCGTGATGTCCTCATTCGCATCCGTAAGGCCGCGATTTGTGGGACAGATGTACATATCTGGAAGTGGGATGAATGGGCGGCGCAGACGGTACCGCTCGGCCTGACCGTTGGGCATGAATATGTCGGCATCGTCGAGGACTTTGGCCGCGAGGTGACGCACCTGCGTAAGGGCCAGCGCGTTTCCGGCGAAGGCCACATCGTCTGCGGTCATTGCCGGAACTGCCGCGCCGGCCGTCGCCATCTTTGTGCCCATACGCTGGGCGTGGGCATTCACCGGCCCGGCGCTTTTGCCGAACTCCTGTCCTTGCCGATGGAGAACGTCGTACCGATCCCTGATGATATTCCCGACGATGTCGCTGCCATTTTCGACCCCCTGGGCAACGCAGTGCACACCGCCTTATCGTTCGATCTAGTCGGTGAGGACGTCCTCATCACCGGTGCGGGCCCGATTGGCATCATGTCGATCGCTATCGCGAAAGCCGCGGGCGCCCGCAAGATCATCATCACGGACGTCAACCCGTGGCGCTTAGAGCTCGCCCGTAAGTTGGGGCCCACCCGCGCGGTCGACGTGTCCAAGGAAAATCTCCAAGAGGTCCAACGCGAACTCGGCATGACGGAAGGCTTCGACGTGGCCTTTGAGATGTCGGGCAATGCCCGCGCGCTCGATCAGATCTTAGATAATATGGCGTGCGGCGGCCGGATTGCGTTGCTCGGGATTATTCCAGGCAAAGCCGCCATCGATTGGAATAAGGTCATCTTCCGCGGCCTGCATATTAAGGGTATCTATGGCCGGGAGATGTATGAGACTTGGTACAAGATGATCGCCCTACTGCAGTCTGGCATGGACGTTACGCCCGCGATCACGCATCGCCTTCCCGCCCGCGACTTCCGTACGGGCTTCGAGGCCATGTTGTCTGGACAATCCGGCAAAGTCGTCCTCGATTGGACGCAAATCTAACGCCCATGTACGGCTCCCTCGAAGGCATCCTCGCCCAACGCCTCAGCGATGTCCGCGCTAGCGGCCTCTTTAAGCAGGAGCGGCTCATCGACTCCGCCCAAGGCACGCGCGTCCGGCTGAAGGATGGCCGCGAAGTCCTTAACCTCTGCGCCAATAATTATCTCGGCCTCGCCGATCATCCGAAGGTGAAGGCCGCCGCGGCGACGGCCCTAGCACGCTGGGGCTACGGGGTGGCTTCGGTGCGCTTCATCTGCGGTACCCAGACGTTGCACCGTGAATTGGAAGAGGCCCTCAGCGCGTTCCTCGGCACGGAAGACACGATACTCTACTCGTCTTGTTGGGACGCCAATGGCGGCTTGTTCGAGACAATCTTGGGTCCAGAGGACGCGGTTATCTCGGACGCCCTTAATCACGCCTCCATCATCGATGGCATCCGTCTATGCAAGGCGCAGCGCTTCCGTTACACGACGAACGACCTCGCCGACCTCGAAGCGAAGCTCATCGAAGCCAAAGGGGCCCGCGTGAAGCTCATCGCGACTGATGGTGTTTTCTCAATGGATGGATTCATCGCCCCCTTAAAGGAAATCTGCGACCTCGCTGACCAGCATGGGGCGGTCGTTATGATGGATGATTCGCATGGCGTTGGCTTCCTGGGAAAGACCGGCCGCGGTACGCACGAATACCGGGGCTGCCAAGGGCGTGTGGACATCATCACCGGGACCTTGGGCAAGGCTCTGGGCGGTGCGAGCGGTGGCTACACCTCCGGCCGTAAGGAGGTCATCGAAATCCTCCGCCAGCAGAGCCGTCCCTACCTATTCTCTAACTCGCTGGCCCCCACGATTGCCGCCACCACGCTGGCGATCCTGCAGTTGCTCAACGAGTCGACCGAACTGCGCGACCAGCTCATGGCCAATGCCGCTTATTGGCGCAAAGGCCTCGCGGAGCTCGGCTTCACGCTCCAGCCGGGGGAGCACCCAATTGTCCCAGTCATGCTCGGTGATGCCGTCTTGGCGCAGAAATTCGCCGCTTCGCTCCTAGAGCACGGCGTCTATGCCGTCGGCTTCTTCTTCCCCGTGGTGGCCCATGGCAAGGCCCGCATCCGCACGCAGATGTCGGCTGCGCACACCCGTGCCGACCTCGATCAGGCTCTGGCGGCCTTTGCGGCGGCCAAGCGCGCCTGTGGCGCATGAGGGGCTTGCAGGTTCCGCCCCGTTCGTTAGCGCTGTAGGCATGCCTGATCGCCAACAAGACCTCGAGGAAAAGCTGGCCTTCCTGCAGCGTCACATCGAACAGCAGGATCGCGCTATGCTCGAGCTCTCCAAGGAAGTCGCGGCTTTGGCCGCTCGGCTGGCCCGCACGGAAGCGAAAGTGACGGTGCAGTCGAGCGACGCTGAATCGGGACCACTGGCCGACGAGCGCCCGCCGCACTGGTAAGTCGATGTGCGGACGTGTCACGCAGTTCTCGCGCTGGGAAGAGATTGTGCGGAGCCTAGGCGTTCCCTTGGTCTCCGCCCCGCCGCGCTACAATATTTCGCCAGGCACGCCGTTGCTTAGTCTGCGCCGCGAGCAAGGCCGCTTGTTGGCGGAGCCACTCTTTTGGGGCTTCACGCCGGCTTGGGCCGCGTCCGAGGCTGGCGACGCCGGACACGCGAACGCCCGCGTCGAGGGTATCTTCGAAAAACCGACCTTCCGTGACGCCGCGCGCCAGCGTCGCTGCCTTGTGCCAGTTGATGGCTATTATGAATGGAAGACCGAGGGGCGGTTAAAGATCCCCTATTATTTCCGTGCCGCCGACGGTGGGCCCTTAGCTTTCGCCGGCCTCTGGTCCCTGCAGGTCGTGCCTGGTGGCCCGCCCCGCCGTTCCCTTTGCCTGCTAACCGTCGCCCCCAACCGCGAAGCCGGTGAAGTCCACTCGCGGATGCCGGTGCTCTTGCCGCCCGACAGGCGGAATGACTGGCTCTCCGAACGTGCCCTCGACCCGGAGGCCTTCGCCGCCTTTGCCGAGACCGCGCCTGACCGGAGTCTTTCGATGCAGCGGGTCTCAGTGGATGTGAATCGGGTGAGCATCGATGCGCCACATTTAGTCGAGCCGTTGCATGGTGCGACGGACCAACCAGACTTCCTAGGGGATTTACTTGGCTGACTTTAAGACTTCAGATACAAACTTTCTCGGATGTCTTCGCCCCTGCAGTCTCCTAAAATCGTCCTCAAACCCTGGGGCCGTGAAATTTGGTACGCCGAGCAAGCTGCCTACGCCGGTAAGGTTCTGGAGATTACCGCCGGTAAGCGCCTGAGCTTGCAGTACCACGAACGTAAAACGGAGACGCTTTACCTGCTGAGCGGTCGGGTCATCGTGACCTTTCGCCCTATGGTCGCTGGGGAGACTCCGGACGCGGCGACCGTGTCGGCGGAACATGAGCACACGTGGGAGGCCGGGCAGGCTTTGCATATCCCGTCACACACCATCCACCGCTTCGCAGCGGTGACCGATGCGGTCTTACTCGAAGTGTCCACGCCGGATCTAACGGATGTCGTTCGCCTGCAGGATGACTTTGCTCGACCTGCGCGGGATTAAGCCCCTAATGAGGGGGCATGCGTAAAGTCCTGGCTTTCGATCTCGGCGGCACGAAGTTCGCGTTCGGCGTCGTGGCCGAAGACGGCACGGTCCTTGGGTCCGGCCGCGTCGAAACTTGGGCTGAAAAGGGGGCCGCTCAAGCGGTCTCGCGCGTCGCCGCGGCTGCGCACCAGTTGCTGGTCGAGCTACAGCTCCAGCCTTCCGACCTTTGTGCCATCGGCATCGCTTCTCCGGGGCCGTTGGATACCGCCCGCGGTTGCGTGGATGGTTCGCCCAACCTGCCAGGTTGGACCGGTTACCCGATTGAAGGTGAACTGAGCAAGTCGTTCGGGGGTCTCCCCGCCCGCATCGACAACGACTGCAACGCCGCGGCGCTCGGCGAATACCTTTTCGGCGCAGGTAAGGGGAAGAAGAACGTTATTTATATTACTATCTCCACGGGCATCGGCGGCGGTGCCGTGATCGACGGCCGCCTGATGCGTGGCTCCAACGGCAATGCGGCCGAACTCGGCCATATTCCGCTGACCATGGATGGCCCGCGCTGTGGATGTGGTAACCACGGCTGCTGGGAGGCCTACGCCTCGGGCACCGCCATCGCTCGCCGCACCCGCGAAGCGCTGTCGGCTGGCCGAGCCTCGAGCATCACGGGTTTCGCCGGCAGTATCGAGCAGGTCACCACGCATCACCTCTTCCAAGCCCTGACACAGAAAGACCCGCTGGCCGTTGAGATTTGGGACCAGTCCATCGACTACCTCGGCCGTGGCCTCGGCGCCGTAATCAATACCTTTAACCCCGATATCATCGTGGTCGGTGGTGGCGTGACCGCCGCCGGTGATGCGCTCTTTGTCCCGATGCGCGCCAAGGCTAACAGCTACGCCTTCCCCCGACTCGCCGCCGTCTGCTCCATCGTCCCAGCGGCGCTCGGCGGGAATGTCGGCGTCGTCGGTGCCGCTGCCTGCGCCTTCGAGTCCGCCGTTTAAAACCATGCTTTCGCTCGCCGCGCTATTGCTGGCCGTCACGCTCCCTCCGGAGACGTCGGCTTATGCCGAAGCGGGCTATGACTTCGGGGCAGATTTACCGAAATCACCGGCGGCAACTTGTTCGGTCGCTGACTTTGGGGCGAAGCCTAATGATAAGTTGGATGACACGGATGCGTTTGAGAAAGCGTTGGAAAAAGGCGGCGTTATCTCGATCCCCGCTGGCGAATATAACCTTTCCCGCCGGCTCTACGTGCGTAAGCCCGGCACAATCATCCTCGGCGCGGGGGCGACCAAGACCCGCCTCCGCTTAACGAAGTCTCTGGAGAGTCTTGACCCGAGTCCGACCAAAAATACGGGCGGTACCGCGACGACCCAATGGTCTTGGATTGGTGGCCTCGTAACCTTCCAAGGCACCAGCCGCAGTGGCACTGCCCAAGCCCTCGCTGCGCCAGCCAAGCGCGGAGAGACTAAAGTAACTGTACGCGATGCGAGCACTTTCAAGGCCGGTCAAGAAGTCGTCCTGACGCTGCAGGGTGGCAGCGGCGATAAACTCGTTCGGCACTTGTATGCCGGCGATCCGGGCAAGGCATCTAAACTCAAGCCGCCGGCCAAAGTGGAGATGGCCGCCCGCATCGCTTCGGTCGATGGAATGGTCGTAACCCTGAACGCTCCCTTGCTGGTGGACCTCCCCGAGGAGTTTGCCCCGAGCATCGCTGATGCGGGTGCGCGCGATGACTATGGGCTGCGCGGCGTCGGTTTCCTCTTGGTCACCTCCGCTTACCGCGGCCACTTCAAGGAAGACGGCTGGAATCCGCTAGAGTTTCACGATGTGCACCATGGTTGGATGGAGGACTTGCTCTTTAGTGGCGTCGATAGTGGCCCCTATATTTCGGGGTCGCACGTCACGGTTCGGAAGGTCGTGCTGGAGGCCGGCCGTCCAGTCGGCCCGGGCGGTTTCATTGGGCACCACGGCGTGACCTTCTCCGGGCAAGCGCACCGCTTGGAGGAATTCGAATTCAAAGCGCGCTTCTATCACGACGTGAGCTTCAGCCCATGGACTAATGGTAATGTTGTTCGCGCGGGTACGGGCGTCGACCTGACCTTAGATTTCCATAAGCAGGGTCCGTTCGCTAACCTCGTTACCAACGTGACCTCGGCGAATGGCGCCAACTTCTTCGCTTGCGGCGGCGGTGACGACCTGGGCTTAGACGCAGGCGCTTGGAATATCTTCTGGAACTTGAAAGGCCGGAAAGACATCGGGGCCCCTTCGGCTGACTTCTGCCCAGCGCAAACGACTTTCGTCGGCGTGGACATGAAACTGCCGCGGGGGTCGCCGTTGAAGCCGCAACTATTGAAGGCCGGCGAGCCCACGGACCTTTGGTTGGCGGCGCGCGCCAAGCCACCCGCACGCTGATGCGGATCTCGGTCATCATCCCGGCCTTTAACGAGGAGAAGCTCCTTCCGCAGACATTGGCGGCGGTGGCGGCCGCGGTGCCTGCCTTTCAGGTCAGGGGTTGGGAATATGAAGTCGTGGTGTGCGATAATAACTCCACCGACCGCACGGCGGAACTCGCCCGGGCCGCTGGAGCGACGGTCGTCTTTGAGCCGATCAACCAGATTGGGCGGGCCCGCGACGCCGGGGCGCGCGTTGCGACGGGTGACTGGTTTATTTTCATTGATGCCGACTCCTGGCCTTCGGCCGAGCTCTTCGCGGACATTGCTGAGCGCATCGCTTCGGGGCGTTATCTCGGCGGCGGCAGCACTGTAGTGCTTGAGCGCGGCACACCGTTCATGGCACATTTTTTCTGTGGCTGCTGGAATACGCTGAGTCGCATCGCTCGCTGGGCGGCCGGCTCGTGCGTTTGGGTCGAGGCGTCGGCTTTTCGCGCCGCAGGTGGCTTCGGCACGGAATTCTATGCCGGTGAAGAAGTATTTTTGAGCCGCCGCTTACATAAGATTGCGCGGGTGCGTCGCCAAAAGTTCCACGTGCTTGCCGCTCATCCCTTGGCGACCTCTTCCCGTAAGCTGAAACTCTACACGTTTACCGAATCCGTGCGCTTCTTCGGCCGGATGTTCTTCAGTGCGGGACGCGCGGCTAAAGACCCGCAAGCCTGTCATCTTTGGTACGACGGCCGGCGCTAAGCGTTAGAGGCGCTGGTGTTTCCAGGCGGGAATCGGGAAAGCCGTCACCCGGTCCGACGCGACTTCCACTGGATCCCGTGGCCGCAGGGCTTTCGCTTGGGCTAAGGTCACGATGGGATAATGGCGTATGGCTGTGATGCGGTCAGCGATTTCCCAGCACGACTCCGGATTATTCACCCATTTTTCTGCCGGGAGCTGGCTGAGATCAAAGGGGCGCGAATAACTACGCAGCGTCTTCCGCGGACCTTTGGCATACTCGTGGAAGTAGGACATCACGAGCTCCCGGACGCTCCGATAAATAGGATCGCGCCAGCGGAGGCAGACATAGTTCGTTTTGGAAATCGCCCCCCAGCGGCCCTTGACCTTGAAGGGGGCGATGACGTGGTCCATGTCCTGGTGGGCCGAGAGGTCGATGAGTAGGGGGGGGTGGCCTTGGAGCCAGAGGGCGAACGCCGCAATCATGGCACCCTCGATGCAGTGCGCACAATTCGCGGTGAGGGCCGCCTGGACCGAGCGCGCGGTATCGCCGTCGGGCTCGAAGTTCTGCGGTAGCTTCGCTAGGAAATCTTGAATCTTCTGCGGAGTCGTTAGACCCGCGAGCAGTTTGGCCTGCCGGAGCGGGAGGCCGCGGCGTTGGGCCAGGCGGATGCGGGCAGGGGAGGGCATGACGACACGGATACCTTAAGCGCGTCGCCGCGGACGCTCAAGGCGTATCCCGTCGCAGGGTCTTTCGGGTTGGCAGCGGACCTCGGACGCCTATCACCAAGGCTACGTCATGCCTCTCTTCGACTTCCATTGCGCCGCTTGCGGGAAAGACTTCGAGTTACTCGTCCGTTCCTCCAAGGAAAAACCCGCCTGCACCCATTGTGCTTCCGAGCAGGTTGAAAAGCAGCTCGCCCTAGTAGCCGTCAAAGGCTTGAAGTCCGACCACGTCCATAGCGGCTCTTGCGGCTGTGGTAAGGCCCCCGGTTCCTGCGGCGCTAACTAAGATGGATTTTTCACCCGAGCATCTCCGCTGGTCGCTCCTCCAGCTTATCCTCTTGGTTGTCTCGATTGGCATACACGAGTTCGGCCATGCCTGGGTCGCCGACCTTCGAGGGGACCCTTTGCCCCGTCTGCAGGGCCGTGTGACCTTAAACCCTTTGGCCCATGCCGACCCCATTGGGACGCTGCTCATCCCTGGGATCATGATCTTCTTCAGCCCAGGCTTTGGCCTCATCGGCTGGGGTAAGCCCGTGCAGATTTCCCTGCCCAACCCGGCCACCCGCCGGATGGATGATATCCTCATCACCTTGGCCGGTCCGGCGATGAACTTGGTCTTGTGCCTCGTTTTTGTCCTCGCGGGGCTTGCCCTTGGGGTATCATCCGACGACCCGACGTCCCGTAACCTTGGCCGGTTCCTCGTCTCGGGAATGCTGATGAACATCGGCCTTTTTTGTTTTAACCTTATTCCGATTCCCCCGCTGGACGGATCCCGTATTTTCTACCGTCTGGGCCTCTATTCTTTAGAGCTCTTTACCACGCTCAGCCAATACGGCTTCATTATCCTCATCATCTTAATTAACCTCCCTGGCTTCTCGGGAGCCCTTGGGTACCTTCAGTTGTTGATCCTATCCCCCTACCTCTGGGTGTGGCCGGGTGACCTACAGGAGTTCGGGAATTTACTGATGGTCGGGCGATAGCCCGAGCCGAGGCTTGCCTATTTTCGGCCTCCACCCGAAAGTCGCTCCATGCAGACCCTTGGTGAACGACTTCAAGAAGCGCGTCAGCGCTTGGGCGTGACTTTGCGCGAGGCCGCCGAATTCACGAAAATCCGCACCGACTACCTCCAAGCGATGGAGGCTAACCAGTTCGAGTCCATTCCCTTGGCGGAAGTCTACAAGCGTGGCTTCGTGAAGGTCTACGCCCGCTACCTTCGGCTCGACGACGAGAAAGCGGGCTCCGATTTTAATACACATCACTCCGTGAGCGCTGCTCGCCGTCCGCTCGACGCCGCTGGCCAAGAAGAAGAAGTCCCTTTTGAGCCGGTCGCAGGCGGGAGCCTGACGGTCAACCGTGATAACATCATGTGGATCGTCCTTGGGGTGGCGTTGACCGCCTTGTTTGGCTGGGTGTTTTTTCGCTGAGCTCGTCCTCCGGGACGGGCCAACCCCCACAGCCGAAGAAAGCCACGGCGCCAGTCGTCTTGGTGGGTCGTCCACATTTAGTCGGGATCACGGCCTTACAGAGCGGCACCAGTTGTCTGCTGCGCGAAACCAATTCCGGAGAAATCCGCTACAACCAAGTCCTTGGCCAGCGGGGTAAGGAGATCTTCGTCACCGTGAAGGGTGGATTCTCCATCACGACTAATGCGATGGAGTGTCTAACGGTCACCGTTGATGGGGTGCCGTACCAGACGCCGGAGCAGTTCGGACGGCAGATGGCGACCTTCCCTGACGCCGACACAGTTCCACCCGTAATGCCAGCACTGCCGGTGAAGCCCGCCACCACCAAGGCTGCGTCAACGAAGGCTTCGGCCCGCCCGCGTTAAGGAACAACGTTTGGGCCGCTGTTGACCGAGGCGGCAGAGTGGGTATGGTTCCACTCGCCTTGCCACCTCGCCCTGACCATCGCGTGCTCGTCTTGAACCGCCTCTGGCAGCCGGTGAACATCGTCGGCACCCTGCGCGCCATGAGTTTACTCTTTCGCGGCCGCGCCTCCGTCGTGCACTCGGATGAATCGGGCCACCGGGTTTTCGCCGCCGCTGAATGGGTTACTTATTCCTTGGCGGTACCGCCGCCTGCGGCGGAGGCCATCCGTTCGCCGTGTATCGTGTTACGTATGCCGCGCGTCTTACTCCTCGGGGCCTACGATCGCGTCCCGCGCCGAGAGATTCGCTTTAGTCGTCGCAACGTCTACCTCCGTGACGCCCATACCTGTCAGTATTGTGGCCGCGTCTTCCGAGAGGAAGAACTGAACCTCGATCACGTCGTCCCCCGCGATGTCGGCGGCAAGACCAACTGGGAGAATATCGTCACGGCCTGCGTGCGCTGTAATTCTCGAAAAGCGAACCGTCTCCCCGAGCAGGCGGGTATGAGCCTCCGCCGACCGCCCGCAAAGCCGAAGTGGCGGCTTGTAGTCGCTTCTTCCTTGGCGCTGGAAGAACAGGTGGCCTGGAAGGAGTTCCTCGAGGTCGCCCCAGCTGGTCAATTGCCTTGGCGGAACTGAAGCCGGGGCCTCCTTGGTGCGGGTAACCAGATTCGAACTGGTGTCACCACTTTGGAAGAGTGGGGTCCTACCACTGAACGATACCCGCGTGGCCAGGACGGCGACTATTCCTAGAGAGGCGGGCGAGGTCAAGCCTACCTCGGCCTTGGCTAGGCTCGGGCGGTTATCCTTTGGAGCGGGTAACCAGATTTGAACTGGTGTCACCACTATGGGAAAGTGGGGTCCTACCACTGAACGATACCCGCGCGAAAGGACTCCTAATATTGCCCACCCCCCGTCCCCAGTCAAGCCGAGGGCACGCGTGTTTGCGCTTTCCGCCCGTTCGCCCATCGTCATCTTGCTCCTATGCCACGACAGACGACTAAAAAGAAGACGGCCCCTCGCCTGGACGATATTCTGTTGATGGCGACGCCGACCAAGAACGCCGACCTGCGGTGGTTCTCTGGCTTCCATGCCTCCGATCCGTTTCCGGCGTTCAGCGCCCAAGGCCGTAAGGTCGGGCTGCTACCCTTATTGGAAGTCGGTCGAGCGAAGGCCGAATCCGACTTGGATGAGGTGCTTAACTTGACGGAAATCATCGCCGACCTCCGGCGGACCAACCCGACCGCCGCCATCGCTGACGCCATCGTGTTTGCGGCCTTGCAGCGCGGGGTGAAGAAATTCCGGGTGCCGGGTGATTTCCCCGTCACCCTATTCCTGCGCTTACAGGAACTCGGCTTGGAACTGGTCGCTACGGGGTCCTCGCGCGATGAGCGTTCGACCCCCGCGCTTTTCCCGCAGCGCTGGGTGAAGACGAAGGCCGAGCTGGACGGCATTCGCGCCGGCAACCGCGCCGCTTGTGCCGGTTTCACTGCGGTTGAAAAAATTCTTACAGAAGCCCGTCCCGACAAGAAGGGCCGTTTGCTTTGGAAGGGCAAGGTACTCACTTCGGAGATTCTGCAGGCAGAAGTGCAGGCGGCGACGGTTCGGGCCGGAGCTCTTTGCGATACCGGCCTGATTTGTGCTCCGGGCGACCAGGCCGTTGACTGCCATAACAAGGGGACGGGCCCAATCCATGCTAACCAACTGATCGTCCTAGACATCTTCCCGCGCGACCTCGCTTCTTGGCATTACGGCGACATGACCCGGACTTATTTAAAGGGTAAGGCGACGCCCGCTCAGCGGAAAATGGTCGAAGCCGTCAAGGCCGCCCACGGCCGTATCATCAAGGCCCTGCGCGCCGGCGTTACCGGGGCGGAGATCCATCGTGTCCCCGTCGATTACTTCAAGTCGCTCGGCTACGAGACCGGACCAAACAAGCAAGGCGCCTACGTCGGCTTCTTCCATGGTTCCGGCCATGGCCTAGGTTATGACATCCATGAAGAGCCTTTCCTATCTTTGCGAAACCCGCATCCCTTAGTTGCCGGCAATGCCATCACGGTCGAGCCCGGGCTTTATTATCCAGGTATCGGCGGTTGCCGCTTCGAAGATTGTGTCGTGATCACAAAGACGGGCTGCGAACTGCTCTCGAAGCATCCCTACAACTGGGAGATTGCCTGAGATGGCTAAAGGGCGCGGTCGTGCGGGCACGCATACTACCGTCACGGACGCCGCTCGCCCCGTCGTCGACCTACTCGAGAAATACGGCCGCGTCTCTCGCGGCGTCATCCAAGCGCGGGTCGGAGCCCGTCGCCATTCCATCAAGGTCATGCCATTGGATGGTGGCTTGCGCGTCACCGTCGTCTCGAAGGGCTCGCGGCAGGAGTTACATGTCTACGGTATCACGGTCGAACAGGCCCGGAAGATTCTCACGTCGACAGACCTGGCGGGTTACTTGATAAATTTCGCCGGTGAATAACGCACCTCCTATCCTTGCCGAAACGCCGCTGGCCGAATGGGCGTCGGCCGGTGCGGGCTGGACGCACCTCCCTTACCTCGCCCGTTTTGCCGCAGCTGGTTTGCCGGCGGATTGGCGTGCCTTACTCCACGGTCGCTTCCATGCTGTGCTGGAAAGCGGACGGACAGGTAGTCTCACCATCGCGGTGCCGACCTCTGCCCGTGCCACGGTCTTCGCCGCTGATGGTCGCGTCGTTGTGCATGCGGCTGACGGCGCACATGAAGGTGGGGCCGAGAAACCGCTGGATGCCTTACGCCGATGGTCACAAGAGCACCGAGCACCGACATTCCCTGGCTGGCCCGTTTTCCAAGGCGGTCTCATGGTGGCACTCGGCTATGAGTTGGCCACGCAGCTCGAGCCCGTTTGCTCCGCCCGCGCGGATGTGCCTTGCCCCTCGGCCGTTTTCCTGGAGGCCACGGAGGCGTATGTTTACGATGACGCCAAACATGAACTGACGGTGGTGGTGCTATGTCCTGTGGCCGGTCGGCCGGAGACGACATGGCGGGAAGCTCAAGGTCGGGCCCATGCCTTGGCCCAAATTTGGCAAAAGGCTTGTACGTCCGTGGTACCATTGCTCGGGTCGGCGGCTTTGCCTGCGACGCCGGTAGCGGAGTCTTTGCCGCGTCCGGAATTTGAAGCCGCCGTTCGGCAGGTGCTGGCTTATATCTCCGCGGGGGATACCTATCAGGTGAACCTTTCGACCCGCCTCGAGGTGGCCGCGGTCGACCCCGCGCTCGCTTACGCTGCCCTGCGCCAAGCCAATCCGTCGCCTTACATGGGCTTGCTGAGTCTCCCGGCCGGGACCTTAGCCTGCGGCTCCCCCGAGTTATTAGTCGAAGTGATCGGCGGGCGCATTGCTTCACGGCCGATTGCGGGGACGCGCCCGCGGGGCGCCGATACCGCGGCGGACGCGGCGTGGGTGCAGGAACTTTCGGGCGATACCAAAGAACGGGCCGAGCACTTGATGCTCGTCGACTTATTGCGTAATGACGTCGGTCGCGTGGCCGCTCCAGGCTCGGTGCATGTACCGGAATTCATGGCGGTGGAGAAATACTCGCACGTCATGCACCTCGTCTCGCAGGTGGAAGGTCGCTTGGCTGCCGGGGTGGGCCCGGCCGAAGTCGTGCGGGCGTTGTTCCCGGGTGGCACCATCACGGGCGCGCCAAAGGTTCGGACGATGCAGATCATCGCGGAGCTCGAGCCGGTGGCCCGCGGTTTCTACACCGGCTCCATCGGCTGGGTCGGGGCTAATGGTGACCTGTGCTTGAATATTATTATTCGATCCCTGTGGACAACGGGCGGGCGCAGTTTCGTTCAAGCGGGTGCGGGCATTGTCGCCGATTCACAACCCGAACGTGAACACGCGGAATCCTGGCGCAAGGCGCAGGCTCCCTTGCTGGCGGCCGCTCGCGCCGCCTTACCCCCATGCTAGCTTGGTGTTCCGGCGATTACCTGAATGTCCCAGATGGCGCGGAGGTGGCGACCCTTCAGCCGGGGCGGTGCCTCTTCGAGACCTTCGCCCTCCGTGGCGGTAAGGTCGCTTGCCTCGCCGATCACCTGGCGCGCCTAGCCTTGGCCTGTCCGCGCCTTGGGCTCGACCCTCGCCGCCTGCACTTGGGGTCGGGGCCCTCGACGGAAGCCTGGTCGCCGATTCTCCGTAAGTTACTCGCGCCAGCCAACCTCACCGACGCGACTGTTCGTTTAATTATCGCGGCTCGCCCCGACGCCTTAGCGCGCGAATGGGTCAGCGTGCGGCCACTCCCGCCGACACCATCTGAGATAGATTTATTCGCCCTGCAGACGCGTCGTGACGCCCCGGAGTGGTTACCGCGCCCCAAGAGCGGGCCTTGGCAGAATTCCGCCACCGCTTGGCGCGAACTTAAATCCATCGCCGATCGCGGCGATACCGAAGGCATCCAGTGTGACGCTGCGGGTCATGTCAGCGAAGCCACGCGGAGTTCTCTGGCTTGGTGGGATGGTGAGCATTGGTGTTTTCCGGCGATTTCCACCGGACGCTTAGCGGGCACGGCGGCGGCACAGTTCCGTTCGATCGTGGTACAAGCTGGCCAGACCTGCGTCGACGTGGCCGTGCCATTCCCAGTGGACGCACGTTCGGTCGTCGTCTTGCGCTCCACCTTTGCTGATGGTGCGGTCTTAGCACGCAGTTACCAGACGCCCGCGGGGGATGTACGGTGGCTGCCATCCTCCGACCAGGCCGAAGCCCACGCCCGCTTGGCCGACTTAGCGGCGTGGCGTAATCAGCGATTTGTCAGCCTAGTGTAAAGAGGGAGTGCGGTCGAGAAGATGAAGAGCGCCAGGAAGCCCACGCTGGCGACGGCGGAGAAGCAGACCGCGACCAGTAGCGTTGCCATCTTGCCAGCGCCTTCCTCATCCGCTTGGAGGTAGCCTTTAATGGCGACCCCGGTCGCGATGACGCCGAGTACGAGCAGGGTGAGTAGCGCCGCGGTGAAGTGGTTGAAGAAGAAGCCAGTCACTGCAGGCAGTGCGCCGGGTTCACCTTGGATAAGAGAGATGAGAATGGGCTGGGCGCGGAACGCCACGGCCCCCGCAGCGGTAGGGAGGGCGGCGGAAAGGAAGACGGCTAGGGCCGAGACGATTTTAAGCTCGCGGGGGTTCATCCTTGGATTGTTTCCATCGAGCCCTTCGCGGTCAATGTCGGGATTCTCCCTCGCCAACGCTAAGCCATCGCCCTAGGGTCACCGCTCTTATGGACGTCGGTATTCTATGGCCTCTCTTTATCCTCCTAAACGGCAGTGCCGCTGGCGTTTCGCTGGTGGCTGGGGTGGTGGCGGCCTTTTCCCCGGGGGAAATCGAAGAGTTGCGCCGGCAAGATGCGAAGGCGGCCGTGGCCTTGGAGCGTTGCCGAGGAGACCAAGGCAACACCTTGGCTGCCTTTGAGGTCCTCACCGCGGCCTTCGTCGGGATGAGCGCCTTGCTCGGTGGCATCCTGGTCGGGGGCCGGGTCATGGATAAGGCTTTTGCTGGTTGGCAGATGGCCGCGGGGATTGCCTTTGCGATTGTCGCCGTTTCTTTCCTGATGTCGTGGCTCACCGTGATGTTGCCCCGTAAGTTCGGGATGCACCTTCGCGTCTCGCTCGCGCCGCGGATTGCGCCCGCGCTTTCCTTGGTGCGTGGGGCCGCTTCCGTGCTGCGGAGTTTTGGTAAATTACACGATTCCTTAGCGCCACCGGAAGAGCCGGGAATTGACCGGGCGGATGCGGATATCGGTAGCATGGCCCAGGCCGCCGCCCGCGAAGGTAAAATCACGCAGGCCGAAAGCACCTTAGTCGCCAACGCCGTCCGCCTCGATGACATCCCCGTTTCACAGGTCCTCACGCCGCGGCCCGTGGTCACGGCGGTTGATGTCGACTTATCGGTCGGCGATGTGCTCCGCATGTATCCGAACGTCCCGCATGGCCGCTTGCCGGTGTGGGAAGGCAACCCTGACCGGATTGTCGGCATTGTCCGCCGCCGCGATATTTTGAAGGCCGCCGGTGAGGGCCGCCGGGAGGTCAAGGTCCGCGAACTCATGGGCAAGGCCCATATCGTCCCGGAGAATGCGACCCTCTCAGATGCGCTCCACGACCTCGTGCGCGCCCACCAGCAGTTGGCGGTCGTCGTCGATGAGTTTGGCGCCTTCGCGGGCGTGATCACGCTGGAGGACGTCTTTGAATCGCTTTTGGGTGTGGAGATTTATGAGAAGGATGACCCGCATCCAGACATGCGCGAACTAGCCCGGCAACGTGGGCATCGCGTGGGCCGCCGTCCCTCGGGCGAGGCGGGCAACAAACTATGAGCCTCGCGGCAATAGCGGCGTCCCTCGCTTACTGGGTGCATGACCTCGACCCAGTGGCCTTCCGTTTCCCCGAGGGCTGGCCCTTGCGCGGGGTACACTGGTATGGCCTCTCTTATGCAGCTGGTTTCCTCGTTGCCGCTTTGCTCCTAGCCCACTGGCGTCGCCAGGCGGTGGCGCCCGTCCGCGATGTCGTCGAAGAATCAACGCTGATTACCGCAATCATGGTGGGGGTCGTCCTCGGTGGCCGCTTGGGTCACGTGATCTTGTATGCGCGGGCAGAATTTCTGGCGGATCCGCTCATGGTTTTCCGCGTGTGGCAAGGCGGTATGGCCAGCCATGGCGGCTTCCTGGGCGTGCTCCTAGCGGCCGTCTGGTTTGCCCGGACGCGCCGGGTGCCTTTTCTGGCGGTGGGCGACTTGGTCTGCGCCTTGGCGCCAGCCGGGCTTCTCTTTGGACGCTTAGCTAATTTCGTAAACGCGGAGCTCGTTGGGCGTACAACGTCCGTGCCTTGGGCAGTGATTTTTCCGCACGAAGGTCAAGAGCCGCGGCACCCGTCGCAGCTTTATGAGGCTTTCGGCGAAGGCCTCCTCCCGTTGCTTTGGGTGTTGTGGCGCTACCCAAAGCGCTTGCCGCCTGGGCAGGTCGCCGGCGAGTTCTTACTCCTCTACGCGGTGGCGCGCTTCATCAGCGAATGGTTCCGACTGCCCGAGGATGGTTATATTCTTGGAATTACCGCTGGGCAGTTCTGGACCCTACCGATGGCGATCGGTGGCCTTTACCTAATCCTCCGCGCCCGCGCGGGGGCGAAAGATGTTGCCCGCTGAACCCGGCGGTGGGAGAAGCGTGGCTGCGTCATGATCACCGTTCCGCTCCTCGACCTCGGCCCACAGAACCGCGCCCTTGAAGCTCAGTTCGAGGCCGCCTTTCGCGACGTCTTACGCTCCAATCAGTTTATCATGGGTCCACGCCTCGAGGCCTTCGAGAAGGACTGTGCGGCTTTCCTCGGCGTCAAGCATGCCCTCGGCGTTTCGTCGGGCACGGATGCGCTCCTGCTGGCCCTCATGGCCCTTGATATTGGCGCCGGCGACGAAGTCCTCCTGCCCTCCTTTACCTTTTTTGCCACCGCTGGTTCCGTGGCGCGCTTGGGTGGTGTGCCGGTCTGGGTCGACGTCGACCCGCATCATTTCAATATCGATCTAACGGACGCCGCCCGCAAGGTCAGCCCGCGCACCCGCGCGATCATGCCGGTGCACCTCTTCGGCCAGTCTTGCGACCTCGTCGCCTTGCAGGCCTTCGCTTCTGCACATCGCATACGTATCGTTGAAGACGCCGCGCAATCCATGGGCGCACGCTGGCAGGGGCGTAGCACGATGTCGGTTGGCGATCTTGGAACCACCAGCTTCTTCCCTTCGAAGAACCTCGGCGGGATGGGCGATTCGGGCTTAGTGACCACTTCGGACGACGCCCTCGCGGACCGAGCGCGTATCTTCCGCGTGCACGGCATGCAGCCGAAGTATTATCACCGCGAGGTCGGCGCGAACTTCCGCATGGATCCGCTCCAAGCCGCGTTGGTGCACCTCAAACTACCGCACTTGCCGGAGTATAATTGCGCACGCGCGGGGAATGCGCATTTCTACCATGCGTCGCTGAAGGGACGGGTGGGTATTGCCGAGAACCGACCAGGCGTGGAAGCCGCGGCGAAGATTCTGCTTCCAGTGGATTTCTCGGGCCAGGGCATCTGGAATCAATTCACCCTGCGGGTCACGGGTGGCCGTCGCGATGCGCTCAAGGCGTTTCTCACGGCCCGCAAGATTGGCTGCGAAATCTATTACCCGATTCCGCTCCATCGCCAGGAATGTTTCGTATCGGCTGGGTATCGAGGCGGGGACAGTGTGCCCGTCTCGGAATTGCTTTCCTCCGAAGTCCTCAGCGTCCCGATTTTCCCCGAGCTCAGCGTCGAACAACGCCAGTGGGTCTCCGACTCGCTCGCTGATTTTGCGGCCGGGAAGACCGAGTAAGCGAAAAGTGAATAGGTGGGGGCGGTTAGCGGATAGCGGTTCGAGTTAACTCAAAGGGAAACCGGAGACCGGATGATTGGCTGGAGTTCCATTTCGGGTAACGGCCGCCGGAGCCTCAGCCGTTCGGGAGTTAGTCGTTCAGACTGCAGCTGTCGCTCGAGACCTGTCGCCTAGTATTTATTTCTACCCGCTAGCCGCTAACCACTACGACCTTGGTCTCTCAGAAAAACCGGATGGTCTTCGCCTTCATCTTCTCATGTTCGGCGTCCGTGCAAGGCGCGTTCGTCGGCGCGTCGGCTGGCTTATCGGTGGACTGCACGAGACCGTTTGCGAGGAGGTATTTTTCGACCTCTTCGCCAGAGACATCGGCCAGCATCACGCCGTTAACCTCGACGCAAGGGGAGAGGCGCTGGCCGGTCTTCTCGACCATCTCGGCATAGTTCGTCGGGACATTAATGATATCCACGTCTTCGAAGGCGAGGCCGTGTTTGCGCATGACGGCGCGGACGCCGTTGCTCCAGCCGCAGCTGGGTTTGAGGTAGGCCTTGATTTTGAGCATGCCTCCAACATGCGCCCCTTTCGGCGGGAATCAAGCGCGGCGAATTTTTTTACCAGACTTCGCCGTGGCCTCAGGCTCGTACCAGTAGCCGATGCCGTGAATCGTCCGTAAGCACTCCAAGCCGCGTCCGAGTTTTTGGAACGCCTCGCGAATTTTCGCAATATATTGGTCCAAGGAGCGGCTCCGTACATTCGCATGAACGCCCCAGACTGCATGGATGAGGCTATTACGGCTGATGATCACGCCAGGATTGGCGTGCAGGTGATAAAGAATGCCGATCTCCTTCCGACCGAGTTTGCAGCTCTTGCCTGGACCAAAGATCAACTCTAGGCGCTCGGGGTGAACTTCGGCTCCGTTAAAGTGGAAGACGTTCGTCGCGAGGTCCGCGTTGCGCGTGAGCCGGCTATCGCCCGCGGTTTCGCTGCGCCGGAGCACCGCATGGATACGGGCCGCCAGTTCTTCGGGGTGGTACGGCTTGCCGATGAAGTCATCGGCGCCCGCCTCGAGCGCCTTGACGATAGCGCTGGGCGTCTGGACGCTTGCCAAGAAGATCACCGCTGCGGGGGCGCCGGACTTACGGATGCGTTCCAAGACCGTGAGCCCATCGAGGTCGGGCAGGGTGGGGTCCAGCAGCACTAGGTGCACATGGTTTTCTTCGACGAACTTTAGGGCGGTGGCCCCCTTGTGAAATGTTTGCGTCGCGAACCCTGCATCGGCGAGCTGCTGGTGTAGGGTCGCGGCTAAGCTACGATCGTCTTCAACGATAACGATGAGGGGTCGCTGCTGGGGACTCATGCAGAAAAAACAGGGGTGGACTGTGGTTGTGCCGCAAAGGGGGTTTGCGGCGGGGTGCCTACATATGTAAAAAAGAGGCCGTGGTTGCCAAGCCCATTAGAAACCATTTTATGGAGAAGAGGTATGAGCACTTCCGACCAAACCGAACAGAAAACCCCCAAGTGGCTAATCCTGTTATGTTTAGTCATCTTTATAGGTTCAGCCGCCTTTGGAGGGTATGCTTTGGCAAAATCCGCCGAGGAGAAAGCCAGCCGGAAGTCGGCTGATCCTTTCGCTGACCGGAGCTTATTCGGGCGCTGAAGTCGAGGGTGATAGGCTAAGGTAAATCAGGTGATAGGGTTTTTACCCTAGGGGGTTCAAGGGTTGACAGACTTAGGCCTAAAATAGATACCTAACCCCCTATTTTAACCCTACCCCGACCCCTCACCATGCGGATTTCTAAGTCTCTGTTGGTGGCCGCCGCTATGCTTGCTTCCGCAGGTATTGCCCAGGCCCAGCAAAACGTGACCCAAGCCACCTGGATTGGCTCAGCCGGCGACGGCGGCACGGGAATCTGGGACAAGTGGAGCACGGCTCCAACCGCGCACAACTACTGGCGCGCCACTAACTTGACACCCCAGGTGGCCGTCTCCGGCGTCCGCCTGACGAATGCGGCGACTTTGCTCTTCACTTACACGGGTCCGGCGCTCGCCGCGGGGGCCACGAACGATATCCTCATCGATTCGAATAACATTTCCAGTCAGTCCCAGACGCTGCGCTTCACGTCGTCAGGCTACCGCTTGCTCCCGGGCGCCTTTGCCTCGGGCATCCAGCCGACGACCACCAACTTTCAAGATATTGATTTGGCCCGCACGGTGGTCAATGCCCCGTACACCTCCGCCCCGAACGGCACCCTGCAGATCGGTGACGTCACCTTCACCGTGGCGGGGATTGTCGGCCCAGTTTCCGCTCAGCCGTTCCTGACACTGCGTAATCCGACGAGCTTTGGTGGTGCGATTACGGCCACGAATGCCAACACGAAGATTAACCTCGAAAGCTTTGTCGCTTCGACGATTTCCGGCACCTTTAAGGGCAATGGTAATATTGTTAAGACGGGCGGCGCTGTCCTGCAGTATCAGGGTTTTGCGGGCCGGATGTTCAGCTACGGTACCGACACGCGTCCGTATTCTTACATTCAGACGATTCTCGGGCCAGCGATGAGCTATTCGCGCACGAACGCAGCCATCTACGACATCCGTCCGCGCGACCTCGCCCCGAATCTCCTCGTGAACGATGGCGGTAACGTCGCCCGTCTCGCTGGCCTCCAGGGCCAAATGCGCGTGGACGGCGGTCTGCTCATGGTGAGCGGCCACCTCAACATGTGGCACGACTTCGGCACGACCGTCGACGGCAACATCCTCGCGGCGACCGAAGTGCCGACCCTCATCGCCAACATCGCCGCCGGCTCGGCTTCGTCTACCCTCAACTACGCACTCGCCAAGCGTATGACGGGGGTTTCCTCCGTCGTCCTTAATGGCTCGGCGGAAATCAGCTTCACGAACACCCCGGTCAACGTTGGAACCGGCACCACCGCCATCCGCCTTAACTTCCTTCATAACCTCAAGGCAGGTGACAATAACGACCAGTTCCAGACGACCGTCACGACAGGTCCGGACGACAACTACCGACTCGGCCTTCACATCGACCAGGGCTTCGATGGCTCCGTGGGTATTCTCGCGGGTTCGGGCAAGGTCATCAAGACCGGCGCCGGCACATTGACGGTGCTCAACGACTCCCGCATGAACGGCGACTTCATCGCCGGCGGCGGCCGCACGATCTTGGCGAGCTCGACGGGGCTGACCTTTGCGAACAGCAGTTCTTTTAATATCGCCGGGACGCAGGATACCAGCGACTCCGACGCCGCCACCACGACGGAAGGTGCCCTCGGACTTTCGCGCCGCGGTGCGGACATTCGCTATCAGGAAACCCCTTCGAACCCAACGGGGGCTGACCCGCACGTCGACTACCGCCCGGCCTTGTTCGCTGACACCGGCACCGTGACCATCACCACCAATGGAACTGGCCAGTTCACGGGCGTCGCCCGTTCGGGCGCCGAAGTCGTCCTAGTCGGCGACCAAACGGTCCGTAATTTCCAAGCTGATTTTGCGCTTAAGTCTAAAGGCTCGACTAATGTTGGCACGGCGACCTCGGGCGAAGTTTTCACCGCTGTGGATGCAGTCCGTACGGCAGCGGACGTGAATAATAAGGGCGAGCTCGTCATTGCGGGCACTGGCTACGGAGCCAACCTTTACCTGAATGGCAATACCCTGACAATCAATCAGGACGCCACGGGCCGCGATGGTTATTACAACGGTAGTGTCTACGGCGCGGACCTCACCACGGGTGTGGCCGGCGGCCGCATCGTCAAGACCGGCGCGGGCACGCTCGTCTTCCTTCTGCAGAACGGTTCTTACGACTACACGGAGATCCAGGGCGGCATCTTCATCGCCAACGTCCAGGGCCTCGGCCAGAAGGACGTCTTCATCGGTAATGGCGGTACGTTTGCTATCCTGCAGAACAACGCCGGCACGCTCTCGGCTAACCTCTCCGGCTCGACGGGCTCCACGCTCAAGCTCCTAGCTTCGGCGATGATTGATAACGGCAGTGGCGCGAAGATTGAGGTCAACCCCGGCCGCGATCCTGGCCAAGTGGACATTGTTAATGGCCAGACGAACTTCTACGGTAACATCGTCGTCAACGACGGCGTTAATTTGTCCTTCTCCGGCGGCGCGAATAACACGTTCGTTAACGCCAGTTCCATCACGTTGGATTCCGGTAACACGCGCGAAACCGTCTTGAAGTTTGGTGACACTAATCAGCTGGTCCGTAATCTCAGCGGCGACCTTCTGTCCCGCATTGAACTTGGGCGCGGCGACATCACCCTCGAGCAGAACAGCGCCAGTGCCAATTTCCAGGGCTCCATTACCGGCGTCGGTAGCTTCATCAAGCAAGGCACGGCGAGTTTCACGCTCGCTGGCACGACGCCTGCCGGGGCCATTAAGGATTCCTTCTACGGCGCAACGATCGTGCGTCCGGGAGGCGCCCTCTCTGCGGGGACCGCTAACGCCGTGCCCAATACTTCCGCCCTCGTCCTCGTCAGCACGGGCGCGTTCAACACGGCGGGCCTCAGCCAGACTTTCGGTGGCCTCTTCGGCTCCGCTGCCTCGACCCTGAACATTGGTGCCTCGACCGTCACCATCGGCTACACGCCGGCCCGGTCTGCCTCGATGGCGCTCGACCTCGCGGGCTCTAATCCGCTACTCGCCGATTACCTCGGCACGACCGACCAAGTGAATCCGGTCCTCAACATGGCGAGCTTCACCGCCACGGGCGGTGCGAGTGGTGCGTCCACCATCACCACGGCTTCAACCGCTGGCCTCGTGGTCGGCCAAGTGCTCACTGGTACGGGTATCCCGGTCGGCACACGTATCACCGGTATCGGCGCCGGCACGGTCAACATCAGCAACCCGCTGACGGCCGCGGCCTCGGGCGTGATTGCGGCGACCCCCACCGTTACCTTTACCCCGACATCGGGACTCTCGGGTGCGTCGCAATTGACTACCACGGCCTCGGCCGGCCTCGGCGTTGGTCAAATCATCGTCGGCACGGGTATCGCCGACAACTCCTACCTCACGGCGATTGTTGCCAACACCAGTTTTAGCGTTGCGGGTGGCACCACGGGTACGACGACATTGCGTACGGTTTCTTCCGCTGGCTTGGCGGTTGGCCAAATCGTTTCCGGAACGGGCATCGCGGCGAACACCAAGATTGCTGCGATCACACCAAACACTTCCTTCTTCGCCACGGGCGGTACTCTCGGTTCGCGTACTATCACGTCGACGGCAACGACCGGCCTCTATATCGGTCAGACCTTGACCGGCACAGGTATCCCCGCCGGCGCGACTATCACGGCGGTCACCCCGACTTCGATTACGATTTCGGCTTCCCTGACGGCCAAGGCGTCAGGCACGGTCACCGTTGGTGCCCTTATCGGCCTGTCTAATGCGCTCACGGCCACCCCGTCCGGTACGGCCACCGTTAGTGCCTTAATTACCTTAAACAACGCGCTCACGGCGAACCTCGCCGCGGTGCCGGTCTACTCGGGTACGGTCCGGAGCGTCGACGTTACTTCACTGCCGCTGACGCCGGCTGAGCTCAATGCGCTCTATGCGGGCTCGATCAAAATGTCCGAGTTAACCCGTCGCTACCTCTCGACCGTAGCCGTCGGCATGAATTTGGGTAACTACGTGGCTCCGACCACGGACATTTCCTTCACCGCTAACCTATCGTTCGACGGCCAGTTGGTTGGCTCCGGTAAGTTAATCAAGGCCGGTTCCGAAACCTTGAACTTGCGCGGCACCAGCAACGCTTTCACCGGCCAAATCCAGGTTTCGGGCGGCACGCTCGACATGGCTTATAACAGCCTCAGCAACGCTACTTCGATCACCGTCGACGCGGGCGCTAACTTAGCGGTCACGGTCGACGACGCTTATGTCGCTGGTCCTTCGGCGGTGAAGCGTACGATGATCACTCCGGTGCTCGGCGCTGGCAACTTCGTCAAGAATGGTATCGGTTACCTCATCCTGAACCCGACCCTCACGGCCGGGCAGGTCCCCTATTCCGGCACGACCATTGTCAATAATGGTTGGCTCGAAATGAACGCGCTCTCGACCAACGGCGCCGCGGTCATCAATTCCTTTAACGGTACGGCGGCACACCTGGTGCTTAACGCCACCAATGATGTCACCTACTCCGGGCTCGTCTCGGGTACGGGCGAACTCGTTATCCAGGCTGCGGCTGGGAAGACGCTCACCGCGGGCGGTTCGCTAACCCACACGGGCGGCACCAATGTCCTGACTGGTACACTCCTTGCTCAGAACGGCTGGGCGGGTGCCACCACGGGTAACATCACCGTCGCCGCAGGTGCCAAGGCGCGCCTCAACTTGGCCACTAACCTGGCCGCCACAGGCGTCTTCATTGGGGCTGGCACGATTATCAAAGAAGGTACGGCTTCGCTCACCCTTAGCACGGCGACCACGGCCTTTAGCGGGACTTACCAGTCCAACGCTGGCACGACCATTCTGGCTTCGGCTAATCTCTTTGGGGGCGTTAACCCCACGGACTTGATTGCTGCCATTGACCTACGTGGCACGTCCGTGCTCGACGTCACCGCGAATCAGACCTTCCGTAACCTCACGGGTGAGGCCACCACCCAGATTGCCTACGGCGTCAACGGTGTTGCCATCACCTTGCCCATCGATACCGGCGCGACGAACAGCTTCGCGGGCCGCTTCACGCGCATCACGGGCGTGGCCGATGCTTCGATTGTTAAGACTGGGCTCGGCACGTTGGACCTCACTCCGACGGCAGGTGACAACCAGCTAACCTTGATCAGTGTGACCGCAGGTCGCTTGGTCGGGACCGACGCGGGCTACCGTGGCGCTGTCATTCAAGTTGGCGCAGGCGCCGAAGTTGCCTTCAACGCCCCGACGGCTGGCTTCGTGGCTACCTTTAATAACAATATCTCCGGTATCGGTGCTGCTGCTGGTACGGGCTCGGTCGTTAAGGTCGGCCTGGGCGAAGCGGTCCTCGGTAACGTCAACCTCACGGCGAACACCCCTAACTTCAAGGTGGAGCAGGGTATCCTGACCTTAACCGATAGCCGTAACGGCACCTTGCCGATGCTAAACGCTGCCGTTTCCGCCGGTGCCACCTTCCGCGTGAAGTTGGCCAACGCGCGTACTCTCGGTTCCGAAATCACCGGCACGGGTATCCTCGACCTCCAGGCCTCTTCGGCTGGGGTTAAGCTCGTCACCGTTACCTCGCAGCCGACGGTCACCACGACCAACATCGGCAACAATGTTCGCCTCGATGTCTCCGGCATCAACGCGATCACTGGCATCACGGCTGACACGGGTTCCTTCCTCCAGATTGGTGCGCTCGGTGCTGGTCGCACCTTAACCCTCACCCAAACCACCGACGGCGTCTTCAGCGGAACCATCGAAGGAACGGCGAACTTTACCGCGAAGGGTGCCGGCCTCTTCCGTTATACCAATAACCTCCAGGCAACAACCGTCGGTACGGTCACCGTCGACGGCGGCTACCTCGGCGTGAACGTCGACAACACTAAGGCCATCACCTTGGCCACGGCCACGACGGGCACGACCAAGTTGGGCGTGTACGTCGCCACTGGTGGCAACTCTAGCTATAACGGTCCCCTGTCTGGCGCCGCGGGTGCGGCTCAGCTGGTGAAGATCGGCGCAGGTACGCTTAACCTGACGAGCGGTGCCACGTCCTCCCTAAAAGGCGACGTGTTCCAGTCGTACGATGTGCATGAAGGCACCTTGCAGGTCACCCTTCAGCCTGACCTACTTAACCCAACGGGACCAGGCATCATCCTACCTAACACGGCGGGTGTAGGCCGTGCGGTAACGCTTTCGGGCGGTACCTTGGCCCTCACGGTCGGTGCGACGGGTGGCACGCTACTTTCGGGCACGGGCTCCACGAACACCGGCAACCTCACTATCACGACGGCCGCCGCCGGAAATACCTCGCTCCTGAATCTCCTCGGTAGCGTTTCTGGTAATGTCTCCGTGGACGGTGGCACAGTTCTGAAGCTCGGCACCTCGGGTGGCACCCTCTTGTCCATTACTGGCGACTTGACAGTCACCAATAGCTCCAAGCTTACGGGCTCGGCTAACGTCGTCGGCAATCTGACCGTCGCTGCGGGCGCAACCCTCGCCCCAGGCTACTCGCCAGGCACGATTAACGTCACTGGTAACTTCACGCTCGCGGGCACGGCTAATATGGAAGTCTCGGGCGATGTCGTCGGCGGTCTGTATAACGACTCCGTCAATTTCTCGGGCACAGCCAACCTCTCGGCCGGCAACGTCCTCGTGCAGCGCTGGAACAACGGTACCAGTACGGTCGCCCCGGCCTTCGGTCAGCGCTTCGTTCTCTTCCAGGGCACCGCGACCCCTGCGTCGGGGGCTAACCTCGTCGCCACTTACTTCACGGGTGCCACGCCAGCTGGTATTACGACGGACGACTCCACCGGTCGTTATCTCGTCGTCGCTCCGGCTGCCGTCGCTGCGGGTGCGGTCGCTTCGGGTTACGATGGCCTGATCCACAATGCCGACGGCCTCGTCCATAAGCCGAATGAATACGCCGTTTACGCTGTGCGCGCCGCTAGCGGCTACGCCGTTACGGGCGTCGATAAGGGGATTATTTCCTTCGTTCAGGCTGCGACGAACGTCGCCGCGGGTACGGTCTATGTTCCAGGTACGACGGGCACGCTCGACCCGCTCGCGGCTCGCCTGATGACCATGACCGACGGCCAGTTGGCGCCAGCGTTGCTCAGCTTGCAGCCCGCCGCTCTCGCCGCGATCCCTGCTTCCATGGCTCTCGGCCAGCGTGCCGAGTCCGGCGCTTTGTTACGGCGCTTGGAAATGCGTCGCTACGACCGCGCTGGTTATAGCGTCTATTACAATGAAGGCTTCGCGCTGACAACCTCCTCGAGCTTCAAGGGTGGTTCTGGTTCGGGTGCCACGCCTTTTGACTCCACCGTCACCGGTGCCATGGGCGGCTTGATCAAGGACCTTAATCCTTGGTCTGTCGCTGGTTTCTCCGTCGGCTACACCAAGAGCAAGGCTGACCTCTCGGCCGGCGGCGCTTCCGCTGGATCGGTTAGCGGCAATGCTTATCGCCTCACGGGCTTCTTCTCGTCGATGCTGGGCGAGCGCAAGGATTCGCTCTTTGTGGATGCGGGTGTTTCCGTCGGTACCTCGACAAACAAGTCTTCGCGGACGACCTTCCTCGGTACCGAGACCGCTAGCCCGAAGGCCACTGGCTACGGAGCCTTCGCCCGTTTAGGCGCTGGCTACGCCACCAAGGCCGGCGTCAGCTTCTCGCCCTATGTCGGCGCTGACATCGCTAAGGTCAGCGGCAGCGGCTTCACTGAAGCTGGCGACGCTTCGGCCCTGGCCGTGAGCTCGTACTCCTACACGTCCGCTCGCGCCACCGTGGGCACTGGCATGACTTGGCTGACCGTCGGCGATGGCGAAACCTTGAAGTTCTCCATCGACTTCGAAGCCTTCGCCGAATTCGGCGGTGGTAAGTCCACGGACATCTCGGCCCGCCTCGGAGGCATCGACTTCGTCTCGGAGGCCAAGGTCTCGGCTGGCAGCGGTTTCCGCGTCGCGCCGTCGTTCACCTATGGGCCGAATCCGGACTCGGCGTATTACCTGACGCTCTCGCTGGAAAAGGCGGGCGCCACGCAGACCACCGGCCTCGAACTCGGCTACCGCCGCCGCTTCTAATTCCTCTCCTGATCCACTCGCATCGCGCCTCGTCATGAAACTCTCCCGTAAGTTCCTCGTTCTCGCTTCGGCCGCCCTCGTGGCTGGCCTGCCTTCAGCCCAAGCGGACGTCACCGTTAACTATTCCTCGGGTACGCCGTCTGTCCTCTCGGGCACGGCGATTACCGTAACGAATCTCGGTGCGCCCGGCCTGCTCGCGCAGCCGACGGCCATCCAGCAAGGCCTGAAGACCGTCAGCTCCCTCAATGTCGGGGCTTCGACGGCCTTGACGGTTAACCAACTCGTGGACGCGACGACGACCACCAAGTTCCTCAGCGCCAATAGTTCGGCCCTCATTGATGTCGGTAATTTCGCGACCTTACCTGTCTTGGTGAAGACCGGCGGCGCCACGTTGCAGTACGACGCCTTCCGCGACTTTAATTACCTCGCAAACAATACCTTCAAGATTGCTCCGCCTGCGACACCGGTGCTGCCGAATGACTTGCGCGCGCAGGGCGCTTTCTCCGGCCTGGTCGTCGTCAATCAAGGCACCTTACAGGTCTCCGGTTACCTGAACCAATGGGCCAATTACGGCGTCGCTAATCCGGCTGGTTTCACCGCCCGCATGGAAGGTGCCGGTGCAGTTATCTTACAGGGCTCGGCCTCGCTGAGCTTCCAAGGTACGGCCTATAATATCGTCAGCGTTGGTCCTTCTTTGGGCGACAATCAGCTCTCCAACCCCTCGAGCCCGTTGCTCTTCCGCCTGAATTACGTCCATAATCTCTATTCAGGTACGCAGGCCAACTTCCTCGCTGGCCTGGATGGTACGGATGTGAACACGGTTCTGGATGTGGGCAAGGATGCCGATTACATCGCGAATATTCACATCGACGACGGTGTCGTTGGGTCGGTTGGCCGTATCGACGGTGCGGGCCGCGTCTACAAGACGGGCGGCGGCTCCTTCACGATTCTCAACACCAGTCGCACAACCGGCGACGTCTTCATCGGTGGCGGCAATTTGGTCCTTTCCGACCCGAACAACTTGGCCCTCCGCCTCGCCAACTCGGTCAACCTCATTGGTTCCGACGGTGCCCACACCGGCCTCGCGCGTGCTGACGCCGCCGCTGATTCTGGCGGCACGACGGAGTGGCGTCCTGGTTACCTGCCAGGCCGCAGCGCTCCGCAGCTCAGCATCACCACGAATCAGACCATTCGTAATTTTCAATCTCTTTGGAACGAAACCGCGACAAACATGTGGATCGCCGGCACGGGTGCGGGCACGACCGTCGATATTGCTTCCGGCACTTCTTTGACCGTCCTGCAGGACGCTAACCATGACGGCTACTTCACCGGAAGCATCAACGGTGGCCTCGGCAAGTTTATCAAGGAAGGTGCCGGCTCTTTGGCTTTGATGGGCCAAAGCTCTTCGGTGGGCGAAATCGACATCAACGCTGGCAAGATTATCGCGAACGTCCAAAGCCTCGGCTACGGGCGCGTCGTCATCGGTGCGGGTGGCACCCTTAGCATCGTCCAGAACAACGCTGGCACGCTCCGCGCGCAAATCAACGGCGCCGCTGGGTCAACCCTCACCATCACCCCGCAGGACCTCATCGTCAGCACGGTCTCGGCCGGCGCGAACGCCAACAGCATCCCGCCGAACGTCGGCAACGGCCAGCTGGGCGTGATCGATATCTATAACCAGCAACAGGACTTCTATGGACAGGTCATCGTCAAGGACGGCATCACGCTGGCCTTTTCTTACGGCAAGGATAATACATTCATTCGCGCCTCCAATATCGTTCTCAATTCGGGCACGAGCGGTCGTGAGACTACGATTCGCTTCAATGACACCACCCAGACGGTTAATAACCTCTCCGGTGACGCCAACACACGCATCGAACTAGGCCGCGGCTCAATCACAATTAATCAGAGCGCCAACACGACTTATGCCGGCAAGGTCACGGGCGCGGGTAACCTGATTAAGGCTGGCAACAGCGCCATGACTTTGGCGGGCTTGAGCAGCTATTACGGTGCCACCGTCGTCAAAACGGGCTCGCTTTCTTCAACGGCTGCGGACGGCATCATCAACAGCTCGGGCCTCGTGCTGCTTAATGGCTCGACGTTCACCGCGGCGGCGAACCAGACGGTTGGGGCGCTCTTCGGCCAGGCGGGCTCGGTGGTCTCCTTAGTGAACGGCGCCACGTTGACGGTCGGCAAGACTGATGCGCAGGTCGCCCAGTTGAACAACGCCCTCACGAACTTCACGGGCTCCTCTCCGGACGCTAATCCTGCCTACTTCCTGCAAACCGCCCTCGGTGCTTCAGCGGTTGCGGGCATGTCTCAGGCCAACACCATTGGGTTCCTGCGCACGGCCCTTGGTGAGCCGACGAGCTTCACGCCAGTGGCAGGCTCTGGCAGCACACTCATCGTCCAGAATACCTTCGGCCTCGCGGTTGGCCAAGCCGTCACGGGTACGGGTATCGGTTCCGCCACCACGATTTCGGCGATCTTGGCCGCGCCTTCCGCTCAAGCCGCGCAGACGGCGACGGGCACGGTTATTCCGTTGGCGAACACCACCGGTTTCCTCGTGGGTATGCCGGTCTCCGGCACGGGTATTCCTGCCGGCACCACCATCACCAGCATTGGTACGGGCACGATCACGCTGAGTGCTTCGACCTCGGTCGCTGCCACGGGCATGATTAGCGGCACCGCCGCGGTCACGTTGAGCAATGCGCTGTCCGGCGCTGCCTCGGGTGCCTATGCGCTGACACCGGTCACGACCGATGCGCAGGTTCTCGGTTTCCGCGGCGTCATCACGGGTAACGGTGGTCTCACTAAGGTGGGCAATCAGACTTTAGTCCTGTTGACTCCTAGCACCTACACGGGTGCGACCAACGTCAACGGCGGTACCCTGCAGATGGAGCACAACTCGTTGACTAATACGTCTGGTATTAACGTCGGCCTCGCGGGCAACCTATCGGTTAACGTCACGAGTGGCTCGGCCACCTTCACCCGAGTGCTCAGCGGTCCGGGCTCCTTGACTAAGGTGGGTAACGGCACGCTCGTTATTAATTCCGCGACCGGCTGGGTGAGCGGTGCGGTCAATATCCTCGCCGGCCAGTTGCAGTTCAACCCCGGTACTTTGGCTGCCATCACTGGCGGCTTCTTGAATGTCGATGGTACGGGCTCCTTCCTCATTAATACCCCGACGGACCTCACTTGGACCGGTTCTTTGGCTGGGTCCGGCACGGTGCTTAAGACTGGCACAGGTACGCTGACGATTATCGGGAACGTCAACCTCGCCGAGAGCGTCAGTGGTGACGGCCTTTTCGATGTGCAAGTCGGCAAGGTTTACGCCTCTAACTTGCCCGCTTTGCTCAATACACCGGCGGTTTACGGGAATCTACAACTTGCCGCTGGAACGACCTATCGTGACACCGTGGCCAGCGCAACGGGCACCCAGACCGCCCTAAGCTCATTGATCAACCTCACCAGTACCGTCGGTTTCGCCGTCGGCCAGACGGTCAGCGGCACGGGCATCCCCGCCGGCGCAAAAATCGTCTCGATGACGTCGGCCTCCATTACTTTAAATGTGGTCACCACGGTCTTGGCGAACGGCACCGTCCTCGTACAGGAAACCTTCGGTAATAACACGACTGGCGATATCGCTGGCCTCGGCACCTTGGAAAAGGCCGGTCTCGGTAATCTCACCGTCAGCTCGGCGCTCAGCTTTACCGGCGACGTCGTGGTGAAGGCTGGCACGTTGACCGTGGGTATCGATGGGGCGTTCGATAATGTTAACTCGATCACCCTTGAGGCCAACACGACTTTAGCGGCTCCGCGCATCTCGGGTGCAGTCGCTACGCTCAACCTCAACAACCTATCGGGGGCTGATTCGTCCGTCATCAACGCCGACCAAGCTGCGCTGACCTTCACGGCGGCTGCGGGTGCCACCAAGGTATATGCGGGCCAAATCATTGGTGCGCCGACCATCCTCTTTAATGAGATTCGCCCCGCTGGTAGTACCGCTTCACTCGGCACGCTCAGCCTGATTCGTCCAGCGACCTCGGCCAATGTCATTGGGTCCATTAATGTCCAATCCGGCATCTTAATCGGCACCATCGCTGGGTTTGGTGGTGCGAGCCTCAATGTCGCCGCTGGCGCCAAGATTGGCTTCAATAATGATGACACCACGGCTGCGCAGACCTATGCCGGTGCGGTGACCGGGCTCGGCACCATCCTAAAGAATGGTGCGGGCCAAATCACTCTTTCCAATGGAACGGTGACGGCCTCGGCTTATGAAGTCTTGGGTGGTAAGCTCACGGTCTTGGATACGCTTTCCAACGGCGCTGCGAACGCCGCGATTAACCTGATGAACGCATCCATTGCCACTGGTTCGACGCTCGAGGTTCTCCTTAACGCAGGTCGTAATCGTAATTTGGGTGCGCAAATCCAGGGCGTCTCGGCTTCTTCGCAGGGCACCCTGCAGATTTCCAATAGTTCCACTACGAACAGTGACGTCTATCTGACCGCTGCCCCCGCCTTGGCGGCCATCAATCTCGGTAACTACGTGCGCTTGCACCAGAACGGTCAGGCGGCTATCGCGGGCGTTAATGGTTCGGCCCTTTCCGTCCTCGATTTTAACACCGGCGGCGTCGTCACCATTAATCAAGCGATCGATACCAGTTTTATCGGTATCGTTTCGGGGGCAGCTTCGCAGCTAAAGTTCGTCGGCCTTGGCCGTGCTAGTTTCATGAACACCGCCCTCGCCACGCAGCTTGGAGCTAACATCACCTTGACGGTCGGTGACGGCACGACGGATGGTAATCTCGAACTCGATTCACGCTACACCAGCGCAACAGCCTTGACCCTTAAGGGCGGCTCGCTCGCGGTAAATGTGGCCGCTGGTTCGCCCTCAACTTTCAGTACGACCTTGCTTGGCACCCCGGGCGCTGTGAAGTTCATTAAGACGGGCCTTGGTTCTCTGAACGCTAATGCGGGCTCGGTCGCCGATGCCATCTTCTCCGCTTATGAAGTGGAAGCCGGTACACTCTTGGTCACCCCAGTCGCCAACCAAATCCTCGGTGGTCGCAGCGTCTCCCTTAAGGGCGGGAATCTGGCTATCCAGCAGGACGCCACCAACCCGACCTTAGGTACGGCAGGCTTCATGACTTCCACGAGTAATGGCACCATCAATGTCCTTGGGGCGACCTCTGGTCCGACCGGCACCCTGACGGTCACGGGTTCCTTTGCGGGCGGCCTTAACCTACAGTCCGGTGCTAAAGTCGTCCTCGGCTCGACCGGCACTAATCCCATCGCTATCAGCAGCGGCGTCACGGTTGGCGCCAACAGCACCTTGGGCGGCCAGGTCGTCATCGGTACAACGCTTGCTAACGCGAACCTCGTTAATAACGGCACGGTTTCCCCGGGCTACTCGCCTGGTATCGTCACGGTAAACGGCAATGTCACTAATACGGGTGCTTTCATCATGGAGCTCTCGGCCACGTTGGCTAATGGTACCTATAACGATCAAGTGCTCTTCACCGGTACGGCCGACCTCAATAACGGCGGCACTGGTTCAATCACCCTGAAGCAGTTTGGTGCAACCGCTCCGGCCTTCGGTCAGCGCTTCGTCCTCTTTAAGGATACCGTTGGCGCCAATGCCTCCAGCTTCACTTCGTTGATTCCAGCATCGCAGATTACCTCGCAGGGTATCAGCCCGTTCCGCTACGTCCTCTCCTCCCCAACGGATGCCAGCGGCAAGGTGGGAGAGTTCGCGGCCTATGTCGTCCGCGCTCCGTCGGACTACGATACCTTTAAGGCTCCAGCCTCATTATTGGCATCAATCAAGTCCATCACCCTGGTCAATTCCGTCTTCGTGAACAACGGTGCGGACACGGTGCTCGGTACGGCCGATGACGTCTACCGTTCTACGCCAGCTGCGAGCTACAATGCGGTTGGCGCTGGTATGGCCATCCTTGGCGACGCCGCCCTTCAGACCGCACTCAATAACCTCACCCCGTACGGTGCCGCTGGTACCGTCACGGCGGCGGACACGCTCTTCCAGCAGAACATCGACAATGCGGCACGTCGCCTCGAGCTCCGACGCTTCGACCGCACAAGCTTAACAATCCTCTCTAACGAGTGGTACGTCGACACCATCGGCGGAAAAGCCACCGTGGGTGCCTCTGGTGAACTACAGAATAAGGCCACGACTTATGGCGTCACTGCTGGCTACACCACGCAGGTCGGCGTCGATGGCGTTGCCGGTTACGCGCTGACTGCTCAGCACTTCTCGCTCTCCAGTGATACCGCCACCAGTGCTTCCGGCAATGGTTTCGCCGCCAATGCCTACGTCGGCACGGTCGCGATACGTGGTCAACTGTCCCTCGATGCGGGCGTTTCGGTCTCGCACTTGTCGTCGAAAACCACTCGTGACTCGGTCATCGGTTCTGGCAACACGAACGTATCCGCCCCAAGCGCCATGACCTACGGCGTGTGGGGTCGCCTTGGTACCGTCATCGCGATGAAGTCAGCCGACAGCTTTATCACTCCTTTCATCGGCGTGCAGTATGCTTCGACCAAGTTGTCGAGCCTCGAGGAATCTGGTCAGGCCGACGCCATGTCGGTCACATCTGGGTCGATCTCCCAAGCGTCGGTGCGCGTCGGCACCGGCTTCCACCGCATGTGGGAAGAAGGCCGTGGCGATTGGCGCTACCGCCTGTCCATGGACATCGGTTATGTGAAGCAGTTCTCTGGTGAATTTGGGGACTTCACGTCCACGAACGCCACGGGCATCAACACGACTTACACCTCCAGCTTGCGCGTGAGCGCCGGATCAGGGTTCTATGTTAGCCCGTCCCTGAACTTCGGACCGGATGAGAATTCCACCTTCTCGATTGGTTTGTCCTACGAGCAGGGTAACGGGAACTCGCTCGGCGTGAATGCGGGCTACCGTAAGCGCTTCTAAGAAATCGGCCTAAAAACCTAGAAATTTGGGGTGCGTCGTTCGGCGCACCCCTTTTTTGTGCCCTCGCCTAAAAACTTGACCAAGGGGTGCGGGTCCGTAAGTTCCGTCTCTCCACCGGAAGCCCCCTTCGTCTAGCCCGGTCCAGGACACCTCGTTTTCATTGAGGTAACTGGGGTTCGAATCCCCAAGGGGGCGCCAAGGTGGAAGTCTTTAGCCGGCCGAGGTCTCAATGACCACGGTGCGGCCTTCTTTGCGGGAAGTTTCCGCCGCAAAGGCCATGCGGTGGCTTTGAATCGAAACCTCTAGCGAGGTGCGCAGCGCGGAGGCATCTGCTCCGGTGAGTTCCGCGTGAAGTGTGGCCATCAGGCCCGCGTCGCCACCGCCGTGGCCGGCATACCCGCCCGTGGGCGTCTCCACGGTGATTTTCTCCGCAGTCTGGTTCCAGCCGTGCGGCGTGAAGACTAAATCACAGCCCAAGTGCTTTTTGACGAAGGCTCCACCGCGCAGGACGCCTTTAGTCCCAAAGATCTCCAGCTGCCGGCCATCGTCGAACGCGGTCATCGTGAAGGTCGCGGTCACCTCTCCCGTAAATTTCAGTGCGAGCACCTGATGGTCGACAACATCGTTATCGCAGCGGAAGGCGCAGCGTCCCCAGGGGCTGGTGCGGAGCCACGTGAAGATTTCTTCGTCCGTAGCTTCCTTCGCGCGATCGTAGACCATACCCAGCCAGCGGCGGCCTTCGGGTTGCGCGTAACGGTGCGCGTCATAGGGGCACTGGCTCGCCGCCGGACAACCATCGGTACAGCGTACGGGTGCGCCGGCGGGTGCGTGGGCCGCGGTGAATTGCGTCAGCGCGCCATGCGAGGAAACCGCTAAACACGGCCGGTTAATGAGCCAGGCCAAGAGATCCATATCGTGGCAGCTCTTGGCCAAGATCATGGGCGAAGACTTACCTTCGACGGACCAATGCCCGCGGACAAAGGAGTGGGCCTGGTGCCAGGGCTGGACGCCTTCAATAAAGTTGGCCGTCACGATTTCGCCGACGACCCCGCTGCGGAGGAGGCTTTCGACCTTGGCGTAAAAAGGCGTATAGCGAAGGACGTGGCAGACGACGACACGACGCCCGAGGCGTCGGGCGGCGGCCTGGACGGCGAGGACCTCTTCGAGCCGGTTGGCGATGGGCTTCTCAAGGAGCAAGTCGCAGCCGAGTTCCATGGCACGGATGGCGTGCGTGCGGTGCTGGGCATCTTGGGTGCCGATGATAACGACGTCGGCCGGCTTACCTGCCGCGAACATGGCCTCGGCTGAGGCGTAGCCTAGGAAGTCTGTTGGACGGGCGGATTTGCCCCGGATGAACTCGACGCGTCCTTCGACCGGGTCGGCCCCGGCCACGAGCGCGAAGCGGTCTGGCATCTCAGATGCAATACCGGCGTAGGTCCGAGCGCGGGATCCACAACCGCAGAAGGCCAGGGTTAGACGTCGCATGAGGGCAGGCACATTTAGGCCCAGGCCGAGGGGGAGGCAAGGTCGGGCAGGGCAGCGGTGTCTGGGTGCTTTAACTCATTCTGGCAAAAAGCCCTTGCGTATGTTCAAAAATTATTGAAACATCAGCCCAGTCCCCCTCGGCCCGATGACACCCCCTTCAGCCAAGCTAACTGCACGCCGCAAGAGCCGGCCTTCCTTTGCGCCGCTGAGTGCCCATGAAGCCGAATTAGCCGAGTTTTTCGTAAGAATGGCGAGTATTTTAGGGGTTCCGCGATCGGTCGCTGAAATCTATTCGTTGCTTTATGCGTCGCCTGAGGCGGTCGATTTCGACCAAATCCAGGGTCGGCTTGGGATGAGTAAAGGCTCTGTCAGTCAAGGACTTAAGTTCCTTCGAGATCAAGGCATGGTCCTCTCGGTTAGGGCACCAGGCTCCCGCCGGGAGCGCTGGCAACCGACCCCCTCCTTGGCCGCGTCCTTGGTCACCTTGCTGCGCAGTCAGGTTTTACCCGCCTTGGAGCAATCAAGTCCTAGCCTCGACCGCATCCTCCAAGGCGCCCAGGGCAGCGAGACCTCACCTGAGGTCATTGAACGGCTGACCCGGCTTCGTCGCTGGAACGCCCGCGCCCTCGAACTCTTTCCTTTGATGCTCCCTCCCCCGAGGGAGTCCTGAAGTTTTTGGCCGATCACTCGGCTGACAGTCCATTCCTCCCTCACGTGCGGCGACCATCGCCTCCACGTGCGGTAGCCTACCCGGGTAGGTAAAGTAGGCAGGTGCGGTAAGCGGTTGGAGGTTAGGAAATATAATCCCCCGCCCAACATTTCCCTGCCTCCTATCCCAAGCCCCACCTTGGCGGAATCTTCCTAATCGCTAAATCTTAGCACATCTTAGTTTAAATTGTCCCAATCGCTAACTGGTCTGTTATTTTCCCATCCGCTTTCCGCCCATCGCTAACCGCTTAAACCTTTCGTCACCCTATGCGCATCGCCATCACCAGCGGTTATTTCGATCCCTTACACCGCGGGCACCTCGAGTTGCTGGAACTATCCCGCGCCCAAGGGGACGCGCTTTGGGTCATCGTGAATAATGACGCCCAAGGGGCGCTCAAAAAAGGCAAGTCCTTCATGGACCAAGACACCCGGCTCGCGGTGACCACCGCGCTCCGTATCGTTGATCGGGCGGTCCTCGCCATCGATCAAGACGGCTCAGTCTGTGCGACCTTAGAGTTGCTCATCAGCGAGGCCCGCGCCGCCGGTCACGCCGCCGTCTTCTGCAAGGGTGGCGACCGCCATGCTGGCAATATTCCCGAGATGGACGTGCTCAATAAGCATGGAGCCAAGCTGATCGACGGCTTAGGCGCCAAAATTGATAGTAGCTCCCGCATCATCGCCCAAGCCAAACAGGCCTAACTTTTCCCAGATATGAAAAAACGCGCACTCATCACCGGTATCACCGGGCAAGACGGCTCCTACCTCGCCGAATTCTTACTGGACAAGGGCTACGAGGTCCATGGGCTCATCCGCCGCTCCTCTAGTTTCAATACGGAACGGATCGAGCACCTTTACATGGATGACCTCGTCCGCGATATCCACATCAAGAAGATCAAGCTCCACTACGGCGACCTAGGCGACAGCACCAACCTCATCCGCGTCATCGGCGATGTGCAGCCGGACGAAATCTACAACCTCGGGGCCATGTCCCACGTGAAGGTCTCCTTCGATGTGCCGGAGTACACCGCCGACACCGACGGCCTCGGCACGCTTCGCCTCCTCGAGGCGATCCGTATCTTGAAGATGGAGCAGAAGGTCCGGATCTACCAAGCGTCGACTTCCGAGCTCTACGGCAAGGTCGTCGAAGTTCCGCAGTCGGAGACCACCCCGTTCTACCCACGCAGCCCTTACGGTGTCGCCAAGATCTACGCCTATTGGATTACGCGTAACTACCGCGAAGCCTACGGCATCTTCGCCAGTAACGGTATCCTCTTCAACCACGAGTCAGAGCGGCGCGGCGAAACGTTCGTCACCCGTAAGATTACCCTGGCCGTTGCGAATATTATCCACGGCCGGCAGGATTGCCTCTTCCTCGGTAACCTGTCCTCGCAACGCGATTGGGGCTATGCTCCCGACTTCGTCCAGTGCATGTGGCTTATCCTGCAGCATCACCAGCCCGATGACTTCGTCATTGCGACGGGTAAGATGTATACCGTGCGCGAATTCTGCACGCACGCCTTCCGTCGCGCGGGCATCGAATTGGAATGGCGGGGCGTTGGGGCGGACGAGAAGGGCATCGACCCGAAGTCGGGTAAGACGCTGGTCGCCGTCGACCCGCGCTACTTCCGCCCGACCGAAGTCGAGCAGCTCTTGGGCAACCCCGCGAAGGCCATCCGCGAATTGGGCTGGGATCCCCAGCAGACCTCCTTCGAGCAACTGGTGCACAAGATGGTCGATTCGGACCTGAAGCTGGTCGCCCACAAGCATCGCTGAGCGGATGGATCGCACTGCTAAAGTTTATGTCGCGGGTCACCGCGGTATGGTCGGCTCAGCCATCGTGCGCGCCCTGCAGGCCGCTGGCCATACGCAGGTCATCGTGCGGACGTCGGCCGAGCTCGACCTCCGCGATGGTGCCCAAGTCCGGGCGTTCTACGCCTTAGAGCGGCCAACCTATGTGGTCATGGCGGCGGCCCGCGTCGGCGGCATCCACCACAACGCCTCGTCACCGTACGACTTCCTGTACGACAATTTGATGATGGCGGCGAACGTCATCGACGGGGCCCGCCACGCGGGCGTGCAGAAGCTATTGTTTCTGGGTTCCAGTTGCATCTACCCGAAGTTCGCCCCGCAACCGATTCAAGAGGCGGCGCTCCTCACCGGCCCGCTCGAGGTTACCAACGAGGCTTACGCCGTCGCCAAGATTGCCGGGATCAAGCTCTGTACCTTCGCCCGCCAGCAATACGGGTGCGACTTCATCAGCGCAATGCCCTGTAACCTCTACGGGCTGGGCGATAATTTCTCGCTTCAAAACTCCCACGTTCTCCCGGCGCTGATTCGCAAGATGCATGAAGCCAAGCTCCGGGGCGACGCCCAGCTGATGCTTTGGGGCACGGGCACACCACTCCGCGAATTCCTCCACGCCGACGATGTGGCGAGTGCCTGTTTGTTGCTGATGGACCGGTATGCTGAGGCCGGCCATATCAACATTGGTTCGGGTGAAGAGCTTTCCATTCGAGCGTTAGCCGAGAAGGTCGCGACCATCGTAGGCTTTGCGGGACAGCTAGAGTTCGATCCCGCCTTGCCCGATGGCACCCCGCGTAAACTCATGGATGTCGCGCGCATTAAGAACCTCGGTTGGACCCCCCGCATTGGCTTAGATGAAGGTATCCGCGGGGTCTACGCCTGGTATCTCCAGCACGGCACCGACGCGCGAAAGTAGATCCGGCAATGTCGGTTGATTGATCCGTCGCCCTCTAAGCCCCGCCACTCATCCGGCCCTCGCTGCCGTCATCTTCCCACGTCCTCTTTCTCCGCCCATGTCCATTACCCTTTGCATCCCCGCTCGCCTCGCCTCGACGCGCCTACCGCGCAAGGTTCTGCTCGACCTCGGCGGCAAGCCCGTGGTCCAGCATGTTTGGGAAAAGGCCAAGCAGGTCCGCCAGGCGGACCGCATCATCCTGCTGACCGATTCCGAAGAGGTTGCGCAGGTTGCCCGCAGCTTTGGTGCTGAAGTCGTCATGACTTCTCCCGATTGCCCTTCGGGCACCGCGCGCATGGCGAGCGTCATCGACCAGGTGCCCGGTGATTTTTTCCTGAACGTCCAGGGCGATGAGCCTTTTATTCAGCCCGACCTTTTGGACGGCTTAATCTCGCGCTGGAAAGAGACAAAGTGCAGGCTGGTCACCGCAGTTGCGAAGATTCAGACAACGGAGCGTCTAATGGCTAGCAGTGTGGTCAAAGTCGTTCGGGCCGAGAGTGGCGAAGCCATCTACTTCTCGCGGAGTCCGATTCCGCACCTCCGCGGCGTTGATCCGACCGAGTGGGTCGCGCGGCGCGATTACTGGGTCCATATCGGCGTCTACGGTTACGATCGCGCAACCTTGGCTGGTTACTCGAAGCTGGCGCCCACCGAACTCGAATCGGTCGAGTCGCTGGAGCAGCTACGTTTCCTGGCTCACGGGTTCACGTTCCAGACCGTCGTTACCCATTATCATCCCGTGGCGATTGATACCCCGGAAGACCTTGCGGTCGCCCGGAAGATGCTGTGATCGCGGCCTAAGGCTTCGGTAGGAGCCGCAGAGTGCAAAAGTGCTAATCGGCTTAGCCCCTTTCTTTTTACCGCTCGCTTACCACTTTTGCACCTTTGCACAGGAGCCTCGCTCCGATTTGCACCTTTGCACGCCCTCCCTGCCTCTTCTCTTTAATACATCACCCCATGACCACTCCCCTAAATTCCGCCCGTGCTCTCCTGCAGGCCGAAGCCGAGGCGCTCTCCGAACTCGCCACGCGTCTCGACGGTACCTTTACGAAGGCCGTCGATTTGATTGCCGCACACCCCGGCAAGGTTGTCCTCTGTGGCGTCGGTAAGTCTGGCCTCATCGCGCAGAAAATCGCGGCGACGCTGTGCAGTACTGGGACGCCCGCGATTTTCCTGCATGCCGCCGACGCCGTCCATGGCGACCTCGGTATCCTTCAGCCCGGCGATCCGGTCATCCTCGTGTCGCGCTCGGGCTCGACCGCCGAATTAGTACGGCTCTTACCCGTCCTGCGTTCCTTCAAGTCCCCGCTCATTGCCATCGTCGGCAATGTCCAGTCTCCCCTGGCCACGCAGTCCGATATTGTCCTCGATATTGGTGCGCGCCCAGAAGCCGACCCGTTGGGGCTGGTCCCAACAACGAGTGCGCTCCTGACGTTAGCCTTGGGCGATGCCTTGGCGGCGGCCTTGATGACTAAGCGCGGTTTTGCCGCGAGCGACTTTGCGCGCTTCCACCCGGCAGGTCAACTCGGGCGCAATTTACTGCTCACGGTCGGCGAAGCCCTGCAACCGCTCGAGCGCTGCGCGGTCGTTTCCGTGGAAACATCGCTGCGCGATACCGTCATCGCCATGACCCGCCATCCGCACGGCGCCGCTTGTATCTTGGGCGCAGATGGGGTCCTTGCCGGCTTGATCACGGATGGTGACCTTCGGCGGGCCTTGAGTCGTGGTATTGACCTCAACGTGGCTAACGCCGGTGATATCATGACGAAAAACCCCATCCGCACACATCCAGCGGTTTCGCTCGGGGATGCCGCCCGGGTTATGGAGGATCGCCCGTCGCAGATTTCCGTCCTGCCCGTGACTGAGCCGACGACGCAACGTTGTCTCGGCCTGCTCCGCATCCACGACATCTATCAAGCGGGCCTCGTTTAATTTGCATGGCTGCTGACCGCACTATTGAAGCTGGCCACCGTTCGCGTCGGCCGGCGCTCACGCCCCGTGAGATTTCCGTCATTGGTTTGACGGCGGCCATCCTCGTGCTGGTGCCTTGGACATGGGGTGGGGTGGTACTCTGGCCAATGCTACTGTTGCTGGGCGTCGCGGTGGCGGCGCTAGTGGCGGCGGTGGGTAATCATCAGGCGCAGTGTTATGCGCTCGGCGCTTGGGCGCTCGCCTTGGGATATACCTGGTTGCGGCTACCGAGCCCCGACGATGGCTTCAGCGCTCTGACGAGCATCGACTACTGGGCCTTCCCGGTGGGCGGCCTGGTCGCTCAAGTGTTCCCCGCGGTTCTCCTTTACGGCGACCGGCGCTCCCGATCCGCCAAGGATTGCCTGCGTGATTGGGTGACGTCTGTTCCTTTTTGGGTCGTAGTTGTTCTCTTCACTTATTGTGCGGTCCAAGCCTTGAACCCATGGGGCACGGTGGTGGAGAAGGACCTCTTCTGGCGCATCTTTAGGGAGAAGCCAGTGGCGTGGTTACCGAGCGGACTCGCTGCGCCGTTCGTCTCCGACGAAAATGACCCGGGCGGCATGAACGCTTGGCGACTCATGCTCACCTTAATGGGACCTTGGCTGGTCTTCGGAGCGCTCCGTGCCGGCCTGCGCCGGCGGCAAGGCCTGGTCATCCTCGCTTGGATCGGTCTCGCGGTCGCGGTCGTCTATGCCGTCTACGGGTTTCTGAATCAACGGGGCTATATGGAAGAGATCCTCGGCTATCCCGTGCCCGTCGGGGCGACCACGTTCGGGACGTTTATCAACCGAAACCACGCGGGCATCTATTTTTATTTGAATGCCGCGGTCGCGGTGGCGCTGACGTTCTGGCATTTACGTCGCTCCCAGGCTTCCGTTACCCGCGGTGGCCCTTACTTACTCGCCGCTTTTTGCGCCGCTTTTCTCGGCCTTTTTGTTTTCTTCACGACGAGTATCGGCGCCTCTATCATGGGGCTCGTCTTGTTGGCGGTCGTTACTCCACTGGCTTATTTTCTGGGCACCCCGAAGGAAGCGCTGGCGTCGCGTGATGTCATCTGGGTCTCTGTCGCCGGGTTGGCGGTGGTTTTCGCAGCCTTCTTTTTCGCCGGGGACTTCCGGAGTCTGGAGAAAAAAATCCAGTTGAAGGCCGCTAAGTATCAGGTCAGCGGTACCGATGACCGCGCCCCCCTTCGCCGCTCGACCTGGGCGATGGCCAGCGCCGGCGGCTGGTCAGGCAAGGTCTGGACGGGTTGGGGCGCCGGTTCTTACCGTTGGGTTTCCCCCGTCTTTCAGGCGGACGAGAAGCCCCTCCAAGACGCGAATGGCAAGTTGGCCATTCGTGCAACCTATGCCCATTGCGACTGGCTGCAGATGCTCGCCGAATGGGGCGTAGTCGGGATGCTTCCGGTCCTTGCAGGGTTGTGGTGGTTGGGGCGTTGGATTTGCCGGGCCTGTCGCCGTGGTCATCCCGAAGCGATTCCGTTGGCCGGCGTACTGATCCTCGTAAGCCTGCACGCATCACTCGAATTAATTTTCTGGTTCACGCCGCTACTCTATTCCCTGGCTTTGATTGTCGCCGTGATGGTGACGTTCACCGAACACGATTTGCGAGCACAGGCGGACGTTGTACCGGCCGAAGGCGAGTAGGTTTAAGGAGCTAGGATGCGACAAATTCTTCAGTACTTAGGTTCCGGTCGAACGGAACTGGCTCACGTGCCTGCGCCCGGCCCGGCGGCGGGGTGCGTCCTGATTCAAGCCACGCATTCGTTAGTGTCACTCGGCACGGAGCGCATGCTGGTGGAGTTCGGCCGCGCTGGCTGGTTGCAGAAGGCCCGCCAACAGCCCGAGCGAGTCCGCCAAGTTTGGCAAAAGATTCGGGCCGAAGGCTTCCTGCCCGCTGTTAAGGCCATCCGGAGCAAGCTCGCGCAGCCCATCCCCATGGGCTATTGCAATGTTGGTCGGGTCGTCGCGTCCCCGACGCGGTCGGACCTCTCGCTTGGCGACCGCGTCGTTTCTAATGGACCACACGCGGAAGTCGTCTCGATAGCCGATGGGCTCGTCGAGCGAATTCCCGACAATGTTACCGACGAGGACGCGGTATTTACGCCACTTGCCGCCATCGCCCTTCAAGGGGTGCGCTTAATTGGTGCCCGGCCCGGCGACCGCATTGTGGTCAGTGGTCTGGGTTTAATTGGCCAACTCGCGGTACGCTTACTGGTCGCCCAAGGGTACGAGGTCTATGGCCTCGACCCCGATCCGGACAAATGCCTGGCCGCCGAACGTTTCGGTGCCCGCTGCTTCACGTTACACGCGTCGGCCGATCCGTTGCCCGACATCCTGGCTTGGTCGGAAGGGTCGGGCGTTGCGGGGGTACTCATCACCGCTTCCACGCCGGCCTCAGAGCCCGTTAATCTCGCCGCCCGTTGTTGCCGTCGCCATGGTAAAGTCGTCCTGGTTGGCGTAGTCGGACTGCAACTGAATCGCGCGGATTTCTACCGCAACGAAGTTAGCTTTCAGGTTTCTCAGTCCTATGGCTCACCCGACCCAACGGATGTTTACTCGGCGCGGAGTAACTTTCAGGCGGTACTCACGCTCATGGCCCAAGGGCGTCTGTCGACCGAGGGTTTAATCTCCGACCGCCTAGCGTTTGAGCATGCAGATCGCGCTTACGGCACGATGCACCGAAAGGGGACTCTGGGGTTACTGCTGGCCTATGGCGATGCCGAGGGCCTCTTAGCGCAAAACGTCACCCTCCGGGCATCAGTCACGTCACCCGCCGTTCAGCAGGTGGCGCTCATCGGCGCAGGAAATTTTGCCGCCCGCACGCTCGTGCCTGCGTTGCTTGCCCAAAACCCGTGCCCAGTCGTCGCCCATGTGGTTTCAGCCCGCGGAGCCTCCGCTTTGATTGTCGCCCGCCAAGCCAAGGCCTGGCGTGTCTCCACGGATTTACCGACAGTCCTCGCCGATACGGCTGTCCGCTCGGTCTTCCTGTCGACGCGACACCATCAGCACGCGGCCCAGGCCATCGCGGCCTTGCAGGCCGGCAAAGCCGTCTGGGTCGAGAAGCCGTTGGCACTCTCCGAGGTCGAGTTAACAGAAATCGCTGCCGCCCAAGCAGCCTCTGGCCAGCTCCTCATGGTAGGCTTCAACCGCCGCTTCGCCCCGCTAGCCCAACACATTGCCCAGCGCCTCCGGCAAATCCCGGGTCCAAAGCATTTTGAAGCCACTATCAACGCCGGCACCCTTGCCCGTGATCATTGGCTCTTAGATCCGCAGGTTGGTGGCGGGCGGATTGTCGGCGAGGCTTGCCACTTTGTGGACCTCTTTCGTTACTGGGCGGGCGTTCCGATTGCTTCCGTCCACGCGACCTATCGCGGTGCCGACGGACAAGATGCGGGTCGCTTCACCTTGGAGTTTGCAGACGGCTCCACGGGCCAAATTCATTACCTCACGGACCTCTCGCCGAGTCAGCCCAAGGAGCACTTCCAGATTTCTGGCGCGGATTGGGAAGTAGAAATCGATAACTGGACGAAGTGCCGCGGTCGCGGTATCGCCGGGTTTAACCGCGGCGGCTTCTGGATGTCTTCGCCCGACAAAGGCCACCGCTGGGCGCTCCAAGCTTTTCTCCGGGCCGCCGCCACCGGCGCCGCCGCCCCCATTCCCCTCGACGAGTTACTGGAGGTATCCCGCTGGTCCATTCGTATGCAAAGCATGCCCATCTCTTCCTCTCCATGAACGACCTGTGCGTCCTCGGCCTCGGTTACATTGGTTTACCGACGGCTTCCATCTTCGCGACCAAGGGTAAGCGCGTCCTCGGCGTCGACGTCAGCCCTACGGTGGTCGAGACCATCAATAGCGGAAAAATCCACATTCAGGAGCCCGACCTAGATGTGCTCGTCCGCGCCGCTGTGCAATCGGGCAACTTACGTGCGGCCACCGTCCCCGCACCCGCGGCGGTCTTCATTCTCGCCGTCCCTACGCCTTTTCACGTTCAGCCTGACGGGACTCGCTTGCCCGACCTCTCGTATGTTGAGGCCGCCACCCGTTCGCTGGCTCCGCACGTCCGCACCGGCAACCTGGTTATCCTTGAATCCACCTCTCCGGTCGGCACGACCGAAAAAGTAAAGGCTTGGCTGGAAGCAGAGTTAGCTCGCTGCGGCCTCGCACTCCCGCCGGATATTCTCTACGCGCATTGCCCCGAGCGAATCTTACCTGGTCAGATGCTTAAGGAACTGGTTTCCAATGACCGTATCGCGGGCGGCCTTACGCCCGCCGCGTCCGTTCGCGCCAAGGCCTTGTATGAAATCTTTTGCACCGCCCAGATTTTCCTGACCGACGCCCGGACGGCTGAGCTGGCGAAGTTGACCGAGAACGCTTTCCGCGACGTGAACATCGCTTTCGCTAACGAGCTCTCGTTAATTTGTGATCGCCTAAAAATTGATGTCTGGGAACTCATCCGCTTGGCGAATCGCCACCCCCGCGTGAAGATTTTACAGCCCGGACCCGGGGTCGGCGGTCACTGTATCGCCGTAGACCCTTGGTTTATTGTAGCCGCAGCGCCCGCGGAGGCTCGCCTCATGCGCACGGCCCGTGAAGTGAATGACCACAAGCCGCATCACGTCGTCGCGCAAGTCCGGGCGGCCGCCGCCCAGCACGCGCAGCCGGTCGTGGCCTGCCTCGGGCTAGCCTTCAAGGCCAACGTCGATGACTTACGCGAATCTCCAGCGGTCGAAATCACCGCGGCGCTCGCCGCCGCCGGCCTCCCCGTCCTAGCCGTCGAGCCGCATGTACGCACCTTGCCACCCAGCTTAGCGGGCAAGGCCACGCTCGTGAGCCTTGAAGAGGCCGTAGCGTCGGCGAATGTGATCGTTCTACTCGTCGACCACCGTGCCTTTGGGTCTCTCAGCTTAGCCGATCTCGCTGGTAAGGCGCTCATCGATACGCGCGGCCAAATTCGCTGACCTTTGTATCTCTCCGCCCTCCAGCATCTCGGCCCCGCATGGTTTTTACGGCGGCTTTGGTTCCAGGCCGAACGTTCGTTCGGCTGGCTGGAGCGGCGCTGCCCGCTGCAGACTTGGGACCAAATCCAGGTGCCTGACAATTATGCGGCTCGCTGGCGTCGCTCCGCGCCGTGTCTCCCGATTGCTAAAATCGACCGGGCTTTTCTGGCCCCGCATGTGGAAGCGTGGGCAGTCGAGAATGGACATTCCCCCGTTGCCGAAGCCGACCTCTTAGCGCTCGGGCGTTTTCGGATCTTTAATCAGGACTTATTCGATGCCGGCGTGCAACCGCGTTGGCAGACGAGCGTGCTTAGTGGGGCCAGCGTGGATGCTTCCGTGCATTGGACGAAACTCTCGGACGCGGGCACTACCGATATCAAAGGGGTTTGGGAACTCTCGCGCTTCGCCTGGGTCTACCCGTTAGTGCGCGCTTGGGTCCTCGATGGAGAGACTCGCCACGTCGAACGGTTCTGGGCTTTGCTCGAAGACTGGATGCAGGTTAACCCGCCCAACCGTGGGCCGCAATGGATGTGCGGACAGGAAGCATCGTTCCGGCTCATCGCCGTGGCCTATGCGTTGCAGGCCTTCCGGAGTCACCCCGCGACGACGGATACGCGCGTGCTGCTGACCGCCCGGCTGGCGACGGCAACGGCGGCGCGTATCCAGGCGCACCTGTCGTACGCCCTGTCGCAGCAGAATAACCACGGCATCAGCGAGTCATTAGGGCTCTTCACCGCTGGCGCGTTGTGGCCGCACCTCGCCAGCTCGTCTCGCTGGCGCGACCAAGGGCTCGAGACGCTTTTCCCCCAAGTGGATGCGCTCGTTGATACGGATGGCGGCTTCAGCCAGCACTCGACGAATTATCATCGCCTGTTCTTGCAGCTCATGACTTGGGCGGAAATTGTCCTTATTGCAGAGGGCGAACGACTGCCGCCGCACACGCGCGATCAGGTCAGCCAAGCCACCGAGTTCCTGCTAAACTTAATGGAGGCGGATGGCACTGTGCCCCGTTACGGTGCCGATGACAGTGCGAATCTGTTCCCTCTTAGCGGAGTGTCCGCCCACGATTTCCGTCCGGCCGTCGGTGCTGCGCAGGCGTTGTTCCTAGGCAGTCGGCCAGTCGTTGGTCCTTGGGCTGAGGCTGCACTGTTATTGGTTGGGCCCATGCCGATCACCGCGCGCACTGTGGCCGGTGGCGGACCGGTGGACTGCCCGGCCGCCGGCGTCGGCGTGTTACGTAATTACCGCGGCGCGGCATTCTTGCGGATGCCGTCCGCTTGGCGGTATCGCCCCAGCCAAGCTGACCAGTTGCACGTCTCCCTTTACTGGGATGGTGCCTGGCTTACCGAAGATGTCGGGACCTTTTCCTATCGTGGCGGCCCAGCCGAAGATTTTGGATCAGCCGTCCACCATAATGTCGTCACCCAGGCAGGTCGCGGGCCGATGCGTAAGGCAGGCCGTTTCCTGTGGTTACCGTGGGTGCCTTGTATCCGCCAGTCCGCGCCCTCGGGCTTTTGTGCCAGCCTGCGGGATCTGGCGGGAGCCACGTGGACCCGCCGGGTTCTATGCTTGCCGCAAGGCTTCGTCGTCGTCGATCAAGTTCAGGCCTCCGCCGCGTCTGGTCGCTGCGAACTTCGTTGGCATGGCCGCACCCGTGCCGGGTTGGAGCGGTTAGCGGTGGTTTGCTCGGAGCCCTCTGAAGAAAATTGGATTTCAGCGGATGTGCAGACGGGCGAAGGTTTCTTTGCGGCTCGGTATGGTCGCCGTGAACCATCCTGGACGCGTCGCCTGACAGCCGCGGGTCGGTCCGTTACGTTCGTCACTGCCCTCGGTTGTAGCATCGATTTACATCCGGAGACCATGTTGGTCGACGGTATCCCTTACCCCCTTTAACTATCATGCGTACCGTCGCCCTAATTGTCGGCACCCGTCCCGAATGCATTAAGATGGCTCCGCTCTATTTTGAGCTGCTGCAATCGAAGAAAATTCGCCCCGTGCTCGTCGTGACCGCCCAGCATCGGCAGATGCTCGACCAGACGCTGGCCGTCTTTGGGCTCCGCCCAGATGTCGACCTAAACCTCATGCAACCGGGTCAGGGCTTGTCTGATCTCACCGCGCGGGTCCTCACGTCCGTCCACGCTTGGATTACCATGGCCCGCCCCGATGCGGTCCTTGTGCAGGGTGATACCACGACCGTCCTCGGTTCGGCCTTGGCCGCTTTCTATGCGAACGTCCCAGTGGGGCACGTGGAGGCCGGCCTCCGCACGGATGACATGCGCTCACCGTTTCCGGAAGAGATGAACCGCCGGCTGACCGCGCCCTTAGTCCGTTGGAATTTCTGTCCGACCGAGCAGGCCCGCGAGAACCTCCTCAGTGAAGCCATCGACGATAAATCCTGCACCGTGACTGGTAATACCGTGGTCGATGCCTTGCTCTGGACGCGGGCCCGCTTGCAGGGCCTCGGGCAAGACGCGGAAGTCATTGCGCGCTTAGGCGTCCCGCCGGCATTCGCGCAGCGGTTCCTGACCGACCCGAAGGCCCGGTGGCTATTGGTTACGGGCCACCGCCGCGAATCCTTCGGCTTAGGCTTCGAGCAAATTTGCCGAGCGTTGCAGCAACTGACTGAGCGCCATCCAGACCTCGGCGTGCTGTATCCAGTGCACCTTAATCCCTTAGTCCAGGAACCAGTGCATCGGCTCCTCGGTAAAAACCCGCGGATCGCCCTGATCTCGCCAGCGCGCTATGAAGACTTCGTCTGGCTTATGGATCGCGCCACGGTGATTCTCACCGACTCGGGCGGCGTGCAGGAAGAGGCTCCCTCCTTGGGGAAGCCCGTCTTGGTTTTACGTAATACCACCGAACGCGTCGAAGCTGTCGCCGCCGGGACTTGTATTTTGGTCGGTACGGACCCCGTGCGCATTTGCCAGGAAACCACGCGCCTACTCGACGACCCTGTTGAGTACCTGCGACGCTCCAAATTGCAGAATCCCTACGGCGATGGTACCGCCGCACGTAAAATCCGCGCGGTCCTTGAACAGGATCTGGGCTAACCCGGCGCCGGCATGCGGCTGCTCTACTTCCATCAGCATTTTGCTAGCCCGCTTGGGTCGGGTGGGACGCGTTCCTATGAGTTCGCGCGTGCCTGCGTCGCTCGTGGGCATTCGGTCACGATGGTTTGCGGTGCCCATGCTCAGTCGGGCTTGAACCTACCCTGGAATCAACCAGCAGGTTGGTCGCGCGGCGACGTCGACGGCATCGATGTGATTTCCCTGCCGCTCCCTTACTCTAACCGCGACGGCTTGCTGCGGCGCGGTTGGACGTTCGCCTGGTTTGCCCTTCGCTCGCTCCGTTTGGCCTTAACCGAAAGCTACGACGTTGCCTTCGCCACTTCCACGCCGCTGACGGCCGCCCTTCCTGGGCTCGCCGCGCGCTGGCTCCGCGGGAAGCCTTTCGTCTTTGAGGTGCGTGACCTTTGGCCGGAGCTCCCGCGCGCCTTGGGGGTGCGGAACCCTTTACTCCTGGGTGCCATGTCTTTCCTTGAGTGGGCGGCTTATCGCGGTGCCGATGCGTGTATTGGACTTTCCCCTGGTATCGTAGTGGGGATTCAACGCCGCTCGCCACCCGGCCGACAGGTTACGTTGATCCCTAATGGGTGTGATTTGGATTTGTTTCACCCCCGCCGGCGGGCGCCGCTCGCATTACCCGGCATCACCACGGGGGATTTTGTGGCTGGCTTTACGGGCGCCCATGGCCCTGCTAACGGGCTCGATGCCTTATTGGATGTCGCCCGCGAGCTGCGTCGACGCGGTGATACCCGCGTGAAGCTCGCCTTCATCGGCGACGGTAAGGAAAAAGACCGCCTAAAAGCGTTGGCCACGGCGGATGGTCTGACCAATTGCCTCTTCTTTGATCCTGTCCCGAAGCAGCAGTTAGGGGCTATCACGGCGTCTCTCGATTGCGGCTTGATGGTGCTCAAGAATGTGCCGGCCTTCTACGACGGCACCTCGCCTAATAAATTCTTTGATTACGCCGCCGCGGGGATTCCCATCGTCAATAACTACCCTGGTTGGCTAGCGGCGATGATTAAGCAAGCTGGCGCCGGCGTCGTGGTGCCGCCAGGTGAACCCGCCGCTTTCGCCGATGCTTTGCAGGCCTTGGCCGCTGACCCGGAACGGTGCCGTCGCGCTGGGGTTGCCGCCCGGACCTTGGCCGAGCAGCGCTTTGCGCGTGGCGATCTCTCCGCCCAATTCGTCGATGTGCTGCAGGGCGTCGCCCAAAAACTTTCATGAACACTCCAATCATTACCCGGGACGCCGCCGTGCGGCTCATCTTAGCCCGACTCGCCCGCTTGGGCCAGGAGTTGGGCCAGCCCACCTTGGCGCAAGCCGATGAACAGACACGTCTTTTTGGCGAGGCTTCCCCCCTCGATAGCATCGGCCTCGTGACGTTAATGTCCGACCTTGAGGACGATATTCATAAAGCCTGTGGGGTTTGGGTGACCATTGCCGACGAGAAGGCGATGAGTCGCCTGACTTCTCCCTTCCGTCGCGTCGGCTTATTGGCTGACCATATCGTCGAACTTGTGGCCGTTACCCGAGCATAAACTCATGCCTATCGCTATCATAACGGGATCGTCGCGCGGCCTTGGCCGTGCCCTCGCCGAAAGTCTGCTCGCGGATGGTTGGACCGTACACGGTTTTGCCCGCAGCCCCCAAACCTTAGTGCACCCGCATTTTCAGGCGCATGCCGTGGATGTGGGGCAGGAAAGTTCGGTGCAGGCCGCCGTTGCCGCCGTCCTCGCGGCGGGTCGTATCGACTTGCTGATCAACAACGCTGGCGCCGCCTCCATGAATGCCTTACTCCTAACGCCTGCGGCTTCGGCCGAAGCCCTCATGCGTGTGAATTACCTCGGCACGCTGCATTGCTTACAGGCGGTCGGTAAGGCGATGGTTCGGCAGCGGGCGGGCTTAGTGGTCAACCTCACGACCGTGGCGGTGCCGCTGTCGTTGGCGGGCGAAGCCGCGTATGTGGCGAGCAAGGCCGCCGTGGAAGCCTTGACCAAGGTCGCCGCCACCGAACTGCAATCCCAAGGTATCCGCGTGAACGCTGTGGGGCTTGGTCCTGTCGATACCGACCTCACCCGGGCCGTGGGGGCGGATAAACTCCACACCCTCAATCAGCGCATTGGCCGGCCACATGGGACGACGCTCGCGGAGGCGGTTGCCTTTATCGCCCAAGAGTGGCGGACGCCCTCGAACACCACCGGCTCTATTCGCTATCTCGGTCAACTCAACTGATGTCCGTTTGGTTTGAACAACGTTTGCAGGACTGCGGTCCAGCCCTCGCGATGCGAGGGCCGTGGGGCGACTGCACCTATGCGGACCTTGCCCGCTTGCAGGCGGCCGTCCGGATTGACCTGCAGGCCATAGCCTTGGACGGCCCGGCGGTCTTCGCCATTGTTGGAGAACACGAGCCGGCGGCGGTTGCCTGGCTGTTCGCCTTGGCCGAAGCTGGCCATAGCGTGGCGCCGCTCGCCGGTAATCTGGCTGAGCACCCAGGCAAACTCGGCGAGATCGGTGCGCAGTGGATTATCACGAGCACGGGCTTAGGCTGGACGCTTTTGCCGCGGATGTCCGAACCCTCTACGCATGCGGCCTTCGGTCAGTTGCGGACGCAGGGCCATGCGGGCCTCGTGCTTTTTTCCAGCGGGACCAGCGGCCGGCCGAAAGTGATGGTGCAAGACTTCACCGTCTTACTTTCCACCTACCAAGACCGCCGCCGGAATCGCCTGCCGGTACTCGCGCTGCTGGGCTTCGACCATATCGGGGGGTTGAACACGTTGCTCGGCGCATTGGCAACAGGATCAACTTTAGTGGTCCCGGCTGATCGCTCCGCTGCCGTCGTTGCGGCGGCGATAGCCCAATATCGGGTCGCCGTTTTGCCAGCCTCGCCGACATTTTTAAACTTACTCTTGGTTTCCGGTGAACACCATGCCCACGACCTTGGTTCCTTACGTGTCATCACCTACGGCACGGAGCCTATGCCACCGGGCTTACTGCCGCGCCTGCGGGCAGCTTTCCCGCAGGTACGCTTCATCCAGACTTTTGGCACGAGTGAGACGGGCATTATCCGGACGGAAAGCCCGGATGCCGATTCGACCTTCATCCGGTTTGTGGACCCGTCCACCGAATGGAAAGTGGTGGACGATGAACTCTGGCTACGGAGTCGGACGCAGGTGGGTGGCTATCTAGACACGCGCGATGGGGCAGGGAAGTTCACCAGCGATGGTTGGTTCCGGACCGGCGACAAAGTTGAGCTCGGCCCCGAGGGCACGGTGCGCATCCTCGGCCGCTTGGGCGAAGTCATCAACGTCGGTGGAGAGAAACTCATGCCCGCCGAGGTTGAGTCCGTGATCCTAAATTTACCATTAGTCCTTGATTGCCGGGTGCGCGGTGAGGCCAGTGCCTTGGTTGGCCAGGCGGTCGTGGCGGACGTCGTGGCGGCGCCCGCGGCGGACCTCGAGCAACTCCGGGCGGCTATTCGCAGCGCTTGTCGGCGCGCGTTGGCGGCGCATAAGGTCCCGACGCGCGTCCGTTTCGTCGCCGCGGTTAGCGGTGAGCGACTCAAAAAGATCCGCTAAGCATGCACCCCACCATCCGCTTTCTTTCGCAGCACCCATTGTTGCACGGCCGTCCCTGGGTGGGCTTCGGCCGGTTCCTGTGGTGGCAGGGTATCTCGCGGCTTCGTCTAGGGCGGCACCGCTACGACTGGATTGGCGAATCCAAGCTTTGGTTACAACGCGGCTGGGGGGGGCTAACGGGTAATTACTACGCCGGTTTGCATGAGTTTGAAGACATGGCTTTCCTCCTGCATTTACTCCGTCCGGATGACCGCTTTGTCGACGTAGGCGCGAACATGGGTAGCTACACGGTTTTAGCTCGTGCGGTTTGCCAGGCTTGTACCGTCAGCTATGAGCCAGTGCCGGTGACCTTTCGTCGACTGCAGGATAACCTGCAACTGAACGCCGCCCTGGATGAGCGGTCGCGACTCGTGAACGCCGCAGTTGGCTCGGCGGCTGGGACCCTCCGGATGAGTGAGGGTCAAGATGCCATGAACCATGTGGCGCGGCCCGATGAGACCGCGGCGCTGGAGGTGCCGGTCGTCACTTTAGACGAAGACCTCTTCGCGACGCCGCTCTTGTTAAAGGTCGATGTCGAAGGCTTTGAAACGGAAGTTTTCCGCGGCGCCCGGCGCCACTTGGCGAACCCAGCGTTGCGTGCCATCATCGTGGAGCTCAATGGCCTCGGCCAGCGCTACGGCTATGACGAGCAGGCCCTGCATGCGGATCTCCTCACCGCGGGCTTCCAGCCTTTCAGCTACGATCCCTTTACCCGCCGGCTGAGTCTCGTGGCGGCCCCGGGTCCGCACAACACCCTCTATTGCCGAGACCTCGCCTTCATCGAGGCCCGCCTCGTCTCCGCACCCGCGGTGACCGTCTTGGGCAAAACCTTCTGATTCATGCTACCGCCTTCCCAGCTGCCGCCGCTGCCCACGCGCAAACTACTGCCGGTGGGTGCGGTCACGACATGGATGCTCCTTTTGGCCTACGTGGTTTTGACCTTACCCACGCAGTGGGTGAAGGCGGTCTTGCCATATTACGGCGACGTGGTCTTCGGCGTCATCATGCTGCTGGTCGCTCTCCCGTACCTCTTCTTGCGTAGCTTTTGGCGCGGGACCTCGAAGTGGGCGGTGGGACTGATGGTGTACGGCCTGATCGTCACTTATTTGACCCGTGGGTCGGAGAATTCGTGGGCCTTGGGCTGGCGCGAGTTTATCTTGGATGGCTTGTTGTTCCTTTCGGTCGCTTTTGGCATGAAGCTCGGGGAGGCCTCGTTTGATTCCCTGCGTGCCTTGGTTTCCCGCGTCTCCTGGGTCTGTATCTTGATGGGCGCCGCGAACATCATTTTGATGCGCTTTGGTTTCGTGCAGATTGATGCGGATGCCAGCAATCGCGTCGTTAGCATCAGCCTGTTCTACGTGATCAGCCCCTTGCTCTTCTTGGTGCCGCTGCAGGTGGTGTTCCGGCTGGGCCTTTGGTTGCCCGTCCTCTCGGTGACGATGGTTGGTTTAGTCGCTTACTTCACGCTGACGCGCTCCATCGCCATCGCCTTCTTCCTCCTGTTAGCCCAGCTGTTGCTGCTCTTGCTCCGCCGGGCGATGGGAGCCTTTGCGACGGGCTTCACCGTTTGGCTGTTCCTGATTTTGCCGCTGATGGGGTTGGGCGGCTATTACATGCTGGACTCGATTACGGACGCCCGCGGCATGGACAGTATCGCCAACTCAACTGGGCGCAGCGAGGAGTTCGATGAGTTCATGGATCAGATGTCCCCCCGCGGCTGGGTCTTGGGTAACGGTTTGGGAACGGGCTTTTTGATGAACGGGTATGACCCTGATACGGGTGTGCCGATGAAGGTCATCGCCACGGGTTTACATTACACCACGTTGACGCCGGTGCTTAAGCTGGGGGCAGTGCTGACCGTGATTATCTGGTTGGCGATGCTGTACGCCACGGCGCGCGTGTTCTTCGGCCCCGGTGATGTCGACCAAAAGGCCGTCATCCTCGTCCCCTTTAATTACATCATTGTCTATTCCATCTCTGGCGGCTGGTTGGCCTCGACCTATATCATCATCGGCTTGGCCCTTTGCCTCCTCTTTAACTTCCGTGCCTTTGCCGAAACCGCGGTACCGACCGCCCAGCCCACCCCGCCCGATGGACGCCCCTTACTTCACCGTCGTCATCGCCACCTATAATTACGGCCGCTTCCTCCGGGCGGCGTTAGATTCAGTCTTAGCGCAGTCATGCCAGGACTTCGAGCTCATCGTCGTCGATGGGGCGAGTACCGATGGTACGGTCGAGCTACTTCAGGAATACGCACCGCGTTTAGCCTGGTGGGTGAGCGAGCCGGATCGCGGCCAAAGTGATGCGTTCAACAAAGGCTTCGCGCGCGGCCGAGGTCGCTATTTCGTCTGGCTGAATGCCGATGACATCCTGTTACCCGGGACGCTGGCAGCGGCGAAGGCTTCCCTCGCAGATGACCAGTATCCTTGGGCGTCGGGCGACTTTGTCCGTACGGACGCTGCCCTGAATGTCATTTCCTGTTTCCGAGGCCCCAGAAAGCAGCCGGCCTGGTTACGCCGCGCGGACGCCCCCATCACCGTCTGCGGGCCCAGCAGCTTCTTTTCCGCTGAATTGTATCGGGAGGCTGGGGGATTCTCGACCGACCTGCGTTACGCCATGGATGTCGATCTGTGGCTGAAGTTTATGGCGCGCGGGCATTACCCCCGCCGGTTTACGCACTACTGCTGGGCCTTCCGAATGCATGAGCAGTCGAAGACTGCGGACCAATTCTCTGCCTACGTGAATCCCCGCGCTAAGGAAATCCAGGCCGAGGTCACCGCCCTCTATGCCCGCCTTGGGTATCGCCTCTCGCCTTGGGCCCGCCTGCTTTCCGCCGCGCAAAAGATTGCGGACGGCAGTGCTTTGGGGGCTTGGGCGGATACTCGTACGTTTCGCGGTAAGCCCGCCGCTTGCATTTTTCCCACCGCATGATTCTCATCGACGCCACATACGTTAACGTCGGCGGCGGGATAGGCCTCTTGCGTCGACTAATCAATGAACTGCGGGGTCGGGCCGAATTTGCGCTCATGCGCGACATCCGGGTCAAAGACCTAGATACGGTAGGCTGTAAGGTCTTCGACGCGGCTCCTGATCATTTCGCACGTCGCCGCTTTTACCAAGCTCATGGGCGGGAGTTTTCACGGGTGCTTTGCTTTGGCAACGTGCCACCGCTGCTTAGGTTGCCGGTTCCCACGGCAACGTATTTCCATAATCTCCTCTTCTGCGAGGAGTATCCGCAGCAGTCAGCCCATGATCGACGTATCGCCCGCTTGAAGATGGCCTATATTCGCCACTACGCTCCCAATACAGACACCTTCCTTGTCCAAACGGCCAATATGGTGTCGGCCCTGCAGCCAATCATCGCTGGCCGTGCCCAGGTCGCCGTCCAGCCATTTTTTGCCTTTTCACGTTCAGCGATAGAGTCCGCGGGTGCGCGTCAGTGGGATCAGTTCGCCTATGTCAGCGAGGCACACCCGCATAAGAACCACCAGCGGCTCCTCGGTGCCTGGCGCCTCTTGCTGGCTCGCGGGCTCCGCCCCAGCCTGCATCTCACCGTTACTTCGGCTTACCCTGCATTGCTGGCGGAAATTTCGGTCCTGCAGGCGGCGGGCGCCCGCATCACTAATCATGGGTACGCTCCGCCGGCCCCGATCTACGCGCAGTGTGGCTACCAGATTTATCCATCGTTAGTTGAAAGCTTCGGGTTAGGCTTAATCGAAGCCGCCGATGCACAGTGTGCCGTGTTAGCCGCCGATCGTCCGTATGTTCGGGCGGTCGTCGAACCCTTTGCGGTCTTTGACCCCTATTCGCCTGAGTCCATCGCGGATCTCGTTGCAAGGTGCTCGGGGTATCCCGCCCCCGCTTCTATTACCAAAGTGCAGGATGATTTGGCGGGTTTGCTTGCTTGGTTGAGCGAGGGGACGCCCTTCCAAGGGCTCCAAACTTAAGATGTGCGGCATCGCTGGATTCTTCGGGAGTTTTGCCCCCGCCTTGCTCACCGAAATGGGTGCAGCTATTGCGCATCGCGGTCCCGACGGCCACGGGGCTTGGTCGGAAGGCCGCGTCGGCCTAGCGCATGCGCGCTTAGCGATTATAGACCTTTCACCGACGGGGGCACAGCCGATGGCGTCGGCCGACCGCCGAGTGGTGGTGACTTTTAACGGAGAGATCTACAACTTCCGCGAACTACGGGATCGCCTCAGCAGTGAGGGGGTGGCCTTCCGTGGGGCGAGCGACACGGAAGTCCTCGTTGAATTACTGGCGCGTTTCGGCGAGAAGTGTCTGCCTTGGCTTAACGGTATCTTTGCCTTCGCCGCTTGGTTTCCGGCGGAGCGTCGGATGATTTTAGTCCGGGACGCCGCCGGCGTGAAGCCGCTCTATTGGACTCGGACTTCGGGCGGCTTCGCTTTCGCTTCCGAAATCAAAGCACTCCGTCCAGTGCCGGGTATCGATTGGTCCCCTGATCCCGTCGCGATCGCGTCTTACCTAACTTTACTCTATGCGCCCGCTGACCTAACGCCTGCGCTGGGGGTGCGTAAGTTGCAGCCGGGCGAAATTATGGAATGGAAAGACGGTACCGCGTTAGTTATCCGCCGGTTCGCAGCCCGTCCCAATGAACAGGGTCCGCACGACCTTCGCACGGTCGACGCGGTCGAAGCCTGTCGCTCCTACCTGCAGCAGGCGGTGCGCCGGCAATTAGTATCGGATGTACCCATTGGGGGCTTTCTTTCTGGGGGCGTTGACTCGACGGCACTGGCGGCGTTGGCAGTGAAGTCACTCGGCGAAGGAGAACGTTATCCATGCTTCACAGTGGCGTCACCGATCGAAAGCCTGCGGGGCAGAGAAGGTATTACCGACGACTTTCCCTACGCGCAACGGGCGGCCAGCCGCCTAGGTGTTCCCTTACACGCCATTACCCAAGAGTCCGCCGCCATTCAGGACGTAGATCGTTTGGTCTGGATGCTGGATGAGCCGACGCCCGATCCGGCTGCGTTCATGACGTACGCCATCAGCCGGGCGGCCCGAGAGCGTGGCGTGAAGGTCCTGCTTTCTGGTGCGGGCGGCGACGATCTTTTTAGCGGTTACCGTCGTCACCAAGCTTTGCAGTCCGAGCGCTACTGGGGCTGGTGGCCTAAGCCACTCCGGGCCGGCCTTCGCCAGTTGACCGCTAGTAATGCACAGAAGAACCCGCTCTCCCGCCGCCTGAGTAAGTTATTCGCGCATGCGGATGCGGAACCTGACGAGCGTCTCGCGAGCTATTTTCTCTGGCTGGGGCATGAGGCCATGCTGCCCATGCTGGGGGCTGATTTCCAAGAGCAGCTTGGCCCGCGCCGTGCGACAGACCACCTGATGTGCTCGATGGCCGAGTTGCCGGAAGGCGTAGGCCGTTTGAGTCGAATGCTCCACCTCGACCGCAGCTTCTTCCTCGCGAGCCATAACCTTAACTACAAGGACAAGATGGGTATGGCCTGTGGCGTGGAAATCCGGGTGCCATTACTGGACCCCGACCTCGCGTCTTTTGCCGAACGTCTCACCGACAATCAGCGTATCCGCGGGAGCGAAACTAAGTACCTCTTCCGGCGTGCCCTCCGCGGCGTGGTGCCCGATGAAGTTCTCGACCGACCGAAGTCCGGCTTCGGCCTACCACTGCGTGGGTTCTTCCATGAGGTCTATGGTCCGCAGCTACGTCGTCTGGCTGCCGAAGGCCGACTCGACAGCACGGGGGTGTTCACGGGTGCGGGCGTCATCGCCTTGCTGGACGCCGACCACCGCGGTGAAATCGATGCCACCTACCCGTTGCTAGGCGTCTTATGCGTCGAGTCCTGGCTCCGGCAATTCGCTCAAAGATAATTTAACCATGCATAGTTCCATCACTAACGTCCGACTGGCAGGGCTCGCCGTCTCCACTGGTTCGCAGACCCGCGATTTCATCGCTGATGGCTTAGCCTTAGGCCTAGACCGGGTGATGCTGGAGCGGACAGCGCAGACAATCGGCTTACGTGAACGTAAGGTAGCCGCGCCTGGTATCACCGCCTTAGACCTCTGCGAAGACGCCGCCCGTCGCTTATTAGACGCCGCTGGCTTGGATGCCTCCTCCATCGACGCCGTAATTTTCGTCACGCAGACGCCCGACCATTCCCAGCCCAATAACGCCTCTTTACTGCATGGCCGCTTGGGCCTCGCGACGGGGGCGGCCGCGTTCGACCTGTCACTCGGTTGCTCCGGATGGGTCTACGGCCTTCAGCAGGCCGCACTCCTCTGTGCGCATGGCGGCGCCGCCCGCGTGCTATTATGCGCCGGCGACACGCTCTCGCGGTTGACCCACGCTAAAGATCGTGCGACCGACCCACTCTTCGGCGATGCCGGCTCCGCGGCTTTGATTGAACGCACGGGCCTGGCCGCGGCGTGGCATTTTGAGCTCGGTGCCGACGGCGCGGGCGCGAATGCCATCATCGTCCCCCAAGGCGGTGCGCGAATGCCGCACGACTCCAAGCCCTTGACGGAGATTCCCGACCTGGATGGCAACGTCCGCCATGCCGCCAATTTATCGATGCAGGGTGGGGAAGTGTTCAATTTTTCACTCCGTCAGGCGCCACCCGCCGTCGCCGCTGTCAGGCGCCACGCCCATTATACCGTCGAGGCAACGGACGGGTTGGTCCTGCACCAAGCGAACCGTTTTGTCATCACCACGGTTGGGCGAAAGTGCGGTTTCCCGGCGGAGAAGACTCCGAGCGACGTCGTGGAGCGGTACGGCAACCAGAGTTCCGCCTCGATTCCGTGTGCCTTAATCCATGCCTTCACCGAACCGCTTTCGGCCCGTTCCCTCCGGCTCGTCCTTTGCGGGTTTGGGGTGGGTTGGTCTTGGGGCGCCGTGGCTGCGGAGTTCGGCCCACTCGTCATTGCCCCGATCCAGCCCTATCCGCATTCCGCATGACCTCCTCTGAAAAACTGCAGGCGCTCCAGGCCGACGTAGATGTCTTCGACGGCGCGACCGAATGCACGGTCTTGGCGAGCCTACCGCATTGGGGCTCCTTGGCGGTACTACTCGTCATCCTGCACTGTGAGACCCGGTACGGCTCAGTGGTGACTGGCCCGCAAGTGCGCGGCTGTAAGACCGTCGGTGACCTCCTTAAACTTTTTCCTAAAAGACTATGAAGAAACTATTAATCGTGGGTGCCGGTGGCTTCGGCCGTGAGCTCTACGTCTGGGCGAGCCAGCACCCCGATTGTGGACGGGCTTGGGAGCTGGCTGGGTTCCTCGATGACAATTCTCAAGCGTTGCAGTCGTTCGGCTCCTTTGCCCACGTTCTGCCGCTCGCGGGCCACGTCGTTGACCCCGCGAACCTTTACCTCTGCGGACTAGGGCTCCCGCCGGTGAAGGAAAAGCTCCTACAGCCCTTGCTAGCGGCCGGCGCAAACTTCCTCACCTTCATCCACCCGCGTGCGTTAGTCGGTGATCGGGTTAAACTCGGGTGCGGGGTCGTCCTCTGTCCTGGCGCCATCGCGAGTGCCGATATTACTTTAGGCGACTTCGTGATGCTTAACCTCCACACGACGGTTGGACACGATGCTTCGATTGGTGACTGGTCAACCTTGAGTGCGCATTGTGATGTGACGGGGCGAGTGCAAGTCGCCGACCGGGTCTTCATGGGCAGCCGAGTTTCGATTATCCCTGGTCTGTCCGTCGGCAGCGGCGCCACGCTGGGTGCTGGTGCTGTGGTCATTCGAGATGTGCCCGCCGATGTCACCGTGGTCGGCAACCCTGCCCGCGTTCTCTGATATGCGCAAAGCCCTCCTCTATGTCGGGGCCACCTGCCTCGTCCTCCTACTCGGCCTCGTGGTCGCGGCGGAATATTTCTCGCACCGGGATCGCCGTTTTACGGGTCAAGTCGTGGACGCCTTGCCGCGGAATATCGTCGGCTGGACGCGCCGCGACATCCCCGTTGCCGATAGCAAAGCCGGAAACATGAACGTCCAGGGAATCTTAAATTTTAGCCAGTCGGCCCAAGCGCTTTATGTTCGGGGCGAAACCTCGATCTTGGTCTACGCCGCTTACTGGGAGCCCGGTAAGGTCTCGGTCGTCGATGCAGGTTCGCATAATCCTGATTCCTGTTGGGTTAATAACGGCTGTATTCGCACCGAGCGTAAATACGCGGTCACGGCTCAGGTCGGCGGGCGGCCCTTATTGCCTTATGAGTATGGCCAGTATCTCGTTCCCTCAGGCGGCCGGCAGAACGTGGCTTTTTGGCATCTCGTGAACGGCCAGCCTAACCGATACGAAGAGCAATCGGCGGGTTGGCGCGACGGCCTCATCGGACGCCTCGAACGCTTACCTTTGCTCTGGAAGGATATCCGCACCTATGGCCTCAACCAGAAGAGCGAGCAGATGTTCATCCGTCTCTCCTCCAACCTTCCAGTGGACCAAATCCTCGCCGACCCCATGAACCGAGAGCTCTTGCAGGCCTTGCAGGGGCTGGGAGTATTTTCAGATCGGGAGTGGAAATGAGTACGTGCAAAAGTGCAATCCGCCTCCGGCTTGTGCAAAAGTGCAAAAGTGAAGACAGGTACGATCACCATAATCTGCGGCCACGAACTTCTGGCCGGGTGGTTTCCAAGTGTGACATCAGGGCTTGAAGCTGGCCCGAGCATTTCAGGCAGATTGGCATCATCGCACTGACCTTTTCCTCTGAGATATACCCAATCTTTCCGGCGATATGGACCAAGGTCCTAACTTCACCGCACGAGCCTTTAGCGCGGCGGAGCATGTCGTAGAATGTGCGGTCCAATCGGCTCTCAAAGCCTTCGGCGATATTACACATAATAGATACAGACGCTCGCTGCAGTTGGTCTTTCAGCGCCCAGTCTCTGGCCCCAGGACCGTCTACCAAAAGGGCATAGACTTTAACAACCATGAAATCCGCGGTCTTCCAGGCCTCAATTTCTTCAAATCTAGTGAATGTAGCCATAGAAGAAACAAACAGAATGTCTGTCGCCCAACCACTTTCCTTCGTCACATTGATTGCTCAGCGCGACCTAGGCGGTTTTGTATCACTTTTCCACCTTTGCACCGGAGCCCCGCTCTGATTTTCACTTTTACACTTTTAAAACGCTATGCCTCGCCTTTACCTTTCTCCTCCTGACGTCGGCAGTGCCGAGGTTGAGTTCGCACTCGAAGCGTTCGAGTCCAACTGGGTCGCGCCCGTCGGTCCGCAGCTCGATGCATTCGAGCGTGAGTTTGCGGAGGTGGTTGGCTCGCGTCATGCCGTGGGCGTCTCCTCCGGTACCGCTGCTTTGCACTTAGCGCTACGCCTCGCCGGCGTGGGTCCGGGTGACGAGGTCCTGTGCTCGACGCTGACCTTTATCGCTTCGGCCGCGCCGATTACCTACCTAGGCGCCAAGCCGGTGTTCATCGACTCGGAAGCCCAGAGTTGGAATATAGATCCGGCGGTGGCCTGTGAGGTTATTGAACGGAAGGCCAAGTCGGGGCGGACGCCGAAGGCGCTGGTGCTCGTGCACCTCTACGGCCAATCCGCTGACATCACTCCCATCAAGGCCTGCTGTGAGCGCCATGGCGTCAAGCTAATCGAAGACGCCGCCGAAGCGCTCGGCGCCAGTTACGGCGAAACCAGCCCAGGTTCCCATGGGCTCTTTGGTATCCATTCTTTTAATGGTAACAAAATCATCACGACTTCGGGTGGCGGTATGCTCGTCACCGATGATGCGGAGTTAGCGCGGCAGGCCCGTTTCCTGGCAACCCAAGCGCGCGACCACGCTGCTCACTACCAGCACTCAACGATTGGTTATAACTATCGCCTGAGCAATATTTGCGCGGCGATTGGACGCGGCCAGTTGCTCCGCTTGGCCGGCAAGGTCACCCGTCGTCGCGATCACTACCGCGCCTACCAAAAGGCCTTCGCTCCTTGCCCAGGTATTATCATGCAGCCCGAGGCATCTTGGGGAGACTCCACGCACTGGTTATCCTGTCTGACCATTGACCCGACCAAAGCGGGGGCCACCACGGATGACGTGAGGCTTGCCTTAGAGAAGCTCGATATCGAGGCCCGGCCGATTTGGAAGCCCTTGCACCTGCAGCCCGTCTTCGCGGGGGCTGAATACTTTGGCGGTCAAGTCGCCGAAGGGCTCTTTGCCCAAGGGCTCTGCCTGCCTTCGGGCTCAGGAATGTCCGTCGAGGACCGCGAGCGTGTCATCGCGGGCGTGCAGTCCGTCCTCAAGTAATCTCCGCATGGCTTTCGCCCGCATCCTTAGATCAAGCGCGCTCATGGGCGGAGCCTCGGTCTTGGTCTTGGTCGCAGCTTTCTTTCGCACCAAAGCGATTGCCTTGATGGTCGGCCCTGTCGGGGTTGGCTTGGCCGGTATTTTGGTTTCCTTTAACGGACTCATCGCCATGGCGGCAGGGTGGGGCTTGGCGACCGCGGGGGTGCGCACCGTGGCTTCCGCCTCACCGGAAGACCAAGCGGCAAAGATAGCGGCGGTGCGTTGGCTGGGGGTTCGCTTGAGTTGGTTCGGGCTTTTAGCAGTCGCGATACTATTTGTGCCGATTGGACTCTTCACCTTCCAACCTAACGATCGACATATCTTGGAGTTGGGCCTGGCAGGAATGGCGGTGCCTCTCTTGGTCGCCGCCGGCATGTGGGGTGCCATCTTGCAAGCCAGCGGCCATTTACGCGCGCTGGCCACGACCCAAGTGCTGTCCGCCTTTGCCGGTGTCCTCTTAGGGCTACCGCTGGTCTACCTCTGCCACCAAGCAGGGCATTCTCTCATTGGCGTCACCCTTGGTATCCTCGTAGCGACCGGCGCTCCAGCTGTCTTTATGTGGGTGGCGGCACGTAAGCACTGTCCAGCGATGACCGACGCTGCGCCTGACCGCGCGCTTATTCGCGAACTACTCCAGCTGGGCGGCGCCTTGATGGTAGTTGGGTTGCTCTCGCAATTATCGGCCTACGTGGCGCGCTGGATTGTTTTACGTGAGTTTGGGTTAGAGGCGGCGGGACATTATCAGGCAGCCTTGGCGATCGCGAGTAGCTTGCCCGGTTTTGTCTTTGCGGCCATGGCGACAGATTTCTTTCCGCGCGTGGCCGCCGCTAAGGATGAAACTGAAGCGCGCTCGTTGGTGGAAAAGCAGATTCAAGCCGGCCTCTTATTGGCGCTTCCTTTATTGGCGGCCTTGCTGACGATGGGTCGGGTCTGCATTCACTGGTTATACACGGCCGAGCAATTCGAGCCGGCCATTCCGCTACTGACTTGGATGGTCTGGGGCGTGTTCTTTCGCCTCGTTTCCTGGCCGATGGGCTTTTGGCTCCAGGCCCGCGGCTCTACCCGCTCGGTTCTCGTCGTTGAATTGATTTCTAATTTAATCCTAGGGCTCTTGCCATTGGCTTTAATCGGTCCACGCAGCTTGGTCGGAGCAGCCATGGCCTTCGCGGGTGGCTACGCGGCCTATGCAGTCTTGATGACGTTGGTTATGCGCTGGCGGACTGGTCATTGGATTGGTGTACGGACGTGGGCTTGGGCGGGCTTGGCGGGCGCCGCCTTAGCCGCAGCCCAGTGGAGTGTGGCTTCCACCGTCGGTGATTTTTGGGGCCTAATTCCCACGGTTAGCCTCGGACTACTTTGCGCCGGTATTTATTATCGTACCATGCGTCGGGAAGCCCAAGCGGCAGCCCTTGAACAATGAGTATCGGCTTCTCTTGGCAGGGCTTGCCTCAATACGCCGCGCGTCAACTCCGCACGGCCCTAGCGCAGCTCGGTCAGCCATGCGCGGTCATCGGGACTCGCCCCGCCGTGCCCATTCAGGGGATGGAAGCGGCCCTCGGTCAGCCAATTCATTGGGTGGAGGCGTCACGAGTTGTCCACTGGGCGGACTTAGGCTTAGCGACCCCGAAGGTCTTCTTCCAAGCGGGTTGGTCGTGCCCGGCCTTTAATGCCATGGGCGATGAAGTGCGCGCGGCGGGCGGGAAGGTCTGCCTGCTTATGGACAATGACTGGCGCGGAGATTTACGGCAGTGGTTCGGAGGGCTCTGGTTCCGCCTCGCGCGGAAGCGGAAGTTCGCGGCCGTCCTCGTGCCAGGTCTTTCCGGTCGGCGCCTCGCGCGCTGGTATGACTTCGCCGATGAAGAGATTGCGGAAGGCCTTTACGGCGCCGACCCGACGGTTTTCTTTGACGGCCCACCACTGGCCGCTCGCCCCAAGCGTATCTTATTCGTTGGGCAGTATATCGAGCGCAAGGACTGCGTAGGACTCGCCACGGCCTTTGCGTCAGTCGCTGACCAGTTGCCAGAGTGGGAACTCCACCTTTATGGCAGCGGCCCGTTGCAGGGTAAAATCCCGACCCACCCGCGCATCCAAGTCCATGGCTTCGTCCAGCCTGCCGAGCTCGGGGCGCTTTACCGTTCGGCTCGAATCTTCGCTTTGCCCAGCCATAGTGAGGCGTGGGGGCTCGTCGTCCACGAAGCCGCGCTTTCGGGCTGCCAGTTGCTACTCTCCGCTGCCATCGGTTCCCGTCACGATTTTGCGACCCAGATGAATGCCGCTGAGTTTCCCGCCGGCAACGCCCCCGCGTTAGCTCAGGCCATCTTGCGGCTTGCGTCCTCCGATGACTACACCCTTGGTCGCGCGCAGGCGCAATCACGAGCCCTTGCCGCCACCCATAGCCCCGCCGTCTTTGCAGACCGTGTCGCTGCTATCGTGAAAAAACTTTCCTAATTTCAATGCGATACCTCGTCACCGGCGCCGCCGGCTTCCTCGGCTACCATTTGTCTACTCGCTTGCTACGAGACGGACACCAAGTCGTCGGGATGGATAACTTCCATTCTGGCACGAAGGCGAACATCCAAGCCTTAGCCGCGTATACCGGCTTTCGCTTCGTGCAGCATGATGTCACTGCCCCCTACGACCAGGCGGTCGACGTGGTCTGTAATCTGGCCTGTCCCGCCTCCCCGCCGCATTACCAGAAGGACCCCATCTATACGGCCAAGATTGCCTTCCTTGGGACGTTGCACGCCTTGGAAAATGCCGAGCGCCATCAGGCGAAGCTCCTCCAGGCTTCGACCTCTGAAATCTATGGCGATCCTTTGGTGCACCCGCAGCCAGAGTCCTATCTGGGCAACGTCAATTCGGTGGGCCCGCGGGCTTGTTACGACGAGGGCAAGCGCTTAGCGGAAACAATCTGCGCTGATTTTCAGCGCCTGGGCCGAGCCGACGCCCGCCTGGTCCGCATCTTTAATACCTATGGACCAAATATGCGCCTCGATGACGGCCGCGTGGTCACCAACTTCCTCCTCCAGGCTTTGCGCGGCGAAGCGCTCACGGTTTACGGTGATGGTAGCCAGACACGCTCTTTCTGCTATGTGGATGACCTGATTGAGGGCTTCGTGCGGGTGCTCGCTGCGCCCACTAACCTCGGTCCAGTAAACCTGGGCAACCCTCAGGAATTCACGATGCTTGAGCTCGCGCAGGCCGTGCAGGCCGAAGTCGGCATGGTCACCCCGATTCAGCACCTGCCACTCCCAGTGGACGACCCGAAGCAACGTTGTCCCGATATCGCCAAAGCCCGGGCTCATCTGCAATGGCAGCCCACCATTGAGCTGGCCGAAGGTCTCCGTCGAACCGCCGCCTACATCCGCCCCTTAAGCCAGCGCTAAAGCCATGCTATCTCGCCCTCAAAAGATTGTCTGTATCGGCGCCGGTTACGTCGGCGGCCCCACCATGGCGGTCATCGCAGATCGCTGTCCAGATATCCAAGTGACAGTACTGGATCTCAACGCTGAGCGCATCGCAGCTTGGAATAGTGATAGCCTACCGGTCTTTGAGCCTGGGTTGCAGGAAGTTGTGCATCGGACGCGCGGCCGAAACCTACATTTCCTTCCGCAATCCCAGGGGCTCTTGGCCTTAGCCGAAGCGGACATGGTTTTCATTTCGGTACAGACTCCTACGAAAACCGTAGGGGAGGGCGCCGGGAAGGCCACGGACTTACAGTATGTCGAGGCCTGTGCCCGCCTCATCGCTGAGCACGCCCGCGGCCATACCATTGTGGTCGAGAAGTCGACCATGCCAGTGCGAGCGGCGGAACGTATTCAGCAGATTCTTTCCGCAAACCAAGCCGGCGGAACTTTCGCCGTGCTCTCCAACCCAGAGTTCCTCGCTGAAGGTACGGCTATCCGTGACCTGCAACAGCCCGATCGCGTACTCATTGGCGGTGAAGATCCTGCTGCCGTTGCGGCGTTAAAGTCCATTTATGCCTCTTGGGTTGCCGCGGAGAAAATCCTCACCACGGGCCTTTGGTCAGCAGAGCTATCCAAGCTCGCTGCGAACGCCTTTTTGGCCCAGCGTGTTTCCTCCATCAATTCGCTCTCGGCACTTTGTGAGCAGACCGGCGCAGATGTGTCGGAAGTCGCTACGGTGGTGGGAGCGGATTCGCGCATCGGCCCAAAGTTCCTGCAGGCCTCCGTCGGCTTTGGCGGCTCATGTTTCCAAAAAGATCTGCTGTCGCTGATTTACCTTTGCGAGCACCATGCTCTCCCCGAAGTCGCCGCCTATTGGCAAGGCGTTGTGGATATCAACGAGTGGCAGAAGCGTCGCTTTGCCGAGGCCGTCCAGCAGGCGGCCGTAAACCGCCGGGTGGCAGTCCTCGGGTTGGCATTTAAGAAGGACACCAACGACTTCCGTGAATCGGCCGCCCTTGCCGTCTGCCGGGCCTTATTGCATTCCGGCTGTGAGGTCGTCGCTTATGACCCGCGAGTCGATGGCCAACGCTTTGCCGCCGAACTCGGGAACCCAGCCCAGTTCTCCTTAGCCTCAAGCGCCGCGCAGGCCCTGGCCGGCGCGGGTGCCGTGGCCGTCCTCACGGAGTGGGAGGAGTTCCGCTCGATTGCTTGGGCTTCCGTAAAGCTCAGTCCAGGCGCCACGGTTTGCGATGGTCGTAATGTGGTTGATCGTGCGGCGGTCCGCCATGCTGGCTACGGCCTCCGCATCATCGGCTCAGCCATTCCGTAGTTGTTTGGTTAAGCCGTCTTCCGAGCCGCACTTAGTGCGGCTTTTTTGTGCCCAGACGGCTTGTTACTTTCCGTCGCCCATGAACTCTTCCATGGTGGCGGCGCTCGCAGAGTTTACGTTGCGCCGCCCAAAGACTACGAAGAACGTTTTCACGACGATACGGAGATCGAGCCAGAGGCTTTGGTTTTGGACATACCAGACATCGAGGGCGAATTTCTCGTCCCAGGTCAGCGCGTTGCGGCCATTGACCTGCGCCCAGCCCGTAACGCCCGGCTTCATGAGCATGCGCTGGGCTTGGAAGGGGTTGTAGCGTGGCAGGTACCGCATGAGCAGAGGGCGTGGGCCGACGACGCTCATGTCGCCGAGTAGCACGTTCCACATCTGGGGAAACTCGTCCAAGGTGGTGGAACGGAGAAACCGGCCGAAGGCCGTCAGGCGAACCTCATCTGGCAACGGCTTACCAGTGCCGTCGACGCCGTCGGTCATCGTTCGAAACTTCACGACCTTAAAGGGCTTCCCGTGTCGGCCTGGGCGTTCCTGTAGGAATAGAATAGGTGAGCCTAGTTTAAGTCTGACCAATAGTGCCACGCCCGCTAGCAGAGGGCTGAAGAAGATCAGCCAGCCCAGAGAAAAGAGGATATCGAAGAGACGTTTGACCATGATTAGCGCCGGGGTGTGAGCACCGCTGTTTCGACGGACAATAGGGTGACCCCATTTTCGAAGACGATGGAAAAGTCTACCTCGGTCGCCCCTTTGGGCGCAGGCAAGATGAGGTCGCCCGACGCTGGCGTGCAGCGGATCGTGCGGGTCAGGGGCTTCCCACTCCCCTTGAAGGTCATCGTCAGGCGAACGTCCCGCGTGGGCTCGTGGCCTGTCAGTTTCACGGCGAGCTGCACGAAGCAACCTTCCGTAATTGGCTGGGAGCGCGTTAACGTGCCAGCGTCCCGGGTGACTTGGATGAGGCCGGTGCCAGCGGAGACGACACTGAATTGCTGGTTGGCCCGGCGGAACTGCCATGTCTCAAAGAGGGCTTCGGTGGTCGCCGGACGCGAGGTCAAGACGGCCTCATCCGCATGCTGCAGCCAAAAGGCATTTAAGGCGCTAAGGCCCGTCTGGTCGGTGAGAGATAACGCGGTCAACTCCGTGCGTAGCTCGGGGCGGGTGAAGGCAGCGGCGCAGAATTCAGGACGGGGATCAGTCGGGATAAATTCTAACCAATGCACGGGCAGGCTATAGGCTCCCCAGTCGATATTGAAGCGTTGCTGGAGTGCTTGGTAGTCGGCCTCGACTTGGATGAGTCGCTGCAGGCCGGCGAGAGCCTTCGTACTCGTTTGGACCGAAGCCGTCCGGGCCGCGTGGACCGGACGGAACTTCACGGATAGCGTCCAAGCATCGACGAATTGCTGCAGGCGCCAGCGCTGGTTCTGCAGGCGGAAGGTCAGCTTATCGTTGGCAGTGAGGGCGGCTTCCGCTTGGGCGACATAAGCTGAGAGTTGGGCGACTTCGTCTTCGGTCAGTACCGCCGCCGAGCTCTCCGCGCGAAAGTGCCGAATCCATTGATTAGCACCGCCCACCTGTGCATCGCGTGTCCAGGCGGCTTCGATTATCCGATAAGCCGCGCGCATGGGTTCCGCGGCCGGTCCATAGGCGGCCGCAAACCAACGCATCAGCAGCGCTTCAGTATCTTGGTTCGGTTGCTCGAGTAGTTTAGCGCCGAGCCAGGCCTTCGGGGCATCGAAACCCCAGAGCGGGGCGAGTTCCGCATACCAGCCCTTCACCCCGGCCGCCTGCGCGGTGCGGATGGAGGCTGCTTGGGCCGTGAAGTGGGCGCGCGGGCACGTGTAGTCGACGCCATACCAATAATCGTAGGCGCCCACGCGGCGGGCGCCGGATTGTACCCATGCTTTGAGGTTGGCGGATTCTTGAGCCGCAAAGTTGGAATCGGCGTAGCCGATGCGGTCCGCACAGACCCAAGGGAAAATGGCTGGGTCGACCTTTACCGTCGGTGCCCGCAACGACTGCAGGTAGGCTAGGGTACCGATGGCGTGGCGGTCGCCGCGCAGGTCGCCGTTGGGTTGCCAGAACGACTTCGCGACTTCGTTTAGATAGCGGACCACATAATCTGTGCGTACCGGACGTTCGCGATACCAACCCTCAGACTTGGCTGAGTCATCGAACGTCAGCGAATCATTTACTCCTAAGGGCACGCAAAAGGCATCAGGTTGCTTATGGAACCAAGTGCGGGCGTACCGGGCGCCGATTTCCGGTGCACGAGGGTGGACGAGGTTTGGGTTAGCGTCATAGCCATAGCCTTTGGGTGCTTGGCGGACGCTGTTGACGGACGCAAAAAGCGTCGGGTCTTCGGCGAATTCTTTTTTACCGAAGGCCGCGTAAAGCCCGTGAGTGAAAGTCGGGGCCCGACCATAACCAATAATGTAGGCCCATTCTTGGCTCAGCTCATTGCGGAGGCCGCCGATCTCGCGCCAAGCGAAGGCCGGTCGGAATGCGTCGTCAGCCGGAGCGACGACTCGGTTCAGCATGACCCAGTCGGCGCCACGTGGTCCGGGGAAAGCGAAGAAGACGCCGAGTGAGCGTTCGCAGAATCGGCCCACTGCGATGCGGGTAGCGGTCGGATTATTACCAACCAAGAAGACCGAGCGACCAATCACCCGGCAGGTGGCCGTGTCGCCCTCGCCTGGCGGTGCAAGCACGCCGGCCTTTTGGGCTGCTTGGGTCTTCCCAACGTAGAGGCCCGCTGGAGCGCCCCTGGATTGGGCGGGCTCTTCGATTAATTCGGGCTTTTTTCCAGTCACGCGTTCACACCAATCGACCAGCGAATGCGCGGCATACCATTCATCGGGCTCGGGGTTAGCCGGCATGACCACAGGAACGTTCCAACCGCCGCGCTCGAACAGGACCTCCGCCGCCATTAAGTGGCAGCCAGCGAGCAGGCAGAGGATTCGGCCGAGCAGGGGCATGGGCCGATTAAAGGCTACGGCCTCTCGTCTGCAAAGGGCGATTTGACGCTTTGCATCATTTTACCGCCTGCTACCTTTTTTCTATGTCCCTCAGCCGCCGAGACACCCTGCGCCTCTTGCTGGCGACCGCGACCCTGGCTCCATGGTCGGTCTGGGCACAGGAAAAGTCGGCGCGCCGCTCGCCCAAGAAAGGCTGGGCGGGGAATCGGCCCGAATCGGCCAAGCAGTTCGGCTGCACGTGGTGGTATGCGTGGGGCGGCTCAGGAAAGGGCACGGAAGGCTACGAATTTGTCCCGATGGTGAAGGGCAATCGGCAGCCCGTGGGGTCTTCAGAGCTTAGCCAGGTTAGTGATTCCACCGCCAAGTGTCTGCTCGGCTTCAACGAGCCCGAGCGCACTTCACAGGGCAACCTCACGGTGGCTCAGGCGATCGAAGCTTGGCCGCTCTTGGTGGAGTTCGCCGAAGAGAAGAAACTCCGCTTAGGCTCGCCCAGCGTCTCTTCAGACGGCGGCGGCGGTGCTTGGATGCGCGAGTTTATGGAGCAAGCCCAGCGGAAGAAGCTGCGGATTGATTTCGTCACCGCCCATTGGTATCGCAGTGCGGACGCGGGTGCTTTCGAAGATTGGCTCAAGGAACTGAACGCGAACTACAAGCGACCCGTTTGGGTCACGGAGTTTAATGCGATGTATACTGGTGCGGACGAGGCAGGGCAGGTGCAGTTTCTGAAGGGTGCCTTGCGGGCTTTAGAGCGGCAACGGTTCGTTGAGCGTTACGCCTATTTTAATACCGGTACTGGTAAGACCGCGTTGCTGAAGGACGGTGAACTCACCAAGCTCGGTGAAGTGTACCGCTCGGCGGGAGACTAAACCTGCTTCTTGACGCTTAGTGGGCGGAGGACGGGGTCACCTTTGAGCGGGAGCTCCACGGGCGTGCCGCCGTTTTGCGCCGAAGCATAGAGCGCGAGGATGAGTTCGACCGCTTTACGTCCTTCGGCTCCATCGACTGAGGGACGGCCCTTTGAGAGGATTGCGCCGATAGCGTCTTCTAAGTTGAGGCGATGCCAGGCGTGCCCAATCGCCTTCGGGTCATTGGCGCCGGCCCCAGCGCCTTCGGCCACGGGGGCAAGGTGTTGGGCGTCGGCGGCCTGCGGCACTGCGAATTCGAAAGCTGTCAGTTTGTCATCGCGGAGCACGGCCGAGCCTGTCGTGCCGTGGATGCGAATCTCGGCGGGGAAGCCCGTGCCAGACCAGCAAGCCGTCGAGCCCGCGACGGTCGCGCGGGCGCCATTGGCGAATTCAATCCACCCCGTCGCAATGTCTTCAACCTCGATACCTTCATGGGCGACGAGTCCCGCGGTCGCCGAGACGCGCTTCACCGGACCGAGGAACCAGAGTAACAAGTCGATGGTATGGATACCTTGATTCATGAGGGCCCCGCCGCCATCGAGGGCGAACGTACCGCGCCAAGCCGCGGAATCGTAGTAGCCCTGTGTGCGCCACCAAGGGATAAGCGCCCCCGCTAAAGTGATTTGCCCGAAGCGCCCGGCGGAGATGGCGGCCTTCAACGCCTGCGAACCGGCACCGAAGCGGCGGGGCAGGATACCGGCGAGCACGACGCCCGCTTGAGCGCAGGCCGACGTCAGCGCATCGCAACGGGCCAAGGTTACTTCGAGCGGCTTCTCGACGACCACATGTTTACCGGCCTGGGCGCAGGCCAACGCGGGTGCGAGGTGGTCGCCGCTCGGCGTGCACAAGCAGACCACGTCGACCGCGGGATGTGCGAGTAAAGCCTCGGGAGTTGCGCACGCGGTCGCACCGTATTCGCGGGCAAACGCTTCGGCCTTGGCGGGAGTGCGGTTGTAGGCAGCCACGACTTTAACGCCGGGGATTTCGGCGAGCGCCTTCGCATGGAACTCGGCAATCATGCCGGTTCCCCAGATACCGAAACCGAGGGGGCGGGGAGTCATAGTATTTTTTACCCCGAGATGGTAGGCCAAGGGAAGAAGGATTCTTTCGTGGTCACTTAAAAGCGACGGCTTTCGAGTAACTTTTCCCCAAACGTGCCGACTGGATGACCTGCGCCGAGCGGCCGACCTGCGAGGTTCATGCCACCAAAGTTTGCTCGGTCGTGACGAAATACTACCAGTTTAAATAATTAAAAGAGAGGCCATTTTGGGAGTAAATCGTTAGCCCCCCAAGAGCCCCCCCGATTGACTTCATGGCCTGCCGTCGTCAGGTTGCGTTATGGCCTTACCGACCCCACCGGTCCTTCTTATTGCCTTCAACCGCCCCGACACCGCAGCGCGGGTCTTTGAGGCTATTCGTGCCGCCCGCCCCGCCCGTTTTTTCTTTGCTTGCGACGGGCCTCGGCCGGCGCGCCCGGAGGAGGCGGCGTGTGTCAGCGAAGTCCGGCGTCTGGTCGCACAGGTAGACTGGCCCTGCGATTGCCGCGTGCTGTTCCAGACGGACAATCTTGGTTGTGGGCGCGGGGTCAGTACAGCCATCGATTGGTTTCTCCGCGAGGCGGGTGAAGGAATTATCTTGGAGGACGACTGCCTGCCTTCGCCGGCTTTCTTCCCCTATGCTGCGGCGATGTTGGAGCGTCACCGTCATGATCCGCGCATCGGCCTCATCGCCGGCACGAATATGGTCCCCGACTTCGCACTACCAGGGGATTATGGCTTCAGTCGAATTGTCACCACTTGGGGCTGGGCGACTTGGCGGCGGACGTGGGACGAGTACCGGCTGATTCCGGAGATGGTACGGGCAGACGAGCCATGGCTTCAACTCTTCGGCGGTCGTACCTTCCGCGTCCTGGAGCGGTCCTTTCTCCGTATTCATGCGGGCGACGTCCACACTTGGGACTTTCAACTCATTGTGCAGATGCTCCGGTCGGAGCGCCTGACGGTGATTCCCCGGCGCAATCTCGTACTCAATATTGGTTTCGCCGGCGGCGGCACTCACTACAAGGGCTCCGGCCGCCCTTGGTGGGCACCAGCGCATGCTTATGACTTCAACGGTGATTGGACCAAGCAGGTCAAAGTCGAGCCGGTGGGACTATACGACGCGAAGCTGGCGGCGTCATGCCACGGTGGGACAAACAATTGGGCGCGGGCATGGATGAAGTTACTTCGGAAAATTCATGACTCCCGTACACGCCCTGCCGGGGATTTGTGGCTGTCCGCCTGACGACTGATCTAACCCCCCGGCCTTAGTTGTGCCAACAGCGCACGCTCTAACTTGGCCTCCACCATTTGGAGGCGCACCCGGAGCCAAAGGTAGCGAACCGCGGCACTCCCAAAGCCCAGCCAGTTAGAGATGGTGCGTGGTCGCTGGCGCCAGCGTTTACTTCGCTCGATGGCGGCCATCCGTGTGCCCAATGTCAAAGCGGCCAAGGCGGCATGTGCGGGCGGAAGTTCGCCGCGCGCTTCGCGCAGGAATATTTGGTCTAGGACCGACTTCAGGTCGACCGTCCCGGCGACGGGTTCTTTGGCGTGGATACAAAAGTCGGCGCCGGCCACCGGCACCAGGCAGAGGCTCATCTCCCCGCTATGTCGTAGCGTCCAAGCCGTATCACCATGCGTGCCGTAATCAGTCGGAAAAGGTCGTGCCCGGAGGAAGGAGCCCTTGAATAGGTCGCTGGCGCAGCTCCCAAGCAGTGCGTTGGGCTTCGCCTTGCGGAACGCAAACAGCCGGACGAGTAAGGGTGGTACTACAACTTGGCCAAAGGGTGCTAAGGCCGCGTGGATGGCGGGGTTCACGAATGGGCCATCCACGATAGGCTCGCCGGTCTCGTCGACGAAGCGCTGCGGGCTGACGACGACGTCGGCGTTCGTGCCGACGCCGGCGGCCAACAGACGAGCCAGATGCTCCCGGCCGATTAAATCCCCAGCGGTGCTGACGTAAATCCAGTCGCCCGTGGTGGCGGCGATGCCTTCATTCCAAGAGGCGTAGAGGCCGCGGTCGCGCTCGATGATGCGGAGGTTCGGGTGCTGTAGGCGGGACCGAACGAGTTCGAGTGTTCCGTCGGTAGAGCGACTGTCGACGACGATAATTTCGTCCACAAGATCGACCCATTTGGCCATCGCCGCAAGATGCCGCTCCATGTGCGGAGCGCAGTTATAAGTGGGAATAACTACACTGAGTGTTGGCTTTACTGCCATGGGTAAGATAACATTGCCAGCGGTCGCTAAAATGAAAGCAACCATAGATTACTAATTATTCTAATTTAGACGGTATCAGATAAGGTGTCGTAAAGTCGGGTCCAAATTGGTCTTACTAGAGCGAAGGTAAATTTGGGACGAATCACGGCCAAACGTTACTCGATGGCGGCGTACTATCCTCGGCCTGCGCCGCGGAACTCGGTCATTCGAAGCTACCGCCCAGCGAACCTCGTAATCGTACTCCCTGCCCGGAAGATAATGAGCCAGTTCGGCCTGCCAGAACGGTGGATGTTGCGCTGAGGCTCGTACCCCGCCGAAAACTAGCGTGGGAGGGAAAACGGGATTTTCACCTAGGGGCCTAGCCTGATAGGTGCGTAAATAAAGCGTCGTTAGCTTGTAGCACCTGTCTGGCCCGATGAGCCCTTTGCTTATCATTGAGTCGGTGCCATAGGTAAAGCGAAGTAACGGAAAGCCAGCGGAGTTTGTTGACCAGCTGATTCTCTGGCGCGTGCCACAGCTGGCGTCTTTCCGCCCAGAGCCGTTTCGTTTGAAAAGGCTGTTCCTGTTCGGCCAGTAGGTTTGCCAGTCGCGGACAGAGCTGCGTGGTTTCACGGAGCTGAGCCGATTCACGGCCAATTAATCGCCGGTGTAATTCCACGCACTGCTCGGGCGTGAGCTGGGATTCTTTCTCGTGGATGCAGAAGGTGGAGCCACGTCGCGGAGTCAGTGCCAGGCGCGTCTCGTGACCGTAGCGCATGATCCAAGCCGTATCGCCGACCACCCCGTATTCCGTGGGGAAGGGACGTGCGCGCAGATGGGGTCCTCGATAAAGATTCGAGGCGGAACTGCCGAGAATAGCGTTCGGGCAGTTTTGGAAGGCCAGAAACTGGGTGGCCGCTGGTTGCATCACGAATGGGTGGCCTTGGCCGAAGGCAGCCAGTAATTTTGTGGGTGGCCAGCCAAGGTCGCGATGCGGCCGTCCATCCTCATGGGCGAAGTCTGGGGCACTGACGACCACGCTGGCCCCCAAGGCTTCGCCGACCTCGCGTAGATGTAGGAGCAGATTACGGGTGATAAGGTCACCGGCCGTGCTGATGTAGACCCAGTCACCCGTCGTTGCGGCGATACCCTCATTCCACGATTGGTATAGGCCGCGGTCGCGTTCGATGATGCGTAGGCGGGGGTGCCGGAGTTCGGCGCGGATCAGCTCCAACGTGCCATCCGTCGAGCGGCTGTCCACGACGATGACCTCGTCGGCGAGGTCCAGCCAGTCCTGCATGGAGCGCAAGTGCGGCACGAGCAAGTCGCGGCAGTTGTAGGTCGGCAGGACGACGCTGATGGACGAGCGAGTAGCCATCCCATGGGAGATACGTCGTCGTCTTCCTTGGACAAGGCTCAAAAAGTCCGGACAGGTTTCCGCGCCACGACGCTGGGCGTGCGACGGCTTTTTGCTTCGCGGCTCGCGTGAGGCGTCCGCCGCGGTTTCTGCGCTTGAAACACAGGTTCTTCAGGGCTAACACCCTTACGTGCCTTCTCCTGTCTCCATGCCCAAAGCCGTCATCCTGGCCGGTGGTCTCGGCACGCGACTCAGCGAAGAAACGGTGCTGCGTCCCAAGCCCATGGTCGAAGTGGGCGGCAAGCCCCTCCTCTGGCATGTCATGAAGATCTACGCGGCGCATGGCGTCACGGACTTCGTCATCTGCTGCGGCTTCAAGGGCTACGTCATCAAGGAGTACTTCGCCAATTATTTCCTCCACATGTCCGACGTCACGTTTGATATGAACAAGAACACCATGGAGGTGCACCAGCGTAACGCCGAGCCGTGGCGCGTCACCCTCGTGGATACCGGCGAAAAGACTCAGACCGGTGGCCGCCTTGGCCGGGTCCGGGAGCATCTCGACGGGACGTTTTTCCTCACCTACGGCGATGGCGTTGGCGATGTTGATATTGCGGCGTTACTGGCCTGCCATCGGCAGGCTGGCCGCAAGGCCACCGTTACCGCGGTGCAGCCCCCTGGCCGTTACGGCGCCCTCGAGATTGAGCAGGGAGCGGTCCGTTCTTTTAAGGAAAAGCCGGCGGGAGATGGCGCGTTTATCAATGGGGGCTTCTTCGTCCTCGAGCCCGCCGTCCTTGATTTGATCACGGGCGACGACTGCATCTGGGAGCGCGGGCCTTTGGAGGCTTTGGCGGCCGCCAACCAACTGACGGCCTATCCGCACCGCGGGTTCTGGCAGCCGATGGATACCTTACGCGAGAAGAACCTCCTCGAGGAGCTCTGGGCTTCGGGCCGCGCTCCTTGGAAAAAGTGGTAATGTTCCGCGGCGCTTACAGCGGACGTCGCGTGCTGCTCACGGGGCAGACGGGCTTTAAGGGTGCTTGGCTGGCCCATTGGCTACTGGCCTTGGGCGCGGAGGTCCGCGGGTATGCGCTCGCGCCGCAGGCTGATCAACCGCTGCATGCGTGGCTCGGGTTGCCCCAGCGTTTGCGGTCCGAATTTGCCGATGTCCGTGACCGGGCCGCGGTGCGGGCTGCCGTCCGAGAATTCCGCCCAGAGATTGTCCTACATCTGGCCGCGCAGCCGCTGGTGCGGCTTTCCTATTCCATTCCCGTTGAGACGATGGAGACCAATGTAATGGGCACGGCCCATTTATTGGATGCCGTGCGGGTGGAAGCGCCGGCAGCCACGGTCGTGGTCGTGACTTCCGATAAGTGCTACGAAAACCGCGAGCGTGCCGCTGGCTACCGCGAAGATGAGCCGATGGGCGGCTACGACCCGTACAGCGCTTCCAAAGGCATGACGGAACTCTTGGTCGCCTCCTGGCGTCGTTCCTACCTGCCGGCGGAAGGCCCGGGGGCTTTAGCTTCGGGGCGAGCGGGCAACGTCATCGGCGGCGGCGATTTTTCGGCCGACCGCATTGTCCCCGACTGTGTTCGGGCCTTGGAAGCAGGGGCCCCCGCGGTCATCCGTAATCGGCGCGCGACGCGCCCATGGCAGCACGTCCTCGAGCCGCTCGCTGGCTATCTTTGGCTGGGGGCCTGCCTGCGTGACCCGAGTTTGGCCCGCCAGCCCACCCGCCTGCGGGAGGGTTTTAACTTTGGCCCGCGCGGCGAGTCTGCCCGCCCCGTCGGAGATTTAGTCGACGCCTTGTTGCGCGAGTGGCCCGGCCGCCAGGAAGACCGCACCGACCCGTCGGCCCCGCATGAAGCTGGGTTGCTTCATCTGGATGTAACCAAGGCCGCGGAAGTTCTGGGCTGGAAGCCCGTCTGGGATTTCGCCACGACCGTCCGCACGACGGCGGCTTGGTATCGTGACCGGCATGCCGGGGCTTCCCCGCAAGCCCTATGTGATCGTGATTTACACGCCTACATTGCGGCCGCTCGCGCCGCTGGCCTTCCTTGGACCCGCTGACCTTTATGACGCCTGAGCAGATTCGCCATGAAATCCTTCGCCTGACCCGCGAGTATGCGCAGGTCATGCACCCGGGCTTCTTGCCCGCGGATCATCCGGCCCGGCCCGCGCATGACCCGTCTAAGGACGGCGTGCCATATGCGGCGCGCGTGTTCGGTCCAGAGGAGGTCGAAGCGGCGGTTGGGTCCACGTTAGATTTCTGGCTGACGCTCGGAAAAGAAGGCGCGGCGATGGAGAAGGGCTTGGCCGACTTTCTCGGTGTTCGTCACGTGCTCTTGGTTAATTCGGGTTCCTCTGCAAACCTAGTGGCGTTCAGCGCGCTGACCTCTCACAAGTTGCCGCCCGCCCGTCGCATTCGTCCGGGCGATGAAGTCATCACCTGCGCCGCCGGCTTCCCGACGACTGTGGCACCGATCATTCAGAACGGCGCGGTGCCCGTCTTCATCGATAACGACCCGATTACGGGTAATCTCGACCCGTCCCAACTCGAGCTCGCCTATGTCCCGGGCAAGACCAAGGCCGTCATGGTCGCCCATACGCTGGGCAACCCCTTCGACCTCGCCGCGGTCCTGCGCTTCTGCCGGCGGCACGACCTTTGGTTGGTGGAAGATAATTGTGATGCGCTGGGCTCCACCTACTCGATGCCCAAGGCGCTGGCTAAGGAGCTCGGCATCGAAGGCAATTCGCCGGGGATCCCTGATGACGGCGTTCACACGACCCGCTACACGGGTACTTGGGGCGACCTATCGACCCAGTCTTTCTATCCACCCCACCACCTGACCATGGGCGAGGGCGGGGCGGTTAGCATCGTCCGCCACCCGCCGCTCAAGTCCATCGTCGAGAGTTTCCGCGACTGGGGTCGCGATTGCTGGTGCGCCAGCGGCGTCGATAACTCCTGCGGTAAGCGCTTCGGCTGGAAGCTCGGCGAGTTGCCTGAAGGCTACGACCATAAGTACATCTACGGTCACCTCGGCTACAACGTGAAGCCGTTGGATATTCAGGCCGCCATCGGCCGCGTGCAGCTGGGTCGTCTGCCGGGCTTCATCGAGGCACGTAAGGCGAATTGGCAACGCCTGCGTCAGGCGCTGGAGCCCGTTGCCGATGTCCTCCGCTTTTCGCTGCCGACTCATGCCGCTGGCTGGAGCCCCGCTGGGTTTCAGTGGGATGGCTCGGGTTGCCGCACGGAGTGTTCGTGGTTTGGCTTCATGCTTTTCGTCGACGAGTCGGCACCGTTCACACACACCGACCTCGGACGGCACCTCGACCAGCAGAAGATTGGCAACCGCATGCTGTTCGGCGGTAACCTCGTGCGGCAGCCCGCCTTCGTGCGCCTCCGGCAGGATCGGCCCGAGGCCTTCCGGGTTGTCGGCGACTTGGCCGGCGCTGATCGACTCATGCGCCAAGCGCTCTTCGTCGGTACCTTCCCGGGCCTCACGCCCGAGATGGTCGACCGGATGGCCGATTGCATCCTGAAGTTTGTGGCTGACCGGCGATGAGGCTTTTGGTCATTGGCGCCAGTGGGCTCGTCGGTTCCCATCTCTTGGCCGCCGCCCGGCAGGCGGGGTTCGCGACCTTGGGTACGGCCCGCACGGCGACGGTTGACCTGCGCGTTTGCCAGCTCGGTGACCCAGCAACCCTGGCAGGCTTATTGACGGAATTTCGTCCCGACGTCGTTGCTTGCACCGCTGGTTTCACTTGGGCCGATGGGTGCGAAGCCGATCCCGAGCGGTCCCGCCGGGAAAACCTCGAACAGCCGTTAGCCTTAGCGCAGTTCTGCGCCCAACAGGGGGTGCGTTTCGTCTATTATTCTAGCGCCTACGTCTTCGCCGGCACCCAGGGTGCTTACACGGAAGCGGATGCCCCGCAGCCAGTGAACGTCTACGGACGCCATAAAGCCGAAGCGGAGCGGCGCATCGTGGAAGCAACCGGCGGTGACGCTTTGATTCTACGCCTGATTCATGTCTGGGGCGAAGAGGTCAAGGGGAAGAACTTTGTCTATCAAGTGAGCCGAGCGAATAGCGCCGGAGAAGAGCTCCATGTTTCCAGCGTCTACCGCGGTAATCCCACCTGGGCGGGTGATATCGCAACGTGGACGGTGGGCCTCCTCCAACGCCAAGCCCAAGGGGTCTGGCATCTGGCCGGGGAACAGCCGCAACTGACCCGGCTTGCTTGGGCCCGCGAGATTCTCCGGGGGCTGCAAGGCTTGGGCCACGTCGAGAAAGTTCGCCTCGTGGCGCAAGCCACCGTCGATCCCGCGGCCACGCCTCGGCCGGTGGCCTCCGGGCTGGACACATCGAAAATTCAGACCTTTATCCCGTTGGTCTGTCGTGCCCCGCACGACCTGCCTTCTTCCTTTAGATGAATCCGCCGGCCATCACTTTTGTCTCAGGCATCGGACCCGGTCCGACCGGCACGGGGGCGTTGATGATTGGCCTGATGGAGGAAGCCCGGCTGGATCCCTCGGCGAAATTTCTGTTTAAGATTCCCCGTGGCTCCAGTCCGTGGGGGCTGCTGAAGTATGTCTACAACCGAGCCAGTTTCGCTGGTCGGGTGCGGCGAGCCACTCGTTCCGCCGAAACCGTCGTCTTATTGCACCCGCAGACCATCGGCTTCCGCACCTTTGCGGCCGTCGTCGAGTCCCGCCCCGTCACCTGGATGTACGTCCTGGACTCCTTTACCTTCTGCGTCCGTTCCTATAACTGCTTGGTCGGCGAAGCGACGCCCTGCCTTCGCTGCCTCGGCAATGACGGTGCGGCCGCGGCCGAACAGGGGTGCGTCAACTGGTTCCGTTCGGGGCCCTTCCATGCGCACCTCCCTAAGTGGGTCCAGAGCGGTCGACTCCGGCTCATGGCCCAATGCGAATCGCATGCGCGTTTGTTGCGTGCGCACTTCGGCCCCCAAGCCATCATCCACGTTGTCCCGCTCTCCGTTCCGGACGTAGAAGTGCCCACAGCTTGGGCCGTGCGCCCCGCCCGCCCGCGTCCGCTGGTCGTTTTCCACGGCGCCTGCTATCCCGCCAAAGGCGTGGACCATGTGGTGGCCTTGGCACGGCTGATGCCGGAATGCGATTTCCTCATCCCGAGTGACGAGAAGGAATTCATTCACCACTTCGGGGCGGTGGCTGGCTTGCCGACCAATATCACCTTCCGGCGGATGAGCTGGGCCCGCGGGTTAGCCGAAGCGGTGGCGACAGCCGACCTTGTGCTGTGTCCCTCCAGCTGGTCGGCGACCGTGGAGGGTGCGGTGCTTAAGTCTTTAGCCCATAATGGGCTGGTCGGGCTATTTCCCCATGAGACGGCCTTTGCTTCCGAGGTGCCGGTCGACGCTCGGCTGGACCTGAATCCGAGCCATTGGCCAGCGACGGTCGCACGTTTGCGCGCGGCCCTCGCCGATTCGGCGCAGGCCACCGCGATTCGCTCGGCCGCCCGCGCCTATATCACGCGTTACCTCGCCAGCAGTCGTGATATGCTCGGTCAGATCCGCGCCGTCTGTCGGTCCAGCTAAGGAAGCGGACCCGCGGTGCGTTAGCGCCAGCCAGCCTTCCAGAGGAGCCCGTCCAACTTCGTGCCGAGGCTGGAGAGGTGTCGGCCCAGGCCAGTCCCACGCGCATGGTCACGGAGGCCGCGATCGCGGTAGACGCGGGGACGTTCGACCCAAGGCGTCGATAGGAACCGCTGCCAAGCTTGTAGGTGTTCCTGCGGGTTGAACCAGCTCGGCGGGGTATTCGTGTTAAACCACGGTTCGCGGAGGTACTGCAGGTAGAGTGCATCGTCCGCGTCGACGGCGAGGATGTGGTCAATGGCGGCAGCAAAGCTCGGGAAGCGAGCCACGTCGATGAAGCTGCGGGGATTGAAGTCGCGGGCGACCTCGGGATTACCCCAGTAAATCGGGATGCTGCCAGCGAGCATCGGCTCGACCAGTTTTTCTGTCGTGTAGCCCGCCGAAGCCGAGTTCTCGAAGGCCAACGTGAACTTGTAGTCGCGGATGAAGGCCAACTTATCGGCGATGGGTCGGCCAAGGTTATTGAAATGCCGCCCGCCGGAGTCGACGGGCCGGCGGCGGTGCAGTTGCCGGAAGAAGCGGTTGCGCTCGGGGCAGCGCGGGTTGGAGACCACAAAGTTGGCGAATTTCGTCTTGGCGCGGAGCGCGTCGGCGGCATCAAAGGCGGCGGGCTTCACCAGCCGCTGCACGTCGTCGACGTAGAACACGTACTGCGGTAGGCGGAAGTGCCGCGGGTCGTCAGGCAGGTGGCAGAAGGTGATGGCGTGGTCGCAGGCGTCGAAGTCCGGCAAGACATTCTCGGAAGTGTAGAAGACCTTGCGACCGCGGAAGGTGCGATGCGCCTCCCCGAAGGTCGAGTAGACTAGGACCTCCGCCTCCGCCAGGGGTACCACGCGTACGTCCCAATGTTGATCGAGGAGGCGCGTAAAGACATTATCCTGCGGATTGAACGACGCCATCCGGTCCCGGTCATTCCGGCTGAAGATGAAATCGCTGAAGGCGATGCGTAGCAGGGGCTTCATGGCGGGGTCACCGCTTAGGCCCGTGGGCCGTACTTGCGCTGGGGCGGTTGCGTTGGAGGCAAGGGGTCGATCTGCACGCCGGCGAGGGCCGGATGCTTGGCGAGCTGCCCGTAGATGACGGGATCAAAGCGCGTCGTCATGCCACTAGCGGCCTCGGCGATGAGGACGCGACCATCGGCCTGCAGGATGCCGACTTGCACGAGGGTGCTGCCGTCGACGCGCCGGGTGTGGGCGACGAGTTTCTCCATGAAGTCGCCCGCCTCAGGGCCAGGGCGCAACGCAAAGAGGATGCGCTTAATCATCGCCGGCGCATTCCGGAGCGGTTGGACGGCGTGGGCGCTGATGGACCATTCGCTGCGCTCTTCACGGTAGGATAAGCGGGCGTCAACGATGACGTGTGCTCCGTCCATGAGTAAAGGGAGGTCGCCGTCCTTTAAGACCGAGACGGCATCGTAGGCGTCGGTAAAGATGGTCACGGGGATACTGACCGAGCGGGTCGCGACATGGAATAAGGCCCACGGGCGATTATCCTTCTTGGAGATCTTTTTCTCGAGTCCGCCGACGATGCCACAGAGGCGGACGATGTGGCGTTCCTTCTGGTCGAGGGTGATGCGGTCGAGCGTGGTGCTGAAGTTCGCAATGGCCTCGTCGAGCCCGTGGTAGTCTGCCAAGGGGTGACCGCTGAGGTAGAACCCAAGGAGTTGCTTCTCGTTATTGAGCATCTCCAGCTTCGGCATCTTGTCTGACTTCCGCAGAATAAGGTCAGCGGCATTCATCGAGCCACTGTCTTGCGAGCCCAGCATGTCAAAGAGGCTGCCTTGGCCGCTGGCGCGTTCCTTGCGTTCCGACGAGAAGTGGCGACGGACGGATTCAATGGAGTCGACTAAATGGCGGCGGTCTTCGCCCGTATAGTCAAAACCGCCCGCGCGGGCCAAGGCTTCGATGGAGCGGGCATTGAGGGCTTGATCGCCCATGCGGCTAATGAAATCAGGGAAGTCCTTGAAGGCGCCATTGGCCTCACGCTCCGCCACGATGGCACGTGCGGCGCCTTCGCCGACGCCTTTGATGGCGCCGAGGCCGAAGCGAATGGCGTTATCCTTGATGACGGGAGTGAAGTCGGTGTCCGATTGGTTCACGTTCGGCCCCAGCATCTTCATGCCTAAGGCTTCGACCTCTGCGACGAATTCTGCCAGCTTGTCGGCGTTGCCTTGTTCAGAAGTCAACACGGCCGACATGAACTCGACAGGGTAGTTGGCCTTCAAGTAGGCGGTCTGGTATGAAAGGATGGCGTAGGCGGCCGAGTGCGACTTGTTGAAGCCGTATTCCGCGAACTTCTCCAACGTCGCAAAGATTTCCACGGCCTTCTTCTCCTCGATATTGTTCGTGGCCTTGGCGCCCGCGACGAAGATGTCGCGCTGCTTCTCCATCTCCTCGCGAATCTTCTTTCCCATCGCGCGGCGGAGCATGTCGGCGCCCCCGAGGGTGTAGCCAGCGACCACGCGGGCGGCTTCCATGACCTGTTCCTGGTAGACGAGGATACCATAGGTTTCCTTGGCGACTTTCTCGAGGAGCGGGTGGGCGTACTTGACGTAGTTGGGGTCCTTCTTGCCCTTGATGTAGTCCGGAATGAACTGCATGGGTCCCGGACGATAGAGCGCGATGAGTGCAACGATCTCGTCGATGGCCGAGATGTTGAACTGCCGGCAGAGCGACTGCATGCCGCCGGATTCAAGTTGGAAGACGCCGACCGTCTTGGCGTCGTTGAGGAGAGCGAACGTCTTGGCATCCTCGAAGCCCACTTTCTCGATATTAAACTTCGGTAGCTTCCGGTGCTTCCGCACGAGCTTCTGGGCGTCATCGACCACGGTAAGCGTCTTCAGCCCCAAGAAGTCCATCTTGAGTAGGCCCAGCTTCTCGACCGGGTCCTTGGCGTACTGAGTCGTCAGGTCACCATCCTGCATCGTCACGGGGATGATGTCGGTCAGCGGCCGGTCAGCGATGATCATACCGCACGCGTGCTTGCCGCTATTGCGCACCATGCCCTCGATTACGCGGCCGGTCTCGATGATACTGGCCGCCGTCGGGTTGCTGCTGACCTCGGCGCGCAGCTCATTGGACTTCTTTAGGGCGTCTTCGAGCGAGATGTTGATGTCATCGGGGACGAGCTTCGCGAGGCGATTGGTCTCGATGAACGGCAGGTCGCGGATACGCGCTAGATCGCGGACGACCATCTTGGCACCGAACGTGCCGAAGGTGATGATGTTGGCGACCCTGTCGGCACCGTATTTCTGACGGACGTAGTCGACGACCTCGTCGCGACGGCGCATGCAGAAGTCGATATCGAAGTCAGGTGCGGAAACGCGCTCCGGGTTAAGGAAGCGCTCGAACAGTAACCCAAAGCGAATGGGGTCGATGTCCGTGATTTTCAGGCAATAGGCGACGATCGAACCAGCCCCCGAGCCTCGGCCTGGGCCGACGGGAATATCTTGGCGCCGCGCCCAATCGATGAAGTCCCAGACGATGAGGAAGTAGTCGACGAAGCCCGTGCCTGCGATGACGCCTAACTCGTAGTCGACGCGGCGGCAGAGCTCAGCGGGACTGGCTTGGCCTGGACCAGGAATCTTTTCGTCGGCCTGGTCCTTGGCGTTATCATAGTCGACGCTGTAGCGTTCCTTGAGGCCGAGTTTGACGATTTCGAGGAGGTATGAACCGTTGGCCCGCATGCCCTTGCGCGTGTCCTCGGCGATGGCGAAATCGCCCTTCTTGCCGGCGGCTACGAGCAAGCCGTTCTTAAGTTTTTCGTAGCCATCGAGAATGGTGTCCGTCTTCTTTGCTACCTTCGGCTTAACGCCCTCGGAGAAGATGTAGACCGGGTAGTGGTTCTTGCCGACGGGTAGCTGCACGTCGCACATCTCCGCAATATCGACCGTGTTCGTGATGGCCTGCGGTACTTCGGAAAACACGCGGCGCATTTCGGCCTCGGTCTTCAGGTAGAATTCCTGTGCCGTGTACTTCATCCGGCGCTCATCCGCCAGGCGGGCGCCAGTCTGGATGCACAGCATCGCGTCGTGCGCCACATTATCGGAGGCATCGACGTAGTGGACGTCGTTCGTGGCGACGACGCGGAGGTTGAATTCCGTGGCGAGCTTCAGGAGGTCAGCGATGATGCGCTTCTGCTCCTCGAGGCCGTGGTCCATGAGCTCGATGATGAAGTTCTCGCGGCCGAAGATTTCCACAAAGCGACCGCACGCTTGGCGGGCGCCTTCGTAGTCGCCCTTGAGCAGGTGCTGGGGGATGACGCCTTGGAGGCAGCCGCTAAAGCCAATGAGCCCGTCCGCATGCTTGGCAAGTTGGGCGATGTCGGTGCGTGGCTTATAGTGGAGCCCCCGAATATGCGCGTCGGAGACGAGCTTGGTCAGGTTCTGGTAACCTTTGAAATTCCGGGCCAGTACCCCCATGTGGTAGTACTTGTGCTCACGGCGATCTGGCTTGTCGGTGAGGGCGTGATCCCAGACGAGGTAGAGCTCGCAGCCAAGGAGCGGTTTGAGTTTCACGTCGCCCTTGGAGCGCTGCTTGGCCTCGTTCCAGAAATCGAAGAGGCCGAAGAGGTTGCCGTGGTCCGTGATGGCCACCGCCCGCATGTTCATGTCGCACGCCCGGTCCATCAAGCGATCGATGCGCGAGCAGCCGTCGAGCATACTGTAGTCGGTGTGCACGTGGAGGTGCACGAAGTCTCGACTGTTGGATTCCGGATCGGCCATGCGTGAGCCCGGATAATAGGTTGCAGTCGCAGGGCAGGGGAAGGGGATAATCGGCAGATTATTCGCCGACTTGTCCACAGGCCCGCCGTCGCGGTGTCACTTAACCTTCATGAAGGTCCGCTTGCCCGCCTGGATGATGATCTCACCCTTCGGCTGGGCGACCTTGAGCGCTGGGTCGGAGACCTTGTCATCCCCGATTTTTACCGCTCCGCCTTCGACCAGGCGGCGGATTTCTTTCTTGGAGGGGAAGAGGTTCGTGGCGGCGAGCAGGTCGACGATGCTGGCTTCGGTGGCGCCGCCCGCTAGGGCCGCCCAAGCAAACTCCGGCATATCCGAGCGGACGCCGCCCTTGGAGAACACGTTCTCAAATTCGGCACGTTCCTTGGCCCCAGCGCTCTCGCCATGGAATTTGTCCGTTAGGCGCGTCGCGAGCTGCTTCTTCATTTCCATTGGGTGCTGCGCCTGTAGGCCGCGGATCTCGTCTTCGCTGAGTTCCAGGAGAAGACGGTAGTAGACCCACATCGTGGCGTCGGGCACCGACATCACCTTGCCGAAAATATCCTTCGGGCTGTGATTGAACGAGATGTAGTTGCCGAGGCTCTTCGACATCTTCTTCTCGCCGTCGAGTCCGACGAGTAGGGGCATACCGAGTACGGCCTGTGGGGCTTGTCCAGCCTGCTCCTGTAGATCGCGACCGACCATCATATTAAAGAGCTGGTCGCTGCCACCGATTTCGAGGTCGGCCTGGAGCATGACAGAGTCATGCCCTTGCAGCAGTGGGTAGAGAAACTCGACGATCGAAATCGCAGTCTCCCCTGCGTAGCGCTTGGCGAAGTCATCGCGGACGAGCATCTGGGCGACAGTCATCTGGCGGCTGAGTTGCAAGGCGTCGAGGAAGGTCATCTGCCCGAACCATTCGCTATTGCGTCGAATCTCCGTCTTCTTCGGGTCAAGGATCCGGTAGGCCTGTTCGAGGTAAGTCTTTGCGTTGAATTCGATTTCCGCTTCCGTCAGCACTGGTCGCGTATCGGAGCGACCCGTCGGGTCACCGATGCGCGTGGTGTAGTCGCCGATGATGAGGACGGCTTGATGGCCGAGGTCCTGGAACTGGCGCAGCTTGTTCAGCACGACCATGTGCCCAAAGGTCAGGTCAGGGCGGGTCGGGTCAACGCCGAGCTTCACGCGCAGGGTCTTCCCGGCCTCAAGGCGCTTGAGGATAGCTTCGCCCCCGATGAATTTCTCGGTGCGAGCCTTCATGGCCGTTAACTGTTCCGCGGGGGACATGCCATCACTCTCCCCAAGGGCGAGGGGAGGGGGAAGGAAAAACTCTAAATTCCAGAGTATAGAGTCCGGATTACAGAGGACGGTGAGGTGCGTAGACCGTGCAAAAGTGCAAATCGGCCTTCGGCCTGTGCAAAAGTGTAAAAGTGGAAGGCATCTTCGGGTCCCAGGTCTCGGCCCTCAGGTCTCTGGTGCGGGTGCGGGGCAAAATTCAAATCCTGAACCTGTACCCGAACCTGAAGACCTGAACCTGGGACCCGACTGCCGAGACCCGAGACCTGAAATTCGGACATGTTTTCCGACCCCGACCCCTACCCCGACCCCAAACTTGCATCCCATCTTTACACTTTTGCACGCGGCTCTGCCGCATTTGCACCTTTGCACTGCATCTTCTGCCTCTCTCTTGCCCTCCGGCCTCTTCCTTGCCTAATGGTGCCATGGATCTCGTCCGCGAACTCATTGAATACGTCAAGCACCCGAGCGTCTCGACCGACCCCGCCTTTAAGGCCGGCATGACGGGTGCCCGCGAGCACATCTGCGGCTTGCTGAAGCAGGCCGGCTTGGAGATCGAGGTCGTGCCCACCCCGCTCCATCCCATCGTGCTGGCGCGGCGCCGCGGCCCGGCCGAATGGCCGCACGTCGTGCTTTACGGGCACTACGACGTCCAGCCAGCCGATCCGTTGAACCTTTGGACCACGCCCGCCTTTGAACCCGTGGTGCGCGATGGGCGTATCTGGGGCCGCGGCACCGCTGATAATAAGGGCCCGCACCTCGTGGCCGTCGTCGCTCTCGCCCAGTTGCTGAAGCGCCGCCCCGACCTCCCGCTCCGCATCACTTTCCTTATTGAAGGCGAAGAGGAAATTGGCTCCCCGAGCTTCCCGGAGTTCTTGCATAACCATAAGCAGGAGCTGGCTGAGGCCGATTGCGTGGTGCTTTCCGACACGGCTTCGCCATCCGCCGACCAAATCGTCATCACGACGGGCCTGCGTGGTATCATCGGGCTCGAGGTTGGCCTGACTGGCCCGCGTTCCGACCTACATTCGGGCCTCCACGGCGGGGCGGTCTATAATCCTATTCAGGCCTTGGCGGAACTCTGCGCCTCACTGCACGACGCGGATAACGCCGTGACGGTGGAGGGCTTCTACGACGGCGTGGAACAGCCGACGCGCTGGGAGCGCGAAGAGCTCCGTAAGCTCCCCCTGACCGAGGACGATTACCGCCGCTTCTTGGCGGTCGATGAGCTCCACCCTGCACCGGGGCTCGACGCGCTCGAGGCCGTACGATTCGCCCCGACGCTCGAGTTCAATGGCATTGGTGGCGGCTACCAGGGCAAGGGCTCCAAGACGGTCATCCCATCCAAGGTCTTCGCCAAGATTACCTGTCGCCTCGTCCCTGGCCAAGACCCGGTGGTGGTGCACCGCAAGGTGGCTGAGGCCATTCGTGCCCGCGCCCCCAAAGGCGTCCGCGTGGAAATCCAAGAGATGCAGGGCAACGCGGCTTATTACGTTTGTCCGCCGGACCGTCCGAACACGCCAAAGGATCAGAACCCGGTCCTCGCTCGTGCCTTCCGTGAGGCTGATAAGGCCATCACCCAAGCCTTCGGCAAAGCGCCCCTCTACCTGCGTGAAGGTGGCAGCGTGCCCATCATCGGTGACATCCGTCGCGAGACCGGCCTCGACTCGGTCATGATCGGGCTGTTCACGCCTGATTCTAACCTTCACGCCCCGGATGAGAACTTTGAACTCGGGCTGGCCGAGAAGGCCGTGAAGGCCTACGAACTGCTCCTCGAGCGCATCGCCGGGACGCCGCGTCGTTGAAGCTTCGGTGGTAGACCACCGCTCTGCGAAAAACCGCCTTAAACAGCGTTTTTCGTGGTTCTCTGAGTGCCTTTAACCTTTCACCACGGGGCAGAAACTCTCAACATCTCGGCTCTCCACCATGGCCGTCTTCCGCAAGCGTACGCATACCCCGACTCCTAAGAAAAAGGATATCCCGGCTGGTCTCTGGACCAAGTGCCCCCTCGACGGCGAGATGGTCTATACCAAGGACCTCGAGGCCAATTGGAACGTCTTCCCGGTGAGCGGCTACCACGAGCGCCTATCCACCAAGCGTCGCATCACCCTTTTAATCGACGACGGCAGCTGGAAGGAAACGGATTCCAAACTATATTCCCGCGACCCCCTTAAGTTCACGGCCGGTGGTTCCTACCCCGAGCGTCTGGCCCAGCACCAGAAGAAGTCAGGCCTGCGCGACTCCGTCATTTGCGGCCACGGACTCATGGACGGCCTACCTGTTTCCCTGGCAATCATGGACTTCTCGTTCATGGGTGCGTCGATGGGTTCCGTCGCCGGCGAGAAGGTGACCCGTGCCATCGAGCGTGCGATCAAGATGAAGTGCCCGTGCGTCGTCGTCTGCGCCTCCGGCGGTGCCCGCATGCAGGAAGGCATCCTTTCGTTGATGCAGATGGCCAAGACCAGCGCGGCCCTCGCCAAGCTCCGGGCGGCCGGTTTGCCTTATATTTCTGTCCTCACCAATCCGACCATGGCTGGCGTGATGGCCTCCTACGCCACCTTGGGCGATGTCATCGTCGCTGAGCCGGCCGCGCTCATCGGTTTCGCCGGTGCCCGCGTTATTAAGGAAACGACCAACCAAGATCTCCCGGAAGGTTTCCAGACCTCCGAATTCCTCCTCAAGCGCGGGCTCATCGACATGATCGTGCACCGCAAGGAGATGAAGGCGAAGTTAGCGAGCCTGCTCCGGGCCTTGGCTCACCGCGCGCCGAAGGGCGGCAAGCGTCGCGCGGCCTAACGGCCCTCGGCCGACATGGAAGCGGCCACCACGCTGCGCTGGTTGACGGGATTGCGTAACCTCGGTTCGCGGCTCGGCGTTGACCGTATGCGCGCATTGTCTGAGCGCCTCGGTTACCCCGAGCGTTGGGCCCCGTGTTTCCACGTGGCTGGCACCAACGGCAAGGGCTCGACGTCCGCGATGATCGAAGCGATCCAGCGTGCCCAGGGCCGCCGGACGGGTTTGTACACCAGCCCCCACCTCGTGGAAATGGGTGAGCGCTTACAAGTCGACCGCGTACCGGCCACGGAAGCCCGCGTGGTCGCCCTCGCCGAGGAGCTCCGCCCGCATTACGAGGCCATCTTGGCGGCCGACGCGGGGTTGGCTCCGACGTTCTTCGAGCTCATCACCGCCGCGGCTTGGTTGGAATTTCGTACGAGGCAGGTCGACGTGATGGTGCTGGAGACTGGGTTGGGCGGACGGCTCGATGCCACGAATATCTGCACCCCCGAGGTTTGCGTGATCACGTCCATTGGACTCGACCACCAAGAATACCTTGGCTCGACGCTCGCGGCTATCGCGGGCGAGAAGGCCGGTATCCTGAAGCCGGGCGTGCCTTGTGTCGTCGGTCAACTCCCCGCCGAAGCGGAAGCGGTCATTGTGCAACGCGCTCGGGAGATCGGGGCCCCGTTATATTTTGTCCGCGACCGTTTTGGGGCGGCGTTGCCGGAGACGAATCTCCTCGGCGTGCATCAACGCTGGAATGCCGGCGCCGCTTGGTTGGCGTGCGAGCTCGCCACCCGCCTGCCGTTGGATGCTCAGGTTGTAGCGCCGGCCTTGCAGAATATCGATTGGGCAGGACGGTGGCAGCGCCTGACGTTGAACGATGGGCGCACTTTGATTATCGACGGTTCGCACAACGAAGAAGGCATCCGCACGATTGAGCCGCTGCTCGCAGCGTTGGACCGTCCGACTATTGTGGTGGGCGCCTTGGGCGTAGACCGCGCCCGCCCGCTCGTGGTTGTAGCCGCTCGTCACGCCGTGCGGCTGGTGTTGGTGCGACCAGACAACGAACGATCTTGTACCGTCGAGGAACTCGCCGCCCTCGTGCCAGCGGATTTTCGCGGCGAAGTTATCCGCACCACCGTAGCGGAGCTTCTCCCCGCCGCCGCGACTTGCACAATCCAAGGTACGACGGTCGTCGTTCTGGGCTCACTTTATTTAGTGGGAGAAGTCTTGGCGCGGTTTGAAGGGCACGCCGTGCCGACGTCCGCTTGGCAGGATCGCCTTCCGCTTAAGCCATGAGCGGTGACGAAGCCGCGGTCCCGAACCGTCCCGCCCCCAAGGTTAATCCCGCAGAACTACCGCAGTGGCTCATCGAGGAGGACGACGACTTCTTCGTCTTCGATAAGCCTGGTTGGTTGGTTTGCCATCCCTCGAAAGACGGTCCGTGGTCCTCGCTCGTGGGCGCGGTACGCGAGTGGAAGGGCTTAACAACCCTGCATTTGGTCAGTCGTCTCGACCGCGAGACCAGTGGCATCATCCTCATCGCGAAGCACGCCGCCGCGGCCTCGCTTTCGCAGACTGCGATGGAGCGGCGCTGGGTCTCGAAAGCTTACTATGCCATTCTCAAGGGTGAGCTCCGGGAACCCGTGCAGGTGGATCAATCGCTGGGTCCCGACGAAACGAGTAAGGTCGTGGTGAAGACCGCGGTCCGCGTCGGGCCCGGTACCTCGCCGGCGGCGACGTTCTTCGAGCCCGCCCTCGTGCGGGGCGGCTACACCTTGGCTCGCGTGAGTCCGCATACGGGACGGAAGCACCAGATCCGGGCGCATGCGCTCTGGCTCGGGCATCCGGTCATCGGCGATAAACTCTACGGCGGCGATGACTCACTCTACCTAGAGTTCGTCGAGCAGGGGTGGACGGAGCGTTTGGGGCAAAGCCTCGAGATGGAACGGCAAGCCCTACATGCCGCACGTCTAGATTTTCGCGCCCCGCTGTTTCAGCGCATCTTTCGTGCGCCCTTGGCTCCGGATATGCGGGCATTCGTGCTCAGCAAGATGGGCGTCTCCGTATTAGAGCTGGACGCAATCCTAGAGGTTTAACCGTGGGCGAGGGCGGCGGCGTTGACGGACGTGGCTCCGGCCGCGCGCAGGACCGCGGCGCAAGCATGGAGCGTGGCGCCGGTCGTGAGGACGTCGTCGATGATGACGTAGCGTCGGCTGGGGTCGATGGCCTGGCCGCGCTTAAGGCGGAAAGCTTTGGCGACGTTGCGTAGCCGTTTGGTGCGGTCCAAGCGGGTTTGCGATTCCGTGGCAGTATGTTTCTCGAGGAGGGACGCGACGGTGCAGCCAGGAATGTGCCGGGCGAGTGCCGTCGCGATACGCTCGCTTTGATTATAGCCACGGGTCCACGCTTTCTCCGTGTGGAGCGGAACCGGCACGAGGATGGACCCAGCGAGGTGACGGCGGAACGTCTCATCGGTGGCGGCGGCTGCCACCAAGTCATCAGCCAAGTAGGGCGACCGCGCGTATTTGATGCGGTGGAGGATGTGTCGAACCGGCCCCAAGGCCCGGAAGGCACAAATCGCTCGGTCAAAGGCGGGGTGTAGTTCAGCGCAATGTGGGCAGCTCCGATCACCTTCTAGCCAGCCGTCAAAGGGATGGCCGCAGGTCAGGCAACGTGGGTCGGTGATGCGAGGGAGGGCGGCGACTCCCTCGATGGAAAGGTGCCTGAGAGGCCCTTGATCCAGCGGCAACTGCGTGACCGCGCAGTCGCGGGGGAAGATCAGGTCAAGGAGGCCCCGGTCGAGGGCATCAAGCAGCCCCATTAGCTTCCTCCTTTAACCAAGCCGCTTTGCGGCGGGGGCCCCAAGCGAACCCGCCAGCTCCAGTAGCGGCTTCGACCCGGTGGCAAGGGATGACCTGAGCGAGGGGATTTGCTCCGAGTGCTTGGCCGACAGCTTGGGCCGACCGGCAACCGATGCGCCGGGCGAGCGCGCCGTAGGTAAGGGTCTTGCCAGCAGGGATGGCTAGGCAGGCTTGCCAGACCCGTTGTTGAAACGTGGTACCGGCGGCCAAGGTTGCCCGGACCACAGGAAGTTTCCCAGATTTTCTGGTAAGTCCCCAATGTGAAAGACGGGCCGCCACGGCAGCGAGTGGTTGGGGGAGGCGGAGGATAAGTTCGCCCGCGTTCGTGACCGCGACGGACATTTCCCCTTCGCGCCCAAGGAAGACGAGGCGGCCGCGGATTTCGGCGGGGGTGACCCAAGTAGGTGTCATTCGTAGAAAATGCATTTGCCCGCACCCGACTTCAACCCAAGGTTCTCCCTAGAATGGCTTTCAATTTTGACAGCTGTCCGGAACGCTCTGGGACGGACAGCACGAAGTGGCACAAGTATGCCGATCGCGACATCATCCCTTGCTGGATTGCCGACATGGACTTCATGTCGCCCCCCGCGGTGGTTGCCGCTGTGCAGGCGCGCGCCGCCCACGGCGTCTACGGTTATCCCGCGCAACGCGACACTGTCTTCACTTCCATTGTTAACCATATCCATCGCCGCCATGGCTGGGAGATTCGCCCCGAGTGGATTACCTTCATGTGCTCCTTGGTGCCCGGTATCCACGCCACCATCCGCGCGGCCACCAAGCCAGGTGAGTCCGTCGTCACCACCGCACCCGTCTACCCGCCCTTCCTGACGGCGCCGGTCTTCTCCGAACGCAATTCGCTTAAGCTAGAGATGGTCTTTGCGGACGGACGCTGGACGTTTGATTGGGCTAAGCTCGAAGAGGCCTGCGCCCAGCCGCACGCGAAGATTCTCCTGCTGTGTAATCCTTACAACCCGCTCGCCCGCGTCTTTGATCGGGCCGAACTTGATCGCCTGGCGGCTTTGGTGCGCAAGTACGACCTCCTCGTCTGCTCCGACGAAATCCACTGCGACCTCATCCTCGACCCGCAGGCCCAGCACACTATCTTCGCCGCGATGAGCGAAGACCTCGCCGCTCGCACGGTCACGTTGATGGCCGCGAGTAAGACATACAATATTGCGGGCCTCACCTGCGGCTTCGCGATTATTCCCGATGCCAACCTGCGCACGCGTTTCCGCCGAATTTTACAGGGCCTCTCGTTGGATCAGAACGCCTTTGGTCTCGTCGCCACGCAGGCGGCTTTCGATCACGGTGAGCCTTGGCGCCTCGAGTGCGTCGAGTATCTCCGCGGCAACCTCGACCTCATTGAGCAGGAATTAAAGTCGATGCCTGGCGTTATCCTTCGCCAGCGTCCACAATCCAGTTTCCTCGCGTGGTTTGACGTCACCGCACTCGGCTTTGCGGACCCGCATGCGGAATTTGAGAAGGGTGGTATCGGTTTCAGCAACGGCGCCGACTTTGGCGGCCCTGGCCATGTCCGTCTGAACTTTGGTTGCCCCCGCGAACGTCTACGCGAAATCTTGCGTCGCATGAAGGCTGTCGTCGCGCGCGCGCCAGGCCTTTCGTGAGCGAACGAGCTGCTCAATCGCCTTTGCCTTGGTGGGCTTGGCCTTCGGCCTTGTGCCTGGAAGGAGCCGCTTTCGTTCTCCTCGCCCGCGAAGTCGTGCAACCAGGCGCCTTCGTTGGCCGTCCGTGGGAGACTGTCGCCCTCGGCTGGGCCTTATGGGTGGGGTATGCTTTAGAACGTTGGATGGATGTCCGTCATGGTCACACCAAGGGCGGCACGTATCGCCATGCCTTCGTACAAGCGAACCAGTTTGGGTTTCTCGCCCTCGGCGTCTTGGGGTTGGCGGGGTTACTGTATGTGGCCGCACCGGACTTCACAGTCGTCGCCGATGCCTTTACCAAATACCGCTCAGTCTTCTTCCTCGCGCCGCTTTTTCTCCTCTTGAGTGCGCGGCTGGCGCTGGATTCCGGCTGGCTTTATCGCGCCTTCGCCGTGGCGCTGATTCTCTCTCTGTTGGCCGCTAAACAATCCGTCCGCATCAACGTGACGGGCGTGACGCAGCACGCGATTTACCTCGGCTTTGCGTTACCGGTTTTTGCCTTAGTCTTGGCTAACCTTGCGGCCACCCGTCGGGGAGAGGAAATGGTGCGTACTTGGCAACTGCGCCTCGGACCCATGTTCTCGGCCGCGCTTGGCACCATCTTCACCCTTATGGCTGTGCCGGGTGCGGCAGGCCCGGCCGCCGCCGCTGCCTTCGGTGGCGCCAGTTTGTGGTTCTTGGATCGTCGCTCCGAAGGCGTCCCAGCGGAGATGGTGCGGGCCCGCGCCGACTTGCTTACATTTCTCGCCTTGGCCGCGGGCCTTTGGATTCGCTGAGCGGCTTAAACCCGTCGTGGCCGCTCGGCTTCCACGGCGAACGTGCCTGGGTTGCGGGTGCGGCCTCGGCTTTGGCTTGGGCGCGCAGGTAGTTTTCCATCATCCGTTCGACTTCTTCGAATAGCCCCAGTAGCCGACGGGCTTCGCGTTCGGGGAGGAGTCCGGAGATTTCAGCGGTTTTGAGCCGGGTGTAGAGTGCGATTGCCCGACCATCGTTGAGGCTCCAGAGTTCGAACCCAGTTTCCATGTTCAAGTAGCTATCCCCGAGGGAGGCCGCACGCTGGATGGCTTCCTCGGCGATGGCTTCGAGGCAACGCTGAGCCCCGCCTTGGGCGGTTTGCGCGAGCTTGATGATTTCGGCGGCGAGCTGGACACTGCGCTGCCACGTGACGAAGGTGTTGAGTCGAGAGGATTCCATAAGGTATCCATTCACCGGACGGAGCGGCCTGCCTGCAAGCGTACGCCTGTGAGGCTCATCCCATTGGGTGAATACTCGGTGAGCCTCTGGGGTTTATCCGCTCGGCTACATTATCCGTAAACTAAACGGGCCGCACTTGCGTGCGGCCCGGGCTATGACAGCCAACAACGAAACTTTATTCAGCGGTGACGCCTTCGCCGGTACCGGCGCCGAGCGTCATGCCACCGACGACTTGGACCTTCTCGAGGATGATCTTCTGGAGCTCTTCGAGTACCTTCGGGTTCTTCATGAGGTAGTCCTTGGCGGCTTCGCGACCTTGGCCGATGAGCTGGCCATTATAAGCGATCCAAGCACCCTTCTTTTCGAGGATCTTGTGTTCGATACCCATGTCGAGAACCGAGCCCGTGCGGGAGATGCCTTCGGTGTACATGATGTCGAACTCGCACTCGGTGAACGGAGGGGCGACCTTGTTCTTCACGACCTTCACCTTGGTACGGTTACCGATCACCTTGCCGGAGGGCTCCTTGATCTGGCCGATACGGCGGATGTCGATGCGGACGGAAGAGAAGAACTTGAGGGCACGGCCACCAGGGGTGGTTTCCGGGCTACCGAACATCACGCCGATCTTTTCACGGATCTGGTTGGTGAAGATTACCACGCAGTTGGTGCGGCTGATGGCAGCGGTGAGGCGGCGCATGGCCTGGCTCATCATACGGGCTTGGACGCCCATGGTAGAGTCGCCCATCTGGCCTTCGAGCTCCTGCTTAGAGACGAGGGCGGCGACGGAGTCGATGACGATGACATCGATGGCGCCGGAGCGGATGAGGGTTTCGGCAATGTTGAGGGCGTCTTCGCCCGATTCGGGCTGGGAGACTAAGAGGTTGTCTAGGTCGACGCCGACAATCTTGGAGTAGCGGGGGTCGAGGGCGTGCTCGACGTCCACGAAGACCGCATTACCGCCTTGGCGCTGAATTTCGGCGATGATGGAGAGACAGAGGGTCGTCTTACCAGAGGACTCTGGGCCGAAGATCTCGACGATACGACCGCGGGGCAGGCCGCCGACGCCTAGGGCGAGGTCGATGGCGACTGAGCCAGTCGAGACGGTGGAGACCGTCATCTTGGTGGCGTCGCCCATGCGCATGAGCGTACCGTCCCCGTATTGTTTGTTGATGGCGGAGAGGGCGAGGTCGAGCGTCTTGCGCTCGGAGGACTGCGTGGCCGCCTTTTCTTTGGCTGTGGCGTCGGTCTTGGAGATGGACATGGGCGTGAGGTGGGTGAGAACGCCAAACTGCCCACTTAGGAGACCCTTGCAAGTAAAATGAACAAATGTTCACTACTTTCTTCCACCCCCCCGCGGACAGGGGTTAAAAGCTAAATAAACCGCCTAGCCAGTCGAAAAAGCCTGGTTCTTCGGTCGGTTTCGAGCCTTTGGCAGCTGTCTTGGGGGCGGCCGCCACGGGGGCAGTCCGGGCGGGGAGGGCATGGAGCTTGGCTTTTTCTACCTCCAATATGGCGAGGCGAGCGAGCCCTTGAGCCATGAGACGGTCCGCCATCTGATCACGGACGCGTTGGGCGGCCTTGGCGCCTTGGGGGCTGTCGCAACCGAGGACCACCGCGATGACGCGGGCCTCGCCTTCGCGGGCGGTCGTGACCATCGAAGCGTTCGCTGCCACGGTCCAACCGGTCTTCAATCCATCGCAACCTTTGAAGGTGTTCAGGAGGTGGTTGTGGTTCACCAGGTTCACGGCCTTGAGCCCCGGTCGGAAGGTGTATGTCTTAGCGGAGGTATACTTCAGGGCGGCGGGCATCTTGCAGAGTGCAACGCTGAGTTTGGCGAGGTCCCGGGCGCTGGTGGTGTCGTGGGGGCCTTGTCCGTAGGTGAGCCCGTTGGGCGTGACGAATTGGGTCCGCGTCATACCGAGTTCAGCGGCCCGCGTATTCATACGCGTGACGAAAGCGGGCACACTGCCGGCTCGGTTAATGGCGAGCGCGACAGCGGCATCGTTGGCCGACTGCAACATCAAGGCGTAGAGGAGGGCGTCGGCGGTGAAGGTCTCGCCAGCCGCCAGCCACACCATCGAACCGCCAGTGCCGACGGAGGCCTTGGTGATAGTAATGGGGGCGTACAGGGTAGTCTTCACGGCTTGGATATCCTCGAGGACGAGGAGCATGGTCATGAGCTTCGTGACGCTAGCGGGGTGGCCAGGCCAGTCGGCCTTGCTTTCGGAGAGGACCGCGCCCGTGGCGGCATCCACGCAGATCGTACCGTTATAGGTGGCGCCGACCTCAGAAACCGCAGCGACGCTCGCCCTCGGCAATAGTCCAAGGAAAAGGGTGGCGAGAATCAGCCGGCGCACGTCAGCATTCGTCGGCGAGTCCGGTTTCTCGGCAAGACCAATTGCATAATATTTTGAAGCCGCTAGCGTCGCCACACGATGATCGTCTTCCTCTTGCGACATGCGGATGCGGTGCCTGGCGAACCCGATGAGGGGCGGCTGCTCTCGGCGAAGGGTCGGCGGCAATCGGCCCGGGTCGGTCGTCAGCTAGGGCTGGAGGTCTGGTCGTTGGTCCGTGCCATCGAGCATAGCCCGTTACTGCGCTCGGTGGAGACGGCACAGCTAGTTAAGTCAGCGGCGAAGGTGCGCCAGCCATTGCAGGTGTTGGCTGGCTTGGAGCCGGAAGCCGATGCCCGGGTGACGGCAGCGCAGCTGGCGCGGACGCGGACGGCGCGCTTCTTGGTTGGACATAACCCGCATCTGGCTGCGCTGGTCGGGTTGCTGTTGGGCTTGCGCGATGGGGCGGAGGGTATCCATTTCCGCAAAGCCGCTTTGGTATCCTTGGAGCGGTTGGCCGGCCCGACGGCTCGGAAGCCCTATGGGACTTGGCGCTTAAAGAGTCTGGTGCCTACACCCGCTGGGAAATGACACGCCTGCGTCTTGACTGTCCGCGGACGCCCAGCGACTCTGCCCCGTGAGCGAACAGCGCCGTCATCGCCTAATCTGGGCCGCCGTAGGGTGCGTCCATTTAGCGGCTTTGGCCGGGGTGGCCGCGAGTGGGTCGTGGCACTCGAGCGGAGCAGAAGCTCCCGCCGGCGGTTTAATTTTGGTCCGACTTGATGCCGAGCCCTTAGGCCTGTCGGGAGAAGTAAAGCAAGGGTTGGCCTTGGGCGGAGGCTCACGCGCCGTCTTAACGGAGGCAACGGCGGTCACCCACTCGGCCGTGCCAGAGGTCAACGACAGCAATAATGCCCCAGTCTTGCCTGTTTCGGCGCTGGCCTCGTCCGGAACGGGCACCGATGCGCCCGCCGATGCGTCCGCCCCCATCTTTGTACCGCCGCAGTTCCGCGTACGGACAGAGCCGGCCTATCCCGAGCGCGCCCGTCGCGCCGGCGTGGAAGGTCGCGTCACCGTCCGTTTACATCTTTCGGCCTCGGGCGAAGTCCTCACCGCACAAATCGTCGTGAGCTCCGGGAGTGCTTCCTTGGATGCGGCGGCCCTCCAGGCGGCCCAAGCGTCGCGGTTCACGCCCGCCCGTATCGGAGAAGGTTTCATTCCTTCGGACGCCTCGGCGACCTACCGCTTCGAATTAAAATGAAAGCGCTCACCTGCATCCTCGCCTCGGTGACGTGGGTGGCCAACGCCGCGGTGTTGCCCGAAAAAGATGCCCAAGTCGTGGTTGCCCAGGCCACGGCCTATCGGAACGCCGCGGCCAAAGGCGATGCTGATAAGGTCCTGCAATTAACGCACCCAGCTTTGCATTCCTTATTCGGCGGCAAGGAGCCGTTTGAGGCGGCCACGCGGCTGGCCTTGAAGTCTTTGGCCGGTAAGAACGTGGTGGAGAAGGTTACCTTTGGCCTGCCCACGGAACTCTTGGTCGCCGGCGTGGAAGAAATCTGCTTTGTGCCGTTCGTGCAAATCGCTCGAGCGGGCGATATCCGTACGCGCGCTGAGAGTTACTTTATCGCGGTACGCCCGGCTGGTCAGGCCGACTGGAAGTTCATCGATGCGGCGGGCCTGCGCAAGCACCCCGAGTTACTCCACCAACTCTTTCCAGGGCTCCCGAAGGAAGTCGTGACGCCCCCGAACAAGGTCGAGATTGTGAAGTAGCCCCGCGCTTACTTTGCGGCGGGCTTCGGTGCCGCGACGCGCTCCCAAGCCTTCACCCAATCAATCTCGAAGGTGTTTTGGGAAGCGTCCTTGAGGCCGTAACCGTCCTTCGGACGTTCGCCATTCCAACCTTTGATGTTCGATTCGCTGGTGAGCAGGAGGAATTGCGGTGCCTTGGAGCCAGGGCACATCTCGTCCTTCCAAGCGAGTTGGCCATCAAAGAAGAAGCGGTACCCGGTGCTATCCCATTCGACGGCGTAATTGTGCCACTCGGTGCCGACGTTCGCCGGGTGTTGGACGGAGCTGCTTTTCTTCTCCTCTTTGTTGCCATACGGGCCCCAATGCAGGGCGGATTGGTAGCCGCCTTTTTTGAGCCCAGTCGTCTCGAGGGTATCGATTTCAACGCCGTCCTCGGCGGCGCCGGCGGCTTTGCCCGACTTGCCATAAGTCGGCGATTGCGCCCAGAAGGCAATCTGCGTTCCGGGTTGCACTGAGAAGCGACAACGGGCCTCGGTCTTACCTTGCGTGACAAAGAACTTCTTTCGCGTGGTCACGAAGCCGCAGTACGTTGTGCCGTCCGTATCAGTCCACGTCGTGATCTTTAGGATGCCATCCTTGAGGTCGACCGCCTTCGGCGAGTTCAGCGAATCGCGGCGCTTGCCCGTTTCGATACTCCAGACCTTGGGGTTAAGCTCGGCGCTGTCAAAGTTCTCCTCCAGCGTGAGTTTCCAAGTGGGCTCGGCGGCGAAGGCGGCGGTCAGGGCGAGGCAGGGAAGGAGGGCGCGCATAAAGTAATCAGTGGACCGGAACGTAACGCGGGTCAGAGCCGTCGAGCAAGCGCCAGAAGCGGCCCCAATCGCCGTCTTCCAACGTGCGGTCCATCAAGATTTCCACGGTGGAATTATTGGAGCCGTGCTTCGTGTCGCGTCCGAAATAGACGGACCACAAGGGCCGTCCGCTCGTGGGGAGCATGCCAAAGCGAATGTCGCCGATGACGACGCCCGACTCGAAAGTAGCGTAGGTGTTCCAGCCTTGGGTGAACTTGGAGAAGTCGGCGAATTGCCGGCCAGCCTTGGAGTCGGCGGGCGGATTTCCTGGCATGGTTTCCTTCCACACTAAACGTTCGTCGCCGGGTGCGATCATCGGTGCACCCCAAGGCGGCACGCGGACGGCGCCTACTTGCCAGTGGTCATTATACTGCCAGACGCCGCGCCAGACGACGAGGTTGGAGATCGTGGGTTTAACGGTCAGGCGTGTGGGTTCAATCCCGCGCGCGCTCAGCCAAGCACGCAGGCTGGCCTCGGCACGGTGGTGTTGCCAGATGCCGATGAAAGCGTAGCCGGTGAACCAGATTAGCCCGTAGGCAGCTAGCCGACGCGATTGCCTGCGGTAGGCGAGGATCGCCCACGTCAGTAGTGGTAGCGTTGCGAAGAGGTCGACAATCGGGAGGCAATCCCAGGCGTAGCGCACCTCGTTGAACGGCCACAGTAACATCGTACCATAGCTGGTACAGCCATCACAGAGAAGGTGTGTGAGTACGCCGGCTAAGGCGGGGAGAAAGAGCCCCCGCCAAGGTTCTTCGCCTTTCTGCCGCCAACGGAAGAGCCAAGAGGTGAGCCAAGCGCTCAGCACTGCCCAGATGGGCATGAAGGTAAAGCTATGCGTGAAGTGGCGGTGCCAGCGGAACGAGACGAGCGGGTCATCCCCGTTGCGGATGAAGACGTCGAGGTCCGGCGCTTCCGCGGCGAGCAGGGCAGCGACGGCGGCGGCCGGCAGTGAGCCACCACGCCGGGCAACGAGTAGCCCAGCGGAGAGGCCAAGGGCTGCATGCGTGACGTTGTCCATGGCCCTGACTATTGCCGAGCCGGGGGGTGGACGGAAGCGTTTTGTGGCTCACGCTTCCTTACTTGCCTGTCGGCGCCGTGATGGGCTCCGGTGGAGCACCCGGGTTGCCGTCGTCTTTGATTGTATCTGGTCGGGAACAAAAACACTTCGCTCGCCACTTACTTTTTACCCCATGCGTCCCCTATTTTGCGCCATCTTGCTATGCATCGGCTTTGCCCGTGCGGCTGAGCCAGAGTTTCCCTTGGCTGATGCCCAGGAGTGCCGGCCGCGTACCGGTCTACCGAACTTCTTAGCGAAGGCCCAAGGGGTTTTCGGGTCGGGGGCCTTGCCCGAGATCAAGGTCGGCTATCTAGGTGGCTCCATCACCGCCCAGCCGGGTTGGCGCGTGAAGTCGCTCGCCCATTTCAAGCAGGCCTACCCTAATGCGAAGTTCTCCGAGATCAACGCGGCCATTGGTGGCACGGGCTCCGACCTCGGGGTCTTCCGCGTTCAGCAAGACGTGCTCTCCAAGCAGCCCGACCTCCTCTTCGTTGAATTCGCCGTGAACGACGGCGGGGCGGCGCCCGAACAAATCATCCGCTGCATGGAAGGCATCGTGCGGCAGACCTGGCGGACCAATCCCAATTGCGATATCTGTTTCGTTTATACGCTCGTCGAGGGTATGGCCCCGGGCATCGCTGCCGGCAAGTTCCCGCGCTCCGCTTCCGCCATGGAGAGGGTCGCGGATCACTACGGCATCCCGACGATTCACTTCGGCCTGGAAGTCTCGCGTCTCAGCAAGGAGGGCAAGGTGCTCTGGAAGTCACCGCTCCCGAAGACCCCGGAAGAAAAAGCGACGCTCGGTGATAAGGTCGTCTTCGCCCCCGACAGCGTGCACCCGCACGTGGAGACCGGCCACAAGATGTACCTCGAAGCCATCGTGCGCTCCTTGCCCGGCATCAGCCAAGCCTCTGGTAAGCCGATGAAGCATGAACTCCCCGCCCCGCTCGTCGCAGATAATTTTGAGCGGGCTTCACTGACTTCGATTGCCGCCGCCAAACTGCCTGCGGGCGTTGCGCCGCTCGACCCCACCAAGGACGCCATGGCCAAATCCTACGCGAACCGCCTGCCCGCGCTCATTCGCCTGACCCAGCCCGGCCAACTTATCGAGTTTAAGTTCAAGGGTACTCATTGTGCCGTCTATGACGTTGTCGGTCCGGCTGGCGGCAAAGTCTCCGTCACCCTCGACGGTGGCACCCCGAAAGTCGTGACCCGTTTCGATGCCTATTGCACCTATGCCCGCCTCAGCACCTTTACGGTCGGCACCAAACTGACTGATACGGTCCACACAGTCCGCCTCGAGCTTTTGCCAGACGCCTTTGATAAGGCCGCCATCTTAGCCCAGCGAAAAGAGAAGATGGACAAGCCGGAGCGGTTTGAAGACCGCCATTTCTTCCCCGGCGGCCTCTTGATTGTCGGGGAGCTCGTCCCTTAAAACCTTTCTTATCGACGCCCAGCCTTGACCGTGTCCAGCCCCGCGGCAAACTCGTCTATCTCCCCAACCTCCCTATCCCATTATGCGTTTCGGCCTTAATACCTTCCTCTACGCCTCGCCGTTCACCAACGAGAGCGTTTCCATGTTTAAGAAGCTCAAGAAGTGGGGCTTCGACACCGTCGAAATCGCCATCGAGGATCCTTCGCACGTCGACCCAGCCTTCCTCAAGGCCGCCGCCGCTAATGCCGGTATCGCCATCGGTTCCGTCTGTGCCGCCATGGGCCCGGGCCGCGACTTCCGTGGCAGCGCCGCTGACCAGAAGACCGCGCACCAGTACCTGACCGCGCTCGTTGATCAGGCTGCCGCCATGGGCTGCCCGCGCATCATCGGCCCGCTCTACTCCGTGGTCGGCCTCATCGGCTCGCATGACGACAAGACCAAGGCTCTGCACTTCAAGCTCGTCGTTAAGAACCTCAAGCAGCTCGCCAAGCACGCCGAGAAGAAGGGCGTCCTTCTCTGCATCGAGCCTCTCAATCGCTTCGAGACCGACTTCCTGAATACCTGCGACCAGGGCCTGCGCCTCGTGAAGGCCGTCAACTCCCCGGCCGTGAAACTCCACCTCGACACGTTCCACATGAACATCGAGGAGAAGCATCAAGGCGCCGCCATCCTTAAGGCTGGTAAGCACCTCGGCCACTTCCATGCCTGCGGCACCGACCGTGGCACCCCCGGTGGCGACTCCCTTGATTGGAAGCCCATCGTGGCTGCGCTCAAGAAGATCGGCTACAAGAACGACGTTGTCATCGAGTCCTTCACTACCGACGTCAAGGTGATCGCCCGGGCCGCCGCCATCTGGCGCGCCATGGAGCCGAATCGTGATGATATCCCAGTGAAGGGCCTGAAGAACCTGCACCGCCTCTTTGGCCGCACTAAATAATTCCACGAACATGAAACTCCGCACCTCCCTCCTCGCGCTCCTCGCGCTCGCCTCGACGGCCTTCGCCGAGGACAAGAACCTCTTCAACGGCAAGGACCTGACCGGCTGGAAGGGCCTCGACTTCTGGTCCGTGGAAGACGGCTGCATCGTTGGTCGCACGACCAAGGAGAAGCCGACTAAGGGTAATACCTTCCTCGTCTACAAGGATGAGGTCGCTGACTTCGAGCTCACCTTTAAGTACCGCATCACCGACGTGAACGGTAAGTCCGACGGCTTCGGTAACTCCGGCGTGCAATACCGCTCCAAGGTTGTCGACGAGAAGGCTTTCGTCGTGGGGGGTTACCAGGCTGACTTTGAGTGTGGCAAGGCCTACTCCGGCATCCTCTACGAAGAAAGAGGTCGCGGTATCTTGGCCCAGCGTGGCCAGAAGGTTGTAATCAAGGAAGGCGCTGCTCCGAATAAGCCTAAGATCGAAGTCACTGGTGAAGTCGGTAAGTCCGCTGAGATCCAAGCTAAGATCAAACCAGCCGATTGGAACGAGTACCGCATCGTCGCCCAGGGCGGCCACCTGCAGCACTTCATCAATGGCGTTCAGACCATCGACGTTGTCGATGAGACCGCAGTGGGTGCAAAGAAGGGCGTCCTCGCCCTCCAGCTCCACGCGGGCGCTCCGATGAAGGTCGAGTTCAAGGACCTTGTCCTCAAGGAAACCAAGTAAGCCTCACCCAGCGCTTACCCTAAGGCCGCAGGATCCACGTCGCTGCGGCCTTTATTTTTCTAAATATATCTATGAACAAAACCCTCCTCCTTAGCGTACTTGCCCTTTGCGGCGGACTCGCCGGCGTGTCTGCCGAAGAAAAGAAGAATGTCTTGATGATCGCCGGCCGTCCTAGCCACGGCCCCGGTGAGCACGAACACAACGCGGGCATCCAGCTCTTAGCGGCGGGCCTCCAGCAAGGCGCGGCCGATCGCGTCAATGTGACCGTCAGCCTCAGCGGTAAGTGGCCATCCGATGACGTCGTCGCCAAGGCCGACACGATTGTGATTTACTCCGATGGTGGCGATGGCCATCCCGCCATACCACACCTTGATCAGCTCGCGAAGAAGATGGCCGCTGGTTGCGGCTTCGTCTGCCTACACTATGCGGTCGAGCCTGCTTATGAACGCGCGGGCTGGCTGAGCGTAGACGGTAAGCCGGTAAGTCCGCCGCCCGCTGGCCGGTCCTCGACCGGCAAGGGGGCCAATGAATTCAAGGACTGGCTGGGCGGTTACTTTGAATCGCATTTCTCGGTGAACCCGCACTGGTTAGCCGACTTTAGAACATTACCCAACCACCCCGCGAGCCGTGGCGTGAAGCCTTTCGCGACGAGCGATGAGTGGTATTTCAACATGCGTTTCCGTGATGGCATGGAAGGCGTGACGCCGATTCTTTCGGCCATCGCCCCGGAGTCTACCATGAGCCGTAAGGATGGCGCGCACGAAGGTAACCCCGACGTCCGTAAGCTCGTCCTCGAAGAGAAAAAGCCCCAGGTTGTCGCTTGGGCCGTTGAGCGCAAGGACGGTGGCCGTGGGTTTGGTTTCTGCGGTGGCCACTTCCATAAGGGCTGGGCCAATGACAACCAGCGCACCCTCGTGCTGAATGCGATTGCCTGGACCGCTAAGGTCGAGGTGCCGGCCGCCGGTATCGCGAGCAAGTTCACGGACGAGCAGCTCGCCGCGAATCTGGACCCCAAGGGTCGTAAGCCCGCTACGCCGGCGCCTAAGCCCGCTGGCACGCCGGCCGCGAAGTAAACCTGCGATGAGAGGTTATCTTAGGCCGGAGGTTCGCCTCCGGCCTTTTTGTTTTCCGAGAAAAGCGTTGGGCGGTTTGACCTTAGCCTGCGGGCACGGAACTTGCCCGTATGTCTAAGTCTTATGCAATCATCGGCGGTAACAGCGGCATCGGCCTCGCCACCGTGCAGCGCCTCTTGGCGGCTGGTCACCAGGTGCACGCCGCCGCGCGCAACGCCGGCCCGCTCGCCGAACTCGGCGTCTCCGTGCAGCCTTTCGACGCGCTCGCGCCCACGCCGCTCGTTTGGCCAGAGAAACTCGACGGGCTCGTCTACTGTCCGGGCACCATCGCTTTGAAGCCCTTTCACCGCCTCACCGAGGAAGACTTCCTACGCGATTACCGCGTCAACGTCCTAGGCGCCATCGCTGCGCTGCAGTCCGCGCTGCCGGCACTCAAGGCTTCGGGCAGCGCCTCCGTCGTGCTTTTCTCCACGGTCGCGGTGGCCCAAGGCATGCCCATGCATGCGAGCATCGCTACCGCCAAGGGCGCCATCGAAGGCCTCACCCGCAGCCTCGCCGCCGAATGGGCGCCGCTGATTCGCGTGAACGCGGTGGCCCCGTCGTTGACGGACACGCCTCTCGCTGGCCCCTTGTTAAACTCCGACCTCAAAAAAGAAGCCGCTGGGAAGCGTCACCCCTTACAGCGGGTGGGTTCGGCTGATGAGACCGCGGCGCTGGTCGAGTACCTCCTCGGCGACCACGCCCGCTTCATGACGGGCCAAGTCTTGCGGATTGATGGCGGCCTGTCGGCAGTCCGGACTTTTGCCTGACAACAAAAAACCCGGCCCCTGGCGAGGCCGGACCTTGGTCGGCTCCGGAGCGGTTAGATTAGGATGAGCGTGGGCTCTTCCAGGATTTGCTTGAGCGCCTGCAGGAATTGGGCGCCATTGGCTCCGTCGACCACGCGGTGATCGCCCGAGAGGCCAATCACCATGCGGTGACCCATCACGATGCGGTCGTTGGCGTCGATCACTGGCTTCTTGATGGTCGCACCCACGGAGAGGATGGCGGCGTTCGGCACATTGATGATACCAAAGAAGCCCGTCACGCCGTACATGCCGAGGTTAGTCACGGTGAAGGTCGAGCCCGACATCTCAGCGGGGGATAATTTTTTGGAGCGGGCCTTGCCGATGAGTGCCTTGGCGTCTGTGGCGATATCGCGGAGCGACTTCGCATGGGCGTCGCGGATGACGGGGGTTACGAGGCCATCTTCGAGGGCCACGCCGAAGGACAAGTGGACTGCGGAATGCTGGCGGATGCTCGTGCCAGCCCAAGAGGCGTTCACCGTGGGCACGCGGCGGAGCGCTTCGGCGGAAGCCTTTAGGATGAAGTCATTGACCGAAAGCTTGAGGGCGGTTTCGCCGCCTTGTTCCGCGAGGCGCTTGTTCAGCGTTTCACGTAGGCCCATGAGCGGAGCGGCGTCGACTTCGACCTCGAGGTAGAAGTGCGGTACCGTGTTCTTGGATTCCAGAAGACGTCGCGCGATGGTCGCGCGCATGCCGCCGACGGGGATATCGGCGTCGGGCTGGATGCCCTTGCCGTCGGCGGGCGGAGCCACGGCGACGGTAAGAGGACCACTCGGAGCGGCTGACACGGGAGCGGCTGCAGCGGCCGCGACGTCACGGGCGACCACGCGACCACCTGGGCCGGTACCGGTGAGGGCGGCGACGTTGAGGGCGGCCTTCTCGGCCATGCGCCGAGCGTAAGGCGAGGAGCTGGTGCGGCTAGCGTCGGATTGAGGGGCGGGCGTGGCGTTAGCGGCTGGTGCGGCGGGTACGCACGGGATGCCCGTGCTTTCAGGGATGGGGGCCTTGGCGGTAGCCTTCGGTGCGGCGGGTTTGCCCTTGGGGTCGGGTGCGGCTTCACCGGCTTTGCCGATGGCACAGATGGGGTCACCGACCGGGAGCTGGGAGCCAGCCGGGGCGTAGATCTTCAGCACCGTGCCAGGCACCGTGCAGGAAAGCTCCATCGTGGCCTTATCCGTTTCGACTTCCGCGAGGATGTCACCGAAGGCGACCTTCTGGCCTTCTTTAATATTCCATTTCACCAAGGTGCCGACCGACATCGTGTCGGACAACTTGGGCATATCGATAATTTCAGCCATCGTAGTTAAAAGGGTGGGGGATTAGGCGAGGACCTTGAGGGCGGCCTCGACGACGCGCGCGGCGTGGGGGAGTTGCTGGTCTTCCATCCGCTTGCAGTAAATCTGCGGGGCATCGATGGAGGACACGCGGCCGATGGGCGCATCGAGGTCATCGAAGGCCTTGGCTTGAATAATGTAGGCCACCTGGGCGTCGACGCCGCAGAAGGGCTTATTCTCTTCGACGAGCAAGGCGCGGTGCGTCTTGCGGACCGAAGCGAGGATGGTCTCCTCGTCGAGCGGGCGGATTGAACGGAGATCGACGACCTCGACGCTGACGCCGTGTTCCTTCTCGAGGATTTCGGCGGCCTTGAGGGAGGTGATGACCGCGCGGCCGTGGGCCACGATGGTGAGGTCGGTGCCGACGCGCTTCACGTCGGCGACGCCGAGCGGGACGATGTAATCGCCTTCGGGTACCTCGCCCTTGTCGTTATAAAGAATGGTATTCTCCATCACGTAGACCGGGTCGTTATCGCGGATGGCGGCCTTCATGAGGCCCTTCGCGTCGTACGGCGTAGAGGGGCAGACCACTTTGATGCCGGGGTGGGAGGCTAAGATGGCTTCGGGCGTGTGGGAGTGGGTGGCGCCGACGTTGGTACCGCCGTTACCGGGGCCCCGAATCACAATCGGGCAATTGATCAGGCCGCCGGACATGTAGCGGATGTTGCCAGCGTTGTTTACGATTTGGTCGAATGCCACATAGGAGAAGGACCAGAACATCAGTTCCATCACCGGGCGGATGCCGAGCATGGAGGCACCGATGCCGAGGCCGATGAAGCCCGCTTCGGAAATCGGGGTATCGACGACGCGCTTGGGGCCGAACTCCTTGAGGAGCCCTTCGGTCACCTTGTAGGCGCCGTTAAACTGCGCGACTTCTTCGCCCATGACGACGACGTTCTCGTCGCGCTGGAGCTCTTCGCGCATCGCGGCGCGGAGCGCCTCGCGGTAGGTAATGACAGCCATGAAAAAGTCGGGTGGGGGTTATTCGAAGATGATGGTACCGCGGCTGGTCGAGTTGGGCCCGCGGTTATCCTCTTCCCAGTAGATGTGCTTGGTGATGTCAGCGACCGTGGGGTCGGGCGATTCCTCGGCGAACGTCGCGGCGACCTCGGCCTCGGCCATGGCGGCTTCGTTGATCGCGTCGCGGGTGGCCGGCGTCAGCACGCCTTCGGCGAGCAATTCGTTTTCGAAGAGGAGGACGGGGTCCTTATTTTCACGGTATTCCTTAATCTCGTCCTTATCGCGGTAGGTCTTGTCGGGGTCGGCCATCGAGTGGCCAAAGTAACGGTAGGTAAAGATCTCGAGTACCGTTGGCTTAGATTCCTCATGGGCGCGCTTAACAGCCGCATCGGTCTTGGCGCGGACTTCATACACATCGTGGCCATTGATGACATCCCAGGCCATGCCGTAGCCCTCGGCGCGCTTGGCCAAGCAACCCGGGTGGGCGGTGGAGCGTTCTTGGGAGGTGCCCATCGAGTAACCATTGTTCTCGATGACGAAGATCATAGGCAAGTCCCAGAGGGCCGCGAGGTTGTAGGCCTCATGCACGGCGCCTTGGTTGACCGCGCCGTCACCCATGTAGGCGAGGCAACAGCCCTTCAGGCCCTTGTACTTCACGGCGTAGGCGAGGCCGGTGCCGAGGGGCACTTGGCCGCCGACGATGCCGTGGCCACCCCAGTAGTTCTTATCGGGGGCGAAGTAGTGCATCGAGCCACCTTTACCTTGGGAACAGCCAGTGACCTTACCCGTCAGCTCGGCCATACACTCGTTCATGCTCATACCCACCATGAGGCCGTGACCGTGGTCCCGGTAGCCCGTGATGATGTGGTCGTGCTTGCCGAGGAGGGAGACCGTGCCAGCGACGACGGCCTCTTGGCCGACATACAAGTGCAGAAACCCCCCAATTTTACCCTGCTGGTAGGTGCGAATGCAGCGTTGCTCGAAATGGCGGATGCGTGCCATTTTGGTGTAGAGCGCCACCTTCTCGGCCTTGGAGAGGGCCGCGTTGGCGGGGTGTTTAGCGAATTCTGAAGGACCGGCAGGCTTCTTCAGGGATTCCGGATGGGTGAGGACAGCGGGCTTGGCCACGGTAGTTCGTTTGGGACGATTGGAGGGGTCTAGCGGGGAAGGTCAAGCGAACCCTCCGGTCGGGGGATTTGCCTTGACCGAGGGGGGGACCCCCTCCCTTTTCTCTTTAATCGTCTAAAACGGCGAAAAACCCCCTTCTATGTCCGAAACCTCCGAGGCGCAGGTGCGCGAATTCACTGTCCAGAACCGCATGGGCATCCATACCCGCCCGGCGGCCCAGATCGTCCGCCTTGCCAACCGCTACCCCGACGTCGAAATCACCGTTTCCAAGGACGACGAAGTCGTGAATGGAAAAAGCATCATGGGCCTAATGATGCTGGCGGCAGGTCAGGGTTCGGTCTTAAGATTCTCCGTGAGGGGCAAGGACGCATCCCCGCTCCTCGAAGAAATGGATGCATTGTTTGTCCGTAAGTTTGACGAATCCTAACCTACCCCATGTTAGCCCTGTTTGCCAGCCTTGTAGTCTTCGCCGCCAGCGAAACGGCTCCTCCTCCGCCCGTCCCCATAATCCCGGACCCTGAGGTGCCCCGCTACCTCAATACCGCCGAACGGGCGGAGTGGGGACGTGCCGTTCGTCAAATCGAACTCGGCCAAGCCCGCGTGCAGCAGGGCATGAGCATCATGGGTGCCCCTCGGGTAGAATCCAAAGGCGCTTTTGCGGAGACCGCTGAACAGGTGAAGGCGCGTGCCCAGAAGATTATCGACGAAGGCCGCAACCAATTGGCCCAAGCTCAGCCGTCGCTCACGCGTTTGCGGAATGTGGCTGGCACCCGGCACCTCGAGGTGACCAAGACCGTAAACCTGAATAACGAGCTCCCGCAGACACTTTGGAATTACTCGCTGACGCTTTCGGCGGTGCGTTTCCAGAAAATCGCCCGCGACCAGGGTTTCAAACAGCAGCATCTCGTGGGCGCGATCACGGTCCTTGAAGGTAATAAGCCGCTGCGCACCACCGCCTTGACCGATCAGCTGCGGGCCGCCTGGAATAAGGCTGACCCGAAGGCCCTGTCGCCGGTGCCGGTGGCAGGCTACGGCTACGCTTGCCCTGCAGGCGATGGCCCCGCCACGCTTTCTTCCGAATGGAAATTGCCCCCGACGCCTCGTGAAACCGCCCTCATCTGGGCGGAGGTCTACCCGCTGACCGCCGATAACTCGGCCTCGTTACTTTTTGTCCGTCTGGCCGACGCCTTCACGATGCGCGTCATCGCTTCGGAGGTCTACCTCACGACGACGGGACCGGCAGAGGCTTTCCCGAAAGTCTACACCGCTTCGCTTACCTTGAAGGATGAGAAGAGTTTTATCCCGCGTCTCGCTGGTTCCGGCGACTGGGTGCTCTCCTACGATCGCACCTGCTCCCCGCTGGGCGCGGCCCTCATGCGTCACCTCTGTGTACGGGTCGGTAACCTCGGCGTCGGTGCTAGCCAGAGCTTAGCGGAAGTGCTCGGCGGCGATACTCCCTCGCTCGATGGGGCGAAGGCCTCTTGGACCATCACGACCGATGGTGGCAGCAATCTCCTAAAGTCTTTCAAGGTCACTAGTGCTTCTCCTGGCGCCGAGAAGACCGACGTCGGTCAGCTCGTACTGAAGCTCGAGGAGCCGGCCAAGCCGGCAGGTAAGTAAGGCGCTTCAGCCTTTGGGCTTCTTGGCGGCCTTGAGTTCAGCCGTCGTCGCCCGCAGTAGTTTTTTCACCTTAGTGGCGGTGAGGAGCTGGTGTGCGCGCGTCATGCGGTCGATGAAGAGGACGCCTTGGCAATGGTCGTGTTCGTGTTGCACGCAGCGGGCTAACAGGCCTTCGCACTCCAAGGTGTGTGGAGCGCCAGCGGCATCGCGGAATTGCACGATGGCCTTTTCCACGCGCTCGACGTCGCCCGTGATGCCGGGGAAGGACAAGCAACCCTCGGTGTAGATTTCGCCTTCGCCCGCCGGTATGGTCACCTTCGCATTGGCGAACAGCATCGGCATGATCTCCTCCGGGTCCACGACCTTGCCGTCCAAGGTGGGCTTGAAGTCTTCGTCGTGCACATTGACGACAAAAAGCTGCAGCGAGAGCCCGACTTGTGGCGCAGCTAGCCCGATGCCCTTGGCGGCGCGCATCGACTCGAGCATGGCATCACCAAGATTCCAGAGCACCGTCCCGAATTCGCGCACGGGCTCACCCTTGGCCCGGAGAATTGGGTCGCCGTAGCGTCGGATGGGATGGGCGGCCATGGGCTCTTCGATAGCCGTCTCGGCACCGAGGTGAAGTGCAATCGTCAGGCAGTGGTCCCGTAAGCGCCCTTTTCGCAGGCGCGGACGAAGGCTTCGGTCCGTTTCTGCAGTGCATTCCACTTCGTCCGGAGCGCCTGCGATTCATCCGGCGAGATACGGTTATCTTCGGCCGCGCTGATGACTTCCGTGATGATGACGCTGAATTGCTTGACCAAGGCGTTGGCGTCGCGGGCCAATAGCGGGCTGGCGGTGGCGGCTTCATCTTTGACGAAATGTCCACCGGCTTGTTGGGCTAACCAGTCGACGATCCGGTCGTCCCCGGTGGCGGTGATTAATTTGACCACGCGCTCGAGCGGATTGGTGTGGCCACTGCCAAGCTCAGCGGGTTCGCGCCACTTGTAGAGCATCGACGCCGAAACCCCCACGGCGGCGGCGACGCGCTTGTGCGCCGCAACTTGGGCATTCTTCCCGCCGGCCACCGCCGGTGAGTCCCCCACATGCAGCAAGGCTTCCTGCAGGACGGTGTGGGCCTCTTTGATATGGGTGCGACGGGGGGAGGGGGCTTTCTTACTCATGAGGAAGGTTATGGTCAGCAGGGGTGGGAATTCCATCCCTGTTTTATAGAATGCTGCCGCAAAAAAGTATGGATAACCTCCCCGCCTTGCCTAGTTTGTCGGCATGCTAGCGATTCTGACAGCCCCCGGGGAAGTCTCCCTAGTCCTTCCCATTAGTTTACTGCTCGGCGGGTTACTCCTCATTGCCGCAGAGTTCTTCCTGCCCACCATTATCCTTGGGTTCCTCGGGGCGGTCGTGTCCTTCGCGGGCATCTACCTTTCGGCGGAGGCCGGCGGGGGCGTGTGCCTGCTTTTTGCCGCCGTCTTTGTGGTGCTCTTTATCTTGGAATTTGTCGCTTTCCGTCGGCTGCTGCCGCAGACGGGCGTCGGGCGCTCCATGACTAATGCGAGTAGCAACGATGGGGCGGCCGTTCCTTCGCCCGCCGCTCTCGCCCCTTACGTCGGCAAGAACGCCGTAGCCACCACGGTGTTGGCGCCTTCGGGCACCATCGAGGTTGAAGGCCGCCTGCTCGAAGCCATCACCCTCGACGGCTTTGCGGAGCGCGGCGCTGCCGTGACCATTGTCGAAGCTGGCGCGGGCCGCGTCACTGTCCGCCGTATCCGCTAAATTTCACCCTCACCATGCCTCCCGATATTCTTACCATCGTTATGTGGGTCGCCGCGGGCGCCCTGCTTATTCTTATCCTCTTCCTGCTCTCGTTCCTCGCCGTTTGGGTGCGGGCCCGTTTGGCGGGTGCTGAGGTCGGGCTCTTCGACCTGGTCGGCATGCGTCTGCGGGCCGTACCGTACACCGTCATCGTCGACGCTAAGATCGCCGCGACCAAGGCCGGCCTCTCGGTCGACGTCGAGAAAATCGACGCCCACTACCTCGCGGGTGGCAACATCGTGCAGACCGTTCAGGCACTCATCGCTGCTCAGAAGGCCGGCTTGCACCTCGACTGGAACCGCGCTTGCGCAATCGACATCGCGACTCGCGGCACGAACAAGTCCGTCCTCGAGGCGGTGCTCACTTCCGTCAGTCCCAAGGTTATCGACGTGCCCAATCCGGCCAGTGGCCGCACCACGATTGATGCCGTCGCCAAGGATGGCATTCAGGTGAAGGTCAAGGCTCGCGTCACCGTTCGCACCAACCTCGATCGTTTCGTCGGCGGTGCCCAAGAGGAAACCATCATTGCGCGCGTCGGCGAGGGCATCGTGACGACCATCGGTTCTTCCGAGAGCTACAAGGTCGTCCTCGAGAACCCCGACCGCATCTCCAAGACCGTCCTCGAGCGCGGTCTCGACGCCAATACCGCGTATGAGATCATGTCGATCGATATCGCGGACGTCGACGTCGGCGACAATATCGGTGCGATGCTCCAAGAGGCTCAGGCTAACGCTAACAAGAACATGGCGCAGGCTCAGGCCGAAATCCGCCGCGCGGCGGCCGTCGCGCTCGAGCAGGAAATGCGTGCCCGCGTCGAAGAGATGCGTGCCCGCGTCGTTGAAGCTGAGGCCCAGATCCCGCAGGCCCTCGCCGACGCGCTGCGTTCCGGCCGCATGGGCTACATGGATTTCCAGCGTCTCGAAAATCTCCGCTCTGATACGGAGATGCGCAAGGGCATCGCTGGTGACGGCCCCGCGCCCGGCGCCAAGGCCTGAGCATGGAGCCAGCACTCATTATCAAGATCGCCATCGGCGTGGGCGGGTTCGCGGCTTGGATGGTCGCCGGCCAGATCAAGGCGGGTGCCGGCCAGCCGGCACCGATTGTCGTGCTGCCACCTGTGCCGCGTCGCATCCGTCGGGTACGCAATACGCCGCCGCCCCTCGTGCCGGAGCCCCTCGCGCCAGGGCCTTCGGCCCCGGTCGCGGCGACCCATCTCGACGATGCTTCCCTCGTGGTCACGCGGCCGCTGCGTGCGCAGTCGCGCCTGCAGTTTCGCGGTTCGGCCGCACTCCGGCGGGCGCTTGTCGCTCGCGAAGTACTCGATTTGCCGCTGTCGCTCCGCCCGTCGCGTTTCTGATCAGCGGCGCGGTGCGAAGATTCGCGCGGCCACGTAGGGCAGTGCGCAGCACAGTACGATGCCAGCACCAGAGGGTACGCCGGCGAAGTGGTAAGACAGGTAAAGGCCGCTGATACCGCCGAAGAGCGCACACGCGATACCCCAGCCCATGACTTGCGGTAACGTGCGTCCGAGGAGGACCCCCGTCGCGGAAGGAATGACGAATAGCGCCGTCGTCAGTAAGGCACCGACGAGCCGTACGCAGGCGACGGCGCCGAGAGCGACGAGAATCAGTAGCACGGCACGGAGCCAAGCGGGTCGCGCGCCGATGAGTTCCGCGTATTCTTCGTCGAAAGAGGCGAGTTCGAGTTCTTTATGCAACACTCGGAGGGTAAAGAGAATCCCGGCCGAAGTAAGCCCGATGATGAGAAGGTCGGTAGCGCCCACGGAGACCACGCTACCGAAGAGTAGGCCGGTAAAATCGCGCCAAGCCTGCGCGGCCGACATGAGCGCGATGCCCGCGGCAAACATGACCGACAGCATCACGCCGATGGCGCTGTCTTCGCTCGTGCCGCGGCGCGCCGATAGCCAGGCGATGCCACCGGCCGTCAGTAAGGCGGCGGCGAGCGCGCCGACATACGGAGAGAGCCCCAGCAGGATGGCGCCGACCACGCCTGGGAGAATGGAGTGGGTGAGGGCGGTGCTGAGGAAGGCCATGCGGCGGAGCACCACGTAGGCGCCGAGGCAGGCGCACGTCAGCCCGCTCAAGACGACGGCGAGGAGCGCGCGTTGGAAGAACGGTTCGCGCAGCGGTTCAAGGAGGAACTCAAGCATGGCGGTGCGGGTGGCCAGTGCAGGCGTGGACGGTACTTAAGGCGCCGAGGCGGAGTTCGAGGATGCGGTCGAAGCGTTGCGAGTCTGCGGGGTCGTGCGTCGCCATCACGATGGTGAGGTTAGCGTTAGGCGCGAAGAGGAAGCCCTCGACGATGTCGCGGCTAGCCTGATCGAGGGCGGCGTAGGGTTCGTCGAGCAGCAGTAATTCAGCGCCCTGCACGGTGGCCCGAGCGAGGAGGGCCCGCTGGAGCTGTCCGCCGGAGAGCGTGTGCACCGCACGCTCGGCGAGGTCGGTGAGTTGCAGGAGGTGGAGGGCGCGGTCGACGGCTTCGTCGCCATGGTGGCATTCCTCGAACCAGCCGTGGTGAGCGTAGGTGCCCATTTGGACCAGTCGGCGGAGTGTCAGCGGGAAGGGGTCGGTCAGCCGAGGGCGTTGGGCGAGGTAGGCAACGCGGGCTCGGCCCAGTTGGGGCTTCGCTCCCAGAATTTGGACCGTGCCGCTGGTTGCGGGGGTTAAGCCGGCGAGGACGCGGAGCAGGGTGGACTTCCCCGAGCCGTTGGGGCCGATGAGCGCCGTGCGGCACCCGCACGGAATACTAAAGGCGGCGTCGGTGAAGGCCAATGGTCCATCGGTACGGGCGGCGGCGGAGAGCCCGCGGGCTTCGACGGCGATGCCTGGGCAGTCGGAGCGATCCGGTCGAGTGTAAGGGACGCGGGGAATTAACCCAAAACAGGCATCGCTTAAAGGACTCCACCAAGGTCGGGGTGTCATGGTTGCTTGAGTGCTTCAGCCAATTTCCTGGCATTTAGCCGCATCATCGAGGCCCAGGTATCGCCGGGGGTGCCGGGTTTCTGTAGGTATTCAAAACTCAAAGCGGTGGGCGGTTGCAGGCCGGCATCCTTGGCGAGTTGCTGGGTGGCGGCGGGGTTCTGCCCTTCGTCGCACAAGATCACGCGGACCTTCTGGCCGCGGATGGACTTAAGCAGCTCCGCGTAATGCTTTGCAGAAGGGTCGGCGGACTCGGCGGAAGCACTTTCGAGTAGGCAGCCAACCACCTTGAGTCCGAAGGTTTCGGCATACCTTTCCAGACCGGGGTGCTGGGTAACGAATTGCCGCTCATGGGGTAGGAGAGTGGCAAAGGTAACCCAGACATCTTTTTCCACCGCATCAATTTCATTAAGTAATTGTTGTTCATTTACTTCAGATACTTTTATACCGGCCTTTATCATCCCAATTTTAAGCCGTCCAAGCATCCGTTTTACTTCGGATGGGATGGTCCATAAATGGCTACCCGAGGGCAGGGGGTCTGGATGGAGCCAGACCAGGTGATTTTCGCGCTGGTTCGCCTTGGCCCAAGCAGCTAACCAAGGCTCTAATTGAGGGTTTATGCCGACAATCAAAGGGGCTCGCGATAATTCCCGGGCGTCTTGGGCGCTGATCACATAGCCATGCAGCTCCCCACCACTGGGAATTAGGCACGAATGGGCGATGGTTTCGGCGCGGAGTCGGCCGACCCATTCGTTGGGGACAGTGAAGCTGCTGACCGCCTGCGCCTCTATTTTGGCCCACCCGGCAAGGGGGAGAGATAGGCAGAGTAGGAAGAGGAATAATCGGCCTAAGGAGGACACAATCGGTTAAGAGTAATGGTCACTCCGTTAAATGCAAGAGTTTTGCATTAATCAAATGTTCCAGCGCCGGGGCTTTTGCGTTTGCCACCACCCTAGCCGTCCTTACGACATTGTTCCCCATGCCCCGTTTCCATGCCGTTTACGCCCTCTTGTTGGCGATGGTCTGCCTGACTTCTAACTCCTTTGGTCAGGCTGCACCGGCTCCAGGGGCCGTCGCTGGTAAGAGCGCCGTTTTTGTCCGCAGCGTCGTTTTCCAGCAGACCAAACTGGGCGGTCAGGTAAATCCTTGGAACCGAATGCAGGTCGAAATTCAGGCTAATACTGTACCTGAGGCCAAGCCTGCGGCTGGTGCGGAAGCCTCGAAGCTGAGCAACAAGAAGTGGGTCGATAAGGTCAAGGTCACCGTCACCCAAATCTATAAGACGGCTTCTGCAAAACCTGAAGACTGGAATTACTACCGTTCGTCCGCGACTGTTCTAACGATCGAAGTCAACCAGCCCCGCTCGGTCTTATTCTACCTCCCTGGCGATGTCGTTAAGCGCGACATCCTCAAGAAGGAACCAGATTTCTATTACGTTCAGTTGGAAGTCGCCGGTAACGAAGAGCCGCTCTTTGACGCCCGCGGTATCGTTTTAGCCGACCAGAAGTGGGCCCTGCATAAGGACCTACAGTCCAAAGTTAAGTTCGACCCCGCCAAGGATGCTGCCGACCGTGGCGTCGTTAGCTCTCCGGGCATCCTCCGCCCGCAGTACCTCGTCCTTTACGCCGACACCCCTGTCGTTCCGCCCTCCCCCGAGTTCATCCGCGAGGATGTGCCGACTCGCTAAGGTCGGCGCGGAATCCAACCACCTACATCCCCTGCACGTATGAGCCAGAAGAAGGCCTTAATCGTCAATCTCGCCGCGTCCCACGTCTCGGTTTCCTCCTTCCGTGAGGAAGCGGGTCGCCTGTTCATGGACCAGTTTTTTGCCGAAGACCTAGCTCCTGGTCTCGGTGACGATGATTGGTTGAACGCCGCCGTGTCCGCCTTATCGGGCCTCGTTAATGCTCACAAGATTTCTGGTCAGGCCACGATTATCGCACCGAGTTTCCTGCTGCTACAGAAGTCGCTCAAGGTGCCGCAGGTCGAACGCGAACGTCAGGCTCAAATCGTCGCCTTCGAGGCCCAGAACGCGATTCCTTATCCATTGAACGAAGTCATCTGGGACAGCCAGGTGATGTCCTCCGACGGCGTCGAAGCAGAAGTCCTCCTTTTTGCGCTACGCACGGAAGTGGCGACCCGTATCGCTAACTTGGTTTCCGCCACCGGCCTGCGGCCCTATGCGATCCAAGCCGCCCCGCTGTTGGATAGCCGCGCCGCCCTTCTGCACGGCGGTTTGGCCAACGAGGAAGTCCTCATCATCAACGTGGGCGCCCGTTCGACCTCGCTGAGTTTCGTCGGCCCGGCTGGCGCTAATATCCAGTCTGCAAATATCGGTGGCAACCTGCTGACGCAGGGCGTCTCTGATAACACGGGACAGCCCTTTGCGACTGCGGAAGCGGTCAAGGTGGGATACTACTCCGGCGTCGTGCACCTCTCGGAGTCGGACCCGCAGGTCGCTTTGTTGCAGGTTAATTCGCAGGGCTTCATTCGTCGGCTCGCCCAAGACATCAACCGCCGCCTCATCAATGTTCGCCGCGGTGCCGCTGGTCGGCAACCGACCCGCATTCTTTTGACCGGCCGCGGTTCTTTGGTCCCAGGCCTCGCCGAGCAACTCACGGAGTCCCTCCGTCTCCCGGTCGAGAAGTTCGATCCCTCTTCCGCCCTGACGCCGGGACCCGAGCTCAACCCGGATTACCTCCGCCAGCACGTCCACCAGATTTCCGAAGTCATCGGGGAGGCCGCTTCTTTACTGCTGCCGCAGAGTTCGGGCGTTAACCTCATCCCGAGGGATATCGCTGCCCAAATCGCCTTTGATGCCCGTAAGCCAAAGCTCTTGGTGGCCGCGCTCCTAGCGGCGCTGGCGCCTTGGCCCGTCTACATGGCCTTGGACGACGCCGGTGACTACAACACAGCGCAGATTAATCAGCTGAAGGCCCGGGCCGCCGTGCTCAACGGGCACCAGTCCACGATTATCAAGACGCATCAAGAGGCTCAAGTGGTTCTGGTCACCAATCAATTGCTGGAGTCGGTGGTCACCAACCGCTCGAATTGGCCGGCCTTTTTGACCGACCTCCAGTCTCGGGTCGCCCAGAGTAAAAATACTTGGCTCGAAGAAATTCGCGTGATTCATGTCGCTGGCGTGGTGGCTCCAGCCGTCGAAGGGGAGGCCCCGAAGCCCCCTGCGCCGCCCGTGACTAAGGTCATCGTCACGGCCCGCATCCTGCTCGATAAGGTCGCCCCTGGTAAGACCTTCAACGCCCGCGAACTCATCGAGCGCCAGAACGCCTTAATGGCTAGCCTGAAGAAGTCGGCGTTCATCGCGGACATCCCTTCCGATGAAATTAAGCCGGACTACAAGGAAGCCAACGTCCCCAAACTCACTTTCACGCTGATCATCCAAAAGGACAAAGCCCTCTAAGTCATGGAAAACTTTAAGCAGAATAAACTCTTCTTTAGCTCGCTCATCGTGGTCGGCGTCATCTTCGTTGCCGGGGTCGGTGCCAGCTACTGGAAGTATACGGAAAAGAACGCGACGGCTAAGGAGCTCGATAAGAAGCAGAAGGAGAGTCGCAGCCTGCTCAGTGGGCATTTGCTCCCTGCCACCACTAATAGCGTCTCCTTGACCCCAGCCAACGTGGATGCTGCGACCAAGGATTTGGCCGATCTCAATGCCCAGAAAGACCAGCTCAAGGCCCTCATCGCTGGTGCCACGGAGTCTCGTATCCTTGGTAAGGATATGTCCAACACCGCCTTGGCCTCGGAAATTAAGCAGGACGTGGACGAGTGGACCAAGTTTGCCGCCGACCGCGACATCCGCATGCTCCCGAACGAAAAATGTGAATTTGGTTTCCGCCGCTACATTCGTAATCCCGGCACCTCCCCGAAGCGCGACATCGTGCACGTCGACCAGCAGCGCCAGATCGTCGACTTCCTGTACAAGACGCTGGCAGATTCCCGACCGGTGACCGCCGGGGCGCCGGCCCCCATTGTCCTCGAGTCTATCGATCGCGAAGCCGTCGAGACCTTCGAAAAGATTCCGGAAGGTAAGCCTGGTGCGGGCACTTTCGCTCAGCCCGAAACCATCCGCAATGAAACCGACGAGTTCGCCCCGACCCGCACCTTCCGTCAGCCAGGTCTCGTCGACACGCTCTCCTTCCGGGTGCGCTTTGTCGGGACGACCGCCACGCTCCGTACTTTCGTGAATAAAGTGCGTAACAGCGGCCGCCCGTTTGCCGTTACGGCGGTCGAAGTCAGCACGCCAACCGCGGACATGCTGAAGTTGCTCGGTGCCGCTTCCACCGTCGTTTCTGCTTCAGCCCCGACGGTCCCAGTGGCCGTCACCAGCCTCCCGGGCTTCTTCACCGCCGATGCCGCCGCCGCCAGTAATTCCAAGGCGGTCGCCCCGGCTCCGAAGGAGGAACGGAAGGTCGTCATCCGCCAAGCCCCCGCCCATTTCTCCGTCCAAATCGACTACCTCACCGTGGTCGAAGTGAAGCCTGCCGCTGAGGGCGAACCCAAGAAATAATCCGAGACCCTTTCCATGAATTCCCGTAAGGACTTCTTCCTCTTTATCGGCGCAACGCTTTTGTTGATCGCTGGTATCACCGCATGGGGCCTGCTCGGCCAAGGCTGGTCGCCCGAACTCGTCAAGCCCCTGTTGCCTGCGGAAGAGGCACGCCAAGTGGCTATTCCGGAACTCACCTTAGCGCCGAAGGGCGGCGATTACCCAAACACTCCTCGCGCGTCTCTGGCCGACGGCGCCAATGATTGGCTCGCCCCGGAGGAAAACGACGACGGTTGGGATTATGACCTCTTCACGACCATCGACATCGCCTGGGATCCTGCCCAGTCCGAATACGTCCCCCTCGGCCGTAAGGTTATTCCGCTGCCCCCGTTTGGCATCGCCTTAGTCAAGGTCGGCCACCCGACCTATCCTTACGTTTTGAGCACCACCATGGCACCACGCTCCGGTCTGGAAGCGGACCGTGAGTTCCTGATTCAGGATATCGAAACCAAGACTTACTATGAGCGCTGCAAGCTGAAGCAGCGCCTCGACCCTAAGGTCCCCGTGACCCCGGTGGCTTTTAAGGTTGAAAAGATGGCCGACGGCTTCACCCGCAATGTCCTGACCCTCGACGACAAGACCGCTGGCCGGCTTGTCGAAATTGACGATATCAAGCCCATCGAGTTCAAGGATACTATCAACATCCTCTTGGTGGCGACCGACAGCCCCACCACGACTTGGGCCCGCCACCGCAAGGGCGATAAATTCGCCTATAAAGGTGCCGATTTCGTCATCAAAGACATTGACTTGATTAACAAGACCGTGACCGTTGAGAAGACCTTTATTCCTGACCCTAAGAAAGGGCGTAAATCCTTTACCGAGACCTTGGCAATCCCCGCCGAAGTTAAGCCTGTTTCCCCTAAAAAAGATAAAGCCCCTAAATAACCATTTACCTCCGCTGACCCGATGAAAAATCATAAACGCAACCGGCTCACTTGGGCCACCCTCGCTGCCGCCGTCGCTGTCGGCTCTCTCGTCGCCCAAGACGTAGATCCGGTCACGCAAAAGACCCAGCTCCTCTCCGAGGCGCTGGCCGCTCGCGAGAAGGGTGACCTCCAGGTCGCTCTCGAAAAGTTTGAGCAGATCCAAAAGATTTCCGCGGACGATGAAGCCGCCAAGGAAGGCATCGCTACCGTCAAGGCTGCCCTCGCCGCCGCCGATAAGGCCAGGGCCGATGCCGAAGCCGCCAAGGTCAAGGCTTTGCAGCCCGCCCCCGTTGTTCCAGCTAAGCCAGCCACCTTACTCGACGAAGTCGCTTCGGGTCACGAAAACCTTTACCGCGAAGTGGCTCAAGCTATCGCCGTCGCTAAGCAGACCGCCGAACAAGGCGACTACGCGGGTGCGCTCAAGGTTCTCGATGGCGCCAATGGTGCCCTCCCGAACAACACCGCTGCCCAGAAATGGCGTGATGAAATCGCTCTCACGAAGCAGGACATTATCAGCCGCCGCGAATCGGGCGACCAGGGTGCCGATCAACTAGCTCGCGCTGAAGTGGTTCGCCTCGCCAAGATTAACGCCGCCGCCATTGACGCCGCTTCCGCCCTCATTAACGACGCCGAAAGTTCCGTCCGTAAGGGTGAGCTCGATGAAGCGACGGCCCTCCTCGACAAGGCCTCCGCCAACCTACCCCGCAACATTGCGACCAAGCCTGCCAGCGACCGTATCAAGTCGGTGAAGTCCTCTATTATCTCCCGCCGTGCCTTCCTCGCGATGGATGCCCGCGAGATGAATAAGGCCGACGCCTTCGTCCGCGAGTTCGAGCGCCTCAATGGTGCCGACGACTCGAGCTCTCGCCGCCTCCGTGCCGAGTTCGCCGCGAAGAAGTCCGACCCAGCTTACCGTAGTGTCGATGAAATCTCCCCAGGCCTCCGTGCCAAGGACGACAAGGTACAGGAGCTGCTCGTGAAGGGCCGCGCTCGCTACCTCTACGGCGACTACGCCGGCGCCCTCGACGCCTACCGCGAAATCCTCCAGTACCAGCCAAACAATACCGAATCCAAGGCCTTCCAGGTTCGCATCCGTCAGGTCCTCTCGCAGAATTCGGGACAGTGGAACCGCACCGTCTCCAAGGGCAAGCTCCTCGAGCTGCTCGACGAAAGCTGGAAGTTGCCGGAAGTCTACAACCGTGAAGTCGGCCCAGTTGGTGGCATTGCTACCTCTGACCCGGTGCTCGATAAGCTCCGTGCAATCACCGTTCCGGAAATCAACATCCGCGATCTACCCTTCGACCGCGCCATCGCCCAGCTGACCATTGTCTCCCAGTCGTATGACAAGGAGAACAAGGGCGTGAACATGTTCGTCATCGACCCGGATCGTAAGAATCCGTCCGTTAACATGACGCTCCGTAACGTCACCCTCGAGAAGGCCATCGACCTCATCACCAAGCAGGTCAACTTCACCTACACGATCAACTCGGGTATCATCGAAATCCGTCCGGACTCCGGCTCGAACGACCTCGAAACCGAGTTCTTCCCGCTCAGTTCGGCCGCGGAAACGAAGATGACTGGTATTGGTACCGGCGCTCCGGCCACCACCACTCCTGGTGCGACTGCTAGCCCGTTTGGCGGCGCCACCGCCGGTGCCGGTGCGACCGACGTCAATCCTCGTAACGAAGGCATCAAGAACTTCCTGACCCGCTCTGGTGTGTCGTTCGAAGTGACCGGTGCCGTCCTCAACTACGACGGTACGACCCTAATCGTGACCCAGAACCGTAAGAACCTGGAGCGTATCCGTAATATCCTCCGTCGTTACTCCGACATCAAGCAGGTCCATATTGAGTCCAAGTTCATCGAAGTCGCCGAGTCTTCCCTGAACGAGCTCACGACCAACCTGCGCCTGTCCAAGACCGTCGGCGGCGTCCAGACCATCCGCGCACAGACGAATCTCCGTTCGGTCAATGACGTGTTCGGCTCCGCCACCGTCGCTAGCCCTGGCACCATCGCGGTGGCTGGCGGTACCGCCACCACGATTGTTAACGGGAACCCCATCACAATCACCCAGCCTCCCACCACGACCCCCATCGCAAACAACCCGCCCAGCTTCCCTACGGGTAACTTCGGTGGCCGCGAGCCGAACTTCGGTGGTGCGGCTGGTTGGAGCGGTGCAGCCGGTGCTTACAATGGCATGATCGGCACGATCGGCTCCTACGACCTCTCGATTTTCCTCAAGGCCGTCGAGCAGAGCAGCGGTTCTGACCTGATGTCCGCGCCGAGCCTCACCGTCCTCGACGGTAAGACCGCCATTATCAAGATCGCCCAGCTCCTTCGCTATCCGCAGTCCTATGGTGATACCCAGTCAAACGTGGGGTCCACAGGCGGTGGCCAGCAGGGCGGCGGTTCCGCGGGTGTGACCATCACGGCTGGTACGCCTCAGGACTTCACCGTCCAGGAAGTCGGCGTGACCCTCGAAGTCACCCCGACCGTGGGCGCCGACGACTCGATCGCTCTAAACCTCAAGCCCAAGGTGACCGAATTCGAAGGCTTCGTTGAATACGGCGGTACCTCCGTTGCGATCTCTGGTTCCACGACCGTCACGATTCCTTCGGGCTTCTTCCAGCCGATTTTCACGACCCGTGAAGTCTCGACCGATGTCACCGTCTTCGATGGTGCTACAGTCGTCATCGGTGGTTTGACCCGCGAAGAAGTGAAGACCGTCAGCGACAAGGTCCCGGTTCTCGGCGACATCCCGCTCATCGGTGCGGCCTTCCGCTCCAGCGGTAAGTCCACGACCAAGAGGAATCTCACGGTCTTCGTGACAGCCAACCTCGTCTCCCCGGGTGGTGCGACCCTCCGTAGCAGCTACCCTGGCATGCGCGCTGGTTCGGTCTTCCAGAACCCGGTCGTGCTCTCCCCAGGTGGCGCCGTCTACCGCGAGCCGGTTGAAGCGGCCCCGACGAACTCCTCGCCGCGTGAAGCCCCTCCGGCTGCTCCGGCTGGCCAGTAAGCTGAACGGAAGTTCGCCCTTCGCAGGCCCGCCTCTTGGCGGGCCTGCTTTTTTCTGGAAGCAATCGTCTACTCGGAGACACTCGCTCCCATGCGCTGGCTCCTCGTCGATGGTTTCAATCTAGTCTTCCGGAGCCATTTCGCGATGGAGCGCTCAAACCTCCGCCGGCAGTCTGATCAATTCCCGACGGGTGCCTTGCATGGCTGGATTAAGTCACTGCAGGACCTACGCGACGCCGAGAAGCCGGACCGTTGCGTTGTCTTCTTCGACCTCGGGGGCTCCGATCGTCACTTAGCGGTTCTCCCGGATTACAAAGGGCAGCGTGATGACACCCCGCCGGACATCATCCTACAGTTGCCGGAAATCAAGAAACTCACGGCTCTCTTGGGTTTTGCGGTGATCCAGGAACGCGGCGTCGAAGCCGACGATCTGATTGCCACAGCCGTCCATCGTTTGGCCGCCGCGGGAGATGAATGTATCATCGTGAGCGCCGATAAGGATTTCGGGCAATGCATCGGCGCTCAGGTGCTGCAGCTCGCGCCGCCGCCCACCGCTAATCCCGCGCTCGGCTGGCGCCGCCTCGATGCGGCCGGCGTGGAGGAAAAGTTTGGCGTGCCGCCGACCTTGATCGCCGACTACCTCGCGCTGGTCGGAGATACCTCGGACAATATCCCTGGACTCAAGGGCGTGGGCCCGAAGACAGCGGTGAAGTGGTTACAGCAGTACGGCGGTTTGGAAGGCGTGTTGGCGGCGGTGGCGACCATCGAGCCGGCGCGCTTTCGTGAGCAGATTCAAGCCGATGCTGACCGTATCCGCTCCAACCTATCTCTCGTGCGTTTTAAGACCGACTTCGCCTTCGAGCCCGGCGATGTCTCCACGGAAGACGTCAGCGGCGTAGCGGCCTTTCTGGAGGCCATGGAGATGCATTCGACCTTACGGCGCTATCAGGCGAAGCACGGCTTATCCGCGGGGCAGGAGAAGCCCTCCGAGCCCTCGTTACGGCCGCCTATGTCGCCCGCTAAGCCGGAGCCCGGTCCCGAGCAGGGCGAACTCTTCTAGGCACAAAAAAGCCCGCCTTTCGGCGGGCTTCGTGTTTAGGCAGGAAGAACTCTTACGAGCTCTTCTTGTCCTTCTTGACGTCGAGCTTCGGGGCGTCGGTTGCTTCGGCGAGGGCCTGGGCAGCGGTGCCGTGGTTCTGAGCGACGTAGGCCTTGAGCTCGTCCGGGGTGAGGGCGACCCAGAAGTGGGCTTCCAGCACGTCGAAGACGAGGTTGTTGGTCACCACGCCGTAGGTCTTGCCCATGAACTCAGCGTTCTTGGTGAGGACGTCGGTCGCCTTAGCGAGCTCTTCCTTGATGCGGGCCTTAGCGGCTTCATCGGTGGCAGCCTGTTCGGCGGCGCGGAGCTGGAGGATGGTGTTCTGCTGGACCTGGATCACTTCGATGCTGTTGTTGAGCACCGGAATGTGGTCACCAGTCACCTTGGAGAGGACGACCATCTTGGCGTTACCGCGGGCTTGGATGTCGGCTTCCTTGAACTCAGGGTTCTTACGGAGCTCGGCGACCTGCTCGTCGGAGACGGGGGTCATGAGCTGGATGGCCGTGTTCTGGATGAAGTGCGGGCGGATGGCGACGGAGTCTACCTTGAAGCCGTACACCTTAGCGAAGATGTCGTCCTTCTGGTTGAAGTCGGCGAGTTCACCGTCACGGAGCTTGGAGATGGCGTCCTTCTCACCGGTGGTGAGGGAGGTCTGGATGCGCTGGTTGAGCTCGAGGATGCGACGAGCCTGAGCCGTCATCACGTTGAGGTCGTTGTTGAAGCGAGCCAGCGTGTCGGGGCTGCTGATCGTCACGAACTTAAGGAAGACCTTATTGTCGTGCTGGAGCAGGTTGTTGTCGACGCGAGGCGCCGGGGTTTCGGTAGCGGTGGTCATGGTGTGATTAGTTTTGGGGTAGGGGTAGGGGTAGGGGCAGAGGGGAATTACTTGGCTTTTTCTTCGGTCTTCGGGGCGTCAGCCTTCTTTTCTTCGGGCTTGGCGTTGGCCTTATCGAGCTGGGCCTTTTCGGCTTCAGTGATCTGGACGAAGAGCTTGGCTTCGGCTGGGATAGTGCCGTTTTCGGAAGGGTAGTCGAAGTTGCGGGACTTCTTGAACTCTTCGGAGAGCTTGTTGACGCGCTCCTGGGTGGCCTTGACGGCTTCTTCGGCCTTCTTCTTATCTTCGTCGGTCTTCAGCTTAGGCTGGAGGTCGACGAGCTGCTGGAGCTGGGTCTTGGTCTCGGCGATTTGCTTGAGGAGGACTTGGAAGGTCTCGACTTCGACGGCACCAGCGATGGTGTCGCGGACGAGGAACTTCTTGTCTTCAACGGATAGGACGGACTCGGGCTTGAAATCCTTAGCGGCGGAAACCTTGGTGAACTCGTCGTTGGAGAGAGGGGTCAGGAAGAGGATCTTCGTAGGGACGAGCTGGTAAGGGCGGAGGATGCTGAAGCCGCCGTAGAGCTTACCCATGGCTTCGTTATCGGCCTGCAGTTTGGCCTGCTTGGCGGCGATTTCGTGGCTACGGGCTTCGCGTTCCGGGGTGGTCAGAGCATTTTCTAGGAAGAGCTGGGAGCGCTTGAAATCCTCGACCTGCTGGGCGAGGATACGGATGCGCTGCTGGAAGTTGACGAACTCCTGTGGGGAGGTGGCGGTCCAGACTTGGGCAAAGAACTTCTGCTCGGCTTTCGGGTCTGCGCTCGGAGTAGCGGCAGCGGCAGCCTTACCGACTTCGAGCGTCGGCTTCAGGTCAGCACCGGGCTTGGCGTCCTGAGCGTTCAAGGTGAGCGCCAAAGCGGCAATGAGGAAGGGAAACGGCTTCATAGATTTGGGGAGAGAAGTTCAAATCTAAGGAATTAGGCACTCTCTGCCACTAAAAAAAACCACTGTGAATTACTTGTGAATAGCTAAAGCCCGGTCGAAAATAGCAGGTAAATCTAGAGAATCCGCCTGCTTTTGAAACGCTTCGTCCGCTAAAACCGCTCGAACCTTAGGATGGTCGATAAATCCACTTAAGTCTCTGTTATTCAATAACTCACGAACTTTTTTATCCTCCCATGCTTGGTAAAAGGATGGGTGAGTGGCCAGGCCCCGTATTTCTGGCATGGCCATCAGGCGCTTACGGGCCTCGGGATCGCCCATTAACATCCGGGTCTGGATAATCAGGCGTTTCTGCCGGTCGGGCAGGGGGGTCCAGTCCTTCAGCCAATGGGTTAGTGGGGTTTCGGCGATTTGATTCCGGGCCTGAATACACAGGTGGGTTTGAGCTGCTTGGGGCCCGCCGATGAGCTCTTGGAGCGAGGCGACGGTGGCCAAGGCTAAGACCAAAAGGCTGAAATAGAGCAGGCCCGTCCAGCAGCCGACCATCGACCCAAGCACGGGGCTTTCGGCTTCATCCGCGCCTTCGGGGCGCTTCCCCATCCACCAAGCCAGACCGTAAACTAGTAGGCCTGCCAGGCAGGTGACGCCGAGGACGCCAGCGGCACCGCGCATGAGCCAAGGAAAGGAAGTGCCGTGGAGTAATGAGTGCCCGAGCTCCGGCCCCAAGGCCCAACCGAAAGCGAGTCCCGCCGTGAGGGCGATGGGTCCAGCCAATTGCCGGAGTGGGCCACGTTTATAGCCACGCCAAGCCCCGCGAGCCATGAGCAGTGCCAGCACCACGCCGGCCAGCCAGAGCATCCACGAAGACTCAAGGGGAGGCGTTGACATCGTTAGCTTTCGCCGAGGACCTTCCGGATCGAGCCCTCGCGTGCCTCGATGCTTTCAGCCAACTTGAACTGCACGAGCGCGCGTCGTAAGTTATGGCCAGGGTAGCGGACCTTGAAATACACATCTCCAGCGACATGGTCCGCCAAGAAGCGAATCCCGAGTTCGAGGGGGATGAGGTGAATGCAGTCGTACAGGTATTTGAGTTCCGCTGGGCTTAGGAAGTCTTTGGCATGCGAGCGATAGCCGCGGTAGATCGCGGTAAAAAGGTCGAGGTCGAAGATGACACTCGCGAGGTCCGGAGCGTCTTCGCCGGCGGGATTACAGGCCGAGCGCGTCGCATCACCGATGTCGTAATGGACGAGGCCTGGCTGCACGGTATCGAGGTCCACGATGCACGTGCCGCGACCCGTCGCCGTATCGATCATGATGTTGCCGACCTTGGGGTCACCGTGCGTCGTACGGAGTTGTAATTCCCCTGATTTTAAAGCGTTTTCCAACACGCTGCAGCGGCCGCGGCGATCTTCGACGAACCGCAGCGCACGTTTGGCTTCCGGTGAAGTCTGGACGCGTTCCTGGCCCTCGGGCGTGGCTAAGGCCGCATCGAGTTTGGCCAGGTAGCCAGGCGTCACGTGGAAGCCGGGCAGGGCGTACCGAAGTCGATCGCAGGGCAGGTCGCTGACCATGCGATGGAAGTGGCCCAAGACATAACCGGCTTCGAAGGCGTGCTCGGGGTTTTGGACCTTCTCGAAGGCCGTAGCGCTGGCGATTTGCGAGATGGCTCGCCAGATATCGCCGTTCGCGTCGGTGACCCAATCTTCGCCGCCCTTGGTCTGGATGATTTTCGGGAGCTGCCAGATGCGGTCCGCCCCGTCGGATTCGGCCTCCAGCTTGGCGTGGCAGTGATCGGTGAGGACGCGCATGTTTTGCATGATTGCCTCCGGGTCAGGAAAGACGGCCTTGCGGACGCGTTGTACGATGAAGCGCTGCTCCGAAAAGGTCGTCCGGAAGATGGCCAAATAGGTGTCGTTGACGTTGCCCGAGCCGTAGGGCTCGACCGTGACGAGCCTTCCCTGGACGTCGAATTGGCGGGCGATAAGGGCGGCACGCATAGGTTGCAGGGGCAATTTGCCCTGTTTTTCCGGAGAGGCGAGGGCATTCCGGTCACGCCAAGGCTTGATTTTCGTTTCGGCCTCCCCATGTTGAACAGTCCTCTGCGACGCCACCTTAGCTCAGCTGGTAGAGCATCTCATTCGTAATGAGAATGTCGCCGGTTCAAATCCGGCAGGTGGCTCCAGCGCAGGGGTTAATTTTCCAGTCCGTTTGCTAAGGCGGGCTTTCCCGCCACCCTCCACCACATGAGCCGCCGCTCCGACCAGCCCGCCCGCAGCCGCGATTTATCGCGTCGCTACGACCGGAACTTTAAGGTGGACGATGCCTATCGGGCGACGTTGCCCGACATGCAGAATAAGGACGCGTCTTTGATTCAAGGCGCCAACGTGCCAATCCAGCATGTGGGCATCTCGGGTTTCCGTTTGCCGATGTTCGTCATCTCCCGCGATGGTAAGCCGGTGCCCCTCGAATGCACGGTTACGGGGTCGGTCTCCCTCTCGGCCGACCGCAAGGGCATTAACATGTCGCGCATCATGCGCACGTTCTACGAGTTTAAGGACCGCGTCCTGTCCCATGAACTGCTCGAAGAGGTGCTGGTCCGCTACAAGAAAGACCTCGAGTGCAGTCGCGCCCGCATCCTCGTCGAGTTCCGCTATCCGATCGTTCAGAAGTCCCTGCGATCCGGCCTCGAGGGCTGGCAGTATTATAAGGCTACGCTGGAATGTACCATCGACGACCTCGACCACCTGCGTCGCTTCGTCCATTTCGACTTCGTCTATTCGTCCGCCTGCCCTTGCTCTGCTGAGTTGACCGAGCACGCCCGCGAAGAGCGCGACACCTACGGGATTCCACACTCCCAGCGCTCCAAGGCGCGCGTCATCGCCGAGGTCTCCCCTGGTAAAGCCCTCTTCGTGGAAGACATGAAGGACCTCTGCCTCGCCAGCCTGCACACCGAGACCCAGGTCATGGTGAAGCGCGAAGATGAGCAGGCTTTTGCCGAGCTTAATGGTGCTTACTCTAAATTTGTCGAAGACGCGGCCCGCCTCGTCTTTGAGCAATTCGACCGCGACGCGCGCGTGCGCGACTTCGTCATCGCCTGCTCACACCTCGAGTCCCTGCATTCCCATGACGCCGTTTCGGTGATCAACAAGGGGATGCCGAGCGGGCTCTCGGCCGATTTCAGCCAGTTCAGAGATTTAATCTGCTAGTTCTTTGGCGGCTTGCTCCTTCGTCGGCGGCCGCCTAGGTTCGTCTTTACGAGGGGGTAGCTCAGCTGGATTCAGAGCAGCAGCCTTCTAAGCCGCCGGTCGCGGGTTCGAGTCCCGCCCCCCTCGCCACTTTCCCCGCCCCATGTCCTCCCAGTCCTACCACCTCGCCGACCGCGGCCAGAGTCTAGGCACGTTGGATTCCCAAGCAGTCCTCGTTGGTTTGGCCACGGGGCGCTTGTCGCCCGACACCCTTTCCTGGCAGGAAGGGGAAGCGGGTTGGGTGGCGCTACGGCAGCGGCCGGAGTTCGCCAGTGGCGTGAGCGCCGTGGCTTCGCTGGAGCCACCGCCGCCCGCGCTGCCGTGGGAAGCACAAGTCACGCGCTGGAGTTCCCGTCCGCAGTTCGCCACTCTATGGGCGACGCTCAAGGCGGTCCTCTTTCGCCCGCAAGCCACGTTCACCGCCGCGGTTTCATCGGACAGTCTCCGCGCCCCCATCCAGTGGCTGTTGTGGGCCAGCGTCGGCGCGGTGCTGGTTGGGTTTCCGTTGTGGAGTGTGCTGCTGAGCTTACGTCCAGCGTTGCTTGGGAAATTTGGCATGCCGGAAACAGCGGCGCCCGCGATTTTCAACCTCACCTATTTCTTTCGGGCCTTAGCCCTCTATCCGCTGGCGGCCTTCGTGGGTACATTCGTCACCGCTTTCAGCGTACATGGGTTACTGCGGCTGTTCGGTGGCGGCCAAGCTGGTTGGCGCCGGACCTTCCGTACCTTAGCTTACGTCTTTGGTTCGATGTGCTTGGTCTTGGCTCTTCCGGTGACCGCCTGTGCCGTCCCGGTCTGGGGTTTTATCCTAGCCCTCTTGGCGCTGGGGTTCGCCCACCAAGAGCCCGCTTGGCGTGGGTTTCTCGCGGTGGGCTTGGTGGCTACCGTCGGCTGCTGCTCGGGCCTCATCGCCTCAGCCTGGTCTGTCAGCCGTAATTTCTTCCGCTAAGTTAGTTGCGGGCTTGCAGGGCTCTCTCGCCTTGCCAGAAATAATCTTATGCAAATCCACGTCGCCCGTCCGCCCAATCAGCTCGGAGTCTTTAGCCAGGAGGAAGTCGCCGCTGGCCTGCAGTCGGGCCGCTTCCTGCCCACCGACCAAGCTTGGCGCGACGGGATGTCCGCTTGGACGCCGTTGAATCAGTGGGCTGAGTTTAGCAGTGTCACCGCCGCGGTGCCGGCGTCGCCCGCCGAAGCGGCGGTCGCGCCCTCGCAGGTACCTTGGGAGCAGGGTAAGAGCGCTGGGAGTTTCTTTGCCACCGTGAAGGCCGCGGTCTTCAGCCCGCGTGAGACCTTTGCCAACGCTCGGATGGAGTTCGGTGATTGGCTAATCTTTGCCTACATCGCGCAGCTAGTGGTTCTACCAGTCCGTTTACTCCAAGCTTTTGTGTATGAAGATCCCAGCGCCCAAATGCTGAGTTTCTTCGAAAAACTCAACAACCCGGCACTCGAACCATTGATCACAGGTTTACGTAAGAACATCGCCGACGCCGATTTACCCATTACGAAGTTCGTAAAAGTTGGGTCGGTGTTCGGCAGCATCGCTATCGGCCCACTGATGGTGGCTTTATTTGGTGTGGTGATCTGGGTGGGGTTATGGATCATGCGCCAGAAAGTCGATTGCGGCCGCGCCATCGGTGCCATGCTGATGGCGTCCTCCATCGCCTCTGTTATTGTCATGCCCTTCAGCCTGCTCGGGTTTAATGTCATCCTCTTGTTCGGTCTCGGCTGCCTGCTCGGCATTCCTTATCTCATCTTTTACCATCGTCTTCATGGGGCGGCCATTCAGCGGAGCGCTTGGGTCTCGTTCGGTGCACACCTCCTGTTCGGCCTGATCCTCGGCTGTTGTGGTTTTGCCTGCATGGTAGCTGCGCTCGGCGGTTTAGGAGCTTTAGCACGCTAAACGACTTCCTGGTGCAGTGGTAACGGCTCAGGGAGGTTTCACGACCTTCCACAGGCTTGCCGTCTCCCCGTCGCCCGTGTAGGCATGGGTCATGCAAATCCACGTTGCCCGCCCGCCCAATCAGCTCGGAGTCTTTAGCCAGGAGGAAGTCGCCGCCGGCCTGCAGTCGGGGCGCTTCCTACCGAACGACCAAGGTTGGCGTGAAGGGATGGCCGCGTGGTTGCCTTTGAGCCAGTGGCCGGAGTTCGTAGGCCTAGGCATTCCTTCGGCGCCGCCTGAGTCCGCGCAAGCCGCGTCGGTCCAACCCATGCCCGCCTGGGAGCGCGGTTCCTCGATTAGCAATTACTTCGGCACCATCAAGGACGTGGCGCTCAATCCGGTCCAGACGTTCGACCAGCTCCCGGCTGAAGGCGGAATCGGCCGTCCATTGCTGTTCAATTATCTGACGGCTATCCCAGCCGTGTTGCTACTCGCTGGGCTCTATGCGGTCATCCTAGCGGTCTTGGGGGACAGCTTCATGCAAGGGATCCGGAGCGCCACGAACACCCCGCCCTTTATGCAAGCGTTGACCCTTGGTGGCTTGGTCGGGCTGATGTTTGGGCTCTTTTTCTGCATCGGCCTCATCGCTCCGTTGGGGCTTTTTATTAGCAGCGCTTTCTCGTATTTGATGCTTTTGCCGTGGGGGCCGCGTGGTGGTTATGAGGGGAGCTTCCGGGCGAATGCCTACGTGAACGGGGCTTTCTTTCCGCTGACGTGCATCCCTTGCGTGAACTACGTCGCCTGGCCGTGGCAGATCGTCGTCAACGTCATCGCCTTATCCCGCGTCCATCAAATCGCTTGGTGGAAGGTATTGATTTCGGTCGTTGTGATTCCCTGTTGCCTTTGTTGCGGTGTTTACGCCGCCATCCTCTTTCCTGCCATCAGCAGGATGCGTTGAGTTATAGGCTCCGGTGAGAATTGGCATCGTCCGTCGGCCCGCCTTCCCAGGCGAACTTAACCATGAGTTCGTCTGGCCGTTGGTGTTCCTCGGCGGGGTGCTGTTTGCCTGGGCGTGGTTCCAAACGGGCTGGTCGCTCCCCCCCTGCATTTTCTACGAGTACACCGGCCTGCCTTGCCTCGGGTGCGGCGGCACGCGTTGCGCCCGCCAGTTGGTGCACCTGAACTTCTTCGAAGCACTCAAGTTCCACCCGGGCTTCTTCCTCGTCGTGCTGAGCGGGGCGCTGTGGACGGCTTATGCGGCGGTCTTTTGGGTGCGTCGGGACACGCTTCGTCTGAGGTTGTCCGTCGACGACCGAGGTGAAAAGATCCTGCGGCGGACTTTCGTCGGCGTATTGATCGCCCACTGGGCCTGGCAGTGCTACTACCTGACCCGCTAACATGCGGCGGCTCCTGAAACTGCTTGGTTGGTTGACGGTCGGCATCTGTGCCTGCCTCGTCGCTTTGCTGATTGTCTATGGGTTATCCGATCGTGCCGGAAAAATCGCCATCGAGCACCACGTCCTGAACGTGATCGACGGCGTCCGTGAGGACGGGATGACCCCCGACAAAGTCGTCGGGACGCTCGATCAGTTCGCCGACCAGACCGAGGTGGTGAAGGGTGATATCGTCCCCGCGCCCGAGCCGGATAAAGACGCGACCGCTCCATACGGCGAACCGGCCGACCAGCGCGGCCTGAAGCACTTCGTGAACCAGGGCTACAGTGTCGGGTATGACGAAAGCCTCCCGTCCCCGCGTTGGTCTTCCTACCGCGTCTTTCCCTATCGGGACGTCCATCTGGAGCGACCCTCTACCTTTAAGACCGACGTGCGGACCACCGCGCGCGTCACGACCGCCGAATATGTGCATTCAGGGTATGACCGCGGTCATCTTTCTCCAAACTACGCGATCTCGGTCTGCTACGGCGAGGAAGCCCAAAAGGAGACCTTCCTGCTCTCAAATATCGTCCCGCAGGTGCATGCCCTCAACGCGGGCCTCTGGAAGGACCTCGAGCAACGCGTCGTCCACCGTTACGTCGAGCGTTACGGCACAGTCTGGGTGCAGGTCGGCCCGGTCTTCACTGAGCCCTCCGCCAAGAAGGTCGGCCGCATTCCCGTCCCCGTCGCCTTTTGGATGGTCGTCTCGGAGTACGAACGGGACCAGCACGGCCTCCGCGCGATTGCTTACCTCGTGCCCCATGAGGAGAATTGGCGCGACCACGAGCTCACGCGCTACGTGGTGAGTATCCGAAAGGTCGAGTCTCTGACTGGCTTGGATTTTTTCCCGAAGTTACCGAAGGCCACACAGGACCGACTCGAATCAACGCCCGCGCCCCGCGCGTGGTGATTTCACCAAGACGGCGCGTAAGTCGGTCGCTTGGATCAGCACAACGCAGTCGAGCCCGTCGGCGGTCGGTAGCCAGAGCATCGGCAACTTCGGCCAAGCCTGGTGCATTGTATCGCGGAGGCCGCCGACTTCGATGACTAGCACGCCGTGTGGTTGCAGGAGTTCAGCGGCTTGCGCGAGTAGCTTACGGATAACGTCGAGCCCATCCTTGCCGGAGACCAAGGAGTTCTTGGGCTCCTTCTTAAACTCCGCGGGCAGACGCCGGTAAATGCCTTCCGGCTCGTAGGGTGGGTTGCTGAGGATCAAGTCAAACTTCGGGCCGCCGAGCAGCGCCGTCATCGTGTCCGTCTCGTGTAATTTAATCCGCTTCGTCTCGCCGTGGTCCGCCACGTTGAGTTTCGCCACCGCGAGGGCGGGCGCCGAAAAGTCGGTCGCATCCACCTTCGCTTGCGGGAAACGCTTTGCGAGCAGGATGGCTAAGCAGCCGGAGCCCGTGCACACATCGGCCACGCGCTTAACCTGCTCGACGGGCGGCAACCAGCGGGGGATGGCTTCCGGGATCAGCTCAACGAAGTAGGAACGCGGCACGATGACCCGTTCGTCGACGCGGAAGCGGAGGCCACCCAGCCAGGCTTCGCCGACGAGGTAGGCCGTGGGGACGCGTTCGAAAACGCGGCGTTCGAGGAGGGCGAGGAACTTGGCCTTCTCGGCGGGCTTGAGGGCGCGCTCAAAGCACTGCGGGAGCTTTTCCCAAGCGAGGCCTGTCGCCGCGCTCATTAGCGTCAGCGATTCCTCCTGCTCGTCGAGGAACCCTTGGCCGTAGGCCACGTCGGACGACTTAAGCAGCCTGTTTGCGAAGCGCAGGTGCTCACCCCCCGTACGCAGACGCGCGGTCTGGGCCGGAGTAGGGCGCGAAGGTGCGCTCATCAGAGATTCGCCGTCCTCAGGTGAGGGGCGCAGCCGACCAGAGTTCCTTGGGGGTACGTTCGAAGAAGTCCTCGAGGTACTTCGTCGTGGCGCCACCTTGGCGGAAGACCGGGTCCTTCATGATTGCGCGGCACACCGGAATGGTGGTGTGGATGCCGCGGATGATATACTCGCTGAGGGCACGGTGCATGCGGTCGAGCGCCTTCTGGCGGTTGGCACCGACCGAAATCAGCTTGGCCACCATGGAGTCGTAATTCGGCGGGATGGTGTAGCCCGAGTAACAGTGGGAGTCGACGCGGACGCCGTGGCCACCGGGTGTATAATAGAGGCCGATAGTGCCAGGGCTTGGCGTGAAGTTGCGGGCCGGGTCTTCGGCGTTGATGCGGCACTCGATGGCGTGGCCAGTGATCTTGATGTCCTTCTGGTTAAGCTCCAGCTTCTCGCCGCAGGCGATGAGGATCTGGCGACGCACTAAGTCGATGTCGGTGACCTCTTCGGTCACGCCGTGCTCCACTTGGATACGGGTGTTCATCTCCATGAAGTAGTACTTTCCGTTGCGATCGACGAGGAATTCGATCGTGCCAGCGTTATGGTAACCGATGGATTCGGTCAGGCGGACGGCGACCTTGCCCATCTCCTCGCGGAGCTTGGGGGTCAGGAACGGAGAGGGGGATTCTTCGATGAGCTTCTGGTGGCGACGCTGCACGGAGCAATCGCGCTCACCGAGGTGGAGTACCTTGCCATGCTCGTCGGCCAGCATCTGGAACTCGATGTGGCGGGGCTGATCGATGTACTTCTCGATGTAGACGGAGCCGTTGCCGAAGGCCTTTTCGGCTTCGCTGCGGGCGCTGTCGTACTCCTTAGAGAAAGCGGCGGCATTGTGCACGATGCGCATGCCCTTACCGCCGCCACCGGCGACGGCCTTAATGATGACGGGGAAGCCGATGCGTTGCGCTTCCTTGATGGCTTCCCGCTGGTTGTCGACGGGACCGTCGGAGCCAGGGACCGTGGGGACCTTGGCCTTCGCGGCCGTTTGGCGGGCCACGGCCTTATCGCCCATGAGGCGGATGGCTTCGGGGCGGGGACCGATGAACTTGATGTTGGCGGTGGCGCACTTCTCGGCGAAGCCCGCGCGCTCGGAAAGGAAGCCGTAGCCCGGGTGGATGGCGTCGACGTTGGTGATCTCAGCGGCCGAGATGATGCGGTCCTCGCGGAGGTAAGAGTCCTTGCTCGGGCCCGGCCCGATACAGACGGCCTCGTCGGCCAGTTGGACGTGCAGGGACTGTTCGTCGGCCTGGGAGTAGACCGCAACGGTCTTAATACCCAGTTCCCGACAAGCGCGGATGACGCGCAGGGCGATTTCGCCGCGGTTGGCGATGAGGATTTTGTTCATGCTCGGGAATCGGTGATCAGCCGACCTTCACGCGGAAGAGGGGCTGGCCGAATTCGACCGAGGTTCCGCTCGCCACGAGGCATTCGACAATGGTGCCGGAGAGTTCGGACTGGATTTCGTTCATCACCTTCATGGCCTCGATAATGCAGACGACGCTGTCGGCCTTCACGGGCGAGCCCACGGCGACGAAGTTAGGGGAGTCCGGGGAGGGGGTAGAGTAGAAGGTGCCGACCATCGGGGAGGTGATGACCTTCATGTTGGGGTCGGCGGCCAAGGGGGCAGGGGCGGCGGCAGGGGCGGCAGCCACAGGCACAGGGGCGGCGGCGACGGAAGCCGGGGCGGCGGGGGCAGCCGCACGACCAGGGACGTCACGCTTGATGCGCAGCTTGAATTCTTGGTCCTGGATTTCGAATTCGGAAAGGTCCGACTTCTTCATTAAATCCACGACTTGTTTGATCTTATTAAGGTCCAAGGTAATGTCCTCCGTGAGGGGGTGGACCAGACTGATACAGCGGGATAGGGGGGCAAATCAACCCTCATTCCAGCAAAGAGGGGGGTATTTTACCTAAAGTGCTGTCCTTCTTAGGGTTAAGTATGTCAGAAAGCTTGGGTAAAGCGCTGACTTCTGGGTCAGCGAGGGGGCCTTTTAGGCGCACTCGGGTGAGGCTCAGAAAGGCACGGTTGATATTCAGGATTTCCAGGGGGTTAAACCCACCCCTCTTGGGCAGGGAGAAGTCCCCTTCGAACTCTAGGGTGGAGGCCTGCAGGTCAATTTCTCCGGCTAGGGTCAAGCGGGCGTCGGGCCCTTTAATCACGAGGTCGGGGAAGTAGGCCCGCCCACCCACGCAGCCGAACTGGCCCGTGGCTTGGGTCAGGTCATAAGAGGTAGATTTGATTCCGAAGGCCTCTAGGAAGGTCGAGACTCCGCCCAAGAGCCGGACGCGCTTAAGTTCTGGGTCGACGAGGTCGAAGCCCCCCCGGCCCTTGAGGAGGCGGGGCTCCTGGAGGTTGATGCTACCCACGAACTTGAGGTCGAGTTTCCCGGGGGCACTCGGTGCCATCGGCTTCGGGGGAGTCGGCTGGGTCGTGGCTTCCGCGGCTGGCTTGGGCGGATTGAATTGCTCCATGAGCTTGGCGACCTTCTTCGGGTCGCAGCCCTTCAGTATCAGGGAGACCTGCGAATCCTTCAGCGGGTCGCCTTGCATGCCGAGCGTCGCTTGGCCATCCGCCAGCGCGAGCACGGCCTTGATCTGGAGGTCCCTCGGCTGACTGAGCACGTCTAGGGTGAGCCCGCGGCTTTCAATGCCCCAGGCCGAGAACGTCCCCGCGCAAGTCACGCGCGCTTTGATGTCCAGTTCTAGGCCGTTGGGTTGGATATCGAGGGTGAGTTCTTGGTCCGCGGGCAAGCGCAGGCCGCGCATGGCTTCACCTAAGTCCACCCCCGCACAGCGAGCCGCCACCCAGGGCTGGAGGTTACCACGCGCACGGATGAAGGGCCCCGCGACCGAAGCTTTCTTCGTCCAATCCCAGGTCATCGTGCCATCGAGGAAGCCGTCATCCTTGCCGACGCCACTGAGGCGGTGCAGGCCGATCTTCGTGCCCTTGGCGTCGGCGTCGACGAGGATTTCAACGGAGCGGAACGGTGACTGCATGAGCGTGAAGTCCTGGAGTAAGACCCGGCCGCGGACCTCGCTCTGATGGTCACCCCAATGGCTCTGTACTTCGATGGTCGCGTACGGACGTTGCTTCGCCACACAGAGTTTCCATAGGTTGATCCACCAATCGCCGAGTAACCGATCCAGTGCGGAGGGCTGGAGTTCGCCGCGCAGGCGCAAGGCAAAGGGACCGCCTGGGTCGAGGGAGCAATCGGCTTCACCGAAGATGCTCGCGAGGTGGCTGTCACGCAGCAGCAGTGCGTAAGGCGTCCGTTCTGGCACGAAGGAGAACTTGGTGCTGAAGGGGAGATCGCGGGCCGGAGAAACCGCGCGCGGTGAGAGGCCGAGCACATCCAACCCGCTGAAGCTGACCTCGCCGTCGACTTGCCAGCTCGACGGGGTGCGCTGCACATGGATATCGGCAAGGTTAAGCACCCCAGTGATTTCACCAACCAAGGGTGCCAACGCTGTATCGAGCGTCGGCACCGCCCGACGCAGGTCGACGGCGGTGATTTGTCCTTCGGGAATGCGGAGGGAGAATCCGTCCGGTTCGGTCGCCTTCGTCGCTGGCGTCCAGATGGCCAAGCCGTGGACGCTACTCGTGGTGGTGGCCGCGTCGAAGCGCGCGCGCAGGCTAGCTTGGCCGGTGGGTGAGAGGGTCTGCGCGAGTTTCGTGCGGAGGCTTAGGCCCGTGAATTGCGCCACGGACACTTCGTCCAACGAGAGGTGGCCCTGCGTCTCGACGAGGCTATTGGCACCCGTTAACTGGAGGGTCAGTTGACCTGCTTGAATGTCTCGGAAGGAAAGATTTTTCGCGGTGATCCGTGTCTGCCAAGCCAGGAGTGTTCCCCGCGAGTTGAGCTTGAGCTCGCCCCGTGCGAGCATATCGCGTGCCTGGATCAGGCCGAGCCCTTCTTGGGACCAGTCGTTGCCGAGGACCGCGTGACCACGGAGGTCGGCGCCGCCTTCGGCGTTACCGTGGGCCGCTAAGTTGATCGAAGCCCCACCCGAGCGTTCAGCGATTAGCAAAGTCTCTTCAATCTGGTGCAGGAGTTTGGCCGCCTGCTCAGGGATACCTCCGGCGGCGGGCGTTCTATCGCTCGCGGTATCCCGCTGGAGTAAGGCGGACGGGAGTTCTCCATGGAAGGAGGCGATAAATTTACCAGAGCGGGCGAGGAGCGACGGCACCATTAACCAGCGTCCTTCGCGGCGCGCTTCCAGGCGAATGTCCTCAATGAGCAGTCGGCTTTGGCCGAGGCGCGAGACCGAGGCGGGGCACCAGAGTTTTCCGCCGCGGAGGCGGACGCGCGTGGGGCTGACGCGGCCGGCGAGCAACTCGGGCAGACTCACGCCGACTTCGATGCGATCAGCGGTGAAGACTTCGCCCGTCAGGCCGATGACCTCGAGCGAGACATCGTCGGCCGCTAAAGACTGGTCGGGCAACACCCAGAAATGCCGAGCTTGGAGGCGTAGGCCTTGTTCGGCTAAGCGATTTATTAAGGACTCTGTGAGGCTGGTCGGCAACTGCACGGGACCGTCTAAAGACGCGAGCCAGAGGAGGGCTAGTTGAACGGGTAAGAGTAAGCTTAAACCAGTGATGACGAGCCCGCGCAGGAATTTACGAAACCCGGAGACTGCGGGTGATGGCTTCATCGCCCATCCGACCCGAGCAGCGGGATGAGGATTTCAGCGAGGGAAGTTTCGAGGAGGAAGTCGTCGCCATCGCCTTCATCGCGCACGAGGACGGCGGTGCGGTTGAGTGGTGCCGTGCAGAGGTAGGTACGGAAAGATTCGCTCGCCCCCGTGGCGCCGGCGGCGACTTGGTCGGTAATGCGGAGTTCGTAGCGGAAGTCACCGGCGCCGATATCGCGCGTCGGGAATTCCGTCGCGCGGACCTGCATCAGGGCCGTGGCGAGTCGACGACTGTTGGCTGGGTCGAGGCGACCGGTGCCCGCCCAATTGCCGTCGGGGCCGAGGCGGGCTTCGCCGATGACCTTGCCGTCGGCTTTTTCGGTGAGCCGTAAGCCGGTCACTTTCGCGCCGCCAGTGAGTTCAGTGAGTTCGCGGTTGCGCCAGGCCTTCGGGTCGACGGCGGCTTGGGCGTTACGCAAGAGGGAGATATCGCAGACCGCCGCCAGCGGCGACCCTTTTTGGTGGACCAGCAGGGAGCCTGGAGCAGCGGCGGCGGAAGGAGCGGCGTAGAATGAAAGGACAATCCGGTCGCCGCCAAATTCGATTTCAGCCTTATGGAGTGGTTCGGCGGGAAGTTGGCCCACGGGGACGAGTGCGGGGGTGGCGTTGGGCCCCGCGAGCGTCGCGCGCAGGCGCGTCAGCGAGGCCAGGAATTCCCGAATCAGCTTACCATCAGCCTCGCGCCGCTTGGTCGCCGTCGAGCCTGGTGCGACGGGGATTTCCCAGCGGGGTTGGGCACCGGTTGCGTCGAGGCGATGCAACGTGATGAAGCGGCCACCAGAGGTGATGGTCAGGCCGCTGGCGAGCTCGGGGTCAAAGTCGGCGGGGCGGGCCGAGGCGAGCGTCGCCTTCGGGTTTTCCCATTCGGTGAGGGCTTTGGTTTCGACAAGAAAGAGCGAGGAGTTGTCCTCCAGTTTGGCCCAACGTTGAGCGGGTGCGCCGACTTTAGGCTTACCGATGAGTAGGACTTGCCGGCGCGAGTTTCCTTCCAGCCCAAGCCGAAGTTCCGGTGTGGCCAGCCCGGTTTCGCTTTCGTTGGCCTCGGCGAACTTAACGGCGCGGAGATTTGAGAGGTCGGTGATGGCCTTGGTGGCCCGGTCTGGGTCGGCGAGGGCATCGAACGGGGCTTCAAAGCGCCACTCCGGGCCTTGGTTCTTGCGGCCCGGTCGGGTGCGTTCCTCGTAAGAGAGCGACGTCACGCTATCGCCATCCTTTTGCCGCAGCCGGGCCGAAACTGTCCGCACCTCGAAGTCGGCAATCTCAAAGATTTTGTCGACGCGGTAGCTCTCCGGTTTGGCTTCCAGTGCCGCCGCCATGGCATCGCCCAACGGGATGATCCGGTTGCCGTTAGCCGTCAGTAGGAAGAGTCGGCGGGTATCCTTGTTTTCGCCAATCTTTACTTCGAGCGTCGCGCCGGCATCGGAAGTCGTGCGTAGAATCCAGCGCGGTGCGGCGAGTCCGTAGGTGGCGAGGCTACCGCCGGCGGCCTTAGTTTCGGCGGTCGCAAAGCCTTTATCTCCATCGATGAAACGGATCTCATCCAGGAGGCGTTGCACGGCCCAAAGGTTGGCTGGCCATTCGATGGGGGCGGTGATGCGCCAGGAGCTCGGACGCTTTTCGAGGACGAGTTTCTGGCCAGACTCGGTCAGCTCAATCTTCGCGAGGGCCGCTGGGAAAAGGAGGTCCTGGCTGGCGGCTGTTTGGCGATGGACGGAGGTTGCCCGCCAGACCAGGCCGAATGCGACGAGGTTGGCCAGAAGCAGGACAAGCGTGGTGCGGGCGATCCGCATGTGACCCTTAACTTCTGCGTCGCCAGACTGAAACCGCAAGCCCGACTAACAGGACCGCTAAGGGAATCCCTCCAAAGCGGAGTGCTAGGGCCCAGAAGTCCGCGGCGGTCGCATTGACTTGATAGACGCCGGCGGCTCGGGTGGGGAGGGAGATGGCACGGTCGCGGTCCGAAAGCCAGGCGGCGCATTGGGTCACAAAGGCTTGGTTGCCACCGCGGTTCAGGCGGGCGTTGGAAACGAGGTCGGTGCTGCCGATGACAATGAGGCGCCCGCCGATACTGCCTGTGCCCTTACGGATACCCGCGGCCCGTTCGGCGGCGGCGGCGATGCAGATAGGCCCCGGCTGATCGCGGTCAGGATCGAAGCGGATGGGGCGCCGTGAAGGGTCGGCCTCCCCCCAAGAGAGCATGGCCCCGTTCCGGACGTTGGAAGAGAAGACCAGCGGCGTCACGGAAAGCGTGCTGTCCGGGGTGCTGCCTTCGTCAAAGCGAGCGGGGCGGGCGCGCGTGACCACCAGGGGAAGGTCCTGCTCGCGCAGCACGCGGGTCAAGGCATGAATCTTCTCCGGGAGCATCCGGACGGCAATGTCGCCGTCGGCGGTGCGGCAAGAGGGGTCATTTTCCTGCAGAAGAGCGTCCGGTGAGAAGATGGCCCATTCGGATAAGACCGCTTCGAGGCCATGCTCGCGGCCAGGTTCGAGGAAGACCAACACGCGCCCGTTCCGGTCATACAAGTAGCTGCGGAGACGTTCGGCTTCGGCGGCCGAGAAGGCCGCTTGTGGGCCGGCGATGAGGACCATCGTCGCATCGCGCGGGATTTCCGATGCCGTCGGTAGGTCGAGTTCGCGCAGGATGAAGTTACGATTGCGTAATTGGCGAGAGAGTTGCGAGAGGCCGCGCAGGGGCGAGGTGTCGCTGAGCCCGAGTTCGCCATGGCCACGCGAGACGTAGCAGATTGCCGGCCGGTCTTCAGTGACTTCGAGTAAGGCCGAGGTCACCGCTTCTTCGCCGCGGAAGGTCACGACCTTGGCGGCATTACTGTCGACGAGTTCGGCGAGGGTGACGAACTTGGCACGCGTACCGCAGGTGAGGATCAGCCCGATATTGCGCCCAGGCGGGCCATGCCGCGCGGCGATTTCCGACAGCACCTCTTGGTTGAGGCCGTTACTGACTTGCAGAATATTGAACCATTCGCTGCCCGTGTGCGAGGCTTCCAGTTTATAGGCTTCCAGTAGCTTGATGAGTTGGCTCCGGAGGCCGGCATCGCCTTCGCTGAAGTTATCCGAGAGGACTAAGGCGCGAACCCAATTACGGTTCTGCTTTTCACCAACCGGGCTCTTTCGACCGGCAACGCGGACCGTTTCGGCGGACTCCGCCGCTAACGAATGCCGGTGGTCCCATGTTAGGTCTTGGCGGAAGCGGAACTCGGTTTGTGAGGCGAGGAAGTTGACCGTCACGGCCAAGCCGATGGCGAGCAAAGCTTGGGTCAGCCGGTTGAAGCGGCGGATGGGGCGGACGGCACCGAAGTCATCGCGGGGCGAAGCCATCTTATTCTTGGCCCTCCACGGCGAGGACGGCTAACCCGAGCGAGAGCATCATGCCAGTGACATAGAGTACGAGCGGTCGGGAATCGAGAATACCGCCCGCGAAGTCCTGCAGGTGGCCAAAGGTGCGTAGGTGCGCGGCGGGTTCGCGGAGCCAACCCAGCCACGACCAACTTTCGATGGGCAATGAATCCATCGCACCGCCGACGGCGGTGAGGCCGAGGAGGCAAATGAACGTGAGCAGGGCCGCTAGCGCCGCACTCCGGGTGAGGCAGCTGCAGAGGATGCCGAGGGCCACATGGAGCAGGCCGCTGACTAAGACGAAGCAAAGTCCGCCGAACAGCGTGGCGGGATCGCTGAGGCGTTGATCGCCGGCCGTCCCGAGGCGGGCGTTGACGATCAATGGAAAGACGAGAAACGCGCACCAGAACGCGGCCCACGTTAGCCAAGCGGCGAGGAACTTTGCCCACACGATGGCAGCGGTGCTGGCGGGTGTCGTGAGGAGGGCGGACAAGGTACCACTCCGCCGTTCTTCAGCGAAACTGCGCATCGTGAGCAGCGGCAGGACGCAGAGCAGCGGTAGCCAGAAGAGGCGGAAGGTGGCTTCGACCGGCGTCCAAGGTTGCGGCGCCCGGCTACATTCCAGTAAGGCGAAGAAATGGATGCCGCCCATGAGCGCGAGGAATAGCGCCGCCGAAGCCCAGGTGTTACCGGAGAGTAGGGCGGTGCGCAATTCGTGCGCTAAGAGCGTGCGGAAGTGTCGCATGATCAGGAACGGCGGCCCTCCGCCGGGGTGCGCCGGGTGGCGGCGAGGAAGATGTCTTCGAGGCCGTAGCGCTCTTCGGCGATTTCGCGGAGCGGTAGGCCGGCGCCGAGGAGCGTGGCGGCGAGGGTCTCGCGCACCGGCGACTGCGCCGGGAGGACGACGCGGTAACGCGTCCAGCCGAGGTCGGTGGCGACGCCGTCTTCGACGGTGGCGGCGGGTTCGGCCGCCGTGCAGAGGGCGGCGAGTTCGGTTTGGCTGGCCTTAGTCACCACGGTGAAGCCCGCGTGCGGCAGGAGTTCCCGCCGCAGGTCATCGGTGCGGCCTTGGGCGACGAGCCGGCCCCGGTTGATGATGACGACTTTGTCGCAGACTTGTTCGACTTCGTGTAAGATGTGACTCGAGATGAGGACGGCCATCTGGCCGCGGAGCGAGCGAATGAGGTCGCGAATGCCGAGTATCTGGTGCGGGTCGAGGCCGATGGTGGGTTCGTCCAAGATGACGACCTTGGGTTGGGCTAAGAGCGCATCCGCAATTCCAACGCGTTGGCGGAAGCCTTTAGAGAGTTGGCCGATGAGGCGACCGGAAGCCCGCCGCACGAGGTCACAGTCTTCCATCACTTGGTTGACGCGGCTATCGACTTGCCCCGCTTCGACATCTTTGAGGCGGGCGCGCAGGCGGAGGTATTCTTCAACACGCAGGTCTTCGGGGAGCGGGTTATTCTCCGGCATGTACGCCATGTACCGTTTGGCTTCGGCTGGATTGAGCGCGACCGAGACACCCCAGATGGAGGCGCGTCCAGACGTGCCCGCCATCGTGCCCGAAAGAATCCGCATGGTGGTCGACTTGCCGGCACCATTGGGGCCGAGGAAGCCGACGACTTCACCTGGAGCGACGGAGAACGTGAGGTCTTCAATTGCCGTCAGCGAACCGTAGCGCTTGGTCAGGCGTTCAGCCGCCACGGCGGCCTCCGGCTGCGGCGCGACGTCGCTCATCGAAACTTACTTACCCGCGGGGAGCGCGGGTGGGGCGCTCACGGGGGTGAGCAGCGAAGGTTCGGATCGGACGAGCCAGGTTTTATCGGCGGCCCAGACGTGGTTGGGCTTTAGGCGCTTGTCCATGAGGTTAACCCACTTGGCGGCGTTGGCGCTATCGCCCTTGGCGAGAGCGAGGTTGGCGAGGACATACATGGCGTAGCCACGCAGGGTGTCCGGGGCAGAATTATCTTCGGCGACGGCGACGATGCCGACCTCAGCGTCCGCTTGACCGAGCTCTTGGCGGGTGAGGGCGGCGTAGAGGCGAGCACGGATGGCGAGGGCCTTCAAGGCTTTCGCATCGCCCACGACGGACTTGCCGGCGGCTTCGTAGGCCTTGGCGGCATCTTCTAGTTTGTTGGCTTTGCGGAGGTCGTCAGCGACTTCCAGGAGGGCGACGGCGGCCAGAGGTTCACCCGGGTGGGCAGCGGCGAAAGCCCGGCGGGCGTCCGCATCGGTGCAGGCCACATAGGCTCGACCGAGTTCTTCGCGCTTGGATTCCTGCCAGAAATGGAAGCCAATGGCGCCGATAATAGCCAAGACGACCACGGTCGTCCCTCGGACGAGGAGGTTCTTGTTGCGTTCCCAGAATAGCCAGAGGCGGTCTTCCGCATCGGCGTTTGCAAAGTCTTCGTCTACGACCACGAGATTACGGTCATCGTCGCTCGGGGGACGCTTTTGGGAGCTGTCTTCGGCCATGGGAGTTCAACCCTTGCCAATGCCTGCCCAGTGTCAACCCCCGCCTCCCCCCCGTTGCTCCGGGCTTGTGCCAGCCCGCCAGACGCTAACACTGGGGCCTCATGAGCGCTTCCGCTTCCGTCCTTTCTGCCCTCAAGACGGCCAAAGCCAAGGGCCAGCTTTCTGCGGCCTCCTTGGCTAATGCCGCAGGCTGGCTTGAATCCGGGGCACTCCCCCCGGCCGCGGTGGAAGCCTTGGCCGACTTGGTGGCCCAAGGGGCCTGGGCTGAATTAGAAGATCGTTTCTATAAGGGTATCGCTTTTGGCACCGGGGGTATGCGCGGCCGCACAGTCGGCCGAGTCAGTGCCGTCAATGAAGTCGACGCTGCTGGGTTACCCATCCGGGCAGCGGTCGGCTCGGCTTGCCTCAACGACTTTAACGTCCTCCGCGCCGGCCTTGGCCTCTGGCGTCAGGCCTCCGCTCAGAACCCCACCCCGCGGCTCGTGGTCGCCCATGATGTCCGGCATTTCTCTCGCCACTTCGCGGAGCTGCTAGCCTCCGCTTGGACCCAGTTGGGCGGTGAGGCTTACCTCTTCGCCGACGCCCGCTCCACGCCGCAGTTAAGCTTCACGGTCCGTCACCTCGGTGCCCAGGCCGGCGTGGTCATCACCGCCAGCCATAACCCATCGCACGACAACGGCTTTAAGTGCTGTCTCGCCACTGGCGGGCAGGTCACGCCCCCCGATGACGTTGCGATTGTCGAACACGTCGGTCAGATCAGCTTGGCTGATGTCGAGCCCTACCTTGAGAAGAACCTCGCCGGAGTATTAACCGTTCCCTCCGCAGCGGAAGATGCCTACCTGGCTCGCCTCGCCGCCTTGGTCGTCAATCAGGAAGTACTCTCCCGTCATGCACCCAAGGTCGTCTACACCAATCTCCATGGCACGGGCGACGTCATGGTAATCCCGGCCCTCCGTCGAGTCGGCCTCGACCCATTTGTGGTCGATGAGCAACGCGAGCACGACGGTCGCTTCCCGACGGTACCTTCGCCTAACCCTGAAAGCCCAGCGGCGTTCGTCCTTGCGCTCAAGCAGGCCGAAGCAATCCATGCCGACTTAGTCTTGGCGACCGACCCCGATTCGGATCGCGTTGGTGTTGCCTGCCCGCTGCCCAAGGGGGGGTATCGCCTCCTCACCGGTAACGAAGTGGCGGCCCTGCTCACCGAGTTTCGTATCTCCTCTCTCAAGGATGCCGGCATCTTACCTGCGGCCGGGACCGACGCCGCCGTCGTGGTTAAGTCTCTGGTCACGACCCCACTTGTTCAGGCCATCTGCGTTCGTCACGGCATTCGTTGTGTCGAGACCTTAGTCGGCTTTAAGTGGATTGCACGAAAGCTTGAACGCTGGGCGAGTAAGCTCGCCGCCGCCGCCGGCCCTGAGGCTCCAGCGTTACCCCTCCACCGCCGCGCCCCGCTAGCCTTACGCCATTCGTCGCTGTTCCTGTTGGGCGCTGAAGAAAGCTATGGTTACCTCGCCGACGATGCCATCCGTGACAAGGATGCTAATGCGACCGTGGTCATGCTCTGCGAGTTTGCCGCCGTACTTCGTTCGCGCGGGCGCACGTTGCTCGACGCCCTTGACGCGCTACACCTCGTGCATGGTGCTCACCATGAAGACCTCCTAAATCTTTCCTTCGAGGGCGCGGAAGGCGCCGCTGCCATCCGCCGTATTGTCTCTACGTGGCGCGCCCAGCCACCGAAAGAGATTGCGGGCGCGAAGGTCGTCCGCGTGACCGACTACGAGCGTGATGAAGTCCTCGACGCCGAAGGGGAACGCGTTCCGAGGGAAGAATTCATCATGGCAGAATTGGCCGACGGTCGTCGTCTCGCGGTGCGTGCCTCGGGCACCGAGCCGAAGGTGAAGTTCTACTCTTTTGCTACCGCCAAGGCGGAAGATGCTGATGACCTCGTCGCTGCCCGCGAGCGCGCCAAGCAGTCGGCTCTCGCACTACGCTCTTGGCTCGAAACCGATGCCCGCCAGCGCGCCCAAATTTAATGAAAATATTCCTGACCTGTCTCGCGTTGGCCCTGGGCGGTTGCGCCATCCCGAAGAACGACCCTTCGTTCGTGGCGGAGAAGAGCCCTGCCGTGGCGGCCTTAGCCGGCGAGGTGCCGAAGGAAGGCAAGCTCGGCGACCGTATCAAGGCGGCCAACGAAAAGAACAACCAACGACTGCTCGACGGCGATTGGCGGGCAGTCCAGCCGGTGGTGGGCCCGCGGCCTTAAACGTTTAACGCCCGACGGGGTTGGCGGTGAGCTTCAGTCGAAAGTGTCTTTCGAAATAAATCTCCAACGCATCGGCCAAAGCTAGCGCGGTGGCGGCGCGATGTTCAGCCGTGTCGCGCATCTGTACCGGTACTTCCAGTTGGACCCCGTCAAGCTGTGCCTTGTCGCGGGATCCGTGCGCCGCGATGTCGTAGGCGCCGTTAAAGTAGGGCTCGCTGGCGGTAAGCGTTTGCTTCGGGGAGGGCACGGCGGCGAGGCCGCGGGCCTCAAGTAGGCCACCGAGGCTAGTCTGGCCGCGGACGAGTTCGCTAAAGCCAGTCGGGGTGAGGCGCCCGAGTTGGCGAATTGAACTCCGCGCCCGCACGGTCTCATCGGTATCCAATTCGTGGTCGGTCAATTTCAGGTCAGCCGGTTTCAGGAGGTAGCCAATCTCGATTCGCTTATTCGGGTGTCCATGCGAGTGGATGTCGAGGTAGAGCCCGTGCGGGGTTTGCGCGAGGACGCTTTGCTCCGCGCGGTCGATGCAGCCGTGGTATTCCTGCCAAGCCTGGATGGCCTGGGGGTGGCCTTGGGTCGCGACGGCTAACTCGCGGTTGCAATCCACTTTCTGCCGCGAGATTTCGCAGACGATGAGGTGCGGGGTGCGGCCAAATTTCTTAGTTAAGGCCGCTCGGATGGCTTCGGCGAGGGCCCGCGCATAAGTGTCACGGACCGTGACGCCTTCGGTGCGGTCCGGAATGTCCTGCGGCCTGACCGCGCCGTCATGTGGCACGGAAATCACAATCGGTAAGGTACCTGGCCAGTACTTGATGTAGCCGGAGGCACTGGCCTGCGGGGCGCTCGGGGCCACGCTGGGCGCCGTTTCGGTGGTAGGAATGGCCGCCCGTTGCCCGCAGCCGGTGAGTCCCCAGCTAGTGAGTAGGAAAAAGAGAAGGCGGGTCATAGTTAGGCGCCTCAGCTGGGCTGCTAGCGTTAAGCGACCGCGCCGCCGGCGAGGAGCGCGCGGACGGCGGCTGCTTCGGGGACGTCGTCGGCCGTGCTGGCCGCACCAATACCTTCTTGGAGTACAAAGCGGAGCTTACCACCACGGACTTTCTTGTCGCGACGCATCGCCTCCAGCATGCGTTCGAGCGGTAGGCTCGTGTGCAGCCGGGTCGGTAGCTGGTGCGCGGCCAGGGTGTGGGCCACGGCCTCCGCTTCGGCCGCGGTGCACCGCCCGAGTTCCGTCGAGAGGCGCGCGGCCATGACGAGCCCGATGGCGATAGCTTCGCCGTGCAGGTAGGTGCCGTAGCCAGCGATGGCTTCCACCGCATGGCCGAAAGTGTGTCCGAGGTTGAGCAGCGCGCGACCGCCTTGGGCGCTGGTTTCGCGTTCATCGCCGGCCACGACGCCCGCCTTGATTTCAACGCAGCGGCGGATGATATGCGGGAGTAGTGGGTGATTCCACGCCAGCGGTGCAGTGGTTTGAAGTTCGGTGAAGAGGGCGCGGTCGGCGATGAGCCCGTGCTTGATCACTTCTGCCATACCGGCGGCGAATTCGCGGGCGGGTAGGGTGGAGAGTAAAGCCGTGTCGGCAAAGACCGCGGTGGGTTGGTGAAAATTACCGGCGAGGTTCTTGCCGGCGGCGAGGTTGATGCCCGTCTTCCCGCCCACCGAGCTATCGACCATCGCCAAGAGGGTCGTGGGGACTTGATAGAAATCGATACCGCGTTGGTAGGAGGCAGCCGCAAACCCAGCGAGGTCACCGACCACGCCGCCGCCGACCGCGAAGAGTGCCCCGTCGCGGGCCACGCGGTGTTCCGCGAGGAAATCCCAGACCCGCGCGAGTTCGGCCGCGGACTTAGCTTTCTCGCCGTCGGTCGTCGTGACATAGACCGGCATGCGTTGCTGCAGGGCTTGCAGGAGTTCCGGTCGGGCCGCGGCGATGGCGGGTGAAGTCACCGCTATGCAGCGGGCTCCCTGGGCCAGGCGTTGCTCGGCGGCCGCTAAGGCTTCGGCGAAGACGCCGGCCCCAATCCGCACCGGATAGGCGCGCGAGCCGAGTTCCACTGTGACGCTTTCAGCCGACATAAGCCCACCCTGATGGCTTCACGTCCTCGAGGCAAGCCAACCTCACTCGCCGAGGCCGACCACCGAGCGGGCATAGGCCCGTTTATCGAAGGCCTGCAGGTCCTCGGGCTTTTCGCCGACACCGATGAAGCGGACGGGCACGTCGAGCTCCCGGACGATGGCGACCAAGGCACCGCCGCGGGCGGAGCCATCCAGTTTCGTGACGATCAGCCCCGTGAGGCCGACGGCTTCATGGAAGACCTTGGCTTGTTCGAGCGAATTGGCACCGAGTGAGCCATCGATGACGAGCCACTTCTCGTGCGGCGCGTCGGGCAAGGCCTTATGGATCACGCGCACGACCTTGCGGAGTTCTTCGAGGAGGTGCGCCTTCGTATGCAGTCGGCCAGCCGTATCCAAGATGGCGAAGTCAACGCCCCGGGCGGTGGCGGCCTTGACGGCGTCGAACGCCACGGCAGCAGGGTCAGCGCCGGCGGCGCCGCCGACGACTTCGGTGTCAAGGCGCGCGGCCCAGGTCGCCAGCTGTTCGCCGGCGGCGGCGCGGAAAGTATCGCAGGCGCCGAGCAATCCGCGCTGGCCTTGTTGCTTCCAAAGTGAAACCAATTTTGCCGCGGTCGTTGTCTTGCCCGCGCCGTTGACCCCTAGTAACAGGATGACGATCGGCTTACGGTCGGTGGGCAGCGTCCAGGGCGCACTGGTTCCAAGGGCTTTTTCGAGGACAGCCGCGGCGGCTTCGGCTGGGCCGGCCTTGCGGAGCCCGGCGTCTGACTTCCAAGCGGCCTTGGCGGCGGCGACAGCTTCGTCGGCGGTCACTGGGCCGAAATCGCCGAGGATCAAACGCTCACGTAGTTCTTCGGCGGCTTGGTCGTCCATGGGACGGGCCAGCAGGTTGGCTACCGCTTCCGCGGTGCGGCTCAACCCGGCTTTCAGCCTCTCGAAGAAACCACCCGCCATGGCCTTAGGCCCCTTCGGCCTTACGTGGGTCGCGGCCTAGCGTCGCCGCGTAGCGGTCAAGGATGCCGTTGACGAAACGCTTGGACTCCTCGGTCGAGAAAACCTTGGCGATGTCGATCGCTTCGTTCATCGTCACGACTGGCGGGATATCGGTACGACGCATGAGTTCAAAGATGGCGAGGCGGAGTGTGGCGAGATCGACCTTAGCCACGCGTTCAAAGGCCCAATTTTGGGCGAAGCGCACGATGACCTCGTCGATGAGGGCTAGGTCGCGGATGACCCCCTGAATCAGTTCTTCGGCGAAGGCGTAATATTCGCGGGGCTGCGACTGTTCGCCGAAGAAGTCGTAGAGCCCGGTGACGATGTCGCCATGGCGTTGGACTTCCCAAGAATAAAGGAACTGCATCGCGGCGACGCGACTATCGCGACGGCGGTTACGCTTCGCGGGGGCTTCGCCGGGGACGGGCTCGACGGCGGCGACGGGGTCCTCGGGGGCGACCACGGCGATTTCAATCCCAGCGGGCAGGTTGATACGACGGAGCGCATCAATCGTCTGCGGCTTCGACTCGATGATTTCGAGGAGGCGGTGATGGCAACGGAGCTCGTCGTAGGAGCTGGACGAACGCAGGGCTTCGACCGTGGAAGGCAGGGGCAGCGGACCGAGCGCGCGGACGCCGGTGGCGGTGACGCTGTGAGCCACATCGGCCGCTGCTTGGTCGGCGAGACGGAAGTCAGGCCCCTTAATGCGGATGCGGATCCGGGTGCGGGCCGGAGAATGCGAGTCGGTGTCCATCAGTTCTGGGCAAAGGGTTCGTGGCCGCCGTTTTTAGCGCGCTCTTCCGCTTCGACTTGGTCGAGGCGCTCGCCGAGCTGGAGGCGGTGTTGGGCCATGATCAGGGCGGCTTGGGCGAATTCCGTCCCGCGGTCGAGGGCGCCCGTGCAGCGCTCTTCGGCTTGGTGGCGGGTGTTGGTGACGATGATGCCGTTGATGACGGGGACCTCCGAGCGGAGAGCGACGTCCTGCATCGCCTTGGCGGTCGAGTGGGCGATGATCTCGTGGTGAGGGGTGTCGCCGGCAATGACCACGCCGAGGCCGATAATGCAGTCGTAGTCGCCCGACAGCGCGAGCATGTTGGTGGCGTAAGGAATCTCTCCCGAACCTGGCACCATTAGGAGCCGGAGATTAGCTTCTTTCACGCCGCCAGCGGTGAGACCTTTAGTTGTCCGTTTCACTAACGCATCCACGAGGGCCTGATTGTAAGAGGCAGCCACGATGGCGATGAGCAGATCGGTACCATCGACCTTTTCGTAGTGGGGCTTATCTTGGCTCATAGCGGTGGAAGAACGGAAGGCTGATGCAAGGGTTTCCGCCCTTGCGTTCAAGAGGAAACTCCAGAACCGCCTAGAAGGGTACCTGTTCGACGATTTCCAGCCCGTAACCGCCTAATCCGACGACTTTCCGACTATTATTCGTGATGAGACGAATCTGGCGGAGGCCGATATGGGAAAGAATCTGAGCGCCGATACCGTAGTCGCGCGAGTCCATGGTGCTGAGACGAATGCCTTCGGCATCGGCTTTGACACCGCCACCAGGCTGGGCCACGTGGACGATGACGCCAGTGCCGGCCCGAGCGACGGCGGCAAAGCTGGCGGCGAGGGAGTCGCCCGCTCCAAAGGCTTGACCACGGAAGAGATCGCCCAGCAGGTTCTCGCGTTGGACGCGGACGAGCGTTGGTGCGTTGGTCGGCTGGCCGAGTACGAAGGCTAGGTGCTGGCGGCCGTCGGGGAGCGAGCGGTAGACGCGGAGTTGGAATTCGCCCCACGCAGAGCGAAAGGGGCTTTCAGCGATGAGTTCGACTAGGCGTTCCCGGCGGTAGCGAAATTCGATGAGCTGTGCGATGGAGACCATGCGGAGCCCAAAGCGATGTTTCAGTTCAATCAGTTCGGGTAGGCGCGCCATCGAGCCGTCCTCGTTCAGGATTTCGCAGATGACGCCGCTCGGGTGCAGGCCGGCAAGCGTAGCCAAGTCCACGGCGGCTTCGGTGTGGCCCGCGCGCTGGAGCACGCCCCCGGGGCGCGCCATGAGCGGGAAGATATGGCCAGGCTGGACGAGTTGTTCCGGCTTAGAATTTGGGTCGGCGAGAATCGCGATGGTCTTGGCGCGGTCGTAGGCGCTGATGCCCGTCGAGATACCATCGGCGGCGTCGACCGAGACGGCAAACGCCGTGCGCTGGGATTCGCGGTTCTCGGGCACCATCTGCGAGATGCCTAGGCGGCGGAGCTGGTGCTCAACCGTTGGCACACAGATGAGGCCGCGGGCGTGGCGAATCATCATATTGACTGCCTCCGGGGTGACCTTCGCGGCTGCCATCACGAAGTCGCCTTCATTCTCACGGTTCTCGTCGTCGGTCACAATGACGAGCTTCCCCGCGGCGATATCCGCGAGGGCTGCCTCGATGCTGTCAAAGGGCTCGTCCATGAAACGATGAGGTTCGAAGGTGACGAGTCCGCCCACTGGTGCAAGCGGGGAGATATGGAGTCATCGGGTAAAAACCCGACTCGGTGGGTTATTTCACTGCCTCGACCTTCACGGGGGCTTCGACCTTGGCCTTCGTGGCCTTGGCTTTGGCGGCCGCTGCAGGGGCGGGGACGGGGGCGGCCTTCATCGCAACGGCAACCTGGGCGCTCATCTCTTTCCAGGTCGCTTTAGGTTCAGGCTTAGCACTCCACAGGCTTAAATTACGGAAGGTGGCTGACTGGCCAGCACAGGTGAGACCGGGGTTGGCCTTTTCTGCTTTGAAGAGTTCGTCTCGGCCGTAGCCGCTGAACTTACCGTCGATGGTGGCGACCATCGTGTCGCCGACCATCTCGAGAATAACGCGGTGCCAAGTGCCCGCCGCAAATTTCTCGGCTTGATTAAGGAAGACGACGGCTTTGTCAGGGCCATCGTGATCATGGTCATCGCGCTGTACGCGGAAGGCGGCGGGCGTGATCAGGACGCGCGCCATGTGATCTTTGGCATCATTGATGCTGAGCGAGATCAACTTGGCGCCATCTAGGCGGAAATCAAAAGCGATGATGAAGTCACCCAACTTCTGGTTGAGGCGTCCGGCGGCGCCGTGGTTATCCGCGGGGAGCTCTTCGACTTTAATGCCTTCGGCCGTGCGCACCCATTTACCCTTGGCGATTTTCCACTCGGCGGCCTTCGATTCGAGAGTGAGGCCATCGCTGAGTAACTCCTTGTCCGGTTGAGCGAGGAGGGTAGCAGGGGCTTCGCCTGCGTGGAGTGGTAGCGCGAGCAGGGAGAGGAGGGTGAGGGGGAGGCGCATGGTTTATTTTTTAATTTTTTCGAGGGGCTTAGGTAACGTACCCTTCTTGGCTGCCCAGGTTGGCTTAGCTTCGGTCTTAGCGGTCCAGAGGCGGAAGTTGCGAACGGTTGCCGTGGCCCCGTCGACGTGGAAGCTGGGATTGGCGCGGATATCCTTAATGAAGGCGGGGTCAGCGCCCCAACCGCTGATTTTGCCGTCGACCGTGAGTACCACGGTGTCTCCAACCATCTCGAAGACGACATTATGCCAGGTGCCGACGTCATTGGGCGTGGGTTGTGTGAAGAAGGTAAAGGCCTTCTCGGGGCCGTCGCCGTCATAGTCGTCACGACGGAGGCTGACATAAGTCGGCGCCACAATGACCCGGGCGAGGTGTTCCTTGGCGTTGTTGATAGTGAAGGCCAAGCTGGCGGCACCGTCGAGTCGAACGTCGAAAGACACGACGAAGGCATCGAGCTTCACCGGCAGGCGCACGATAGCATTATGCTTATCCGCCACGACTTCGGCTCCGCTGGTGCCGAGGTCGTTGCGTTCCCATTTACCTTTCGTGACTTTCCAGAGCGAAGCCTTCGCAGCCTTGGTCATATCATCGGAGCCGACTAACTTATCCGTCTGCGCTAGGAGCGTCGCAGGGGCATCGGTCGGCGGCGTGGGCACATCCGCTGCGCCCAGAGAACTCAGACCGAACAACAGGGCGATGAGGGGGCTTCTCATAAGGTGGTTATTTAAGTGGGAATCCTCCGCCCCCGCAAGGTCACTTGTATTCCAATTGGGCGGAGAAGACGCCGTCGGTGTCGGCAACGAAGCGGACCCAGTAGGCGTTGAGCGAGCGCTCGAAGGGGTGAACGACCTGACCGCCGGCGGGTACATCGAGCACACGGTAAGGGACGGTCTTGCCGTCGCCCGTGACGTCAAGCCACACCGCGATGCGGGCAGCCTTGGTGCCATGGTTGCGGAGCGTGAGGGTCTTTTCGTCATAGGCGGTCATTAGGTAGGGGTCGGAGGGGACTCCCGCAGCGATGGTGGTGTTGAGCCATGGGCCACCGAAGCCCCGCGGCTTACCTAGTTTCCAGAGGTCGTCAGCGGCCCCGACCCACACGGCTGCCTGACCGTCTTCCGAGCGGATGATGTGGGCGTCATTCTTTACGCCATCTTGGAGGCCCGAGAGGACGAGCAGGCCGCGGTAGGAACAGTAGTCGTGGATCGCCAAGCCGCTGGTGGCGACGGGGCGTAGGCGGATCGCCCCAAGGGCGTTGAGTGCAGGCAGTTCGTAGAAAGTGCCATGGGCCTGCAGGAGGTCGCGCTCGGTGCACACTTCGCGAGCCTTACGTAGGGCATGGCGGGCGAGGAGGCGGTCTTGGGCGGCGTTGCGTGGGTCACCTTGAGGATAAGTGCGCGGTAGGCGCCAGCGTTGGCCACCCTCTTCGAAGATAACGGAAGCTGCGTCGGTCGTGACGATGCCAGCCGGGATCGCCGTGTTGCGTGCCACATAGTCGGTGACCTTGGGGTCAGCTTGTTTGACGAGTTTCAGGTCGGCGGTGAGTTCATATGCCACGCCTGCCTTGGTTTGGTCGGCGGTCAGGGTCGCGGGGAGAATCGATAGCGTGCGCAGGTTGGCCCCACGCGTGAGTAGGAAGGCACCGCGGCTGGAGGCTGTATCGGCGGAGCTAAGGCCTGCAAACATGGGGTCGACTTCGGTCCCACGTTGGTCGGCGTTAGCGAATTGGAATTGAGCGGTGGCTTTCTTTTGGTCGCGCGAGCTGGTCACGCGGATCCACGCCCCACTGACCTGCTGTGGCGAGAGATCCACCCAGAGGCCCGGAGCCGCGGCGGTGAGGCCAAACTGTTTCCAGGTCGTCCAGGTACCGTTCCCTTGTTGGTCGATTTCAACCGTGTAGCTGGTGTCCGCCGTACCATCATGGCTGAGCCAGAGCGTTCGCTCGGTGAACCCATCAAGTAGGAAGGGGTCGGAAGGCGAGCCAGCTTTAACGGGTTCATCGACCCAGACGCCGCCGCGGCCGATTGCTGGTCCGAGTTTTGCGGTGATATCAAGCGGGGTGAACCAGAGGTTCGATTGCGATTGGCCAGGGCCAGCGAGCGTGCCCTTTGCGGGTCGCTTATTCAGGAACTCGGACTTCGCGGTATCGTCGCAACCAAACACGAGGCGGTCCTGCCAACGCGTGAAGTCACCGATGACCTTGAGGTAATTAGTGCGCGGTGCGATGCCCGCGGAGTGCTTGGCGGAGAAACCCGCCGGGAAGGTCCAGAAAGAACCGTGCATCGTCAGGAGGCGTTGGCCGGGTTCGCCGATATCGCGGATGCGTGGCCATTCGGTGTTCCAGCCGTGGGCGCCATCGTAGGTGTGGCTCGACTTCGGGAGGCGGAAACTCGTCCACTTGCCGTCTTCCATGACCATCAGGATCAAGGAGCGAAAATCCCAGCCAATCGTCCAGATAGGGTCCTTTGCTGGGTCGGCGTTACCAGCGAGATCGCCCGGCCCGGTGACCTCGGTGAATTGATTGCGACGGATAAGGGACCAATTACCGGAGCCGTTGAAGGAGCCGAGGCCACCGCTGATGATGGTCGGATCGGTGAGGGCCTTGGCGCCCATCTCGCCGTTGTTGGCGAGGACGACCAAGCCTTGGCCGGAATAGAGGCCCTTGCCGTGGTAGCCTGCCAGCGTCGAGGTGATAGTCGCCGGGCTAACCTCCGCGGTCTCGCCGGGCTTGGGCACGTTTTTGATTTCCTTGATCAAGCCCTTCACCGCAAGCGTGTGGACGTCGACTTCATACAGGCCATCTTCCATCGTGGCGAAGTAGACCTTATTTACCGGGTCGGTCAGGTGGCGGGCATTGCCCGTGAGCCGGCCGGGCATGAGCTTCGGCGGAATGACACGCACCTTGCGGTCCGCATCGATGAAGTAGGGCCCAATGATGAGCTGTTTCGATTCCACGTGGATCATGCGGTTAGCGGGCGTGCCGCCGACGCTTTCCGGTCGCACGACTTGCTGCAGGTCGGGCGTGATCTCATAGAGTTTATCACTGGAGCCGTAAGGTAGGTGCGGACCGTAGGAGATGACCCAGAGCCGGCCCGCCCAAGGTACGACGGCACCCGTACCACATTCGCCCTCATTATTAAAGGTCGCGAGGTTCGGGTAGATGCCACTCCATTGCGGTGGCGCTTCGGCGGCGAGCAAAGCGAGTGGTAGTCCCAAGAGCGAAGCGAGGGCGGGCAGTAGACGCATGGCGAGACTTTCGGCGGAAGTTGAGCTGAGGCAAGCCCCCCATTTTTACTCAACAGACGAATAGAACGATCCATACCGCCACCAGGGCGGCGGGTACGCCAAGGAGTCGCCAGGCACTTTTAGTTTCCGCTTGGACCAGAAAGCACGCCACGAGTAGAGCCGCGCAGGCCGGGCCGGCGGCCGCGGGCCGGACGGTGCCCGTGATCACCAAGCCGGGGATCTGCGCGAAGGCCTGCGTAAACCAACTCATGGCATCCAACACGAGGGCCGCGCCTCCACTGATCCACGCCGCGAACGGAAGCAGGCTGGGCCAGGGGCAGAAGAGCAGCGAAGCCATGCCCAAGACGAGCGGGATTTCTGAGAGCGGAACGAGTACGAGGTTGGCGAAGATGCCACCCCAGCTGCAGCTTTGGAAATAAGTCAGGGTGAGGGGCGCACCAGCGATGGTCGCCGCTAGTGAAACGCAGAGACCACCGAGAGTCGCGCGGCGTAGCCGCCAACCCCAGCGGCGCCAGGTTTGCACCGTAGCCTTCGGCGTCAAGCGTTCCGCCAAGGTGGGTGCGGCGATTTGCTCGGCCGCGGGAACGCCGACGAGTAGAATCGCCAGCACCGCGAGGTAGCTGAGTTGGAAGCCGGGGTCGCTGCTCGCCCCGGGGCTCCAGAGTAACGTGGCGGCCGCGGCGAGGGCGAGCGACTGTAAGGGTGGTGTGGCGCGTTCGCCCGTTTGTCCGGCCCAAATGAAGACAGCCATAATCCAAGCGCGGAGTGAGGAGGGTGAGGCTCCCGTGACTTCGACGTAGAGCCAGAGCAGTGCGAGGATGGCGATGCCGGTGGGTTTCTCGGGTAGGCGTAGTCGCCGCGCGGCCCAAATCAACGCCGCGGCCATCCCCGCGATATGCAGTCCGCTAATCGCGAAGAGGTGAAGCGTGCCGGTCGCGGCAAAGGCGCCTTTAGCTTCTTCGGGCAGCAGGGCCGTTCGCCCGAGCATCGTCGCCGCGAGTAGGGCGCCGCCGTCGGGGTCGTCCCAAGGCAACGTTCGCAACCATTGTTCGAGGTGGTTTTGACTCTGTTGGCACCAGACCGCGAAGGCCGTGGGCGCTTCGAGCACGCCCAACGTTTTACCACCCCCGAGTTTGAGCGTCGCCCCTTGGGAGGCGAGCCACGCATCGTAGCCAGCGGTATGGGCTGGTAAGGCCGAAAGGTGGCCAGAGATTTTAAGTTCGGCTCCGCGGGCGGGCGACGGGCCTTTGACCGAGAGGGCGAGTCGTCGACGAAAAAGCGGTCCCTTGTCGGTGACGATGCCCAGTCCATTCCACCCTTCGCCCGTGCGTCGTGGGGTGGCACTCTCAATCTGCACGGAGAGTTCGGCGAAACTACGAACGGAGGTCAGCGGTGTCTGCGGTGGGAGTTTCGCTTGATGCCAGGAGGCACCCCAGCAAATCCCTGCGCTGATTAGAAGGAGTCGACTAAAGCTTTCGTGGCGGGCGCAGAACCAGAGTGCCGCGGTGCTGAGGCTCCCCAGCCAGAGAAGGGCCACGATGTCCGGCCGGGCGAAATCGTCCCAGGCGCAACCAGCCAACAAGGGGAGCGCTAGCCAGAGCGCGGGGGAGTGACCGAAGCGGTCGTGCTTCAGCGGGTGGGTTTGATCCAGTGGGTCGGTCCTTGCCATGGGCGCAGGCCGGACCCATCGACGGGCAAGGAGGCGACCTTAGACCGAAGCCAATCCCACGTAGCGTCCTTGGCGAGGACGGGGGCTTGAAGCAGATGCCTCAGGGGGAAAACGACAAACCCGCGCTCATGCCAGCGGGGGTGGGGTAGGGTGAGTTCGGGGAGATCGACGGCCCCGCCTTCAAAGAAAAGCACATCGATATCGATCGTGCGGGGGCCATCTTTAATCGTTCGGACACGGCCTAGCTTCGCCTCAATGGAGAGACAGGCCGCTAGTAATTCACCGGGATTTAATTCACAAGTTATTGCTAAGCAGATATTTAAGAAAGTATCCTGAGCCGCATAGCCCACCGGATCGGAATCAAAGGCCTCAGAAATAGCCAAGATTTGGCTTTTCGGCAATGCGGCCAAGGCCATCGCCGCTTGTTCTATATAGTAGGCCCGGTCTCCCAGGTTGCTGCCGAGCCCAAGTAGGTATTGGCGCTGGCCTGCTTTCACACCCGTTCCCGGCGAATTTTAACAGAAATAGCCTCAAAATCCGCAGCTACTGGGGCGAACGGCTTGTTGACCTCGACCGTCACCGCTTTGACCACAGGGAAAGACCCGAGGATACGGGCGGCGATTTGTTGGGCGAGGGTTTCGATGAGATAGACCGGCTTACCGGTCAACTGGCCTTCGACCGTCCGGATAACATCCGCGTAGTTTACAGTCAGTTTGAGGTCGTCCGCTGCGGCCGCGGGGCGGGTGTCTACTTCTAGGTCAACGGAAACCGTGAAGCGCTGGCCTAGCCGCTTCTCCTCGGGGAGGGCGCCGTGATGGCCGAACGACCGAATTCCGCTGATCCTAATGATGTCCACGCCCCGATGAATGCCGTCTCCGCCCGCCCCTGCAAGCGCCTTCCCGCAAATGTGTGCAGTCCCCTCTTGACCACCCTTCCAAGGGTCGCTGACAGTCCGCGGAACACTATGCCAAAGAGGACCGATATCCGTACCATCCTCATCATCGGCTCGGGTCCGATCATCATCGGACAAGCCTGTGAGTTCGATTATTCCGGCACTCAAGCGTGTAAGGCCCTCCGTGAGGAAGGCTACCGCGTGATTCTGGTAAATTCGAATCCTGCTACCATCATGACGGATCCCGAGACCGCGGACGTCACCTACGTGGAGCCGCTCACGGTTGAATCCGTGGAACGCATCATCGCCAAGGAAAAGCCCGATGCACTCCTCCCGACGCTCGGCGGCCAGACGGCCCTGAATCTTTCCCTCAAACTCGCGCGCACGGGCATCCTCGCTAAGTACGGCGTCGAGCTCATCGGTGCCAAGGAAGATGCCATTGAGCGGGGCGAAGACCGCGAGAAGTTTAAGAAGTTGATGCTCGAGATCGGCCTCGATGTCCCGCGCTCGCGCGTGGTCAAGAACCTCGCGGAAGCCCGTGAGACGATCGCGCTCATCGGCGGCGAATTCCCCGTCATCATCCGTCCGTCCTACACCTTGGGTGGCACGGGCGGCGGTATCGCCTATAACCGCGAAGAGTATGACCGTATGGCCCAAGCCGGCCTCGACGCTTCGCCGGTACACGAGGTCCTTGTCGAGGAATGCCTGCTCGGCTGGAAGGAATACGAGATGGAAGTGATGCGCGACCACAAGGATCAGTGCGTCATTATCTGCTCGATCGAAAATTTTGACCCGATGGGTGTCCACACGGGTGACTCCATCACCGTCGCTCCAGCGCTCACACTGACCGATAAAGAATACCAGTTGATGCGCGATGCTTCCTTCGCTGTCATCCGTGCCGTCGGCGTCGAGACGGGTGGCTCGAATATCCAATTCTCCGTCAATCCGGCCAACGGCCGCATGATTGTCATCGAGATGAACCCGCGTGTCTCACGGTCCTCGGCCCTCGCCTCCAAGGCGACCGGCTTCCCGATTGCTAAAATCGCCGCTAAGCTCGCCGTCGGCTACTCGCTCGACGAACTGCAGAACGATATCACTAAGTCGACTCCGGCCTGCTTCGAGCCGACCATCGACTATATTGTCACGAAGATCCCCCGCTTCACTTTCGAGAAGTTCGTCGGCGCCGACACCACGCTCACGTCTGCCATGAAGTCCGTCGGCGAAGCGATGGCCATCGGCCGTACCTTTAAGGAGTCCTTCCAGAAGGCCCTCCGTTCGCTCGAAATCGGCGCTTGGGGCTTCGGCTGCGGCGGCAAGCACGGCGATGCCTCCTTTCCGGACCTCACCGAGATCCGCGCACGCCTCGCTCGCCCGAATCCGGAGCGTCCTTTCTTTCTGCGCTATGCGCTGCTCGCGGGTCTGACCGAGAAGGAGATCTTCGACCTGTCCAAGATTGACCCGTGGTTCCTCCGCCAGCTCCGGGGAATTGTTGATATCGAGCTCGCGCTCAAGGCCGCCGGTAAGTCCGTCAGCGTCGACCTGCTCCGCCAAGCCAAGGAAGCCGGTTTCGCAGATCGCCAAATCGCTCACGCCACGGGTATCGCCCCGGCGCAAGTCTACGCCCAGCGCAACGCCGCTGGCATCAAGACCGTCTTCCGCCTCGTCGATACCTGTGCCGCCGAGTTCGAATCTTTCACCCCGTATTTCTATTCGACGTACGGCGACGAATCCGAGGTCCGGCCTTCCGGTAAGAAGAAGGTCATGATTCTCGGCGGTGGCCCGAACCGGATCGGTCAAGGGATCGAGTTCGACTATTGCTGCGTCCACGCTTCCTACGCGCTGCGGGCCGCGGGCTACGAAACAGTCATGGTGAACTCCAATCCAGAGACCGTCTCGACCGACTACGATACTTCCGACCGGCTCTATTTCGAGCCGCTGACGCTCGAGGACATCCTGGAAATCTACCGCACGGAAAAGTGCATCGGGGCGATTGTACAGTTCGGCGGGCAGACGCCGCTTAACCTCGCTGCTGACCTCGAAGCCAATGGCGTCACCGTCGTTGGCACGTCGCCTGCCAGCATCGCCCTCGCGGAAGACCGCCAGCTCTTTAAGGATATTCTCATCGAATTGGATATCCGCCAGCCGGTGAACAAGACGGCGCTTTCCGCTGAAGAAGCTTACCAAGCCGCTGAAGAGATTGGCTTCCCAGTCTTACTCCGTCCGTCCTTCGTCTTGGGGGGCCGTGGTATGTTCATCGTCTACGGCATGGATGAATTGAAGTCCGTCGTGCGCGAAGCCTTCGACGTCGCCCCTGGGAAGCCGGTCCTGCTGGATAAGTTCCTCGAAGATGCCATCGAGCTCGATGTCGACGCCATCTCCGACGGCGAGACGACCGTCATCGGTGGAATGCTCGAGCACGTCGAACACGCGGGGGTCCACTCCGGCGACGCGGGGATGGTCTTACCTCCGCACACCCTCTCCCCGGCCATCATCGACGAAGTCCGTCGGATTACGCATGCGCTTGCCAAGCGCCTCCAGGTTGTCGGCCTCATGAATATCCAGTTCGCGATTAAGGATAGCACCGTGTTCATGCTGGAGGTCAACCCGCGCGCCTCGCGTACCATCCCGTTCGTCTCGAAGGCGATTGGTGTGCCCCTCGCTAAGCTCGCTTCGCTCTGCATGCTTGGCGCCAAGCTGAAGGACTTGAAGTTCACCAAGGAAATCCGCCCGCCCTATTGGTCCGTCAAGGAATCCGTTTTTCCGTTCAATCGTTTCCCCGGTGCGCCGGTCGCACTATCGCCGGAAATGCGTTCGACCGGCGAAGTCATGGGCGTCGACGACGACCTCGGCATGGCTTACGCGAAGGCCCAAATGGCCGCGCAGCCAGCTCTGCCCACCACGGGGAGCGTCTTCCTCTCCGTTAAGGATCGCGATAAGGATGGTGCCGTGGCCGTGGCTCACGAACTAGCGACGCTCGGTTTTAGCGTCTACTCCACCAGCGGTACCGCCTCCGCGATTGAGGCCGCTGGCGTCAAGGTCACCAAGCTCGGCAAGATCTCCGAAGGCTCGCGTCCGAACGTGCTCGACCTCCTGAAGAACGGCCAACTCCAGATGATCGTGAATACCGCGGCCGGCATGCTGCCCCGCAAAGATGAAAATGCGATGCGCGCCGAGGCCGTCCTCCGTGGCGTCTATATGGCCTCGACCATGAACGCTGCCCGCGCGGCCGTTCTCGGCATCAAGTCCTTGAAAGTCCGCCCCTTGACCGTGAATTCCCTCCAGGAACACGCAAAGGTGCTTCCCCCACCGGCTTAATTCGGATACCAACCCTTCCCCATGAAACTCCCCGCCCTCGCCGCGTTGGCCTTTGCCGCCGCGTCCCTCCACGCCGCCGACGAAGCCAAGCCCGCCATCGCGACCGCTGCTCCGGCTGCCGCTCCTGCCCTCACCCCTCCACCCGCACCCATCGTGAAAGACCTCACCCCCGAACAACAGAAACAGGCCTTCTTCCTCCAGGGATTCTTCCTGGTCCGTCAGGCTCAATGGGCGTCCATCGCCACAGAGCTCGACCTTTCCGATGAGGAAGTGAGCGCTTTGCTCGACGGCATGCGCGCCGCCCTTAAGAACGAGACGCCGAAGTTTAAGGCCGAGGATATCATCCCTGGTGCCGAGAAGATGATCGGCGAACGCGTCGCTGGTAAGGCCAAGCGCTGGGGCGCCCAGAACGAGGCTTTCCTCGTCAAGATTGACGCCGATAAGGAATTCAAGAAGACCGCTTCTGGTCTCCGCTACAAGATTATCACCCCCGGCACCGACCCTAAGCCCACCGCCGCGAGCACCGTCAAGTGCCTCTACACGGGCAAGACGGTCGATGGTAAGGTTTTCGACTCCACTGCTACCCGTGGCAACGCCCCCGCCGAGTTCCCCCTGAACGGTGTCATTCCTGCTTGGACCGAAGCCGTTCCCATGATTGGCAAGGGTGGCAAGATCCTCCTCATCGCTCCAGCTAACATCGCTTACGGCGAGAATGGCCAAGGCCCGATTCCGCCCAACTCCGTCCTCGAATTCGAGGTGGAATTGGTTGAAATCGTCAAATAAGGCAAATCGCCTTAACCAGTGAGGTTTAGCGACGCACCGGTTGGTGCGTCGCTTGCTTTTATAGAGGGAACAAACTACATCCCCCGAGGTACTTACCCCTTCCATGCGCGCCCTTCTCCCCGCGAGTTTCCTCGTCGCTGCTTCCTTATTGGGAGCAGACGGCGGCGTCGCGCAGGCTCCGGCGATTCGAGCGGCCACGGCCGCCCCGCAGACGGTCACCCTAGCAGCCGCCATTGACCAAGCTTTGGCCCGTAACCTCGGCCTCGTCATTACCCGTCTAGAGACGGCCCGTGCCTTAGATTTCGTGGAGCAGGCGGAGGCCACCTTTGATCCGGTCTTCGGTTGGAGTAATCGTTTGAGCGGCGGTAAGTCCGCGCTCGATCGCCAGTTCGGTAACCCCGCGGCGCAGGACTTCAGTTCAGACGTCAGCCTGTCTCGTAAGTTCAGCTGGGGTGGTACGTTGACCCTTGGCACTGGGTCGACGCGCCAGTGGTTTGACGGCGGCAACGTCAATTCGACGGCGTCAAATTTCGACCTCGGTACGAGCCTGAGCTACACACAGCCCTTACTCGCGGGCGCCGGTCGGGCCGTAAACCTTTCCGCGTTGATTGCCGCCAAGGAAGGCGCCACGCGCACTCGGCTCGCGCTGCGGGCCGCGGCGCTGGATCTCATCCGCGACACGGAAGTTGCCTATTGGAGTCTCGCTGGGGCACGCACTTTAGTCGCGTTGCGCGAAACCAGTCTGCGCTCCGCGGAGTCGCTCTTGGCTCAGGTCCGCGCGAAGCGTGCGCTCGGCGACGCTACGGCCTTAGAAGAATTGCAGGCCGCCGCCGAGGTGGCTAACCAGAAGGTCGCCGTCTTAAACGCGCAGCAGTCTGTCGATGGAGCGGAGATGCGTCTGCGCCGTACGCTCGGACGCGGCGACGCGGCCGAAATCGAACAGGCGGTCCTCGTGGAAGCGATCCCAGCGGGCGCGGTCGCCGCCCCGGAGCCGTTTACGCAGTGGATTCGCCAGGCCGCCAACTTCGATTTCGACACTGCCATCCAGCTCTCCGCGTTAGTCCAAGCCAACTCGACCCTCGAGGCCGCTCGGCAAAACGACGCCCCTCAGCTCGATCTCACGCTCTCGGGCGCTAACTATGGACCTTCCGTCTCCGGCCTTAATCAGGCGTATAATGGCCTCCGTGATTCTGCCGGTTGGAGTAATGGCATTAGCTTGACCTACCGCTTGCCGCTCGGCTCCCGCGAATCCGCCGCCACGTTACGCGCCGCCTCGCGGGCTCGCCAGCAGGCTGAATTCCGTTTGGCGGACGTCCGCCAAAACTTAGTCTTCAACGCCCGTGCCACTTGGCGGGACCTCGAAGCTGCCCGCGCCCGCGTGGATTCCGCCACGTCTGCCTTGGAATTACAGCGCCAGTCCTATGAAGGGGAGCGGGCTCGCTACGCTGCTGGCCAATCCGATATCTTGCGCGTTCTGCAGGCGCAGGCAGCCTTGGATGCCGCCCAACTAAATTGGATTCAGTCCTTACTGGACGCCCGCTCCGCCTCCGCCCGCGTCGCCCGTCTGGACGGTACGTTACTCGCCCGTCACGGCTTTTCGCTGGAAACGGCCGAAGCGAAGGTTGGTGCCGGGCTGCCACTGGACGAACCGTTACCCCCTTTGCCTGCCAACCCATGAGCCTTAAGAAGAACCTGATTATTCTCACCGCCGCTGCCCTCGTGGCCGCGGCTGCCGTGTACTGGTGGCCGGACGACGCCAAGAAGGGCGGCCGCCGCGCCGGTGGCGCGAAGGGCGGGGTACCGCCGAACCCGATTGAATCCGTCGTGGCCATCCGCGACATCGAGGAAACCGTCGATGCGGCCGGCTATGTCCGACCAGTCATCTTCAGCGACGTGAAGGCTGAAGTGAGCGGCAAGATTCATAAGATTCATATTAAGGACGGCCAGGTCGTCAAAAAAGGCGCTATCCTCATCGAACTTGATCCCTTGCTGGTCAAGGCCGACGAAGACGAGGCCCGTCGTAACGTTCAACTCCAAGCGCTCAACCTAGAGAAGACCACGCGCGACCTCAAGCGTGCCGAGGCCTTGCGCGAGAAGGGTTTCGTTTCGGATCGCGAACTGCAAGATGCCCGCACCGCCTATGAAGTGACGAAACTGCAATGTGATGTCGCCCAATCCCGCTTTGAGAAGGCCGAAGAGAACGTCCGTAAGACCGTCCTCGTGGCGCCGCACGACGGCATGGTGTCGGATTCGAATAACCTCGTGGAAGGCCAAGTCGTCATCGGTGCGCAGTCGATCAACAGCGGCACGCTCTTGCTCCGCGTCTCCGATGTCTCGGTCTTGCGTGTTGACGTGAACCTCAACGAGTTTTCCGCGACGCGCCTGTCCCTCGGCCGTGCGGCGACCATCACTTTCGACTCCATTCCCGGCCTGACCAAGAAAGGCCAAGTCACCTTCCTCGCTCCGTTCGGGACGCCCGATGTGAAGACCCCCGACCTCCGCGTGTTTCCTTGTCAGGTTTCTTTTGCCGCCGGCGATGGCGCTCGGCCGGGTATTAGCGCCAACCTCTCCGTGCTCGTGGCCCGGGAGGCCGGCTGCCTCTCCCTGCCCGTGTCGGCAATCTTCGTCGAGGGCAAGGACCGCATTATTTATGTTAAGGCAGAGACAGGGGAGTGGGAGCGCCGCGCGGTGAAGCTTGGCCTGAGTGATGCGGGTTACACGCAAGTAAAGTCGGGTGTTCAAGCCGGAGAAATCGTCAGCCTCGTTCGGCAGACCGTCCAGCGCTGACCATGGGTTCGCTGGCGACCATCCGCGGCCTGCATAAGGCCTACGTCATGGGGGACGAGACCGTCCATGCCTTGGATGGCGTCGACCTGGTTTTTGACCGCGGCGAATACATCGCCATCCTTGGGCCTTCGGGGTCGGGCAAGTCGACCTTGATGCACATCTTAGGCTTCATGGACACGCCGTCGAAGGGCAGTATTCTCTTCGAGGGCGAGGAAGTCTCAAATCTTAGTGCGGACCGCCGCGCTTGGTACCGCTCGAACCGCGTCGGCTTCGTCTTCCAGTCCTTCAACCTCTTGCCGCGCCTGAGCGTGTTGGAGAACGTCGCCTTACCGCTCCTTTACCGCGAGGATTACACCGAGGATGCCCGCGAGGAGGCCGCGAAAATTGCCCTCGAGCGCGTGGGGATGTCGCATCGCCTCACGCACCGGCCGACCCAGCTCTCCGGTGGCGAACGCCAGCGTGTCGCCATCGCCCGTGCCATCGTGGCCCGCCCGGCCATCGTCTTCGCCGACGAGCCTACGGGTAACCTCGACGTCAAGAACGTCGACCGCATCCTCGACCTCTTGGGGTCGCTGTTAGCCGAGGGTATCACCGTGGTGCTCGTCACCCACGACCTTGCCGTGGCCGCCAAGGCCAAGCGCGTGATTTCCATGCGCGCCGGCAAAGTCCATGAGGACCGCCGCCAATGAAACTCCTGATTCGTATCCGCGCCGCGGTCATCAATGGTCTCCGCGAACTCCAGGCCAATAAGGTCCGCTCCTTGCTCTCCATGTCGGGTATCATCCTCGGGGTCGCCTCGCTTGTGGCGATGGTCACCGTCGTCCAAGGCATGGTCGGTAACTTTCGCCAATTTGTGGATGCCATGGGCGGCATCGAGAAAATCACCGTCGAAAAGCAGTCCTTGCCGAAGGAACAGGAGCACCTCGCCGAACTTTCCGAAGGCCTGACTATGCGCGACGTCGAGCAGATCAAGGCAACCATCCCGATTGTCCGCTATGTTTCGCCCGAAGCCCGCGTCGGCTACGAAAAAATCGTCTCCGAAGGCCGCGAGGTAAACACCATGATTAATGGCGTGACCCCCGATTGGCTGCCGGTCGCAAAGCGCTGGGTCGACCCGAGCCAAGGACGCTTCATCAGCGACCTCGATATCTTGCATAAGACGGATGTGTGTGTGCTGGGTTCCTCCATCGTGGCGGAACTCTTTCCGCCGAATGTCGACCCACTAGGGAAAGTCATCCGCGTTAAGGGCAAGCGCTTTATCATCATTGGCCTGCTGAATAATATCGAGGCCCAGGGTATGGAAATCCGCTCGGCCTCCGGCAAGGGGAAGGGGGGCGGCGGGATGTGGCGCTGGCGTAACAGTGGGGTCTATATCCCGATTTCCACCGCGACCTCGAAGTTTAACGGCAACGATCGACTCAGCGGCCTCGGCCTCCAGGTGTCTTCCGGTGATGATCTCAATTATGCGGTCGAGCAGGTGGAACGTACCCTATTACAGACGCACAATGGGCTGAAGGACTTCACGCTCACCACCAACGAGCAGACCCTCGAGGACTTTCGCAAGACGGAGGTGGCCTTCAAGCTTTCACTCGGCGGCGTGGCGGGTATCTCGCTCTTCATCGGCGGGATCGGCATCATGAATGTGATGCTCGCCTCCATCAATGAGCGCATCCGTGAGATTGGCGTCCGCAAGGCCGTGGGCGCGCGTGGCTCTGACCTCTTCCTGCAATTCCTTTCCGAGGCGGCGGTGATTTCCATGCTCGGCGGGCTCATCGGACTCGTCGTCTCGATGGGCATCGTCTCGATTATGAACTACGTCTTGATGCAGGCCGTGCCGACCGGGGTAGTCTCCAAGTTTGATTGGATCATCATGCTCCAAGGACTTTCTTTCTCGGTGGTGGTGGGTCTCATCGCCGGGGTCTACCCAGCAATCCGCGCAGCCAGTCTCGACCCCATCGAAGCCCTTCGACACGAATGAAAACCTACGCCTCGCCAGTCTTTTTCTTCCCGCACTCCTGCTGGCGGAACCGATGTCCCCGGTCCCCGTCTGGGAGGGCGCCCCTCCGGCCGAAACTCTCAAAGCCAAGCCCGGCCAAGACCCGAAAGGCATCCTTAATAAAAACGGTCACCGCACCGACGTGCTGATTCCGGAGTTCGTCGTCTGGCCCGCGGCCAAGCCGAACGCACCGTTCATCATCGTCTGCCCTGGCGGCGGCTACGGTATCTTGGCCGAAGAGCATGAAGGCGCCGAGGTCGCCCGTCGTCTCAATGCGCAAGGTGTCGGTGCCGCCGTCCTGCGTTACCGCGTGCCCCGGCGAGATAACGACAAACCTTGGATCGTTCCCGTGCTGGATGCGCGTAAGACCATCGAACTCGTCCGCATCCATGCCACCGAATGGAATGCCGACCCCAAGAAGATTGGTATTCTCGGTTTCTCCGCTGGCGGTAATTTAGCCGCCCGCGTGGCCTACTCGCCGGCTGAAGCGGGTGCTGCCCGTCCAGACTTTGCGGTGATGGTCTACCCCGCCTACCTCTTTGTGCAGGACAAGCCCGATAGCATGTTACGCGAAGGACCCGATGGGGTCGTTCCCCCGAAAGGCCCGAAGCCCGTGCCGGCGTTCTTTGCCCATAGTGCCGACGATTCGTATCCGGCGGAAGGCTCGATGGCCTTGGCTGCTAAGCTTAAGTCTTTGGGCGGTAGTACCGAAGTTCACGTTTGGTCGAAGGGTGGCCACGGTTGGGGCGCTTCGGACCGCTGTCTAGCGGCGAAGGAATGGACAAATTCTTTAGGCGCTTGGCTGAAGGACCGCGGCATTTTGACGCCCTGAGCCTGATTGTTTAGCCAATAAAAAAGGCCGCCCAGTGGGCGGCCTTTTTGTGGGACGAGGTCTCGCTTAGAACTTCAAGCGCAGGCTCACGGACTGGGACCAGTCGGTGAGCGTACCCTTGCTGGTGGTGGTGTACTTGACGCCGATGAACTGGGTGTTCTTCAACGTGAAGCCGATGTCGAGGTTTTCGGAGAGGGCAAAGCGCATGCCAGCGAAAACGTCAGTCGCGAGAACGGACTTCGAGATCGTGCCCGTGCCGGAGAGCCAGGAGTAACCAACGCCTGCGCCGACGAACGGACGAATACCACCACGGGCGTTAAGGTCGTAGGTGAGTTCAGCGATGGCGGTACGGGCATCGAGGTCGATGGCCGGACTGCCGCCGACGAGACCGCGGGAGTTCAGGTTTAGGCCGAGGCTGAAGTTTTCATTGACCTGGCTGGCGACCGTCAGGCCGACGACGCTACTGTCTTGGTGGCCAGTCGGGTGGCTCTTACCAAGTTCCAGTTCGAGGGTGTAAGCCTGAGCGGCAACAGCAGCCAAGGGCAGGAGGAGGAGGGGGCGTAGGGATTTCATGGGGAAACGTTAGGTTGGTGGTGGTCGTTATTGTGTAAAGGATGAAGGGAGCGGCTTACTTCTTCTTCTCTTCGGACTTCTTCTCGGGCTTTTTCTCTCCAACTACTTCAACGCTAGTGACTTCCACGCGTTCGGTGGGGGTGGAGCGCTCAGGGCCAACGCAGGCGATGGCGGCGATCTTATCCAGGACTTTCTCGCCGTCGACGAGCTTACCGAAGGCGGTGTATTTATTGTTTAGGAAGGAAGCATCACCATGGCAGACGAAGAACTGGCTACCAGCGCTATCCGGGTCGGCGGAGCGAGCCATCGAGAGCACGCCCTTCGTGTGGGAGCGGTTATTAAACTCGGCCTTGATCTGATAGCCAGGGCTACCGGTACCGGGCTGGCCCTTGGCGCCAACCTTCGAGTTGGGGCAGCCGCCCTGAATCATGAAGCCCTTGAGAATGCGGTGAAAGCAGGTGCCGTCGTAGAAGCCTTCACGGGCCAACTTGAGGAAATTTTCGACCGTGCGTGGGGCGACGTCGGGCCAGAACTCGACGGTCATGTCACCGTAGGTGGTGTGAATGATGGCACGCGGTGCGGCCTGAGGATCGGAGGATTCTTTCATATTGGTGGAAGGGGTTTCGGCGGCGTGGGCGAGGGCGAGGCCCAAGAAGCACGACGCGAGCAGGCGGAGGGATTTCATGCCCACCAGCGAAAGCGGGTCGGGCGTTGCCGCAACCCCAAACCTCCGCTTGCCAGCCCGCCCCAAGAGGGTCACGTTCGGGCCCACAGGTATGCGTGTAATCGTCAACGATGAGCCCCGGGAAACCGCCGCCGGGACCCTCGCCGCCCTGCTCGAGGAGCTGGGCTGTGCCCAGGAGGCCGCCGTGGCTGCCGCCGTGGATGGGCAGGTGGTTCCGCGGAGCCGCTGGTCGGCCCAAGTCCTCGTCGCCGGTACCCAAATCCTCGTCATTCGCGCCGCTCAAGGCGGTTAATTCATGCTTAAGTTCATCCAAAGTCTTTTTAAATCCGAACCCGAGGCACCAGCACCGGACAACTTGGTGCTGTTTACGCCCACGCGTTCGCCCTGGGACGCCAAGACGGTCGTCAAACTTTTCGACGCCGGCCTCGGCCGCCTTCATGTCCAGTCGGTTCGCGATTGGAATGTCCGCCAATACGAAGCCTTCCTTCAACAGGTCCCCGAGGCTTTTTGGAATCGGATTGTCCTCGAAGAGCAGCCCGATCTGGTGCTCTCCCGGAAGTTAGCGGGTTTCCAGATGATACCTGGCGATCGTATCCCGCCGCGCTGGCCCAAGACGGCCGCGCTCAGCCTGAAGTGTCATTCTTACGATGAAATGCGCAGCACGCCCAAAGGTTGCCACTACCTCTTCCTGAGCCCGATTTTTCCGTCCGTCTCGAAGCGTGATTATGTGCCGCAACGCACGCACCGTGAATTCCAAGTCATCGTCGAACGCTGGCGCGCTGAAGGCGGCTGCCCCGTCTACGGTCTCGGCGGTATCACGCCCCAAAATGCTGCCCACGTGCGCGCGCTCGGTTTTGATGGGATGGCGTTCATCGGGTCCGTTTGGGAAAGCACTCAGCCCGTCCAAGCCTTTTTGGAACTCGAACGTGCTTGGTCCGGTAAGGACGCCCGTAAGCTTAAGCGTAAGCACTAATGGCTGGCCTGCCGCGCCTGCAGTTCCTCACCCTCGACGCATCGCCGCTGAGCCATCGCGACCAAGCGCTCGCGGCCTTGCAGGGTGGCGTCCGCTGGATTCAATTTCGCACGAAGACGTTACCCGAAGCGGCCGCCATCGAGGAAGCCGCGCGCATCGCCGAACTCTGCCGCGACTACTACGCGACGTTCATCGTCAATGATTCGCCCCGCATCGCCTTGGCCGCCGAAGCCGATGGCGTGCATCTCGGTCCGGATGATCCTTCGCCCGCGGAAGCCCGTCAGTTGCTGGGCGCTTATGCGGTGGTCGGGGTGACCCTGAATTTTCCGGCACACCTCGAGCGCTTACGTGGCGCCCAAGTGGATTACGCCGGAGTCGGGCCCGTGCGAGCGACCGCCAGCAAGGCGAAGCATGCGCCGGTCCACACCGCTGACTCCTTGGCCGAACTCATCGCTGGGGCTTCCCCTTTACCATGTTTTGCTATCGGCGGAGTGACCGCAGCGGATTTCCCTGCGCTGCGCGTGCAAGGAGCCCATGGCATTGCGGTCAGTGGCGCCATCGCCTTGGCGATCGACCCGACCGCCGCCGCCCGGGCCTTGGTGGCCGCGGTTTCCGCCTAGGTTTTACGTGCGAGGGCTGGACAATTCGGCCGCGGCTCGGATTGTCGGAAGTCGGATGTCGTCCCTCCTCCGCATCGCCGATCGCACGTTCACTTCCCGCCTCTTCACGGGCACGGGTAAGTATGCGTCTGCGGCCGCCCTGCGAGCCGTCCTCGACGCCTCCGGAGCTGTAGTCGTGACCGTTGCGGTGAAGCGCGTCCGCTTTGGGGCCCAAGACGACGGCATCCTCTCCGCGCTCGATTCTAGGAAGCATTTAATCCTGCCCAACACCTCAGGGGTGCGCACGGCTAAGGAGGCCATCTTCGCCGCTGAACTAGCCCGCGAGGCGCTTGGGACTTCTTGGCTGAAGTTAGAGATTCACCCGGACCCAAAGTATTTAATGCCCGATCCGGTCGAGACGCTCGAGGCTTGCCGTGAGTTGGTGAAGAAGGGCTTCATCGTCCTGCCTTACATCCACGCCGACCCAGTGCTCGCTAAGCGCCTCGAAGAGGTCGGCGCCGCCGCAGTCATGCCGCTTGGTGCACCCATCGGCACCAACCGTGGACTGCTGTCCCGTGATTTTCTCCGCATCATCATCGAGCAGGCCCGCGTCCCCGTGATCATCGATGCTGGCCTCGGCGCCCCGTCGCATGCCGCCGAAGCGATGGAGCTCGGCGCCGATGCGGTCTTGGTGAACACGGGTATCGCTTCCGCCGGAGACCCCGTCGCGATGGCCCAGGCCTTCGCGCTGGCGGTGCAAGCCGGGCGCATCGCCCGCGAGTCTGGCCTTGGTGCTGGCTCCATCGCGGCCCAGCCGACGTCTCCGCTGACGGGCTTCCTCGACTGATTTCATGGCCGCCAAGCCTGGTCGAATCCGCGCTGATGAGCTTCTGCTGAAGCTGAACCTCGCGCCTTCGCGTTCCATGGCGCAAGCACTCATCTTGGCGGGCAAGGTTCGCTCCGGCCCTGACAGCGTTGTGCAAAAAGCCTCGCAGTCTTTCCCCGACGATGCGCTGCTGACCGTCGATCAACCGCCGCGCTTCGTCTCGCGCGGGGGTGAAAAAGTCGATGCGGCTTTGACGCATTTTCAAGTTGAGGTCACTGGCCTCCACGGCCTCGATGTCGGCGCTTCCACGGGTGGGTTTACCGACTGCCTCCTGCAACGCGGCGTCACGAGCATGACCTGCGTCGACGTCGGGACGGCTCAGCTGCACCAAAAGCTGCGCACCGATCCGCGCGTGACGAATTTCGAGAAGTTCAACGCGCGCGATTTACCGACCGCGAAATTGCCGCACGCCCTTTACGGTATCGTGGTCATGGACCTCTCCTTTATCTCGCTCGGCTTAGTCTTGCCGGTGGCCTGGGCGCGCGTGGCGCCGGGCGGTCACCTCGTGGCGCTCATCAAGCCGCAGTTCGAGGCGACTAAGGCGGAGGCCGACAAAGGCCGAGGGATCATCAAGGATCCACTCATCCACGCCCGCGTGGTCGAAGCGTTGACCGCCGCGAGCCGGGAGCTGCCGGGCGCCGAAGTCCTCGGGGTCATTCCTTCGCCCATCGAGGGAGGTGAGGGGAACAAGGAGTTCCTTATCTGCCTGACACGTCGGGCCTAGGTTTAGTCTCCTAAAACCCCTTTTTTACATGATTTAGGGCAGTTTTTACCCTTCCGCCCCCGAAACACCTTTTCCTTCTTGCCCAAAGCCCCGCATCCCTTACCAAAAACCCTCCCATGACTACCGAAGGTAAGCTCAAGCGTTCCCGTAACCCCCTCGATTTCGATTTTACCGAACCCGAGGCCCTCACGCGCTACGTCACCGAGACAGGCAAAATCCTGCCCCGCAAGTTGACCGGCCTCACCGCCCGCCAGCAGCGTCATATTTCGAAGGCCGTTAAGCGCGCCCGGAATATGATCACGATGAAGTAAGCGGGTTTACCCGATACTTTTCCGGGCCGCCTTCCTAGGCGGCCTTTTTGTTGTCCGGGGGTTGCCGACCTGCTGGCTTTCCGCACAGTCCGAGTTCTCTTGCCTTCGCCCGCCGTCCCATTCCTCACCTCGTCGCCGACGGACCTGTCGCGTGCGGCGGAGTTATTGCGGGCCGGACACTGCGTAGCGTTGCCGACGGAGACGGTCTACGGCCTCGCCGCCGATGCGTTGAACCCGTCAGCCTTGGCTCAGGTCTTCACCATCAAGGGACGACCCTTACTCGATCCGCTAATCGTCCATGTGCTCGACCAAGCCGCGTTGGCGGAAGTGGCCGAGCCCGATGAGCGCTTAGCCTTGCTGGCTAGTTTCTGGCCTGGGCCATTAACGGTCGTCTTGCGCCGCAAGGCTTGCGTGCCCGACCTCGTGACCGCGAGCAAGCCGACCGTGGCGGTGCGCATCCCCGCTCACCCGATTTTCCGTGAAGTACTTCGCCTGAGCGGCCGTCCACTCGCCGCTCCGAGCGCCAACCCTTTTGGCTACGTCAGCCCGACCAAGGCGGTGCACGTCAGCGATTCACTCGGTGAGCGTTGTCCGTGGATTGTCGATGGGGGCGCCTGCACCCACGGCGTTGAATCGACCATCTTAGACCTTTCCGTGCCCGGCCAGGCCCGCCTGCTTCGTCCGGGGCCTATCACCCTCGAAGCCTTGCAGGCCAAGCTCGGCCCTATCGAAGTCGTGACGCGCACCGCCAGTCAGCAGTCGGCCCAAGATGCTCCGGGCATGTTGGAACGCCATTACAGCCCAGCGACTCGCGTGGAATTGTTTGCCCGCGGAGCCACCCCACTTGCGGCCGCAGGCAAGGTCGCTCGCTTGCTCTTAGCGCGTCGTACCGATCTCCCAGCAGGCCCCGCGGATTTCTACCTTTCGGAACACGGCTCGGCCGAAGAAGGGGCGCACCACCTTTTCGATCTCCTCCGTCAGCTCGACGCCCGTGGCTTTGATGTCATTCAAGCGGAACTCGCCGAGGCCGCTGGGATTGGTGTGGCCTATAACGATCGCCTGACCCGCGCCGCCGCCCGCTAAGCCTGTGCAGAACCTACTTGAGACGCTGAAGAAGGCCGCGGAGTTCCTCTCCCGTAAAGGCTTGGAGTCCCCGCGCACCGAGGCGGAGCACCTGTTCGCTGCTGGCTTGGGGCTGAAGCGCCTGGACCTTTACCTCCAATTCGAACGGCTACTCACCGACCCGGAAGTTGAGAAGCTCCGCGCGCTCACCGTCCGCCGCGGTAACCGCGAACCGCTCCAGCACATCGTCGGGCAAGTCGAGTTTCGTGATCTCGTGCTGAAGTCCGATAAGCGTGCGCTGATTCCACGTCCGGAAACCGAGGAGCTCGTTGACCTCGCGTTGGCCTTATTTCCGGCGGAGCAAGCCGTGCGTGTGCTCGACCTCGGAACAGGTTCAGGTGCGATTGCCTTAGCGCTGGCGTCGGAACGCCCCGCGTGGGTCGTCGAAGCCGTTGACCGTTCGCCCGATGCTTTGGCGTTAGCTCGTGAAAACGCGGAGCGCTGTAGCCAGTCCGCTCGCGTGGCGTTTGCGGAGTCGGATTGGTTTAGCGCCGTCACCGATGCGTATGACCTCATCGTTTCGAATCCCCCTTACCTGACGGATGCGGAAGTCGCCGTCGCCGAACCCGAAGTTCGGCAGTTCGATCCGGTCTCTGCACTCGTCGCGCCCGAGGATGGCTTGGCGGATTTACGCAAGATTTTAGAAGGTGCCCGCGCCCACTTGCGCGTCGGTGGCTGGGTTCTCTGCGAAACGGGTATCGACCAGCATGCGGCCTTGGCGGCGCTGTCGGCCCAGCATGGTTATATCGAAGCCGAAGGCTTGCCGGACATGAGCGGCCGTCCGCGGTTCTGGCGGGCTAAGCGAGCATAGGCAGGGCGGGGGCAATCCACCCGCATTTGTCTTGGGTCGGGTCGGCACTGCGTGCCGACCTAGCTAGGTCAGCACGCAGTGCTGACCCTACCTCGAAACAAGAACCCGTCTTGCCCTTCGGCGTTCCTTCCCTCTTTACTCAACCCATGTCCCAGCAGCCTGCCGCCAAGCCCAAGACCGCCATCACGCCGACCCGCGCCGAAGACTACCCAGAGTGGTACCTCCAGGTCATCAAGCACGCCGACCTAGCGGAGAACAGCGCCGTCCGCGGCTGCATGGTCATCAAGCCTTGGGGCTACGCCCTTTGGGAGAACATCCAGCGCGACCTCGACGCGATGTTCAAGGAGACCGGCCACGTGAACGCCTACTTCCCGCTCTTCATCCCGGTCAGCTACATCCAGAAGGAAGCCGCGCACGTCGACGGCTTCGCCAAGGAATGTGCCGTCGTCACCCACTCGCGCCTGGAGATGGGCCCTGACGGTAAACTCGTCCCCGCGGGCGAGCTCGAGGAGCCGCTCATTGTCCGTCCGACCTCCGAGACCATCATTGGCGAGACTTACTCTAAGTGGGTACAGTCTTACCGCGACCTCCCGATTCTCATCAATCAGTGGGCTAACGTTGTCCGCTGGGAAATGCGCACGCGCCTCTTCCTCCGCACCGCTGAGTTTCTTTGGCAGGAAGGACACACCGTTCACGCGACGGAAGCCGAAGCCGTGGAAGAGACCAACAAGATGCTCGAGGTCTATGCCGACTTCGCGGAAAACTACATGGCGATGCCCGTGATTAAGGGCCGCAAGACCGAAGGTGAGCGCTTCCCGGGCGCCGTCGACACCCTCTGCATCGAGTCCATGATGCAGGACCGTAAGGCCCTCCAGGCCGGCACCTCGCACTACCTCGGCCAGAACTTCGCCAAGTCCTGCAATATCCGTTTCCAGGACGAGAACGCCACGCAGCAGTATGCGCACACCACGTCGTGGGGCGTCTCGACCCGCCTCATCGGTGGCATGATCATGACGCATGCCGATGACGACGGCTTTGTCGCTCCACCCCGTCTGGCCCCGCAGCACGTGGTCATCATGCCCATTTACAAGGACGACGCCACCAAGGCCCAGATCCTCGAGTATTGCCAGTCGCTCCAGAAGGAACTTACCGCCCAGCGCTTCCATGACCGCAAGCTCGTGGTCACCGTCGATAACCGCGATATCCGCGGTGGCGACAAGGCTTGGGGTTGGGTCAAGAAGGGCGTCCCCCTCCGTGTCGAAGTCGGCCCGCGCGACCTCGCGAGTAACGCCGTCTTCGTCGCCCGTCGCGACACTGGTGAGAAGGCGGGCGTCCCGCGCGCGGAGTTCGTCGCGACCGTCATCGATCGCCTGCAGGCCATTCAGGATAACCTCCTGGCTCGGGCCAAGGCCTTCCGCGCCGCCAACACCCGCGAGATTGATACTTGGGAAGACCTCAAAGCTTACTTCACCGCCAAGAATCCGGAGCATCCGGAAATCCATGGTGGCTTTGCCCTCTGTCACTGGAACGGCTCGAAGGAAGTCGAGAAGCGCCTTAAGGAAGAACTCAAGGTCACCATTCGCTGCATCCCCCTCGATGCGAAGGACGAGCCCGGTAAGTGTATTGTTACTGGCGAGCCCAGCGCCCGCCGCGTTGTGATGGCGAAGGCGTATTAACCGCCTGTCGCGTCGGCTTCGCCGTCGGCGAACTTCAGCCGGAGCTTCCGTCCCGTGGTCACGCCTTTACTGGCGCTGATCACGGTGCCGTCGGCGTCGCGGACGATGCTGTAGCCACGGGCGAGGACGGATTCAAAGCCAGCGGATTGCAGGCGCTTGCCGAGTTGATTCAGCTTTTCGCGCGAGACACCGAGCCGGGCTTTAGGCGAAAGTCGATGTAGGTCGCTGCCGATTTCCGACAGCCGGTGCCGGCGGTCGGCGAGGTATTCCTCCGCGGTGCTATCGAGCTTGGCGTAAAGTAGATCGAGGTCTCGGTACCATGACTGCAACTTCGCCTTGGGCGAATGACGCTGCAGTTCGGATTCCAGCAGGCGGAGTCGCTCACGCAGTTTGGTCTGACCCGAGGCGATGAGCTCGGCGGCGGCGCTCGGCGTTTCGGCCCGACGGTCCGAGGCGTAGTCGCACAGCGTGAAGTCCGTTTGGTGGCCGACCGCGGAAACCACGGGCGTTGCGCTGGCCCGGACGGCCCGGACGAGGGCTTCGTCGTTGAAGCCCCAGAGGTCTTCCATGGAGCCGCCGCCCCGACCGACAACGATGAGGTCGATGCCGGGGATAGCGTTGGCCTGCTTGAGGCCTTGAATCACAGAGCCTGGACAGGTGTCACCTTGGACGCGGGCCGGCACGAGCCAGACCGTGCCGCGCCACCCGCGGGTCTTGAGCACTTCGGTGAAGTCGTGCCAGACTGAGCCAATCTCAGACGTCACGAATGCCACCGTCTTCGGAAACTCGGGCAGCGGGCGCTTGAGCGAGTCCTCAAAGAGCCCTTCGGCTTTTAGCTTCGCGAGGAGCTCAGTGAACTTTTTGAATAGGTCGCCTTCGCCCGCGGGCTTGAGCGAGTCAACGATGAGGGAAAGCTTCCCGCTCTTCCCGTAGAAATCGACCTTAGCCTTCATCACTATGCTCATGCCATCGCGGAGCGGGACTTTGATCCAGCGGGCCTGAAAACTGTAAAGCACGCAGTCGACCTTGGCCTCGGCGTCTTTAAGCGAGAAGTAGTGGTGGCCAGAAGGGTAGGTCTTGTAGCCCGAGATTTCGCCCTGGACCTCAATCGTGCCGAGGCCGTTCACGTGCCCCTTGAGGACATCGGAAAGTTCGCTGACGGAAAGAGGAGCCGAGGCCATATCCGGAGGCTCGGTGATTTCGTAGGGAAGGGCAAGCGGTCTCGAGGCAGGTCGGCCTCGTTTGCGTTTCGTCGACTCAAGGACCTATTCCCATCCCTCGACCCTGTCCTCGACTCTCCCCCTACCTATTTGCTATCGCCCGATTTCGTGCTTTCACTGCGCCTATGAAAATCGCGTTCGTCGGCACTGGGGTTATGGGCAAGAGCATGGTGGTCAACCTGCTGAAGGCTGGCCATGAGGTCACGGTCTACACCCGCACCAAGGCCAAGGCCGAGGACCTGTTCGCGCTCGGCGCGCAGTGGGCGGACTCCCCCGCCGCAGCGGTGCAGGGGGCGGAGGCCGCCATCTCGATGGTTGGTTACCCGAACGACGTCGAAGAGGTCTGGCAGGGTTTCCTGAGCACGGCCCGTCCAGGCTGCCTACTCATTGATATGACGACCTCCAGCCCATCACTGGCTCGCAAGCTGGCAGCGGCGGCGACCGCGCAGGGCTGTTTGCCCTTGGATGGGCCCGTCTCTGGCGGCGATCGCGGGGCGCGTGAGGCGACGCTCACGATCATGGTGGGCGGCGCTGCCACGGATTTCGAAAAAGCCCGCCCGCTCTTTGAGGCCATGGGTAAGACCATCTCTTTGCAGGGCGGCCCTGGTGCTGGCCAGCTCTGCAAGCTCGCTAATCAAATCGCCATCGCCTCGGGGATGGTGGCCATGGCGGAAGCCTTGGCCTTCGCGCGTGCGAACGGCCTCGATTTGGAAGCGGTGCTGAAGGCGCTCTCCGGTGGCGGTGCTTCGAGCTGGGCGTTACTCAACCTTGCTCCCCGCGTACTCAAGGGCGACTTTGCGCCCGGCTTCTACGTGAAGCATTTCGTAAAAGACATCGGCCTCGCGCTGGAGGTCTGCCGCGAGCAGAAACTCTCGCTGCCCGGCCTCGAGCTCGCCGCCAAACTCTATGCGGACGTTGTCACCGCGGGCGATGGCGACTGCGGCACACAGGTGTTGGCGAAGCGGTATTTTGAGGCCAACGGTTGATTCGTTGGGTAGTTGGATGGTTGATTAGCAATTGAGGCGAAAACCGGTGTCCGGCATCCGCTCGCATCTAGGCTTCATCCGCTCCCTCACGTTTGCACCTTTGCACAGGCCGTAGGCCATTTTGCACTTTTGCACCGAGCACGGCACATGGTGCCGTCGCTCCCTGCCTTGTTTTAACTCAACTCCGTGCCTTCGGGCGGCGGGACTGCGCGGAGCTGGACAGAATCGATGACCTGCGGCCCGAGGATTACATTGGTCACGATCACGAGAACCTCGCCGGGTTGGCAGAAGCCTTCGTTGCGGAGGCGGACCAGCGCGGCAGTGATGTTCTCATCGGCCATCGGGCTGAAGGGCATCTGAAAGGACGAAACGCCCCAGAGTAGGGACATCTTCCGGTGGACGGCTTCCTCTTCCATGAACGCGAAGATGGGCGAGCCCGCCGCGCGAAGTGAAGAGAGCGTGCGCGGGACATCGCCATTGCGCGTGAACGCGATGATACCGGCGTTGCCAAGGTCTTGGGCCAGGCCGGCGGCGGCGCGGAGGAGCTTGATTTTTGGGGTCTCGTTAGGCTGTTCTGGCGAGAGCACGACGGGAAGTTCGCGTTCCGTCGTCGAGGCAATGCGGGACATCACTTCGACGCAGCGGATGGGGTGCTTGCCCGTCGTCGTTTCGCCCGAAAGCATGACCGAGTCGGCCAGCTCCAAGACAGCGTTGGAAATGTCGGTCACCTCGGCCCGGGTCGGCACTGGGTTCTGAATCATCGACTCCAACATATGCGTCGCGACGATGACTGGCTTGCGGGCGGCGATGGCCATGGCAACGGCCTTGCGTTGGATGAGCGGGAGGGTCTCGTAAGGGATTTCGATACCGAGGTCACCGCGCGCCACCATGAGGGCATCCGTGGCGCGGAGAATGTCGCCGAGGTGTTCGATGGCCGACTGGTCTTCGATCTTGGCAATGATGTGCGCCTTCGAGTGATGCTCGAGGAGCAGGGCGCGGAGCGCGTCGACGTCGGCGGCCTCGCGTACAAAAGATAGGGCGTAGAAATCGACCCCGACTTCACAGCCGACGGCGACGTCCGCCCGGTCCTTGTCGGTCAGGGCAGGGAGGTCGACTTTGACGCCGGGGAGATTGATGTGGCGGCGGCTACCCAGCGGGCCCGGTTGTTCGACTTTACAACGGAGTCGGTCGGGCTTCTGTTCCAGCACGCGCAGTTGGATGAGACCATTGTCGACGAGGACGACGCCACCGACGGGGACCGCTGAGATCATCTTCGGGTAGTTGGTCGGGATAACGAGGATATCTCCGTCGGCCTTCGTGTCGGTGGAGCCGGAGACGTCGACCAGCTGACCGGTCGCCAACTGGGTCGGCTCGGTGCGGGCACCGGTCCGAATTTCGGGACCTTTGATGTCCATCATGACGGCCAATTCCTTACCAACTTTTTGGCTAACTTTACGCACGCGGGCGACGGTGGCCCGGACCCAGGCGTGGTCAGCGTGGGCCATATTGAGGCGAACCACATCGGCCCCAGCCTTGATAATCGCCTCTAAATTGGCCTCGGACTCGGTGGCCGGGCCAATCGTAAAAGTGATGCGGGTGTGGCGGAAGGACTTCACGGCTAAATGACTAGATATGATTATTAACTAGGCAAGGGAAAGCGGGACTCGCCCCAGATTTTAACAATGCCCCGATGGGGCAAAGATTGACCTAATTAAGGTAAGCGAACTGCGAGTAAATCTCGCTTCGCTTTCATCATATCCTCGAAGAAGGTCTTCTGCTCAAAGGGCCAAGGCGTTCCCTCCACGAGTTGCCACCGAGGATGCGCCGCGAGGTGCTCGCGTGTCCATTCATGATAGGCTTCCGAGTCGGTGCGAAAATGTAACGTGGCTCCAGCGATGGCATGGTCAGCGAGGCGATCGAGGTTCGCCGCATTGATGAAGCGGTTTTTCTGGTGCCGTTTCTTGGGCCAAGGATCTGGATAGAGGATGAAGACCTTCGCGAGTTGCTGTGTGGGCAGTAAAGCGTCGAGGAACTCGGTCGCTTCGGCCTTGAGGAACACGACGTTATCCAGCTTACCCAGTACCTGTTTACGCTGAGAGCGTTCGACGCGATGGGTGACAAGGTCGATACCGACGCAGAATTCCGCAGGATACGCCGCGCCGTAAGCGGCCAACCAATGCCCATGGCCGCAGCCGAGTTCGAAGGTCAGGGCCGTCTGGTTCGCGAGGGCGGTCTGCAGCGTCAGGCGTAACCGCTCGACGCTCCCCTCCCGGCGAGCATCCGCCCAATCCTTTCCCATGACTTTAGTCTGTTCCGGCATCGCCTTGGTTAAGGGGCGGAAAGGAGGGGGAGGCAAGGTATTGAGAGTTAGGGGATAGGGGATAGGGGATGGGGGATGGGGGAGTGGGAGTTTAGGTAGGGGCAGCACCGCGTGCTGCCCTAGCCCACGTATTCCCAAGGGTAGCACGCGTGCTGCCCTAAGCTTCGTCGGTTGCGAATAACTCCGGCTTCCCATGCGGGTGGGCTTGGTCTCTGTTAGGGGCCTATGGCCAAGGTAGACATCGAACTCGTAAAGAAAGTCCTCAAGGAAAACGGCGTGGATGTCCGTTTGGCGGCCACTATTCTTAACCAGATTCGCGAAGCTTCCACCGAAGACGCCGTCGAGCGCGAGAAGCCGGCCAAGAAGCAGCACCTCGTCTTGATCAGCGAACCCGAGGAAGGGCTCCCGAAGGACCTAGTCGGTTGGGTCGTGCAAATCCTCGAAGACGACGATCCGCGCGAGGTCGCCGAGAAGATCGCTGCTACGGCTTCGGATTTCAATAACACGCCGAAGGGTGAACGTGTGCCCGTGACTTCGTTTGGTGATGCTTGCCAGAGCTTACCCCCGAAATTATTAAAGGAGAAGAATGTGTGGGTGAAGACGCGCGAGCCGGTACGAATCTTTGCGGTGAAGAATTCGCTCGGCCGGCGGCGTGCCCGCGGGGAGTGATTTTAAAGTCCGTTTGCTAATGCGGAGCATTACTCGAAAAACGCATTTTTTGATGTGTTTTTGCGACAGTGATGATGCTAAATAAACGAAAAGGGCGTTTTTCCACGGCCTCGATTCGTCTCGCCTCTGCCGATTCTGCTCCGCAACCTCGGCATATATGAAGTTTAGGAATTTTCCGATCTACCGTATCGAATGGGTCACCTCCATTTTTTTGATCGGTACGGCCTTGTTATCTCTGACCGTGGTGCCGTGGTTCCTCTGGAATCAGTATCACTTGGCCGCAGGTGATCCGGGCAAGGTGCAGGGCTGGCCCTTCATCTGGGCGTTGTTCGTTTTCTATTACTACGCCACCGGCTTTGGTATCACCCTAGGCTACCACCGTCTCTTTTCGCATATTTCCTTCAAGGCCAAGTGGCCGGTGAAGCTCTTCGTCCTCCTTTTCGGCGCGGCTTCCTTTGAGAATTCCGCCCTGGATTGGTCCGCTGACCACCGGATTCACCATAAGCATGTCGATGAAGACGAAGACCCTTACGACATCTCTAAGGGCTTCTTTTACGCCCATATTGGCTGGTTACTCTTCCGTCTGAAGCCCAAGCCTCCGGTCACCAACGTGAAGGATCTCCAGGCCGACCCGCTCGTGATGTGGCAGCACCGCTACGTCCAATGGATCGGTCTCTCCGTCGGTTTCATCACCCCGACCCTCTTGGGCTGGGCGTGGGGTTCCTTCAATGGCTACGAGTCCCCCTGGATGACCGCCCTGGCCGCCTTCCTCATCGCCGGGCTCCTTCGTACGGTGGTCGTGCAGCAGGGTACCTTCTGTATCAACTCGCTCTGCCATATGATTGGCCGTCGACCTTACTCGACCACCCACAGCGCCCGCGACTCTGGCGCCGTGGCTCTGCTCACTTTCGGTGAAGGTTACCACAACTACCACCACGAGTTCCAGCACGACTACCGTAATGGCGTGAAGGCTTGGCAGTTCGACCCGACGAAGTGGATCATCTGGTCCCTCGAAAAAATTGGCCTCGTCCAAGACCTCCGTCGCGTCCCAGACGCCCGTATCCTCGCCGCTGAGTTAAAGGAGAAGAGCCGTACGCTAGGTTCGGATATCGATAAGCTGGCGGCCCGCCTCGATGCGCACACCCGCGAGCTCAAGGCCCGGACCATCACCGCGGCACATGAGCTGGCCAAGGAATTAGCCTCCCGCTCGGAATCCTTGAAGGAAGCCGCGTTGACCAAAGCAGATGTGGGTGCCGAAACGATGGTCGAACTGCGTACGCTTCTCAAGGAAGCGGCTGAGATGCTCGAGTCCTTGCGCCGCGCAGATGCAGGCGCAACGGCCTAAGCCGCCCTACCCATTCTTACGGAGCGATTCCACCAGACTGAGGACTTGAGCCTCGATCTGGGGGAGCGCGTCTGCCGGGTGGGCGCAGTCGATGTCGTGGACTTGCCAGTAGTCGATCCGGTCGGCCCACTCGGGGTGAGCCTTCAGCATCATGGCGTAATGCTCGTCTTTTTTCAGGGCGATGGAGCGGTGGGCCCGGGCGAGGTCTTCTGGTCGCAGTTGGACCGGCTCGGGCCCGGTATGGTCTTCGGGGATACCCAGGTGCTTGAGCCGAGCCCGCGTATCGACGGAAATCCGGGTCGGCTCGTCGGCCACCATGGAAGTCAAGAGTCCACGGGAAAAGGCCCGAAAAGGCAGCCCGTCGCGGTGGGCGTGCCAGTTGAACAGGGCCTCCGCATGGCGGCTCCGATAGAAGTTACCCGTGCAAATGAAGAGCACGCGGGGATGAGAATCTGCGCTTGAGCGGGAGGTCATGCTCGGTAAAGTCCGTGCAACCTAACTCCACCGTCATGGCACGCAACCTGTTCGTTCTCTCCGCTCTTTCTTTATTCCTCGTCGGCTGCTTAGGCCCAGATAAGGCCCCTAGCCCTGTCTCCGATGGAGCCCCCGCCTTCACCAACGGTCCCGTCGTCATCGACAATGGTGGCCTTGTCCCGGCTCCTGCTGTGACGACCCCCGCCGCTAAGCCAGCGGCCACCAAGACACCGACGAAGAAGGCGCCAGGCACCCGTCTGCCAATCAGTAACGCGGGTAACAAGTAAGCCGTCAGCGACCGCTGGTCGCTTACAGTAAGGAGACCTCGGTGACGAAGGTCTCAACCCGACCGGGCTCCGCAAAACGGAGCCCGTTCTTGTGTTCTGGGCTATTGGGTGGGCCCATCCAAGGCTCGACACAATAGAACGGCGCTTCCGCGTCGGGCGTCCAGGTGACGATGGTCGTCCAGGCATCTGGAATCGGTTCTTCCCCGACTTTCACGGAGAGGTTCTCTTCGCCCGAGCGCGGGCCGAAGGAAACGGTCGCATCCTTAAGGTTCGTGAAAATACAGTCCGGCAGGTGCGGGTCGTCGAAAGCGAATTCGCTCCGGCCCTTGAGTTCACCAAAGGGGATGAGTTTGCCGTCGGCGGCGTGACGCCACTGTTTCTTGGAGCCAATCTTCAGCAGGTAGTCGTGCCGGTTAAGGCCCGCGTGCCACGGGAGGGTGAAGTAGAAGTGATGCCCAGCGCACCAGGGCAACGGGTGGCTATCTTGGTTCTCGAACTCGAAGGTGCAGCGCAGGAAGAGTTCGCGAAATTCGTAGCGGATGCGAAATTCGTAAGCAAACGGGTAGCACGCGCGGGCCCGGTCGTCGGGTACCATGCGCACGAGCGCATGGCGGTCGCTGCTTTCGATGATTTCAAACCGACAGTCGCGGGCGAAGCCATGCTGGGGCATTGGGCGTTTAACGCCGTCCGCATCTTTCCAGACGAACTTTTCGCCGTCCGCATAGTTGCGGCCCATGAACGGGAAGAGGATGGGGTTACCACCGCGGACGAGGCCGATCTTGTCGGGTGCGAAGTCCGCCCCGGCTGGCCAATGCAGGATTTCCCGGTTGCCGGTGGGAAGGCTTAAGCGCCAGCGGAGAAGCCGGGCGCCGCGCGTGAGGCAGGTCTCATAGGTCGACGCACCGATTCGCCAACGTTCCATGGGCACGCCATTCTCTTCGTAGCTCTGCATGTGCCGAGCAAACGCCGGAAAGGCCCGGAGGCAAACGTGGACTTGCAGGGCTTACTTCTTAGCGAAGCGGTAGTGGCAAACCATCCACTCCGCGCCACCCCGGAAATTCCAGAGCTCGGCACAGGCCATGAAGAAGACGCGCCAGTAGGCCAGCCATTTGCGGGCATGCTCTGGGCCGTAGGTCTCCGCAAAGATTCGCAGGACCTCCGCCCGGTGGGTATCGGTGTTCTGTAGCCAGTGCTCAGCCGTTTGGCCGTAGTGCCGGCCTTCGACTTCCCAGTGCGTCTCGAGCTTGAGGTCATCCTGGAAGCGCATCGCCAGGTCATTGGAGGGCATGATGCCGCCCGTGAAGAAGTGCCGGGACATCCAGTCGGAGCCGTCCTTAGGCTCGAAGTGGTAGGCGATGTCGCGGTGCGTAAAGACGTGAAAGAAGAGCTTTCCGCCTGGCTTGAGCCAGCTACCGATGCGGCGCATGAGCTCCGCCCAGTTCTTCATGTGCTCGAACATCTCGACGGAAACCACCCGGTCAAATCGGCTAGCTTCGGCGGCGAAGAGGTTCATGTCCTGCGTGATGATACGGACGTTGCGAAAGCCACGCTGAACGCATGCGCCCTCGATGTACGCGCGCTGGGAGGCGGAGTTAGAGACGGCGGTGATGCGGGCGTTAGGGTATTTCTCGGCCATCCACAGGGTCAGCGAGCCCCAGCCGCAACCGAGTTCGAGGATCTCCATCCCGTCGGCCAGCTCGGCACGTTTACAGGTGAGCGCTAGCATCGTTTCCTCGGCTTGGGCGATGGTTTCTGATCCCGTGGTGTAAAAGCACGAGGAGTATTTTAGGCGGGGACCAAGGCAGAGTTTATAAAAAGCGGCCGGTACTTCGTAGTGCTGCTCATTGGCGGCTTGGGTTTCAACGGCGACGGGTAGCGAGCGCAGTTGTGCGGCGAAGCGGTCGACTTGGCGCGCGCGCTCGACGTTATCTTCAGGGCGTTCAACTTGGAGTCGCTGTTTAAGCAGACGGCGAATCCCCCAGCGGATGGCACCGTCGGGAAGGAGGTCTTTGGCGAGGATGGTGTCGATGAGCGGCACGCCCTGAAAAGTGCCGTTTTCCTTCTCGGTGGCAACCCGGACCACCAGAAATTACGCCTTGGGCTTCCGTGGCCAGAAGGCCGGTACCCGACTTTGGTAGTCGGCGTAAGCCGGCCCCTTCGATGCCAAGAGCTGGGCTTCCGTGAGGGGGATCCCCGTCACCCGGGTGAGGAGGTAGTACATGACGCCGGCGCAGGCGAATCCCGGGACGCCCCAGTAGCTTGAGTTGAAGGCCAGCAAGGCGAAGCCGATCCAGATGAGCCATTCGCAGAAATAATTGGGGTGGCGCGTCCAGGCCCAGAGACCAGTAGCGCAGACTTTTCCACGGTTGTCGGGCTGGCGCTTGAAGGCGGCGAGTTGGGCGTCGGCGACCCCTTCGCCCAGCATCCCCAAGGCGAAGATGAAAAGGCCAGTCCAATGCCAAGCGGCCATGTGGCCGGCTTCCTTGGGCGTGGTCCCTGCCGCGGATATTAGAGGTAGGAGCAGTAAGGCCAGCGCCACGGCTTGATAGAGGTAGAAGCGGTACATCTTGAGCCCCGTCCACTTACCCCACTCCGCGCGCATCTTCAGGTAGCGACCGTCTTCGCGGTCGAGGTGTCCGAGGACGCGAATCGCTAGGTGCGACCCGAGACGCAAACTCCAGACGGTCGTCGCCGCCGCCAGCCACAGGAACGGGTCACGGGCGTTCCAAGGGAAGGAGGTGAGGATCCAAAGGCCAACGAGTGCAAAGCCGTAGGACCAGGCGACATCGACGATCGACCAGTTATTAAGTAATTTGGCCACGACCCAAGTCGCCGTGAAGAAAATCCCTGCTAAGACTAGAATGTAGAGGAAATCGAAGAGGAGTTGTCCGAGGGGGCTGGGATTCATGGAGAGGGAGAGTCGGGGGGTGGGCAGATTCGGCGAAAGACGCGGACTAGAAGAAGGTAGAGGCCCAAGCCCGCCAGGGGCACGACTAATACCCACCCCAAGAGGCCATGCACATAAGCCATGCCGAATTTGGCGACAAAGCCCCAGAAGGACTTTTGGAATTCTTCAATCAGTAGGTCCCAGCTGAGCGGGAGGGGGTCCGCGCCCGTGACCAGTTCGCCGAGGCGGACGAGCGGAATGAGGAGCACGATCTGCAGGGGGTAACTAACGTGATTAATCGTCTGCATCACGAGGTGGTTCAGGCGGAAGAGCCTGCCCGCCACGAGGCAGAGCACGGTGGTCGTCCCGATAATCGGGTTGATCGCTAGGCCGAGGCTTACAACGACGGCCAAGGAAAGGTCATGGGGGGAAAGGCCGCGTGCGAGCAGCGCGAGCAATGGGTCGCTGACCTTACGTTTGAGCCAATCTCGGAGTTTCCCCATTAGGCCTGCTTGCGGGTGAAGAAAATCGTTTCGAGGCGAGCGTCAGCCGGAGCCTTGAAGAGGCAGGCGAGCGCATAGGCGGCGATGGCAAAGTTACCGAGGGTCATCAGCGCCACGAGCCAAAGCACGCGTGCCAGCCCAGAGCGTTCGCGCCAAGCGACGTAGAGCCAGAAGGCGAGGAAGCCAAAGTAGGCGTCGAACATCGTGGCGAGGCCCCAAGGCTCGCTACAGACGGTGACGTAGCCATCCACAACGTTGAGGCCAGCCTTGCCCGTGAGGGCAGCGTATTGCGGCAGTGACGTGATGGTGGGGGCGGTGCAGGCATACCATGACACCCAGGTCATGGCAGCGAGGACGAGGACGAAGTAGGCGATGAGGGCGTTGCGAGTTTTCATATTAAAGGGCAGGGTGGTTAGGACGAACGTAAAGGGCTTGGACGACGCCGATGTTGCGGTGCGCGAAGGCGGCTTCGCAGTAGCGGAAGTAGAGGCGCCACTTACGGATGAAGCGTTCATCGAAGCCCATGGCACGGACTTGATCCAGATGCGTCTCGAAGGCTTGGCACCAGGCATCGAGCGTACGTGCGTAGTCCAGGCCAAACTCCTCGAGGCGATGCAGCTGGAAGCCACTTTCCTTCGTCATGAGCTGATTCACGCGATTGATGGAGAGCAGTAACGACCCCGGAAAAATGTGCTTCTGGATGAAGTCGACGCCGCGGCGGAACTCGTCGTAACGACTATCGGGGCAGGTGATATACTGGAAGGCCGCCAGGCCCTCGGGTTTCAGCAGTCGACCGATGGAGGTGCAAAAGGCCGGGAGGTATTTATGGCCTAACGCTTCCATCATCTCGATGGAGACACACTTGTCATACTGGCCTTGGTGGTCGCGGAAGTCTTCAAGTTTCACCGTGATGCGGTCAGATAAGCCCGCCTTCCGGACCCGTTCAACGGCGAGGTCGTGTTGGGCTTTAGAAATCGTCAACGACGTGACGCGACACCCGTATTTCTTGACGGCGTGCAGGGCCCAGCCGCCCCAGCCAGTCCCGATCTCGATGACGTGGTCCGTGGGCTTGAGCTGCAGGAAGCGGCAGAGCGACTCGTTCTTGTTGGCTTGCGCCTGCTCGAGGGTGGTGGCGCCTTCCCAACGGGCCGATGAATACATCATCGATGGGTCCAAGAATAACTGGAAGAAGTCGTTGGAGACGTCGTAGTGCTCAGAGATATTACGGCGAACGACGGTCTTGGAGTTTGGGCGCAGCAGGTGGCCGATGCGGTCTGCTATGCGCAGGAGCCCGAGGGCCGCCCCGCGTGCGGCGGAACCCGACATGCCTGGCGTGTGGTCGACATTCTCAATGAAGAAGCCGATGACTGCGCGGAGGTCCGGCGAATCCCACTCGCCGTCCATGTAAGACTCGGTGAGGCCTATATCCGCGGCCAGAACGATGCGGCGGAAGAAGTTCTCGTCGGCGAGGTGAATCTCCGCGGGCTTACCAGTAAAAGCTGGGTTGCCGAGAACGAGCGTCTCACCCGTTGGTAAGGTTAGGCGTAGCTGCGACCGCCGCATCCGGCGAAGTTCGCGTAGAACCAGCCGGCGGGCGAAGCCTCCGCGAGTATTAGCCTCGTCGAGGCTGATGGGGGCGACGGAAGTCATTCTTTACGGAGGAGTTCGGGGGTGGGGTGGCGCAGGTTACACTGGAGGGGGATGTCATCTCCCTTGCGGCGGAAAGGAAGTTTTTTCACCAGCCAGAGCCACGCGGCATGGAGATGAATTAAGGCCACGACCTTGAGGATCAACAGCGGGACTTTTAGCGTCAGCCAAGCCAGCCGCATGTCCGTGAGCGGGACCGCTTGACCGGTCCAGGTGCTGATTAAAGTCTTCCGCCCCTCTTCAAAGTGGTCGACGCCCACCGCGAGGCGGCCATCCGGCGAGCGGAGGGTAAATTCAAATTCGGTATCGAGGCCTGAAAACGGCGAAACGTAGAATCGTTTAGGGGTCCGGCGGACGAGGGATTCTTCACCGGCGGGACCGAGCTGACGGCAGTCTGGCCCCAGGAACCACGCCTTCCGTTCGCCGAAGGTGTTGTGGACTTCGGCGATGCCGCAGTGGAGCCGTCCGTCTTGGTGGACTAAGAAGAAGATAACGGGGTTATAGCTTTTCCCAAAAGCCCGGGGCATCGCGATGAGCGTGATGCTCGCCGCGGGGGCGAGCGTCTCTCCGTGGGCCGCACAGAAGGCCCGTACCCGCTGGTCAAGGGTCGCGGCGGGACCCCCGAAATCCTGCGGGATCCCTTCGGCGCCGAAGACTACCGCCGCCGGCAGGAAGTCCGCCGCGTGTAGTTGGTAGGGTGACCAACCTTTTTCTCCGAGGAGTGCGAGGCCTTCGCCGATGCGGCCAAAGGCACTTAATTCTACTGCAAAACAAAAGACCCGATGGGTGAAGCCGTGCCGCTTCGGCCAAAGCCGAGCGTGCATGACTTGGGCATCGTAGAGTCGGACCATCGAGGTTTTAAAGTGGCAGGAATCCCCGCGGGTGCAAGTGCCCGCCTACGCTTGCCAAAGGTGACCGGGGCGGGTCATGCTGGCGAGGTGTTAGCCGCCGAACTTAGCCCCGCGGGTCCCGTCTTCCTCGCCTTAGGGTTCATCCTGCTCTTGTTTGGCCTCAATGCGGGTCGGAAGCGTCGTTTGCTCGACGACACCCCGCTCAGTAAGACCTTGGGGGTCTTCATCGGCGAAGTGGAAGTCACGGGTACCTGCGTCACGACTGCGCCGTTCCAGGCCTACCTTTCGGGCCGCCTGTGTGTCCTTTACAATTGGAGCGTCGAAGAGGAATGGGAGCGCTGGGAGACGGAGACCTACACGGATGATAAAGGTCGGACGCGGACCCGTCGGGTCTTGCGTAGCGGTTGGATGACGGTGGCGAGTAACGAGCACTCCCAAGGGTTTTATTTGAAGGACGAATTCGGTTTCCTCTGGGTCCACCCCCGCGGGGCCGAACTCGAAACACTCGACCTCTTTTTCGAGACGGCTTCGCGTCACGACGACCTCTACTTCGCCAAGGGCCCAAGTGACGAGATTTCCGACTCCACGGGTCAACGCCGTTTCCGGGAAGCGGGCTTGCCAGTAGGGACGCAACTGTTCGTTCGGGGCCGGGCCTCCGAGCGATCCGATATCGTGGCTCCGCAAATCATCCAGGATCCCAAGGCGGAGATGTTCATCATCACGCCGCGTAAGGAGAGCGAAGTGAGCGCCGGTAAGAACACCAGCTATTGGTTATGCAACTTCTTCGGCCTGATTGCTGTCCTCGTGGCTTGTCAGTTTTTCTTCATTAGCCTAGCCCACCCAGCGGTCTTCGTGCTGGCGGCCGGCTACATGCTCGCGTGGGCCGCCGGGTGGGTTTGGATGGTCTTCAATAGTTTAGTGGGCCTGCGAAACCGCGTCCGCCAAGGTCACTCGCTGATCGATGTGCAGTTGAAGCGCCGTGCTGACCTCATTCCGCCGCTGGTCGCCTGCCTCCAGGGCTACCGGAACCATGAAGCCGCCTTGCAGACGACCATTGCAACCTTGCGCGCGCAGGCTGGCTCTGCCCCGGTTTCGGCTATCGCCTCTTCTTTGTTAGCGGTGGTGGAGAACTATCCCGAGCTTAAGGCGGATCAGTCCTTTAATAGCCTGATGAAGCACCTCACCGAGACGGAGGACCGCATCGCGTTAGCCCGGGCCTACGCGAATGATATCACGACGTTCTATAACACGCGGCTGGAGCGGATTCCCGATACCTATGTGGCGGGAATTATCTCCATGGAGCGTGCCGAGCTCTTTCAGGCCACGGGCTTCGAGCGGAAGGCCCTCGACGTCAAGTTCTAGGCTTAGGCCGTCCAAGCGTCGCGACCAAGCAGGAAGCTGCAGAGCCGATGGGCGGACCAGAGGCCATCCTCGTGGAAGCCGTAACGTTGCCACGCCCCTGCAAAGTGCACACGGGCGCCGGGCCGTTCGTTCAGGGCTTGGACTTTCCCTTGGGCTGCCATCGCTTCGAGTGAGAACATGGGGTGCTCCACAGGGATAGTCTTGAGCACCTTATCCGCCGCGATTTTTTCCGGGTGGTTGATGGTGACGAAGAAAGGTCGTTGCGGTTCTAGGCCCTGCAAAGCGTTCATCCAGTAATGTGTCGAAGTCGCTTCGCCCCGGGCGGTCCGCCAAGTCTGGTAGTTCCACGCTGACCACGCGCGTTTAGCCTTGGGCATTGGGCTCGGGTCCGAGTGGACTAAGGCCACGTTTTGATTGTAGGCGAATGGCTGCAGGACGGCCCGTTCAGTCGCCTCGGCGTCGGCGAGGAGCGCGAGCGATTGGTCCGCGTGGCTCGCTAAGATGACGCGGTCGAACGCTTCTTCACCAGTCGAGGTGGCGATGAGCACCTGGTCTCCAGACCGCCGGACTGCGCTGACCGCTGAGCCCAGCCGTAGTTTCGCCGGATGCCGCTCAAGCAGGGCCTGCACGTAGGTCCGTGAACCGTTGACCGGCGTCAGCCACTGGTGCTGGGTGTCGAGTCCAAGGAAGCCGTGGTTATGGAAGAAGCGGAGCAGGGCGGCGGCCGGGAAGCCCAGCATCTTTTCGGGGGGCGTCGACCAGACTGCTGAACTCATCGGGATTAGGTAGAGCTCACGGAAGTCCGCGCCTAAGCCATGGCGGTCGCACCAGTCGCGCAGCGAGGTAGTTTCCGCCTCGGCGGTTTGCCAGCCCGTCTTAGCCAGTTCGTTGAAGCGCTTGATCTGCAGCAGGAGCCGCCAGAAACGCAGGCTGAAGAGGTTGCGCTTTTGGGCGAATAGATGGCGGAAGGAAGAGCCGCACCACTCAATGCCCGTCGGGTCGTGGCGGACCGAGAACGACATCGGCGCCTTTTTCCAGGCGACGTCGAGTGCGCGGAAGAGCCGACAGAGATGCGGGTAGGTCACTTCGTTGAAGACCATGAACCCTGTATCCATTGGCTGCGTCCGGCCCGCTTGGTTCGCCGGCACATCGATGGTGTGCGCATGCCCGCCAGGACGCGTGTCCCGGTCGAAGACCGTCACATCATGGTGCGCAGAGAGAAAGTGGAGGCAACCTAGCCCACCAATTCCGGAGCCGATGATAGCGATTCGTTCACGCACGTGGCACCGCGGCTTCTGCCTTCGTCCGCTCGGCTTCTTCGTAGACGGAATCCGGGACGCCCTTCAGGCCCCAGATCAGGCCCATCCAAGCTAGCACCTTGAGGCCGTAGTAGGTCGGGTCAAATTCCCACCAGTAGAAGCCTTGCCTCGTCGTCGCCTGATACCGGTGGTGATTATTGTGCCAGCCTTCGCCGAGCGTGATGAGTGTGAGGATCAGGGAGTTCCGGGACTCATCCCCGGTGGTCTTGAAGCGCTTGGTACCCCAGACGTGTGCGAGCGAGTTGATGCAAGCGGTGCCATGGAAGAGCACGACCGTCGAGATGACGCTCCAGACCAGCATCTGCGGGCCGTTGATGTCGTAGCCTAGGGCGCCTAGCCAAGCGCCGACGCCATAAATCGCGACCCCGGCCAAGAGGGGAATGAGGACATCGAAGCGATTAAGGAAGACCAGCTCGGGGTATTTCGCCAGGTCCGTAATTTTCGAGTAGTCCGTGGGAAAATTCCGCTTGGAGGTAATCCAGCCGATGTGCGACCACCAGAATCCATCGACGACTGGCGAATGCTTATCCTCTTCTTCGTCTGAATGCTTATGGTGGTGGCGGTGCGTGCAAGCCCACCAGAGCGCTCCGCGTTGCACCGCCAGCGCCGTCCACAGGGCCATGATGAATTGGAAGGTTCGGGAGGTGGAATAGGTCTTGTGCGAAAAGTAACGGTGCAGGAAGCCCGTGACCGCAAACATGCGGAAGAAGTAAAAGCCCACCGCGGACCAGACGGCGATGGGGCTGGCCCCGACCCAAATGACGCCTAGACACGCGAGGTGGAGGATCAAGAAAGGGATGGTCCGGAGCCAATCGATCTTCTTGGGGCCACTTTGCAGCGCCGCAACCCCCTCGGGGACGTAGTCCGCATCAAACCATCGGATGACGGAGCGGAAAAAGCCGCTTTGTGGTGGGCTGATGGGTTCGGCGGGCATCTGGGGGCGAGTAAGTGAGCCTCGGGGCCTTTCGCAACTGCTTTGACCATTTTAGGCCGGGGGGTAGGCTGGGGGTAGACAAATCCGCCCCCCGCTGTCGCTCCCTTTTAGTTTCACATGAACGATGCCCATGCCGAGCAAGACTGGCGGGCCTGGTTCGCCGAACACGGCGCCCGGCTCCGGCTGATTGCGCGCCAGTGGACCCGCTCGGATGCCGATGCCGACGATGTTCTGCAGGAGGCATTTGTTCGCTTTTGGAAACATCAACGTCACCTGCCTGGCAACCCCAACGCCTTAGTGGTGACCTCGATTCGCCGGGCTGCGTTGGACCTCCATCGTCGGACGGATCGCCGCGCCCTGCGTGAGCAGGTAGTGTCCGCCGACGCGGCGGCGGTCGCCGACTTTGCGCCCGAGGCCGATCCACGGCTCCAAGCTTTAGCGAGTTCACTCCCGTCGCTGTCGACGGAACAACGTGAAGTCGTGGTCCTTAAAGTTTGGGGTGACCTCACTTTCGAGCAGATTGGCGCCCAGCTGGAGATTTCTCCCAACACCGCCGCCTCGCGGTGGCGCTATGCCATGGAGGCGCTCCGCCGCCTCGTCACCGCCCGCACTTATGAATAACGAAGATCACGACATCGAATCCGCTTTACGCCGTTTGCGTCCGCGCCCACCCGGCCCCACGGTCGTCCGCGCTATCGGCCGCGCCCTGGATGCGCCCGCGTCTTCACCCTCAGCCCAAGGGGTCATCTTGCGTTGGACCGCTGGGGTCTCCGCCGCCGCCGCTGGCCTGCTTGGGTTCCTCTTCTTCACCCGCGCGCCAGTGACCGCCGCCCCTGAGTATCAACTGGTCCGCGCCGAACAGCCGCCCGCCGCGGTCGACGTCTTTGCGCCCGTCCGGCTGGCGGATGGCTCCTTTGCCCGCCCCGTCCGGGTCCGCTGGAGCAATGAGACGCAATGGGAAGACCGTCGCACGAATACCCGCCTCATTAACTATTCGCCCAGCGAGCAGTTCGGGCTGATTCCCATGGAAACTTATTGAACAAATTCACCGAACTTCTCCGCTTACTATTAATATCACCGCCATGAACTCCCTCCACCAGATTCCGCTGCACATGCTCATGCTTGCCGGCCTCGTCGGTCCCTTGGTTGCCCAAGATAAGTCCGCTCCAGTGTCGCCCCCCACGGCTTCGACGGCCACCAAGGCCGCCCTCGTCCCGCAAGCCTACATCGGTTTATACGTGAATGCTTTGACCGAAGAGCTCCGGGGTAAAGCGGGTGTGACCATGCCCGACGGGGTCGGCGTAAATGTCATCATCGTCGACCCCAAGGGGCCTTCGGCAGGGAAGGTTGAGGTCGGTGATATCCTGACGCGCCTCGACGACCAGGTGCTGGTGTCGCCTGATCAGTTTCGCACCCTCGTACGCATGCGAAAGCCCGGTGATAAGCTGAAGCTCGTCGCCGTCCGTGAGTCAGCGGTTAAGACCATCGAAGTGGAACTGACCGAAAAGGCCGTCTTCGAGCGCCCCGCACCCATGGCTCGCTCGGCCGGTGCGGCGCCGGCCCCCGATGGACAGAACAACCCGCTGCGCATCACTGTGAATGGTCAGCAGATTGACCTGGGTAACCTGCCTGCCGGCAACGGTACCGTCACTCAAGTAGGTCCTGGTCATGTCGTCATCATCGGGCCGAACCAGGGCTTACCGCCCGAGGTGCTCAAGCAGCTGGAGGAAATGCGTGCGCGCGGCTTACCCATTCCTCCACTCAGTATGCCCGGCTTTGCGCCAGGCGTGCCAGTGCCCGACCAAGTACCCAGTGCCCAAGGTGGCACGGTACAGCAGCGCTCGCAGTCCTTTAGCTTCAGCCTAGGCGGTCCAGGGGCGAAGAGTTCTTCCAGCTCCGTGGCGTCGGATACCGAAGGCACCGTTTCGTTGGAAGAGAAGGATGGCAAGAAGCACGCGGTGATTAAAGACGCCGCCGGTAACGTGACTTTTGATGGCGACGTGACCACCGAGGAGCAGCGCGCCAAGCTCCCGGCTGCGGCCCGCGATCGGCTCAAGTTGGTCGAAGGCTCGTCCTTCTCCATTCAGGGGCAGAAGCCCGCGAAGAAGGCCGACGGTGCCGCGGAACCCGAAGCCCCGAAGAAGAAGCGCAACCCGAAGGAAGGCGCCTAAGTCTCGAGATGTTTGTAAACGAAGAGGCCTCCCCGGTGGGAGGCCTCTTGAGTTTTAGCAGCTTACTTTTTGGTCGCGGGCTCAGCCGGAGCGGCGGGAGCGGTACTCGCTGGTGGGCCGTCAAGGGGAGGCGGGCCATCAAAGGACGGAGGACCGCCAGGTCCACCCTTACCCTGACCAGGGCCACCTTGACCGGGACCGCCCTTACCCTTACCTTTACCGCCCTTACCCTGGCCGCCAGCTTGGCCGCCGAGGTTGGAGTGGGGATCGAGGTTTTGCTTGCTGAAGGAGGGGTCAGCCGTGCCCTTGTGTTTACGTGGGATGAAGGGGTATTCCTCGGTCAGGACGTAGTAGTAGGTACCCTTGGGGAATTCTGGGGTGACGCCGGCGCGGCCGCCGAATTCATCGAGGTCGCCCGAACCCGCGACATATTCGAAGTCGAGGCCGTAGGAGCCATCAGGCTTACCCGTCGGGGTGGTTTGTCCGTCGCCGCCACGGTCCGCCGTCTTGAGGCGGTAACTGCTCTTCATATTCTTGAGCGGGCTCTTGGGGTCTTCGGCGTTAGTGTAGGCGTAGATTGCGTACACCGGGTAACCATCAGCGGCCCAGCCGACGTGGGTCATCTTCTTTTCACCGCCCGAAAGGCGCTCGAGGAGCAGGGTGGGGAGGCCGTGGTAGTGGTAGGCACCATTGGGCTGCACGTGGCCGTGGTTTTCATCGAGGCCTAGGCCCGACTTGATTTTTGGGGTTGTCCCCATGGTTTTGTTACTGGTCAGGGCCTCGTAGTGCCAAGGGCTGCTGCGGTCGCCATCGTTGTAGACCTCGGCGGTACCTGGGTCGAAGACCACGCCGTTTAAGGCTACGCCCCAAGCGGACATCATGCGGGTGGCGGCACCCGACTTCGGTTGCGGGTTGGTCGGAACTTCGAGGCGATACTTCTGCTCAGAGATGGGGTTGGGGTTTCCGCGGTTGGGGAACTTGGAGACCTTGTGGTCAGGGAGGCCATTGGACTCGATGACGCGCTTATCACCTTTAACGGTGATCGTTACTTTATTAGCGGCCGGCGGTTCGTTGTCGGCCTTGATGAGGGCCGGGCCAGTCGCCTTGGTTTCAGGAGCCTTGGTGTCGGCGCCGTAACTGGCGGCACTGCCAAGCAGCAGGCACAGGGTGAGGTTGCGGAGGGGGTGCATAGAGGAGGTTGTAAGGTTAATAATACACTAGGGGGGCTTAAGCGAAGATTAAGCCCGATTTTAGGGCTGGAGGATTGCGTTTCACCCCTAAAATGGTCTTTTCCAAGTATTATGGCTTCCACCACCGAAATCCTATCTCGTTCCGTTGCTGGCATGAACGCCTTCGCCACGGTCTTTCTGGTGGTCGGCATCCTCCGCATCAAAGCCGGCGACCGTATCGGCCACGGTAAGGCCATGGGGGCGGCCGTGGTGACCTCGGCCCTTTTCCTGGCGCTCTACCTCGCCTCCAAGGTGCACCTCTGGGTCGCCCTCGGTAAGACTAATATCATTTACCGCGACGGAGTCGGGATGACTTGGGACAAGGTGCTATACTACCTCATCCTCTTCCCCCACATCGCCCTGGCGATCGCGGTTACCCCATTCATCCTGTGGGCAGTCAAACTCGCCAAGGCGGGTCGCTTCGAGGAGCACAAGCGTCTCACTCGTTGGGTCTTCCCCGTTTGGCTCTACGTCTCCGTGACGGGGGTCTTGGTCTGGGCCTTCATGGAGTTCAGCGGCTCGCTCGCCGCAGTGGTCGCGAAGGCTCCCTGAGCGAGATTTTCCCCTCGCCCGCCGCGGGCATTCGGGTTTCACTGCGTCCACGTTTATGGAAAGCCCGGAGCGCACTGCCAACCCTCAGACCGAGAAGCTTATCCTTTGGAGCTGCTTCCTGTTGCTCTGCACGGTGGTGGGCTTTGTCTACTCGACTTATCAGGAAGAAGAAGACCGTCTTGCTTCCATGCGTCTGAACGAGAACGCAAAGCAAGATACCTTCAATGCTATCGAGCGTCAGCGTGATCAGACGGCACGCTATATCGATCGCTTTACCCGCGACCCTGAATTCGTCCGTGATCAAGCCCGCGAGCGCCTCGGTGTCGCTGAGCCGGGTGAGGTTGTGATTCGCTTGGAGGGAGGTGCGGCCTTGGCGCAGCCCGCACCCGCGCCGCAGCCTAAGCCCGCCAGCCAGCGTTAAGCATCCTTGCTTGCCTGCAGGGCCCGTCGGGGGCATTTCTACTTCATGTCCGCACGTAAGAAGGCTCAAGCGACTTGGGGCGGCCGGTTCAGCGCCGGCCCCGCCGAATTGATGCTCCGTTTCGGGGAGTCCGTCTCCTTCGATCGCCGTCTCTGGGCCCAAGATATCCGTGGCTCCAAGGCCCATGCCACGATGCTGTCCCAGGTGGGCATCCTGACGGCTCGCGAATGTGCCGCCATCGTCAAGGGGCTCGACGGTATCGCCAAGGAAATCGCCGCTGGCAAATTTGCCTGGAGCGAGGCGCTCGAAGATGTCCACATGAATATTGAAAGCGCGCTGACGAAGCGCGTGCCCGCTGCCGCTAAACTACACACCGCCCGTTCGCGAAATGACCAGGTGGCTACCGATGTCCGTTTGTGGATCAAGGACCAAGCCGCCGCAGTTGATGCGTCGCTCGTGGGCTTGCTCCGCGCGCTGGTCGAACTCGCCGCCGCTAACGCCACGGTAATCTTGCCGGGCTACACGCACCTCCAGCGCGCTCAGCCGGTTTCCGCTGCCCACCATCTGTTGGCGTACGCCGAAATGTTTGGTCGTGACCGGACGCGTTTTGCCGCCGCTGCGGCCTCAGCTAATTGGTGCCCGCTAGGTTCGGGCGCCATCGCAGGGACGACTCTCCCCACCCGTCGCGAAATCACCGCGCAGCTCCTCGGCTTCGTCGACGCCAAGGGCCGCCCTCAAGTGACGACCAACTCCATGGATGCCGTCGCTGATCGCGATTCGGCCACGGAGTTCTGCTTCGCCGCCGCACTCTGCGGCGTGCACCTCTCCCGCTTAGCCGAAGACATGATTCTTTGGTCGACCGCTGAATTCGGTTTCGCACGCCTGCCCGATGAGTTCTCCACGGGGTCCTCGCTGATGCCGCAGAAGCGTAACCCGGATTCGATGGAGCTCCTTCGCGGTAAGGCCGCTCGCTTCCAAGCTTCGTTGACGCACCTGCTCACGTTGACCAAGGGCTTGCCCCTGACGTATAATCGCGACCTGCAAGACGATAAGCCTCCGCTGTTTGACGCGGCCGACCAAATCCTGCTGTCACTCGATGTCGCGGCGGCCACCTTGCGCGGGACGACTTTCAATCGCGCGCGTTGCCTCGCTGCCGCCTCGGACCCAGCCCTGCTCGCGACCGACCTCGCTGATTGGCTCGTTCTTAAGGGCATGCCCTTCCGCCACGCGCACCATGCCGTGGGCCGCCTCGTCGCGCTCGCCGAAAAGTCGGGCGTGCCGCTCGATAAACTTTCCGATGCGGCCGCACTCACGGCCGATGCCGCCTTCACGAAGGGCTGGCGCGAGGTCTTTAGTCTGCAGCGTGGCTTCGCCGCCCGCGAGAATACGGGTATGCCTGGTCCCAAGGCCGTCGCCCGCGAGCTCGCCCGCTGGCAGAAGGCTCTGCGCTAAGGGCAGATGAACATCGGGTTCCTGATCGGCTCTTGCTTAATCGCCAGCCTCTCGCCGGGGCCAGCGGCGTTATCGACCATCGAGACGTCTCTGCGCTACGGTAAGCGCCGCACGTTTTGGCACACGCTGGGCCTCGCCATCGGCGAGACGCCCCACCTCTTCCTGTCGCTTTACGGGACCCATTGGCTGACGGTCCACGTGCCCTATGCGCTGCAGATCATCGGCTTCGCCGGGATGTCGTATTTTCTGTATCTTGGTGTTGGTCATCTCCTGCGCCCGCGCTCAAGCCTGCCCGAAGCCGTCGGCGTGGAGGGCGGTCCGCTGCGCTTATTCTTCCGCGGGGCGTGGGTGAACTTTTCGAATCCGAAGACCATTCCTTGGATGATTATTATTATCCAGGCGGCCGGCGTCCCGGCTGATCAACTGGCTTGGTCCACCACGGGCGTGTTCCTGCTGTGCACCTTGGGCTCCGAAATCTCCGTGATGAGCTTCTACGCCTTCGTCGGTGATCGTCTCCGCGTCCGCTTGAAAGATGCGGACACCATCCGCGCAGTCGACCGCGTGACCGGCGTCCTGTGGTTAGTCCTCGGCCTGCTGATGGCCTGGAAGTTATTTACTTCACCTTAAGCTTGCCCGTGAAGCGGGTATCCTCGGAGGTGGCGTCGAAGGTAGTACGGCCTCGACCTGCAACCGCAACGCTGCCGGCCGACCTTAGATTTCCCAGTCGCCGCTCGCCTCGGACTGCGCGAGCTGGGCCACGTTGAAACCAGCTAAGGACTTTTCAAAACGCTTAGAAAGTTCGCGCCAGAGCGTGGCGACTTGGGGTCCTGACGCACCTTTAAGCGTGATCTTCGTGGCGACGAGGTCTGGTTCGACCACGGCCAAGACTTGCTTCAAGGTGATATCTTCGGCGGGGCGGGCGAGGCGATAGCCGCCGGTCTTGCCGCGCTTCGAGTCGACGAGGCCGCCTTCACGGAGTTCATTCAGTAACTGCACGAGGTAGTTCGCCGGGATGTCCTCGAGGCGGGCGAGTTCCTCAATGCGCGTGACGGCGTTGCCCTTGTTGCGGCGGGCTAGTTGGGCAAGGACGCGGAGGGAATATTCAAGCTTGAGCGAGGCTTTCATGCGGAATGTTTCGGAGAGGTGGGTTGGGCGTCGGGACCGACGTGGATAAAAGTCCGGTCGGCCGCTTCGTCGGGAAGGATCGGCGCCTTGGGGCGTGCGAAATACGAAGTCCCAAGGAAGCATATGCCGGTGTTCTGCACGACTTGAATCGCCCGGTCATCCCAGAGTTCGATCATCCCGAAGTCTTTTCGGTCGGTGACATCGAGGGCCGGGAGGCCTTGGGCGACGAGCCACTGCTGCGTCGCGGCGATGCCCAGGGGATCGCCGGCCCGCGCAGTCATGATCTTAACCCGCACGCCTTTCTCAATCCAGGCTTTGACGCGTCGGAGCATCAGTGGTACTGGCGGCCCGATGTGCTCGATGCCTTGCCACGGGGTGGCTTCGGCCAATGTCCCGTCGAGGTCGACGCCAATCCATGGCTTAAAATCTTTCGGACGGCTACCGGCGACACGCTCTGTCGGCACCGGCTCGTCGGGGGCTTGGGACAGGTCAGGGCCCGAGGCCTTCGGGGCGAAGAGGCTGCGGAACCAAGCGAACATGACCCAAGATTGAACCTTAAGGCCCATGGGGGCAAGGATGTAGGCGGCCGCTTCGGAGAGGTCGGCCTAGGCGCCGCCTTCTTGGAAACCGTATTGCTCCAACATCCGTGCCACGGCTTGGGCCAGGGGTGTGACCCTGTCACGACGTGGCCTGTCTCGGGGTAGGGGCAGCACTGCGTGCTGCCCTAGTCTGCCTCGGGAAGGCTGCCCAAGCGTATTTTAACTTTCCGCAAACCCGTGCTCCTTGAGCATGCGGGCGACGGCTTGCGGCAGCGATGGCCGAATCGCGGTGGGGACGACCTTCTGCGCGTCGACGGTGCAATGCAGGTAACCGAGCTTGCGTTCGGCGCTGGCAGTCTGACCACGGGCTTCGAGCCAGCGTTGCAGCACAGCGGCGGCCCGGGCCCATTCCGGCCAATCCTGTTCGGCATGGTCGGCGGTCTCTACCAGCAGGCAGAGCGCACAGCCCTCGCCGAGAAAGCGTTCAACCGCCGCGGCGTCTTCGGCTCCGACCGTATCGACGAGCTTCTGGCGTTCGCGTGCGTCCATGCTTAGGTCTTGTAGCCGAGCACCGGACGTAACCACTTCTCCGCCTGCTCGATGGTCCAGCCCTTACGTTGTGCGTAATCTTCCACTTGGTCGCGGCCGACGTTATCGATATCGAAGTAGATGGACTGTGGGTTACCGAAGTAGAGGCCCGAGACCGAGGCGGCCGGATTCATGGCGAAGGATTCGGTCAGCGTGCAACCGAGGCGGTCCGCATCCAGCAAGCGCCAGAGCTCAGCCTTCTCAGTGTGTTCGGGGCAAGCCGGATAGCCCGCAGCGGGACGACGCCCGGCGTATTTTTCATCGACGAGATCTTCCACCGTGAGGGCTTCCGTTGGCGCGTAGCCCCACAGCTCCTTACGCACTTCGCGGTGGAGCCATTCGGCGCAGCCTTCAGCGAGGCGGTCGGCGAGGGCTTGGATGATGATCTGGCGGTAAGGGTCCTTCTCCTTGAAGGAGGCGGCGTAGTCTTCGATCTCTTGGCCGGCGGTGACGGCGAAGGCGCCGAGGTGGTCGCCCTTCTCGGCGGAGACGAGGTCGGCCAGCGAACGACAGGTGTCCACCCGCGGACGTTGCCGTTGGTCACGGAGGAAATGGAAGCGGCCAATCTTCTGCGCCTGAGCTTCGTCCGCGAAGACTTCGACGTCGTCGCCGACGCGACGGGCCGCCCAGAGTCCAGCGGCGCCCCGCAGGTGCACGCGCTGGCTGCGGATGAGTTCGTCGAGTTCGGCCCGCGCGGCGTCAAAGAGCTGACGTGCTTCGCTGCCGTATTTGGGTGACTGCAAAATCTGCGGGAACGCACCCTTCAGCGACCACGTGATGAAGAAGGGGGTCCAGTCGATGGTCTCGGCCACGGCGGCGGGGTCGATGCGCTCGAAGAGCGTGACGCCAGGCTTACGCGGCACGGGCTGGACCGGCGCAGTGGTGATGAGCGGGCGTTTACGCGCTTCGGCGAGCGGGATGACAACCGCGGGCTGTTGCTGCTCGTAGGCTGTGCGCATCGCCGCCTGCTCGGCTTTGAGGTCGCTGATAAAACCGACGTTCTTAGCTGGATTAAGGAGGTCGCTGCAGACCGTGGTCACAAGGGAGGCATCGCCGACGTGCACCATCGGGCCGTCATAATATTCAGCAATCTTGATGGCGGTGTGCTCTTTGGAGGTCGTCGCGCCGCCGATGAGTAGGGGCGTCGTAAAGCCCGCCCGCTTCAGTTCCTTAGCGACGGTGATCATTTCGTCGAGCGACGGCGTGATCAGGCCAGACAGGCCAATGAAGTCGGGCTTGAGGCGTTGGGCCTCGGACACGATGCGCTCCGTGCGCGTCATCACCCCAAGGTCGGTCACCGCGTAGTTATTACACGCGAGCACCACGCCAACGATATTCTTGCCGATGTCGTGGACGTCGCCTTTGACGGTTGCGATGAGGAACGAGCCTTGCGTGGAGCCACCGACTTTCTCGGCGGCCATGAAGGGTTCGAGGTGGGCGACGGCCGTCTTCATCACACGGGCGGAGCGGACGACTTGGGGGAGGAACATCTTTCCTTCGCCGAACAGCTGGCCAACAATGCGCATGCCATCCATCAAGGGTCCTTCGATGACGAGTAGCGGACGGCCCAACTCCACGCGGGCTTCTTCGGTGTCGGCGACGGCATGGTCATCGATGCCCTTCACCAAGGCGTGGGCGAGGCGTTCGGCGACCGGCAAGGCGCGCCATTCGTTCTTCTTGGAAGTGTCGGCCCCTTCCGTCTTCGTTGCGGCGAAGCGCGGAGCAGCCTCCATGAGGCGGTCCGTGGCGTCCTCGCGGCGGCAGAGCACGAGGTCTTCGACGAGGTCGCGTAGTTCCGGGTCGATCTCGGTGTAGACCTCCAACATGCCCGCGTTGACGATGGCCATGTCGAGGCCGGCCTTGATTGCGTGGTAGAGAAAGACGGAGTGGATAGCCTCGCGGACCGGGTTGTTGCCGGCGAACGCGAACGAGACATTGGACAGGCCACCCGAGGTGCGGGCACCCGGACAGAGGCGTTTGATCTCCGTGACGGCCTCGATGAAATCGAGCGCGTAGCGGTTATGCTCCGACATGCCCGTACCAACCGTCAGGATATTGGCGTCGAAGATGATATCCTGCGGGTCGACGCCCGCTTCCTGGGTGAGAATACCGTAGGCGCGGACGCAGATGCGGATTTTATCGGCGAGCGTGGCGGCCTGGCCTTTTTCATCGAAGGCCATCACAATCATGGCGGCACCGTAGCGACGGCAGAGGCGGGCGCGGCGGATGAATTCAGCTTCGCCTTCCTTGAGCGAAATCGAGTTCACGATGGGCTTACCCTGCACGCAACGCAGGCCGGCTTCGATGATGTCGAAGTTCGATGAATCAATCATGAACGGCACCTTGGCGATATCCGGCTCGGTCGCTGCCATGTTCAGGAACTTCGTCATCGCCGCGGCACCGTCGAGCAGGCCAGCGTCGAAATTAATATCGATAACGGTAGCACCCGCTTCGATCTGCTGCTTGGCCACCCGGAGGGCGGAGCGGTAGTCACCCTTTTCGATATGACCCTTGAAGATTCTGGAGCCGGCGACGTTCGTGCGTTCGCCGACGTTCACGAAGGTACCGGGGCCACCGACGATGTTGAGCGGCTCGAGGCCCGAAAGCTGCAGGGCCGATGTGGCCGTGGCTAGTCGGCGCGGTGGATATTTCTCGGTCCGGCGACGGATTGCCGCGATGTGGTCGGGGGTGGTACCGCAGCAGCCGCCGAGGACGTTGACGAGGCCATCACGGGCAAAGGTTTCGAGAATCGCGGCGGTGTCTTCCGGGCCTTCGGGGAAGCCCGTCGGTGACAGCGGATTGGGTAGGCCAGCGTTCGGGTAGCAGGAAACGTAGATATCGGCTTTGCCGGCCAACTCTGCGATGTGCGGGCGCATCTGCTCGCCGCCGAGGGCACAGTTCATACCGACACTGAGCGGCTGAGCGTGGCGGACGGAGTTCCAGAACGATTCCGTCGTCTGGCCCGTGAGCGTGCGGCCAGAGGCGTCGGTGATCGTACCCGAAATCATCAACGGCAGACGGAAGCCGCGGGCCTCAAAGGCTTCGTCAATGGCGAAGAGAGCGGCCTTGAGTACAAGCGTGTCGAAGACCGTTTCACAGAGCAGGAGGTCGGCCCCGGCGTCAATGAGCGCGTCGACCTGTTCACGATAGGCATCGCGCACCTGGACGAACGTCACGTCGCGCTTGGCGGAATCGTTGACGTCGCGGGACATCGAGAGCGTCTTGTTCGTCGGCCCAATCGCACCCGCGACGAAGGCATCTTTGCCAGGATGGGCGGCCTTGAAAGCATCGACGGCCTCGCGGGCGACTTGCACGGCGGCCGTGTTAAGCTCGCGGACGAGGTGGCCCATCTCGTAGTCGGCGAGGGCGATGGACGTGCCGTTGAAGGTGTTCGTTTCGAGGATGTCAGCGCCGGACTCGAGGTAGGCGCGGTGGATGTCGCGGACGACCTCGGGCTTGGTGATGACGAGCAGGTCGTTATTGCCCTTGAGCTGCCCAGGGTGGTCGGCAAAGCGTGTGCCGCGGTAGTCCTGTTCCTGTAGCTTGAGCTGCTGGATCATGGTCCCCATCGCGCCGTCGAGGAAGACGATGCGTTGACGCAGGAGGGCCTCAAGGCGCTCGCCCGCTGGGTTCAAAGGGAGTCTCTGAAGGGACATCGCCCCTAACGTGCGAGTTCGTGGCCTTTGGTCAAGGCACGGGCGGGTCATAATCGCCGTTTAGGCCGTCGGGAGGTCGGGCTTCTTGCAGCGCGGCAAGTCCTGAGCGCGGTACAGGACGATCCGCTTGCCTTCAAATTTCTCATCGCTCCAAAGCAGGGGGCGGAGTTCTAAGCTAAAATGGGGGGCGATGCCGGCCTTGGCCTTTTCTTCGGCGAGGTCGCCACCCTGCCAATAGAGAATGCCGTTGGGCAGGGAGTGCTTCAAGCCGTGGCGGATGAGCTGCTTGGTCTGGTGGACAAAGAGGCGGAGGTCGGAGACGGCGCGGCCGGTGATGAAGTCGTGCTCATGGGTGAGCGTCTCGGCGCGGGCGTTGAGGACCTGGACGTTCTTTAGCTTGAGGCGTTTCACGATGTCCTCGACGACCATAACCTTCTTGCCGACAGAATCGACGAGCGTGAAGTCAGCCTTGGGATAAAGCACCGCGAGGATGAGACCCGGGAAGCCGCCGCCCGTACCGACGTCGATGACGCGCGCGCCGACCATAAGTTTAAGGCACTTCACCGCCGCGATGCAGGGCGCGTAGTGGTGGCGTTCGAGGTGCTCGATGTCCTTGCGGGAAACGAGGTTGATCTTCTCGTTCCACTCACGGTGGAGCGCCGCCATCTCGATGAGCTTCGCCCACTGGGCTTCTTCGACTTCGGGAAAGAGGGGGATAAGGTCCTGCATGAAAGGCGGTGAGCGTGGGCGGGACGACCGCTGGTGCAAGCGACTTAAGCACCCGTCGGCCGCAAGGCCTCACGGAGGTGGCCAATCTGCTCGAGGCGGGCCTGCACGGCATCCCGGTCGGCCGCACGGACTGCGAGGTGGATGCGGGCGTTCTGCCGCAGGTATTCCTTCGTGAGGTGGGCGAGGGCTTTTTCGATTTCCCATTCGGGCTTCACGCCCAGTTCGGTGGCCAAGGCCAAGAGCGGCGGTTCCCAGCTGGCCATACGGTCGCCTGCGACCTTGGGCGAACGCTTCCGTCCCTTGGGCTCTTGTTCCGCGCGGCGAAGGTGGCGGAGGTATTGCGCGAATTGCTTTAGGTTCATGCGCAGGGCCGCTTCATCGATGGTGACCGCGGTGCGGCAAGCGACGCCCACGGCGGTTGCGAACTCCGTCGGGGCGACCTTGACCAAGATCTCGGTAAGCGGTGCGTCGAGTGGGACTTGGCGCGGCGGTGTGCCCGTCATCTTGCCGACAATCCAGGCGAGCCGTTCGAGGTCGGTCGAACCACTGGGAGCGGTTGGTATTTGGTCGGCCCGCGCGGCCTTGCGTCGACGCGGTGCGGGTCGGCGGGCCGTCGGTCGCCGAAAATAGAGCCAGGCCATCGCCGCGACGATCCCGAATACGCCGGTGGCGAAGAAGGTGACGAACGCGTTGGGCATCTCAGCCGAGCGTGACCTTCGCAACGTTGAGCGACCCGCGGCCAGCACCTTCGTCCCGTAGCTCAATCACGAGCGGTTGGCCGGTGCCGAGGTCGCGGAACTCCGCGCGCATGATGCCGTTCAGGTCGTAGGCGAAGGTGACTTCGATGGCTTGGTCCGCCGGACGTCCAGCGGGCAGGGCCATCTCGACCTCAGCGATGCGCAGCACCATGAGCGGGTCGTTTTCTGGAATGGCCGATTGCGTGACTTCGCAGGTCAGGACGCGTTGATCGGCTTCAACGGTGTAATAGG